>RCMY010000232.1_pt1 | contig 83433 bp, 73 predicted proteins | sample 2041341 | NCBI WGS metagenome assembly RCMY01 (sample SAMN09708234, study PRJNA481090) | Marine sediment metagenome, whole genome shotgun sequencing project. | reverse complement strand
ACAAACAAGCCCATGCCCATCAGCATATGCAGTTTAAACAGCGGCGACACATCGGCAATGTAGCTGGCGGCATCGCCACGGAAGGTGACAATGTGCTGCGCCCAAGTCATCAGTTTTACCATTTCGTGGCCGTCGCGGTGGCCGAGGCTCACAAAAATGGTGAGCAAGCCCAAGGCCAAGGTGGCAATCAGCCAAATCAGCACCAATTTGTCGCGCCAGGTGGCGTTGGCGGCCAAGCGGTCGGATTTCAAACGGCGGTTGAGCAAAATCAGCAAGCCGGCCATGGCCATCAGGCCGAATACGCCGCCCAATACGATGGCAATCATTTGCTTGGCGCTGTGGCTGATGCCGATGGCGTCCCAAAACCACACCGGGGTGAGCAGGCCGAACAGATGGCCGAAAAACACCATCAAAATGCCGACGTGAAACAAGATATTGCCCAAGCGCAGCTGGCCGCGGTAGAGCAGCTGGCTGGAATCGCTTTTCCACGAATACTGCTCGCGGTCAAAGCGAAACAGGCTGCCGAAAAAGAAAATACTCAAGGCAATATAGGGGAAAATGCCGAAGAAAAATTGATTGAAGGTATTCATGATTTATACTCCTTGTGCTGCCCGATAGGCATCTTTGGGGTAAAACTTTACGGTATCCACGGCGGGCTTGAGCAAGGGCTCGGTGCCGGACACATCGGGGCCGAAGGTTTCCATGGCTTCGTCCATATCGCGCACGGGCGGCTCGATTAAGGGCTGCGGCGCCACCGGGCTCATGGCGGTGATGCCTTTCATGAGCGCGGCATAGGGCGAGCCGCTGGCTTCAAGCTTGTTGCCGATGTGGGCAATCACGTGCACGGCATCGCCCAGCAGGCGGCGGGCTTTTTCCGCATCGATTTGGGCGAAAAATTCCAGCAGCACCGGCAGATAATCGGGCAATTCGTTGCTGTTGAGCGAGAAGCCTTCGCTTTTGTATTCTTCGAGCAAATCCACCATCGCCATGCCTCTGCCGCGGTCTTCGCCGTAAACGTGCTCGAAGATATACATGGCGTGGCTGCGGTTGCGGTCGAAGGTGTTGACATAGGTTTGCTGCAACTCAATCAGGCTGCGGCTGCCCAGATAATCGAGAAAACTTTGCAGCGTCGCTTTTTGTGCGGCCGGCAGCGGCCATTGCCCCAAGGCCGTCTGAAATTCAGGCAGCGCTTCGAGCAATTCGGCCTCGGGGTAGCACAGAAGCGCGGAAAACCATTGGTATTCGCGGTTCATCAATGTGCTCCTTTATCCCGGTTTTCTTCGATATCACGGCGGCGCTCGTGAAAAATAATCGGCGTGCCTTTGCGCTTGCCAAACAAACTCTCTTCGCTGCTGCCGCCGGAGCAGCCGTTGCCGAAGGTGAAGCCGCAGCTGGCTTTATCATCAAAGCTGTTTTCCACCAATTCTTTATGCGAAGAGGGAATCACAAAGCGGTCTTCATAATTGGCAATCGCCATGATTTGATACATGTCTTCCACCATCGCCGGAGTGAGGCCGGTGCCCGAGAGCGTGGCTTCCAGCGTTTCGCCGTGCACGGTTTGGCCGCGTTTGAAGCGGCGCATGGCAATCATGCGCTCGAGCGCGGCTTTAATCGGCTCGACTTTGCCGGCGGTGAGCAGGTTGGCCAAGTAGCGCAGGGGAATACGCATTTCGTCGACGCTGGGGATAATGCCGTTTTCGCCCACCAAGCCGTTTTCGATAGCCGATTGAATCGGCGACAAGGGCGGGATATACCACACCATCGGCAGCGTGCGGTATTCGGGGTGCAGCGGGAAGGCCACTTTCCATTCCATCGCCATTTTGTATACCGGTGATTTTTGTGCGGCGTCGAGCCATTGCTGGCTGATGCCTTGTTTGAGCGCTTCGCGTTGCACTTCGGGGTCGTGCGGGTTGAGAAACACGCCCAGTTGCTCTTCATATAAGTCTTGCGGGTTTTCTACTGAAGCGGCCTGCTCGATTTTGTCGGCATCATAAAGCAGCACGCCCAAGTAGCGGATACGGCCGACGCAGGTTTCCGAGCACACGGTGGGCTGGCCGCCTTCGATGCGCGGATAGCAGAAGGTGCATTTTTCGGCTTTGCCGCTGGTCCAGTTGTAGTAGATTTTTTTGTAGGGGCAGCCGGACACACACATGCGCCAGCCGCGGCATTTGTCTTGGTCGATCAACACAATGCCGTCGTCTTCGCGTTTATAGATGCTGCCTGAAGGGCAGGAAGCCACGCAGGTGGGGTTTAGGCAATGCTCGCACAGGCGCGGCAGATACATCATAAAGGTTTGCTCAAACGCGGCGTGCATGTCTTTTTGAATGCCTTCAAACAGCACGTCTTTGGCGCGTTTTTCAAATTCGCCGGCCAAATCGTCTTCCCAGTTGGGGCCCCATTCGATTTTGTCCATTTTCTTGCCAGTGAGCACGGAAACGGGGCGCGCGGTGGGCGGGGTGTTCATTTTGGGCGCGTTTTGCAGATGCTCGTAGTCGAAGGTAAACGGCTCGTAGTAGTCGTCAATCTGCGGCATATTGGGGTTGGCAAAAATATTGGCTAGAATTTTCAGCTTGCCGCCTTGCTTGGGCACAAGCTTGCCGTCGGGTTTGCGCACCCAGCCGCCCTGCCATTTTTCCTGGTCTTCCCAGTTTTTCGGAAAGCCGATACCGGGCTTGGTTTCCACGTTGTTGAACCAGGCGTATTCCACACCGTCGCGGCTGGTCCACACGTTTTTGCAGGTAACGGAGCAGGTGTGGCAGCCGATGCATTTGTCCAGGTTCAGAACCATGCCTACTTGCGCTCTGATTTTCATGGTGTTGTCCTTTTGCTTGTTTCAGACGGCCTGTGAATGTAAACAGGATAGATAAGGCCGTCTGAAAGATTTGTTTTTCTTTTCAGACGGCCTGTTTGATGGAAAGGCCGTCTGAAAGTATGGATTGCCGGCAGGTGCTTTAACGCGCCGGTTCGTCCATCCAGTCGACACGGTTCATTTTGCGCACCACCACATATTCGTCGCGGTTGGAGCCGACGGTGCCGTAGTAGTTGAAGCCGTAGGCCAGTTGGGCGTAGCCGCCGATCATGTGGGTGGGCTTCAGAATGGCGCGCGTTACCGAATTATGGATGCCGCCGCGTTTGCCGGAGGTTTCCGCACCGGGCACGTTCACAATTTTTTCTTGTGCGTGGTACATCAAAATCATGGTTTCCGGAATGCGCTGGCTCACCACGGCGCGGGCGGCGATGGTGCCGTTGGCGTTGAACACTTCCACCCAGTCGTTGTCGACAATGCCGGCGCGTTTGGCATCGATTTCGCTAATCCACACATTGGGGCCGCCGCGAAACAGCGTGAGCATACGCAGGTTGTCGCTATAGGTGCTGTGGATGCCCCATTTTTGGTGCGGGGTGAGGAAATTGAGGGTGATTTCCGGGTTGCCGTTGTGGTGTTTGCCGAGCATTTTTTCGGTGGTTTTGAAGTTCACCGCCGGGCGGTACACGCACAGGCCTTCGCCAAACGAGCGCATCCACAGGTGATCTTGGTAAAACTGCTGGCGGCCGGTGAGGGTGCGCCACGGAATCAGCTCGTGCACATTGGTGTAGCCGGCGTTGTAGCTTACTTCTTCGCTCTCAATGCCCGACCAAATGGGCGAGGAGATAATCTTGCGCGGCTGCGCCACCACATCGCGGAAGCGGATTTGGGTGTGCTCAGACGATTCGGCCAAATGCTTGTGTTCGCGGCCGGTGGCTTTGCTCAGCGCTTCCCACGCTTTCACGGCAACGTGGCCGTTGGTTTCGGGGGCGAGGGTAAGAATCATCTCGGCGGCATCAATGGCGGTGTCGAGCTTGGGCTGGCCTTTGCCGATGCCGTCGGCGCGCACGCCGTTGAGTTTGCGCAAGAGCTCAACCTCATGGCCGGTTTGCCATGCCAAGCCTTTGCCGTTGTTGTTGATTTTTTCCAGCAAGGGGCCGATGCTGGTGAATTTTTGGTAAATCAGGCCGTAATCGCGCTCCACCACGCTCATGGCGGGCATGGTTTTGCCCGGAATCGGCTCGCATTCGCCGTGTTTCCAGTCTTTCGGGTCGAAAGGCTGGCCCATTTCCTGCGGGCTGTCGTGCATCAACGGGGTGAGCACGATGTCTTTGCGCACGCCGATGTAATCAGCGGCAATTTCGCTGAATTTCTTGGCGATGCCTTTGTAGATTTCCCAGTCGGTTTTGCTTTCCCACAAGGGGTCTACCGCCGCGGTGAGCGGGTGGATAAACGGGTGCATGTCGGACGTGTTCAAATCGTCTTTTTCATACCAGGTGGCGGTGGGCAGCACCACATCGCCATAAAGGCAGGTGGTGGACATGCGGAAATCGAGCACGGTGAGCAAATCAAGCTTGCCCTCGGCCGCTGGGCGCACGGTAATTTCAGACGGCGTGATGCAGTCTTTCTTCGCTGAACACGGCGTTTTGGGTGCCGAGCAGGTATTTGAGGAAATATTCGTGGCCTTTGGCGGAAGAGCCGAGTAGGTTCGAGCGCCACACAAACAGGTTGCGCGGGAAGTTTTGCGGATTGTCGGGGTCGTTACACGCCATATCGAGGCTGCCGGATTTGAGGCCGTTCACCACATAATCGGCCGGGCTTAAGCCCGCGGCTTCGGCTTGATCGACCACATCAAGCGGGTTGGCGCTCAATTGCGGTGCGCTGGGCAGCCAGCCCATGCGTTCGGCTTTGGCGTTGTAATCAATCATGCTCAATTGCGCCATCTCGCCGTGGGCATTGGGGGCGAGGATTTCTTCTGCCGCCACTTTTTCATGCCGCCATTGGCTGGTGTGGGCATAGAAGAAAGAGGTGCCGTTCATTTGGCGCGGCGGGCGGTGCCAGTCGAGCGCGAAGGTGAGCGGCGTCCAGCCGCTTTGCGGGCGCAGTTTTTCTTGGCCCACATAGTGGCACCAGCCGCCGCCGGATTTGCCGATGGCACCACACAACATCAGCATATTGATGATGCCGCGGTAGGCCATGTCCATGTGATACCAGTGGTTCAGCCCCGCACCCACAATCACCATGCTGCGGCCTTCGGTGTCGTGTGCGTTTTGGGCGAATTCGCGTGCCACTTGTATCACTTGCGCCGGGTTAACGCCGGTATGGGCTTGTTGCCAAGCGGGGGTGTAGGGTTTGTCGTCGTTGTAATCGCGGGCGCAGTTTTCATCGTTGAAGCCGCGCTCGATGCCGTAGTTGGCGGCCATCAAATCAAACACGGTGGCCACAAGCGTGGTGCTGCCGTCGGCCAAGGTGATGCGTTTGGCGGGCACTTTGCGGTACACCAATTCGTCTTTTTCGGCGGCAAAATAAGAGAAGGCCACTTGCACCACTTCATCGTGTGCGTCTTTCAGGCTGAGCGCAGCTTCGGTGTGTTCGCCTTGGGCGCGGGTTTCCAAGTTCCATTTTTGGCTGCCGTCCCAGCGGAAGCCCACCGAGCCGTTGGGCACGGCGAGGCCGTCTGAAAGCGTGTTCCACACCAAGGTTTTCCATTCGGTGTTGTCGGTTTCGCCCAGGCCGTCTTTGATGTCGGAGGCGCGCAGAAAGTATTTGGGCTCAAAGCCTGCGCCGTCTTCATGCAGGCGCACCAGCATGGGCATGTCGGTGTAGCGGCGGATGTAGTCGGTGAAATAAGGCGAAGGATTATCGAGGTGGAATTCCTTCATAATCACATGGCCCATGGCCATCGCCAGCGCGGCATCGGTGCCTTGCTTGGGCGCGAGCCAAATATCGCCGAATTTGGCCATTTCGCCAAAGTCGCTCGATACGGCCACGGTTTTGGTGCCTTTGTAGCGCACTTCGGTGTAGAAGTGGGCGTCGGGCGTGCGCGTCATCGGCACGTTGGAGCCCCACACCATCAGATAATTGCTGTTGTACCAGTCGGCACTTTCGGCCACGTCGGTTTGCTCGCCCCAAATTTGCGGGCTGGCGGGCGGCAAGTCGCAATACCAGTCGTAAAACGACAGCGGCACGCCGCCGATCAAGCCCAGATAGCGGGCACCGGAAGCGTAGCTCACCATCGACATCGCCGGAATCGGCGAGAAGCCGATCACGCGGTCGGGGCCGTAATTTTTCACCGTGTAGGCATTGGCTGCGGCGATGATTTCGTTGGCTTCATCCCAGTTGGCACGCACAAAGCCGCCCAAGCCGCGCTGGGTTTTGTAGGATTTGGCGCGGGCTTCATCTTCCACGATATAGGCCCAGGCTTCGGTGGGCGACATGGTTTTGCGTGCTTCGCGCCACATTTCGGCCAGCACGCCGCGCATCATCGGGTATTTCACGCGCTGGGCGGAATACACATACCAGCTGTAAGAAGCGCCACGCGGGCAGCCGCGCGGCTCGTGGTTGGGCAGATCGGGGCGGGTGCGCGGATAATCGGTGGCCTGGATTTCCCAAGTAATCAAGCCGTTTTTCACATAAATTTTCCAGCTGCAAGAGCCGGTGCAGTTCACGCCGTGGGTGGAGCGCACTTCTTTATCGTGCTGCCAGCGGTTGCGGTAGGCGTTTTCCCACTGGCGGTCTTCCAGCGTTACCGCGCCGTGGCCGCCGGCAAAGGTTTCGTGTGCCTTGCCGAGGAATTTCAGTCTGTCTAAAAAGTGGCTCATGGAGTGTCCCTCACTTTATTTATGGGCTTTTTTCGCCGGCCGGTTGCAAGGCCGTCTGAAAAGCCGTGTTCAATCAAAACTTCACATCAAAACCGATTTCTATAGCGTGTAATATAAAGTAGCGCTGATGTAAAAAACATGCGCCAAAAGGGGCTTTTGATGCGGCATCGGCATAGGCAGGCTTTGGCCGTAAAGCTTATGGCGGCTAGTTATTTGGGATTAGGGCGGTGGAAGAGTGCTGAAAACGGTTAAGATTTGCTTTTGTTTTGCTGTATATTCGATGCTGGCAAAAGCTGCTATATGAGATGATTTTGAATGTGAACGAAGGAGAAATAAGATTATGAAAACCAGTGCACGCAATCAATTTTCAGGCACGGTGCTTGCTGTGAAAACCGGCGCGGTAAACAGTGAAATCAGCATCGGCCTGCCCGGCGGGCAAACGCTCACGGCCACGGTAACGAATGAGAGCTGCGAAGAATTGGCCTTGGCGCAGGGCAGGGCGGTGATTGCGCTGGTGAAATCCAGCCATATCATTGTGGCCACCGATTTGGCGCACATCCGCCTTTCCGCACGCAATCAGATTGAGGGCATTATCGAGCACATCGAGCGCGGCGCGGTGAATGCGTTGGTGAGCATCAACGCAGGCGAGGGCGTGTGCCTCACGGCCGGCATCACCATTCAAAGTGCGGAAAACTTGGATTTGCACCCCGGCCAGCGCGCCACCGCGATATTCAAAGCGGGCAGCGTGATTTTGGGCGTGTTGGTGTGATAAACGGATAAAGCAGAATCATTCTGTTTTACTGATATTTTTTCGATAAAGCCGTCTGAAATAGATTGTGTTTCAGACGGCCTTACTGTATTCTGTGTAAAAATATATAAAATTTGTTAGATTTGATTTACGAAACGGGCTGGAAATACCGCTTGCCGCTAGCTATATTAAACAACGCATCATCCGATTGATTCGTTACGCTAAAAATATTGTCCGCTTGCTGCCGGACAAAAAGGCATTGAGGAGAAAACCATGACGCCGCTGTTTCTCGGGCAATCGCTGCTGTCGCATTTGTTGGTCACCACGCTGGTGGTGTCGGCGCTCGCGCTGCTGGCATGGCTGCTTTCGTGGCTGGTTGCTTATCGGCGCAAAAGTGATGACGAATCGGGTGAAAACGATATCTGATAACAAAACAACCTGCTAAGCGTGTTGCCTTGTTATCTCAATTTTCAGGTTTGATATTCATGCTTGTGCGAAATAAAAAATCACAGGCCGTCTGAAAGCTTTCATTTTCATATAGTCAAAAAAATCAGCCCAATCAATAAGATTGGGCTGATTTTTTTATTGGTGCCGGCACCAAGAGTCGAACTCGGGACCTTCTGATTACAAGTCAGCTGCTCTACCAACTGAGCTATACCGGCAAAGAAGCGCGTATTATGCCGAGGATTACTTTATTTGGCAATACAGCTTGAGCAGCTTTTCCGCTAAATCCACCTATTTTTTTGTTTTTTATTTGGATTTTTTTCAGACGGCCTGTTGAATCCGCAAGGCCGGCGGGGAGGCAAACCGCAAATTCCTCATCTTGGCAGCGAAATTGTATTAAAATAACGTTTTTTTCACGCCGCATTGAAACATCATATCCCGACATGGCTCAACACCCTTACCGCCGCCTGCGCCCGCAGCGCTTCGAGCTGCCCGAAGTGGGCATTTCCGAAGAAGGCAACATCCGCTCGCTGCATTTGGGCAGCGCCACCATTCAAAGCTCGATGAATCTCGATCATCCGGCCGATTTGGTGCTCTCTTACAGCCGCGCCATGATGGGCTGGCTGCTGTTTGCCGAGCAGGCGCCGGCGCACATCACCCAAATCGGCTTGGGCGGCGGCTCGTTTGCGCGTTGGATAGACGCTTATCTGCCCGACACCCGCCAAACCGCCATCGACATCAACCCGCAAGTAATCAGCGTGGCGCGCAGCTTATTTGAGCTGCCTTTTGAAGACGCGCATTTTGAAATCGTTGAAGCCGATGGCGCGGAATACATCAAAACCGTGCGCGGCGGCACCGATGTGATTTTGGTTGACGGCTTTGATGGCGAGCAGATTATCGATGCTTTGGTGGGCGAGGCCTTTTTCCGCGATTGCCGCCGCGCGCTCTCGCCTGACGGTGTGTTTGTAACCAATTGGTGGAGCGGCGACAAGCGCTATGGTCGTTTTGTCGAAAGCCTGCTGGATGTGTTTGAAGGCCGCGTGCTCGAATTGCCGGCCGAGAGCCACGGCAATATGGCGGTGTTCGGCTTTCAAAGCGCGCCTAAAGAGCAGCATTTCGACAAGCTCAAAAAACGCGCCGATAAATTGGGCAGCCAATACGGCCTCGATTTTCCGCGCATGCTCGCCGCCATCAAAAGCCATAATCAAAACAACGGCAAAAGCCTTTATTTGTAAAGGCTGCCACGAGCGCATACAATAAACCCCACACACTTTCGGCCGTCTGAAACGTTCAGACGGCCGCCATCCAGAAAGCCTGATTATGAGCTATTTCGAACGCCATCTCTTTATCTGCACCAACGCGCGCCACAACGATTGCAAACAAAGCTGCAACGACAACGGTGAGGGCGATGCGGCGGTAGATTTTTTAAAAGGCCACGCCAAAAAGCGCGATTTAATCGGGCCTGGCAAGCTGCGCATCAGCAGCACCAGCTGCCTGGGTCGCTGCGAATCGGGCCCTGCGATGGTGATTTATCCCGAAGCGCGTTGGTACACCTATGTGGATGAAGAAGATCTGCAAGAAATTTTAGACCAAGATTTGGCCAAAGGCGAAGCCGTTGCCCGCTTGTTGATTGATGCGCCTGACAGCTGAAACACCTAAAGAGGCTCTGAATAACTCATCATGCCGGCAAAATCCATGCGTCAGCGTTTTTCAAAGCCTCCTAAACTTCAATATCAAAAGGCCGTCTGAAAGCCTTTTTCATACCCATTCAAAAAAGTAAGCTAACAAGGCGGAAGCCTGCGACAGTACAGATAGTACGGCAAGGTGAGACAACGAAGTTAGGTTATTTTTTTGGATTGGTATCAGACGGCCCCTACCCAAAGAAACCACCATGCTCACATTGGAAAATGCACTCGATATCGCCGGCCCCGCCGGCAAACTCGCCACGCTTTATTTACCTGCCCAAGGCCGCGAACGCGGCGTGGCCGTGATTAACCACCCCAATCCGCGCCAAGGCGGCACCAACACCAATAAAGTCATCCAAACCGCCGCCAAAGCCTTAAACCAGCTCGGCTTTCACTGCTATCTGCCCAATTTGCGCGGCGTGGGCAGCAGCGAGGGCGAACACGATTACGGGCGCGGTGAAACCGACGACTGCATCGCCGTGATTGATTATGCGCGTGCGCAACACCCCGGCGCGGCGCAATTTGTGTTGGGCGGTTTTTCATTCGGCGGCTATGTGTCGCTTTTTGCCGCCCAAGCGCGCCGCCCCGATCTGCTGCTGCTGATTGCACCGGCCGTGGGCATGTATGAGCGCGCCGAGCCTGCCGCCGCTGATGCCGCCCGCACCTTGCTGATACACGGTGAAATCGATGATGTGGTGCCGCTGGGCAATGCCTTTAGCTGGGCGGCGCCGCAAGATTTGCCGGTGGTGGTGTTGCCGGAATCGTCGCACTTTTTCCACGGCAAGCTGATGCCGCTGCGCCACACCATTTTGCGCTTTGCGCCGTCTTTTTTAGCGATGGAAGCAGCGGCCGGAAAATAAGCGTTCTGCAATCATGTCAATCCAAAAAAATAACCTAACTTCGTTGGCTCGCTTTGCCGTACTGTCTGCGGCTCGCCGCCTTGTCAGCTTACTTTTTTGAATGGTTATCATACCAATTCTAAAAAATAACCTTACAAAATAAAAGCAGTTCGGCAGTATCATCCGCGTAGGTCGGGTTCTTGAATCCGACGTTTGGCCGACGGCCAAAGCGATGTGCGTGCCTTGTTCTGCGAACAAGTGTCGGATTCGACGACCTACAGGCTGCCTGTTTGTATATTATTTTTTTGAATGGGTATCATTTGCCGATGCTGCATCTGCACCGGATACGGCTTTTGTTTGACAGAACCAATAAGGCCGTCTGAAACGTTTATTTCAGACGGCCTTTGTTTTTTATGGCCGATAAACTTTGCCATTGTCTTTGAAACCGTCGGGCGCGGGTCGGATATGTGTATCTATCCGACATTTGCCGCAGGCCGTCTGAAAGGGTTTCAGACGGCCTGCGGCAAATGATGGCTCAAGCGGGGGGCATTTGTTAAACCGTTGTCGTTCGGGTAATGGTATCCGATATTTTCGGCAACTCAGAAAATCTTGTTCTGCGAACAAGCGTCGGATTCGAGAATCCGACCGACACACTTAAACCAAAAGCCAACTTCAGCAAATTGAAATTGATCGGCAAGCCGCTGCGCGTTGCCCTTTTATTTCAGCGAACGGATGCCCACCGCATTACGCACTTTTGCCAGCAACAGGCGCGCTTCTGCACGGGCTTTTTCTGCACCCGCCTGCAAAATGGCTTCGATTTGCGCCGGGTCGGCCATCAGCTCGTGATAGCGTTCGCGCTTGTCGGCCAGCTCCTCGTTGAGCTTGGTGGCCAGCATTTTTTTGGCTTCTCCCCAAGCCAGGCCGTCGGCCAATGCTTGGGTGAAAGCGGCGGTGTCGGCAGGCGTGGCAAAGGCTTTGTAGATTTCAAACAGCGGGCTCTCGTCGGTGCCTTTGGGCTCGCCCGGCGCTTTCAGATTGGTCACGATTTTGTTGACGGCTTTTTGCAGCTTTTTCTCGTCTTCAAACAAAGGAATGGTGTTGCCGTAGCTTTTGCTCATTTTGCGCCCGTCCAAGCCCACCAGGGTTTCCACTTCTTCATCGATTTTCGCTTGCGGCAGCGTAAACAAATCTTGATACAGATGATTGAAGCGGGCGGCAATGTCGCGCGCCATTTCCACATGTTGGATTTGGTCGCGCCCCACCGGCACATCGTTGGCGCGGAACATCAAAATATCGGCGCTCATCAGCATCGGGTAGCAAAACAAGCCCATGTCCACCGCCGCATCGGCATCGTTGCCCGCTTCTTCATTGGCCTGCACCGCGGCTTTATAAGCATGCGCCCGATTCATCAGGCCTTTGGCGGTAACGCAGGTGAGTATCCAGTTTAATTCCATGATTTCGGGAATATCGCTCTGGCGGTAAAACGTGGTGCGTTCGGGGTCGAGGCCGCAGGCGAGCCAGGTGGCGGCCACGGCGCGGGTGGATTCGTGAATCAATTGCGGGTCGCGGCATTTGATCAGGCCGTGGTAATCGGCCAAAAAAAGAAACGATTCGGTGTTTTCGGCGCGGCTGGCGCGGATGGCGGGGCGGATGGCGCCCACATAATTGCCCAAATGGGGAATGCCGGTGGTGGTCACGCCGGTGAGTACGCGTTTTTTATTCATGGAATGCTTTCACAATCAAACAGGCCGTCTGAAACGGCCGTGCTCATTATTTATTAAGAAATCAAGAAAAACAGATAAACGCGATTATACCGCATCACACCGCCGCCACAAACTGCAGCCGGGTTGACAACACCGCCATTTTCCGCCGCCCAAGCGCCGATAAAATGTGCGGCGGCTTTGGGCATGTTGCCGCCGGAAATGATTTATACCCATTCAAAAAAGTAAGCTAACAAGGCAGAAGCCTGCGACAGCACAACCAGTGCGGCAAGGCGCGCCAACGCAGTTAGATTATTTTTTGGATGGGTATTATGCGCTTGCCTGCGCAAGCGTTCAGACGGCCTCTGCGTCCGCAAAGCAGGCAAATAATGTTAACATACGCGCTTGTTCCCGCTCAAAGCCCACACCATGAATCCGCTGCTCAATCAATTGCAACCTTATCCTTTTGCCCGCCTGCGCGAAGCCATGCAAGGCATTGACGCGCCGGCCGGCGTGAAGCCTGTGCCACTGCACATCGGCGAGCCGAAGCACGCCACGCCCAAGGTGATCACCGATGCGCTTACTGCTTCTTTGCCCGAGCTGGCAAGCTATCCGCTCTCGGCCGGCCTGCCCGAATTGCGCCAAGCCTGCGCCGATTGGGCAGCGCGCCGCTACGACGGGCTCACGCTCAACCCCGACACCGAAATCCTGCCCGTGCTCGGCAGCCGCGAAGCGCTGTTTGCCTTTGCGCAAGTGGTGCTCGACCCGACTGCCGCCGAAAAAAACATCGTTATCAGCCCCAATCCTTTCTATCAAATTTATGAAGGCGCGGCTTATTTGGGCGGCGGCGACATTTATTTTGCCAATTGCCGTGCACCCGATTTTATGCCGGCCTGGCAGGAAGTGCCCGAGCAGATTTGGCAGCGTACCAAGCTTGTGTTCGTCTGCTCGCCCAATAATCCTTGCGGCAGCGTGATGCAGCGCGATGATTGGGCGGCTTTGTTTGCCCTGCAAGACCGTTATGGCTTTGTGGTGGCTTCTGATGAATGTTATTCCGAAATCTATTTTGATGGCGCCAAACCCATAGGCTGCCTGCAAGCGGCTGCACAATTGAGGCGCAGCAATAAAGGCTTGGTGATGTTTACCAGCCTTTCCAAGCGATCCAACGTGCCCGGCCTGCGCTCGGGCTTTGTGGCGGGCGATGCCGCTTTGCTCAAGGCTTTTTCGCTTTACCGCACTTATCACGGCAGCGCCATGAGCGTGCCGGTGCAACGCGCCAGTATTGCCGCTTGGCAAGATGAAGCCCATGTGGCCGAAAACCGCCGCCTGTATCAGGAAAAATTCAGCAAAGTGGTGCCGATTTTGCGGCAGGCGTTTGATGTGCAGATGCCCGATGCTTCGTTTTACCTGTGGCTCAAAGTGCCCGGCGGCGATGATTTGGCTTTTGCGCAAAAGCTGTGGCGCGAAGCGGCGATTCAGGTGCTGCCCGGCCGCTTTTTGGGGCGCGACACCCCGGAAGGCAATGCCGGCGAAGGCTATGTGCGCATTGCGCTGGTGGCCGGTGTGGCCGAATGCGTGGCGGCGGCTGAAACGATGGTGACGCTGTTTCGCTGATGGTAAAAAGGCGCTAAAAGCTTTCAGACGGCCTTTACCTGCTTTTTTGATTAGATTGATGTATTTGAAATGGCGTGAAAATTTATCCCAAATAAAACCCATTTTGTTTATCTTGATTTCGAGCCGGGCATGAAAAGCCCTGATGCGCAATCGCGCCCGAAGCGGCGGCGGTTTTGTGGCATAATGGCACACCTTTACCCGTTTGCGCCGGCAGCAACACCATGCTGCCGGCGGCTGATTGTTTGATGAATTGCATGCAGACGGCCGCTTGAACATGCCGGCAGGCCGTCTGAAAGAAAAAGAAAGAATATCATTATGAACCCGTTTGCATCTTTGGGCTTGGGCAGCGAAATCGTGTCTGCGCTCACCGAGCAGGGCTACGAAACGCCCACGCCGATTCAGGCCGCCGCCATTCCCAAGGCCTTGGCCGGCCACGATCTGCTTGCCGCCGCCCAAACCGGCACCGGCAAAACCGCCGCCTTTATGTTGCCCAGCCTCGAGCGCCTCAAGCGCTATGCCACGCCCAGCACCTCGCCCGCCATGCATCCGGTGCGCATGTTGGTGCTCACGCCCACGCGCGAATTGGCCGATCAAATCGATCAAAACGTGCAAGCCTATATCAAAAACCTGCCGCTGCGCCACGCCGTGCTGTTTGGCGGGGTGAACATGGATGCGCAAACCCGCGCCCTGCGCGCCGGCTGCGAAATCGTGGTGGCCACCGTCGGTCGCCTGCTCGATCATGTGAAGCAGAAAAACATCAACCTGAGCAAAGTGGAAATCGTGGTGCTTGATGAGGCCGACCGCATGCTCGACATGGGCTTTATCGACGACATCCGCAGCATCATGCAAATGTTGCCCAAGCAGCGCCAAACCCTGCTTTTTTCCGCCACCTTCGCTCCGCCCATCCGCAAGCTTGCGCAAGACTTTATGAAAAACCCCGAGCAAGTGGAAGTGGCTGCGCAAAACACCGCCAATGCCAATGTGGAGCAGCATGTGATTGCGGTGGACACCGCCCGCAAACGCAGCCTGCTCGAGCGGCTGATTGTGGATTTAAACATGAACCAGGTGATCGTGTTTTGCAAAACCAAGCAAAGCGTGGACCAGGTCAACCGCGATTTGCAGCGGCGCAATATCGCCGCCCAAGCGATTCACGGCGACAAATCGCAGCAAACCCGCCTCGAAACCTTGGCGGCGTTTAAAGAAGGGCGGTTGCGCGTGCTGGTGGCCACCGATGTGGCCGCGCGCGGGCTCGATATTGCCGAATTACCGTTTGTGATCAACTATGAATTGCCCACCCAGCCCGAAGATTATGTGCACCGCATCGGCCGAACCGGCCGCGCCGGCGCCGACGGCGTGGCGATTTCGCTGATGGATGAAGCCGAGCAAAAAATGTTTGAATCCATCAAAGCACTCACCGGCAGCGAAATCGCCGTGGAGCGCATCGAAGGCTTCGAGCCGCGCTGGTGGCGCAATGGCGACGAGCCGGCCGCCGAAGTGGCTGTCACAACCGAACCGCGTGCGCGCAGCAGCAGCCGTAATGAGCGCAATGAGCGCCCTGCGCGTGAGGCCGGCCGCAGCGAGCGCACCGATAAACGCAGCGAGAGCCGCACCGCCGAGCGCAGCGATGCCGGCAGCGCCTGCGGCAAAATCGCCGGCCGCAGCCGCCGCAGCCGCCGCGAGCGCCCTAAATGCGCGCTTTTGCAAGCCGGCTACGGCGCACAATAAAGCGTATGCAAAATAAACACAGGTCGTCTGAAAGCTTTCAGACGGCCTGTATGTTTTATGCAGGCTTGCGACAAGATTACGCCTCAAAAAGCGTGGCGCGCACACCACGGGCAACAAGCGCAGGTATGATTGACTTTGTCAAAACAAAGCGTCATCGTGCGCATGGCACGCAAATGCCGTCTGAAACTTTTTTCAGACGGCATTTGCGTTTTATACAGACAGCAGGTTTTCATACATACGATGACACCGCAAAAGTGCGGCGCGCACACCACGGGCAACAAGCGCAGGTATGATTGGCTTTGTGAAAACAAAGCAGCATCGTGCGCATGGCACACAAATGCCGTCTGAAACTTTTTTTCAGACGGCATGTGGATTTTATACAGGCGGCAGGTTTTCATGCATACGATTAGGCCGCAAAAGCGCGGCGCACGTAGCGGCGGCGGCCTGCATTATCCGGCCCATTGCCAGCGGTTGCGCCAGGCGCCGATTACGGCGTTGGGGTATTTATTGCTGCCGAGGCTGCCGTTGAAACGCGCCAGCGCGCGGGCGAGATTGCCGCGTTCGACATTATTGTAGTGGCGCAAAATGGTGCAGCCGTAGCGCAGGTTGGTGCGGATATCAAACAGATTGTGCTCGGCGCGACCGATGTGGTTTTTCCAAAACGGCATCACCTGCATCAGCCCGCGCGCGCCCACGCCGCTGATGGCGTATTGGCGGAAAGCGCTTTCCACTTCGATCAGCCCCAACACCATTTGCGTGTCGAGCCCGGCGCGGGTAGATTCATATTGGATATGGGTGAGCAGGCGGCGGCGTTCGGCTTCATCGGGTACAAAACGTGCCAGCCGCGCCGACATATCGCGCAGCCAGCGCGCGCCGTCGGCCGGCTTGGCAAACACCAACCGCGCCGGGTTAGCATTGTTTACCGAATTGCGCATCACCGATGCCACATCATCGGATAAGGTTTCTTCGCGTTGCGCACCGGCGCGCGCCAGCACGGGCGAGAGCAGCAAAGCGCCGCCGACCAGCAGTAGGCGGCGGCGCTCGATGAGGGGAGAGGTTTGAGAGAGGGCGTTGTTTTCCATGATGTGCAGATTTGTTTTTTATCATTTGATTAATAGCAGGCCGTCTGAAACCTTTCAGACGGCCTATGATTATAAAACATTATTTTTGCAGCATAAAGCCTGCACGATTAATCTGCGTAGCGCACACGCCAACCCACGCTCTCGCCGCCGCGCATCGGCACCAAGGTTTCATCTTCGCCAAAGGGCACTTTCGGCGGCACCAATTGGGTTTTTTTCACCAGCGTAAGCGTGCGCGGGTTTTCGGGCAGGCCGTAAAAGCGGGCGCCGTTTTGCGCGGCAAAGGCTTCGAGCTTGTCGAGCGCGCCGGCCGCTTCAAACACTTCGGCATAAAGTTCAATCGCGGTGGCGGCGCTGAACATGCCCGCGCAACCGCAGGCGTTTTCTTTGGCCGATTGCGCGTGCGGCGCGCTGTCGGTGCCCAAAAAGAATTTATGTGCTTTTTCGCCGGTGATGGCGGCCACCAGCGCTTTGCGGTGGCTTTCGCGCTTGAGCACGGGCAGGCAATAATGATGCGGGCGCACGCCGCCCACCAGTAAATCGTTGCGGTTGAGCAGCAAATGTTGGGGCGTCACGCTGGCGGCCACATTCTCACCCGCTTCCATCACTAAGCGTGCGGCATCGGCGGTGGTGATGTGTTCAAACACCACTTTGAGCGCCGGCACTTTTTCCAGCACCGGCTTCATCACGCGCTCGATAAACACGGCTTCGCGGTCGAAAATATCGATTTCGGGGTCGGTTACTTCGCCGTGCACCAAAAACAAGATGCCTTCTTGTGCCATGGTTTGCAGCACCGGAATCAGCTTGAATAAATCGGTTACGCCCGAATCGGAATTGGTGGTGGCGCCGGCGGGATAAAGCTTGAAGGCCACAATGCCGGCAGCTTTGGCTTCGCGCACGGTGTCGGGCGTGGTGTTGTCGGTGAGGTAAAGCGTCATCAGCGGCTCAAACGTGCTGCCTTCGGGCAGCGCAGCCTCAATGCGCGCGCGATAGGCAAGCGCATCGGCCACGCTTGCCACCGGCGGCTTGAGGTTGGGCATAATCACCGCGCGCCCCATTTGGCGGGCAGTGAAAGGCAGCACGGCTTTGAGCGCCTCGCCGTCGCGCAGGTGCAAATGCATATCGTCGGGCTGGATAATGGTGAGGGTTTGCATGGCATTCCTTTGCCGGTTGGGTTTAATCGAGAATACAGCGTCAATTGCTGATGGCGCGGGTGATTTCACGCGGCACCACATACATATTCAAAGCCGCCTGCATCGGGGCTTCTGAGGCTGAAGAGGTAGTGGCGGTGAGCATCCATTCGTTTGCGCTGCCTTCGCTGTTCCACGCATAAGCCAGCTGGCTGAGCGAAAAGGGGGCATCGGTGTGCAAATCGCCGCGCGGCTCGGCGCGCAAACCGCCGCCGCCGGCTTCGGCCAGCCGCATAAATTCGCGGCGCACGATTGCTTCATCGGCCACACGCGCTTTCACGCTGCAATATTGCCCGCCGGCAGCCAGCAAAAAGCGGCCGCCGTTGGGGCTGTGGCCGCCCCAAGCCTTGCGCACGGCCGGCTCGAAGCCCCATTTTTGGATTTCATCTGCGCTGAGCGCCTGCATTTTGGCTTCTTGCGCCCAAGCCGTGATTTTGGCTTCATCCGCACCGTTGGCCACGCAGCCGTTGGAATAAAGCTGCATCGCTTGCTGCGCATAGCTTTCGGCATTTTTCTGCGCCTGCTCTTCTTCGGCGCGGCAGGCGGCCAAGAGCGGCAATAAACCGAGCAATAATAAAATTCGCATGTTTCAGACGGCCTTATTTGTGTTGCACCACCAAGGTGAAGATTTCGCCCGCCTGTGTGGATTCGAGCAACACATGGCCGGTTTGGCGGCAAAAAGCGGCAAAATCATCGGGTGCGCCGGCATCGGTGGCCAGCACAGTAATCACTTCACCGGCCTGCATCTGCGCCAGCGCTTTTTTGGTTTTCAAAATCGGCAGCGGGCATTTGAGGCCGGTGAGGTCTAAGGTTTGTGTGTTCATGTTCAGATTCGGTAAAACTGGCTTAATGCTTATTATAACCTGTTTACCGCATGATTGCGCCCAGGCTTTCAAGCCCCTACAATAGCGGCTGATATTGAAACGGAGACGCCCATGCGCCGCTTATGCCTGCTGGCCCTGATTGTGGCCGGCACTTCGCTTGCCGCCACCCCGCGCAACGATAAAAACACCACCACCAACACCCGCTATGTGGAAAGCGCCGCCGAGCGGGCCTCAGGCGAATTCAAAGAAGCCGATGTGGCGCTGCCGCCCGTGCCCGATGCCGGCGGCGAGGGCTGGTTTGACCTTTATGTCGGCAACGGCTTCGACAAGCAGCCGCGCATCCTGCTCGACAGCATTGCGCTGGCGCCCGACGGCAGTGTGCGCTATGTGCTCAATATCCGCTCGGCCAAAGGCTATGATAATTTGAGCACCGAAGGCTTTTTGTGCTCAGACACTTCTTTGTCGCTCAACGAAGCCAAACGCTCCGCCTATAAAATTTTCGGCTATGCCGACACGGTAAACCGGCGCTGGATCAGCGCGCGCAACAGCGAATGGAAGCCCATCGGCTCGATTTTGAACACCGCCGACCCGGTGCGCACAGTGCTCTATCGCGCCTTTTGTGTAGACGGCCGCCCCGACAGCAATGCCGCCTTGCAGCAGCGCGTGCGCGAGCGCAGCGGCCGCTATGCCAAGAGCTTGGGCAATCCGGGCAAATAGCGTTTGCTTAAAATCGATCAATAAACCCAAAAGGCCGTCTGAACATTCAGACGGCCTTTTGGCAATCATTATTGTTAACAATTTTCTGCCAAATAGGTGCTTTGCGTGTATGATAGCCGCTTGCTGTTTAACTGATTCATATCATCATGGATGCCCATCTTATTTTCCTGCTCACGCTCGGCTTTCTCGCCGGGCTGATGGATGCCGCCGTGGGCGGCGGCGGCCTGCTGCAAATTCCCGGCCTATTTAACTTTCTGCCGCGCAATATGCCGGTGGCCACGGTGATGGGCATCAACAAATTCGCCTCGTTTTGCGGCACGCTCACCGCCACCGGCCAATTTGTGCGCCGCATTACCGTGCCTTGGAAAATGCTGCTGCCGGCTGCGATGCTGGCCTTTCTTGCCTCTTACAGCGGCGCGCGGCTGGTGTCTTACATTCCCGTGCAATACATGAAGCCCGCCATGCTGGCGATTATGGCGGTGATGTTTGTTTACACTTTTTGCAAAAAAGACCTCGGCCAAGCCGTGCGCACCACTGCACTCAGCCGCAAAGAAACCGCTTGGGGCTTGTTTTTCGGCGCGCTTATCGGCTTTTACGACGGCGTGTTCGGGCCGGGCACCGGCAGCCTGCTGGCCTTTATTTTCGTGCGCTTTTTCGCCTATGATTTCCTCACCGCCACCGCTTCGGCCAAAGTCATCAACCTCACCACCAATCTGGCCGCGCTGAGTTTTTTTGTGCCCAACGGCCATATTGTGTGGGCGTGGGCGCTGCCTTTGGCGCTGGCCAACCTCAGCGGCGGCTTGGTGGGCGCACATTTGGCCATGAGGGGCGGCAGCAAATTTCTGCGCTACGGTTTTATGGCGCTTTTGTGCATCATGATCGGCAAATTCGGCTGGGACTTATTGCATTAGGGCCTGCTCACAATTCATCATGCGGCAATCTTTTGGTCCCCAAATGCGCCTGTTGCGTTGAAAATGCTCGCAAGGTGTTCAACCTTGCTGCGCTTTCGCCTTGCAAGCACGCTTTTGCCCTCAAAAGCTTACGCGCGATTGCTGGCGTGATGAAATATAAAAAAGCCCTAAGCCCTTGCAAATTCATGTTTTGCCTATATTGCTGAAGCATTAATCTTTCAGACGGCCTTGATTATGAACATCAGTGAAACTGCCCGCCTCAGCGGCCTTTCCAGCAAAATGATACGCGATTACGAGCGGCTGGGCTTGATTCCGCCGGCAGAGCGCAGCGAAGCGGGCTACCGCCAATACAGCGCCCGCGACCTCGACACGCTGCACTTTATCAAACACGCGCGCGAGGTGGATTTTTCGCTCGCCCAAATCCAAACCCTGCTCGAATTGAAACACAACCCGCACCGCGCCAGCGCCGATGTGAAGCAATTGGTGGGCGAACACATCAGCGCCTTGCAGCATAAAATCAACCGTCTGCAAAGCATGGCCGACACGTTGCAGGGCTGGTACGACTGTTGTAAAGGCAATCAAGAGCCCGATTGTGCGATTATCGAGCAGCTCTCTGAAAATAAAGGCACACCATGAAAAATATTGTGTTCGGCGCTTTGCTGTTTGGCTGCATATATGCCATTGTATTTTTTGTAGGTAAGCGCCGCCAAGCCCGTAATGATGGTAGGCGTGATTAGCCGCGTTTTTGCGGTGCAATCGTAGGTATGAACGATGGTATCGACTTTAAGTTGATTGAAAGTTTGCAGGTTGTCTGAAGCTTTGCTGCTTGTTTGAATGGTTTGAATGCAAGTTTCATGCGTATGGTTAGGCTTTGTTTTGACAAAGCTGACCGTAGTTATAGCGGAATGCAAGAAAAGTGACACAACGGGTAGGTTGGGTTGAAAGCCCAACAAGCCCACAGGCCGTCTGATACCCATTCAAAAAAGTAAGCTAACAAGGCGGCGAGCCGAAGATAGTACACCTAGTACGGCTAGGCGAGCCAACGAAGTTAGGTTATTTTTTTGGATTGGTATGAAACGTTGGGTTTAGCAACCCAACCTACACCGTTATAGAGCGTAGTTGTATCTTTTTTTCTTGCATTCCACTATATGCAGCAAAGGCCGTCTGAAAAATCTTTCAGACGGCCTTTGGCGTTTTATTTCAAGCGTTTATTCTTCCGGCGTTTCACCGTCGGTGTCGTCGATTTTGCCTTCGGTGATGTCGATGTCCACGCCCACGGCGGCGCGGATTTTGGCGTCGATTTCGTTGGCGATGGCGGGGTTTTCTTTCAGCCACAGGCGCACGTTGTCTTTGCCTTGGCCGATTTTGGCGCCGTTGTAGCTATACCAGGCGCCGGATTTGTCGACGATATTGTGTTTCACGCCGATGTCAATCAATTCGCCTTCCCAGCTCACGCCCTCGCCGTAGAGAATGTCGAATTCGGCTTGGCGGAAGGGCGGGGCGACTTTGTTTTTAATCACTTTCACGCGGGTTTCGTTGCCGATTACATCGTCGCCTTTTTTAATCTGGCCGGTGCGGCGGATATCGAGGCGCACGGAGGCATAGAATTTGAGCGCGTTGCCGCCGGTGGTGGTTTCGGGGCTGCCGAACATCACGCCGATTTTCATGCGGATTTGGTTGATAAACACCACCAGCGTGTTGGTTTTTTTGATGTGGCCGGTGAGCTTGCGCAAAGCCTGGCTCATCAGGCGGGCTTGCAGGCCGACGTGGCTGTCGCCCATTTCGCCTTCGATTTCGGCTTTCGGCACGAGTGCGGCCACGGAATCGACCACTACCATGTCTACGCCGCCGGAGCGCACCAGCATATCGCAGATTTCGAGCGCCTGCTCGCCGGTGTCGGGCTGCGACACCATTAAGTCTTCCACTTTCACGCCGAGCTTGCGTGCATAAATGGGGTCGAACGCGTTTTCGGCATCGATAAAGGCACACACGCCGCCGTTTTTCTGGCATTGGGCGATGGTTTCGAGGCAGAGGGTGGTTTTGCCGGAAGATTCGGGGCCGAAGATTTCCACCACGCGCCCGCGCGGCAGGCCGCCGACGCCGAGCGCCAAATCAAGGCCGAGTGAGCCTGTGGAGATGACTTCGAGGTTTTCGTCTTTATGGCTGCCGTCCATTTTCATGATGGAGCCTTTGCCGAATTGTTTTTCAATTTGGGCTAGGGCGGCGGCCAGGGCTTTGCTTTTTTCGTCTGACATAAGGGCTCTCGTGTGTAAACTAAGAATTATCTTAGCCATTGTCTCATAAAATAAGAAAAAGTATAGTTTTATTTTAATTTTGTTATTTTAAGTGGGCTGAAATTCACTTTGTAAGCGAAATAAGGGCTTTTAAAACAGGCTGATAATGCCCAGAACGGCCAGCGTTAAGATAATGGTGAGTGCGCAACCCACTTTGGCAATCACGCCCATGATAAAGCCGATAAATGTGCCCACGCCCACTTTGCCGGCCGACCATAAATCTTTACGCGCCCAAAATTCGCCGATGCCGGCGCCGAGCAAAGGGCCGAGCAACAGGCCGGGCAGCGAGAAGAAAGCGCCGGCGATGCCGCCGATTAAAGCGCCCCAAAGCGCGGTTTTGCTGGCACCGGTGAATTTGGCACCGAGCATGCCGGCGATATAATCCATGGCGGTGCCCACGGCGGCCACCACGCCGAGAAACACCAGCGTGCCGGTGCCGATAACTTGATAATCGCCGGCATAGGCCAGCAGCCATGCGCCGGCAAACATCAGGCCGAGGCCGGGAATGGCGGGGTAAACGGTGCCGAGCAGGCCGATCAAGAGCGCCATCAGGCCGAGAATGATGAGGATGGTGAGCATGTTTGTCCTTGTGTTTGCATATTAAAACAGAGGCCGTCTGAAAGGTTTCAGACGGCCTTTTAAATGCGGGGAAAAGCGCTAAATTCAATGCCGGCGCGGATGTTTATGTTTGTTTATTTGAAGATGTGTATGATTTTAGGTTTGTTGTGATGGCAGGCCAAATAGATTATCTGCAAAGAAGTGCATACAAATGGCCGTCTGAAAGGTTTCAGACGGCCATTTGTATGTAATTTGCCTTTAAATGGGCGCAAACTTTCTGCCTTAGACTTTCGGCCTGCTGGCCAAAATATTGATCACTTTTTTCGGCGCGGTTGCTTCTACTTTAATGGCGTTTTCAGCGCTATCGTTAAGGCCGTCTGAAGCGGTGGCAAACTGCTGCGGCATGCTTTCGCGGTCAAATGCCAAATCGCCGCCGTGTTTGAGTGCTTGGCCTTTTGCGAGTGATTTGAAGTCGAATAAATCGGGGTCGGCCAGGTGCGAGGGCACCACGTTTTGCAGCGCTGAAAACATGCTTTCAATGCGGCCGGGAAAGCGTTTGTCCCAATCGTTGAGCATTTCTTTAATCACCTGCCGTTGCAAATTGGGCTGCGAGCCGCACAGGTTGCACGGGATAATCGGAAATTGTTTCAGCTCGGCATAGCGGGCTAAATCTTTTTCTTTCACATAGGCCAAGGGGCGGATGACGATGTGTTCGCCATTGTCGCTCACGAGCTTGGGCGGCATGGCTTTGAGCTTGCCGCCGTAAAACATATTCAGAAACAGCGTTTGCAAAATATCGTCGCGGTGGTGGCCGAGTGCGATTTTGCTGCAGCCCAATTCTTTTGCCACGCGGTAAAGTACGCCGCGGCGCAGGCGGCTGCACAGCGAGCAGGTGGTTTTGCCCTCTTCAATTACCCGCTTCACCACGGAATAAGTGTCTTCTTCGATGATGTGGTAGGGCACGCCGATGCTTTGCAGATATTCGGGCAGCACATGCTCGGGAAAGCCCGGCTGCTTTTGGTCGAGGTTGACGGCCACCAGCTCGAAATCAATCGGCGCGCTGGCTTGAAGCTGGCGCAAAATATCCAAAAGCGCATAGCTGTCTTTGCCGCCCGAGAGACACACCATGATTTTGTCGCCGGCTTCAATCATGTTGAAATCATTGACGGCATCGCCCACGGCATGGCGCAGGCGCTTGTTTAATTTGTTGTTTTCCAGCTCGTGTTTCGGTTTTTTAGACATGGCTTTGTGCAGGGTGAAAATTCAAGCGGCAATTATACGCTATCGTGAAACAGGCGCAAAACGGCTGTTGTTTATCAGGCCGTCTGAAAAAAATTTCAGACGGCCTTGCAAATGAAAAGAGATAATCAAAGAATGAAATACCGCTTCGTATCATAAACGCTGTTCAAGCGGTTTATTAACATTATTGCGTGTAAGCGAAAGGCCGTCTGAAAACTTTCAGACGGCCTGATAAATGCTTATATAAAAAAGTATATTTTTTTGTTTTCGCTGCGTTTAGCCGGCGATAAGGCCGCGCCAGCGCGCCACTTGCCGGCGCACTTGCTCAGGCGCGGTGCCGCCCAAGTGGTTGCGGGCATTGAGGCTGCCCTCGGGCGTGAGCACGTTGTAAACATCTTCGTTGATTAAATCGGAAAAGCTTTGCAGATCTTCGAGCGGCAGCTCGCTCAAATCTACGCCGGCGCGGTCGGCATGGCGCACGGCCAGCGCCACCACTTCGTGGCTGTCGCGGAAAGGCATGCCTTTTTTCACCAGATAATCGGCCAAATCGGTGGCGGTGGCAAAACCCTGCATCACGGCTGCGCGCATGTTTTCGGGCTTCACGGTAACGCCGCGCATCATGTCGGCATAAATGCGCAAGGTGTCGATCAGCGTGTCTACCGTGTCAAACAGCGGCTCTTTGTCTTCTTGGTTGTCTTTATTGTAGGCCAAGGGCTGCGATTTCATCAGCATCATCAGGCCGGTGAGGTGGCCGATCACGCGGCCGGATTTGCCGCGCACCAATTCGGGCACATCGGGGTTTTTCTTTTGCGGCATGATGCTGGAGCCGGTGCAGAAGCGGTCGGCAATGTCGATAAAGCCGAAGCGTGGGCTCATCCATAAAATCAGCTCTTCGGAAAGACGGCTCAAATGAATCATCACCAGGCTGGCGGCGGCGGTGAATTCGATGGCAAAATCGCGATCCGACACGGCATCGAGCGAATTTTGGCAGATTTGCTCAAAGCCCAGCAATTGGGCGGTGGTTTCGCGGCGGATGGGATAAGTGGTGCCGGCCAGCGCGGCGGCGCCCAGCGGCATGCGGTTGACGCGGCGGCGGCAATCGGCCATGCGCTCGTGGTCGCGGCCGAGCATTTCCACATAAGCGAGCATGTGGTGGCCGAAGCTCACCGGCTGGGCCACTTGCAAGTGGGTGAAGCCGGGCATCACCACTTCGGCGTTTTGCTCGGCCAAATCGAGCAGGGCAGCCTGAAGGCTTTGCAGCAGCGCCTGAATTTCGGTGATTTCATCGCGCAGCCACAGGCGGATATCTGTGGCCACTTGATCGTTGCGGCTGCGGCCGGTGTGCAGGCGTTTGCCAGCATCGCCGATTTTATCGGTGAGGCGCCGCTCGATATTCATGTGCACGTCTTCCAAATCCAGCAACCAAGGCATTTTGCCGACTTCGATTTCTGCTATAATTTCGGCCATGCCTTGCTCGATGGCGGCCAAATCTTCTGCGCTCAACACACCGGCTTGCTGCAGCATTTGCGCATGCGCCAGCGAGCCTTGTATGTCCCATTTGGCCAAACGTTTGTCGAAATCAATCGAGCCGGTGTATTTTTTCACCAGCTCGGCAACAGGCTCGTTGAAGCGGCCCGACCATGTTTTATTATCCGTCATGCTTAATTATCCACTGCGTTGTTGGTTTTTAGAAGTTAAGGTTTGTTGCTTATGCCCATTATACGTCAAATAAGGTCTTTGTTTGCGGTTCCGGATATGCGTAATTTCGGCTCGATTCAAAGATTGATGCTGTTTGCTTTTGCCTGCGTGCTGTTTTTCCCCTTATTGGTTGCACCGTTTGCCGATTATGTAAAAGTGGTTTACATGACGGCGGCTTGGGCGGGGCCGACTTTGCTTTTGCTGGTGGCAGTCGGCTATCTTTGCGGCAATCTTTTAGCAGCAAGCCGCTTTGCCGTGCCGGTTTCCTATGTGGCGGGTGTGGGCTTTTTTGTGTTGGTGGATTATATGCGGCTGGGTGAGTGGCTTTATTTTTGGCAGCATTTCTGGCAATTCAACTGCTTTTTGCTGATGTTTATGTATAGCGAAGGGGTGCGGCGGCGCACGCTTACGCCGGCGCTCTCCGAGGCACGCCTCACGGCGCTCACCGCCCGCATCCGCCCGCATTTTTTGTTTAACAGCCTCAATGCCGCCATCAGCCTGATCCGTCTGCGCCCTTATGATGCGGAAACCTTGCTGGAAAACTTAGCCAATCTTTTTCGGGCGCAGCTCAAAGATGGCAGCCAAAACAGCACCTTGAGGCAGGAAATCGAATGGGCGCAGGAATATGTGGCCATCGAGCAAATCCGCATGGGCCCCACACGGGTGCAGGTGATGTGGCAGCACGATGCGCCCGATGATGCGGAAACGCCGCACCTGCTGCTTCAGCCTTTGCTTGAAAATGCAGTGTTTCACGGCATTGAATCCACTCACCGCCCGGGCATGATTTCGGTGAAAACCACCCGCCAAAACCATTGGATCTATATCCGCATCGAAAACCCTTATGTGCCCTCGGAGAGCGAAGACAACGTGAAGCCGCACAAAGGCAATTCGATGGCTTTGCGCAATCTGCAAGAGCGGCTCACGCTGATGTATGACAACGATGCGCAAATCAAAAGCCGCCAGCTCGATGGGGTTTTCCGGGTGGATATCCGCCTGCCTTACCGCAAAGAATCATCTGATATCAACCGCTTGTTTGGTTAGGATACCTTAGGGTCTGTTCACATTTCATCACGCGGCAATGTTGGTTCAAAATCCGGCTTGCGGATGAAATGTGAATAATGGCCTAAAAAGGTGTAAATACCTGAGGCCGTCTGAAAAAATGCAAGCCGTATATCTTGGCAACGCGCCGCCAACCAGCCCCTGTTTTGTGTTAAAATCGGCACACATTTATCTGCTGAAATCGAAATATCCATTATGACCGACGCCACCGTACGCAACGACCACCACTTCGCCAAAGAAACCATTCCCATCAGCCTTGAAGACGAAATGCGCCGCAGCTATCTCGATTACGCCATGAGCGTGATTGTAGGCCGCGCGCTGCCTGATGTGCGCGATGGTTTGAAGCCCGTGCACCGCCGCGTGCTCTACGCGATGCACGAGCTGAAAAACAACTGGAACAGCGCCTATAAAAAATCCGCCCGTATCGTGGGCGACGTGATCGGTAAATACCACCCCCACGGCGACAGCGCCGTGTATGACACCATTGTGCGCATGGCGCAGGATTTTTCATTGCGCTATGTGTTGATCGACGGGCAGGGCAACTTCGGCTCGGTAGACGGCGATGGCGCAGCGGCCATGCGTTATACCGAAATCCGCATGGCGAAAATCGCCCACGAAATGCTGGCTGACATTGAAGAAGAAACCGTAAATTTCGGCCCCAACTATGATGGCAGCGAGCACGAGCCGCTGGTGTTGCCCACCCGCTTTCCCGCTTTGCTGGTAAACGGTTCATCCGGCATTGCCGTGGGCATGGCCACCAATATTCCGCCGCATAATCTGAGCGAAACCATCAATGCCTGCGTGGCGTTGCTGCACAACGGCGAAATGAGCATCGAAGAATTGATTCAACTGATGCCGGCGCCCGATTTTCCCACCGGCGCCACCATTTACGGCTTGAGCGGCGTGCGCGAAGGCTATAAAACCGGCCGCGGCCGCGTGGTGATGCGCGGCAAAACCCATATCGAGCCCATCGGCAAACACGGCGAGCGCGAAGCCATTATCATTGATGAAATTCCCTATCAGGTAAACAAAGCCCGGCTGGTGGAAAAAATCGGCGAATTGGTGCGCGAGAAAACGCTAGAAGGCGTGTCCGATTTGCGCGACGAATCGGATAAATCGGGCATGCGCGTGGTGATCGAACTCAAGCGCAACGAAAATGCCGAAGTGGTGTTAAACCAGCTCTATAAGCTCACCCAGCTGCAAGACAGCTTCGGCATCAATATGGTGGCGCTGGTCGACGGCCAGCCGCGCCTGCTCAACCTCAAGCAGATTTTGAGCGAATTTTTGCGCCACCGCCGCGAAGTGGTGACGCGCCGCACCTTATTCCGTCTGAAAAAAGCCCGTCACGAAGGCCATATCGCAGAGGGCAAAGCCGTGGCTTTGTCGAATATCGACGAAATGATCGAGCTGATTAAAACTTCCGCCGATGCGCCCGAAGCCAAAGTGCGCCTGCTGGCACGCGCTTGGCGCTCATCACTGGTGGAAGAGATGCTCGGCCGCACCGATCTCGATTTGAGCATGGCGCGCCCAGAAGGCCTGCCTGCCAATCTGGGCTTGCAGGGCGAAGGTTATTATTTGAGCGAGCTGCAAGCCGATGCCATTTTGCGCATGAGCCTGCGTAACCTTACCGGCCTCGATCAAGACAGCATTATCGGCGATTATAAAAACATTATGGCGCAGATTATTGATTTTCTGGATATTTTGGCCAAGCCCGAGCGCATCACCCAAATCATCAACGATGAGCTGGAAGAAATCAAAGCCCAATTCGGCGATGAGCGCCGCAGTGAAATCAACCCGTTTGGCGGCGATATTGCCGATGAAGACCTGATTCCGCCGCGCGAAATGGTGGTAACGCTCACCCACGGCGGCTACATCAAAACCCAGCCCACTACCGATTATCAGGCGCAGCGCCGCGGCGGGCGCGGCAAACAGGCCGCAGCCACCAAAGACGAAGACTTTATCGAAACCCTGTTTGTGGCCAACACCCATGATTATTTGATGTGTTTCACTAATTTGGGCAAATGCCATTGGATTAAAGTTTACAAGCTGCCCGAAGGCGGCCGCAACAGCCGCGGGCGCCCGATCAATAATGTGATTCAGCTTGATGAAGGCGAAAAAGTAAGCGCCATTTTGGCGGTGCGCGATTTCCCCGAAGATGAATATGTGTTTTTCGCCACCGCACAAGGCATGGTGAAAAAAGTGCAGCTGTGCGCCTTTAAAAACGTGCGCACCCAAGGCATTAAAGCGATTGCACTCAAAGAGGGCGATTCGCTGGTGGGCGTGGCCAAAACCGGCGGCTGCCACGATATCATGCTGTTTTCCAATTTGGGCAAAGCCATCCGCTTTAACGAATATTGGGAAGGCAACAGCGAAGCCGAAGAAAGCGAAGACGATCAAGAAATCGATGCAGATAGCGGCGAAGAGGGCGATGCCGCCGAGAGCAGTACGCCCAAAGCCAACAAAGGCGTGCGCCCCTCCGGCCGCGGTAGCGGCGGCTTGCGCGGCATGCGCCTGCCTGATGACGGCCGCATTGTGAGCCTGATTACCTTTGCGCCCGAATGCGAAGCGCAAGACGGGCTGCAAGTGCTCACCGCCACGGAAAACGGCTACGGCAAACGCACCCCGATTGGCGACTACAGCCGCAAAGGCAAAGGCGGCCAGGGCAATATCGCCATCAACACCGGCGAGCGCAATGGCGATTTGGTGGCGGCAACTTTGGTGGCCGAAAGTGATGATTTGATGCTGATTACCAGCGGCGGCGTGCTCATCCGCACCAAGGTCGAGCAAATCCGCGAAACCGGCCGCGCCGCAGCGGGCGTGCGCCTGATTAATCTGGACGAAGGCGAAACCTTGGTAAGCCTGGAGCGCGTGGCCGAGCCGGAAGAAACAATACCGGAATCAGAAGAAGAGACTGAAATTTCCACTCAAATCGAGGCCTTGATGCCGGAAAATGAAGATGAATTATGATATTTGGATATTTAATTTAAAGGGTCGTGCAAACTATTTGCTGATTTCCGCACTCTAAACTCACTTGAACAAATGAAGTAAAGAGAGAGTGTCTGTGAAAAAGAAGATTTACTTGAGGTTGTTGAGAATGATCGGTTCTATGCTTCCCCCTTCTTACGAAAAGCCGTTTGGCCCGGTGGCGAAAAAAGTCCGCTATTTTTTCGCCTGCCGGATTTCCGATAATATCGCGAAAAATGTGAATATCGAAAAAGGCGCTTATGTGCTGGCAGATACGGTAGTTGGTGAAAATTCGAGCATAGGTGTGAACAGCGAAATTTGTAAAGGTCTTACGCTTGGCAAAAATGTGTTTATGGGGCCTGAATGCTTGTTTTATTCCTATCAACATAAATTCGACCCGGTAACCAAGCAATACGATGGCTACACCGATGTTCGGCCGATTGTTATCGAAGATAATGTTTGGTTGGGTCGCCGCGCTATCATCATGGGCGGTGTAACCATTGGCGAAGGCTCTACCATCGGTGCCGCTTCAGTGGTAACGAAAGATGTGCCGCCTTACAGCGTGGCGGCGGGTAATCCGGCGGTAATCAGGAAAAACCTGCTGGATTGAACGTTGTGAACGAGCGCAGTTGGGTTGCCAAGCCCTGCAGTCAAAACAGGCCGTCTGAAATGTCAGGATTTCAGACGGCCTTTTTGTTTTATGCAGCGGTGGATGTTCATGCCTACGATTACGCCGCGCAAAACCCGGTGTGCGCACCTACGCTGCTTTTAAAAAAATGGCATAAGGGGCTAAAAATCGCTGAAAGGCGGGCAATTGGTATTGTGTTTGCTTTGCGGCAATCCGCAGCTGTCTGATACCAATCCAAAAAAAACCTAACTTCGTTGTCTTGCCTTGCCGTACTATAGTGTGGAATGCAAGAAAAAGTGATACAAAACTACGCACTAATAAACCCAACGTTTCAGACGGCCTGTGGGCTTGTTGGGTTTTCAACCCAACCTACCCGTTGTGTCACTTTTTTATGCATTCCACTATATTATGTTTGTACGGCATGCGAGGCCGTCTGAAAGCCTTGGCCGCTGCTTATTCCGGTGAAAAATGCCACACCTCGCAAACGGCGTGCTGCGGCTGCGCCAGAGTGCCGAAATATTGCCAGCGCATCTGCGGGCTTGCCCAATCCGGCCACACACAGGCCAGCGCCCAGCCGCCGCACAAGCCGGCAAAGCCTTGCCAGCCGCTTTGGCCGCCGATGTGCAATTTTGCGTACCCGCCTTGCCGGTACACACCCGCATGCGGTAAGTCTGCCGGAAAATCCAGCCCGGCGGCCTTAATTAAAGCTTCTTTGGTGCACCACAAGCGGTAATAATCTGCCGCACGCCAGCCGCGCACCGCCAGCCATTGCCGCTCATCGGCGCTGCACGATAAATCCGCCAGCGCCGCAAAATCGCGTGGCCGCAGCCATTCGATGTCCACGCCCAGCGGCAGCGGATAAGCCCCGGCCGCCAAAAGCGCTGCGCCGTGGCTGTGCGAGAGCGACAGCACGGGCGCTTTTGCTTGTTGTTTTAAAAAGCGGCTCACCTGCCAATCGGTGCGCATCGCCAGCGCCGGTGCGGCGCTCACACGGGCGCGGTCGGCTTGGTCGAGTAGGGCGGCTTGATAATCCGGCGCACAAACAGCATCGGCTACAAGCAAATCAATATGCAAATCGGACATAAGCGGCAAAAGCGGGCAGAAAAAAACGATTATAGAAGTAAGTGGCCGGCTCGTGTAAAATGCCGCATCTTGTTATCAATGTTGTGAAACGCGCCATTATGAAGCCGTCTATTCTGGAAAAATTGCAGCAACTGGCCGAGCGCCTTGAAGAAGTGACCCATTTGCTCGGCTCGCCCGAGGCCACCGCCGATATGGATAATTATCGCAAGCTCACGCGCGAGCATGCGGAAATCACGCCGGTGGTGGAAGCTTTTCAGCGCTACCGGCAGGCGCAAAGCGATTTGGCCGAGGCGCAGGAAATGCTGGCCGACCCGGAAATGAAAGACTTTGCCGCTGAAGAAATCGAAGCGGCACAGGCGCAAATCGAAGCGCTGGGCAACGAATTGCAAACCTTGCTTCTGCCTAAAGATGCCGATGACGATAAAAACATCTTTATCGAAGTGCGCGCCGGCACCGGCGGCGACGAAGCGGCCTTGTTTGCCGGTGATTTGCTGCGCATGTATGGCCGCTTTGCCGAGCGCAACCGTTGGCAGATGGAAATCGTGTCGGCCAACGAAAGCGATTTGGGCGGCTATAAAGAAGTGATTGCCCGCATTATCGGGCTGGGCGCCTACAGCAAGCTCAAATTTGAATCGGGCGGCCACCGCGTGCAGCGCGTGCCGGCCACCGAAAGCCAGGGCCGCATCCACACTTCGGCCTGCACCGTGGCGGTGATGCCCGAAGCCGATGAATTGGAAGAAATCGAGCTGAACCCTGCCGATTTGCGCATCGACACGTTTCGCGCCAGCGGCGCCGGCGGGCAGCATATCAACAAAACCGATTCCGCCGTGCGCATCACCCACTTGCCCAGCGGCATGGTGGTGGAATGCCAAGACGGCCGCTCGCAACACGCCAATAAGGCGCAGGCCATGAAAGTGCTGGCCGCGCGCCTCAACGATATGCAAAAGCGTGAAGCGCAAGCCAAAGAAGCGGCGGAGCGCAAAAGCCTGATCGGCAGCGGCGACCGCAGCGAGCGCATCCGTACCTACAACTACCCGCAAGGCCGCGTGACCGATCACCGCATCAACCTTACCCTGCACAAACTTGATTTTGTTATGGACGGCGATTTGGACGAACTCACCGGTGCGCTGAGCGCCGAGCATCAGGCGGAATTGCTGGCGCGCATGGCGGAATAAGCGTTTTTGAATAAGACATTTCCAAGCCGGAAAAGTGTTTCAGACGGCATTTGTGTGTCATGCGTACGATTACGCTTTATTTTAACAAAGCCAATCGTATCTACGCTGGGCTTGAATGCGGAAAGCAAAGCGATGCCGTCTGAAAAAAACTGTTTCAGACGGCATTTGTGTGCTATGCGTATTTTGTGTGCTATGCGTATGATTACGCTTTGTTTTGACAAAGCCAATCGTAGCTACGGTTTGCTTAAGTGTGCCAAATAAAATAATGCCGTCTGAAAGGTTTCAGACGGCATTTAGCCTATCTATAGTGGAATGCATAAGAAAGTGACACAACAGGTAGGTTGGGTTGAAAACCCAACAAGCCCACTGAAACGTTGGGTTTATCAACCCAACCTACTCCGTGATAGTGCGTGGTTTTGTATCACTTTTCTTACATTCCACTATATTCACCACAATCCATCATCAAGCTCAATGATTGTGTCCGCAGGATTTTTTCATATCCAGCACCATGCGGCCTTGGATTTTGCCGGCGTGCATTTCTTCAAAAATATCGCCCACTTCATCCAGCGCACGGGTTTGCACCACCGGCACCACAATGCCGCGCGCACCGAAATCGAAGGCTTCGGCCAAATCTTGGCGCGTGCCCACCAGCGAGCCGACCACTTCGATGCCGTCGAGCACGGTGCGGGGGATAGACAAATCCATGGTTTCCACCGGCAGGCCCACGGCCACCACGCGGCCGCCGGCGCGCACGCAATCGATGGCGCTGTTGAATGCGGCTTTAGACACGGCGGTCACCATGGCGGCGTGTGCGCCGATGCCGGTGATTTCTTTAATGCGCTCGGCCGCATCTTCTTTGGCGGCATTCACGGTGAATTCCGCGCCCACTTTTTTAGCCAAATCCAGCTTGTCGTCGTTGATATCGACAGCAATCACGCGCGCGTTGAACACTTTGGCGGCGTATTGCACGGCGAGGTTGCCCAAGCCGCCGGCGCCGTAAATGGCGATCCACTGGCCTGCGCGCACACCGGCCACTTTGGTGGCTTTATAAGTGGTAACGCCGGCGCAGGTGATGGAGCTGGCTTGTGCCGGGTCGAGGCCTTCGGGCACTTTTACGGCATAATCGGCGCTCACCACGCAATATTCGGCCATGCCGCCATCTACGGTGTAGCCCGAATTTTTTACGGTGCGGCACAAGGTTTCGCGGCCGCTGTTGCAATATTCGCAATGGCCGCAGCTTTCAAACAGCCATGCAATGCTCACGCGGTCGCCCACTTTCAGGTTGGTCACATCGGGCGCCACTTCTTTCACAATGCCGATGCCTTCGTGGCCGAGCGTGCGGCCGGGTTGTTTGCCGTAATCGCCGGCGGCCACGTGCAAATCGGTGTGGCACACGCCGCAATATTCCACTTCCACCAGCGCTTCGCCCGCGCCGATTTTGGGCAGGTCTTTTTCAATCACTTCAACGCCTGTACAGGCTTGGTTAACCACTGCTGCTTTCATAGTAGATGCTCCTTGGTTGGTGATATCGAATCAATGGAAATGCGCGCAAGGTGTGCAACCTTGCCGTGCTTTCCGCCTTGCAAACATGCTTTTTTGCTCAAAACCTGACTCGCGGCTGAAATGGGAACAGAGTCCGGCGGGAGTGGGTTGGAAATGTCGGTGCCGCAGGCTGCTTTTATTGATATTTGAATAAAGGCAAACCGTAGGACAATTCATGTGTGTGTTTGCAGTATAACCAAATCGGGGCAGGGGGCGATTGATAATCATCAAGGGGTTTGCCCGATTGAAAGTCTGCGTAAATGTTATGCTATATCATTGTTAACAAATAGGCCGTCTGAAAGCTTTCAGACGGCCTCTCGGCTGGATTGCACTTTTCACGCGCCAATATTCGATATTAATGTAAACCGAGCCTAAACCGATTTAACCCGAATTGCGGTACAATGCCCGCTTTGTTGATTGTTAAGGACGGCCTGTATATATGGCTTCTTTGGAAACCTGGATCGGCCTGCGCTATTTGCGGGCCAAAAAACGCAATGGTTTTATGTCGTTTATCACCATGATTTCGATTGCCGGCATTGCGCTGGGCGTTACCGCGCTGATTGTGGTGCTTTCTGTGATGAACGGCTTTCAAAAAGAGATTCGCGGCCAGCTTTTGAATGTGGCGCCGCATGCGGAAATCGGCTATTACGACACGGGCAACGGCGAAGGCTGGCAGAGCCTGCGCCAATATGCGGCGGGCAAAAAAGAGGTGTTGGCCACCGCGCCTTATGTGGCCGATCAGGCCCTGTTGGCCAATGCGGGCGAGGTGCGCGGCGTGCAGCTGCGCGGGATTTTGCCTGAAGAAGAAAACAAAGTGGTGGATTATGGCAAAAATATGCCGCAGGGCAGCTTTGCCGATTTGAAGCCGGGTGAGTTTGATATTGTGTTGGGCGAAGGGCTGGCGCAGGCTTTGGGCGCGGAAGTGGGCGGCAAGGTGACGGTGATCACGCCCGAGGGCAATGTTACCCCCGCCGGCGTGGTGCCGCGCTTGAAGCAGTTTAATGTGGTGGGCGTGGTGAAAACCGGCGTGTATGAGGTGGATAATTCGCTCGCGCTCACGCATTTGCAGGATGCGCAAGTGCTCTACCGCTTGGGCGACGGCGTGGGCGGCTTGCGCCTGAAGCTGGCCGACCCGCAAAATGCGCCGGCCTTTATCGCCAATCTGATTCCGGCCTCGGCGCAAGATAAAGTGTGGGTGCGCGACTGGACGTTTCAAAACCGCAGCTATTTTGAGGCGGTGGAATTGGAAAAGCGCATGATGTTTATCATTCTCACGCTGATTATTGCGGTGGCGGCGTTTAATTTGGTGTCGTCGCTGGTGATGGCGGTAACTGAAAAACAGGCCGATATTGCCATTTTGCGCACTTTGGGGCTGCCGCCGGGCGGGGTGATGAAGATTTTTATGGTGCAGGGCGCGTTTGCCGGCTTTTTCGGCACCTTGATCGGTGTGATTTGCGGTGTGTTGCTGGGCTGGAATGTGGGCAAAATCGTGGCGTTTTTTGAAAAGCTTTTTGGGGTGCACCTGATTAATTCGCAAATTTATTTTATCGATTATCTGCCCAGCGATGTGAACATGAGCGATGTGGCTTTTATTGCCTGCATTTCGCTGGTGCTGGCATTTTTGGCCACGCTCTATCCGAGCTGGCGTGCGGCGAAAACCCAACCGGCGGAGGCTTTGCGTTATGAATAATACGGTGTTGGCTTGCCGCTCGGTGAGCAAAAGCTATCGCGACGGCGAATTGCATGTGGATGTGCTCGACAGCCTGAATTTTGATGTGGCCGAAGGCCAGAGCGTGAGCATTATCGGCGCTTCGGGCAGCGGCAAATCCACGCTCTTGCATATTTTGGGCGGGCTGGATATGCCCACTTCGGGCAGCGTGAATCTGATGGGCAACGATTTGGGCAAAATGAGCCAAAAGCAGCTGGGTGATTTGCGCAATCGCTATTTGGGCTTTGTGTATCAATTCCATCATTTGCTGCCCGAATTTTCGGCGTTGGAAAATGTGATGATGCCGCTTTTAATCGGCAAAAAGCCCAAAGCCGAGGCGGAAGCGGCGGCAGCGGCGATGCTGGAAAAAGTGGGCTTGCGCCAGCGTGCCTTGCACCGGCCGAGCGAATTGTCGGGCGGCGAGCGCCAGCGCGCCGCGATTGCCCGCGCATTGGTGACGCAGCCCAAATGCCTGCTGGCCGACGAGCCCACCGGCAATCTCGACCGCAAAAATGCGCAAAATATTCTCGATATGATGCTGGATTTGAAAAACGAAATGGGCACGGCGCTGGTGGTGGTCACCCACGATGATGAATTGGCCGTGCGCTTTGACCGCGTGATGATGATGAGCGACGGGCGCTTGAGCGATAAAGCCTGATGCCGGTGCGTTGGCTCGGGCTGCGCTTGCCCGAATGCATTTGCGTTGTTTGGTTTTAAATTGTTTTTAAATCGAGTTAAGGCCGTCTGAAAAATGCGAGGTAGATTCTTGAATCCGAGGCTTGCTTGCAGAGCGAGCATCAGGGCTGCGGTAAAGATGGGATACGATTATCCGGTCTGCAATTAAATGGTTTGCCCTATCATGAAGGAAGGCCGTCTGAAAAAAGTTTCAGACGGCCTTCCTTCATGATAGGGCCGCTATTTTCTGCTTTTTATAGTGGCATGATTTAAACCGGCATAAATAAAAGAAATGAAGAATAAACAACACTTTTCTTCATTTCTCTACGTTAAAAATCAAAAGCGATAGCTCAACCTGGCGGTAAAGGCTCTCGGCTCGCCGGGCATCGAGCTGGAGCGCCAATATTGTTTGTTGAATAAATTGGACACGGCCAAAGTGCCGCTCCAATGTTTGTGGATGTAGCCGGCCATCATGTCAACACGGGTGAAACCGGGCAGGGTTTGGCCGATGTTGGTGTTGCCGTTGTAGTAAAAGCGCTCGCCCACGCGGGTGAGGCCTATTTCGCCGTAGAATTTTTCTCCCGGGGCGTAGCGCACAAACACATTGCCGTTGAAATGGGCGGTGTTGCTCAGCTGGCGACCCACGGCGGCGGGATCGGAGTTGTCTTCAACGATTTTGGCCGACATCCAGCCTGCCGAGCCGCGCAGATACCAATCGGGCATTAATTGGCCGATAGCGCCCAATTCCACGCCTTGCGAGCGCTCTTTGCCACGCACGCGCCATTCGTAAGGATTGTTGATGCTGTCGGGGCGGTAGCGGATGTTGTAGCGCTCAAGGCGGTAGATAGCCAAGGTGGTGTTCAGACGGCCTTCGAGCCAATCGCTTTTCATGCCGGCTTCATATTGACGGCCATATTCGGGGGCGCTGTTGAAAATTTCGTTTTGTGAGCTGGAAATGCCCAGATAGCTGCGACCGCCATAGGGGGAGAAGCTTTTGTTGTAAGAAGCGTAAAGTGTGTGTTGGGGCGCGACATCCCACACCACGCCGAAATTGGGGCTGAAGCTGTGGCCGTTGTAGGAACGGGTTTCGTTGCTGATGTTGGTAGAGCGGAAGCGGTATTGATCGTAGCGCCCGCCCAACATGACTTTCAATGTGGTGAATGAGATTAAATCTTGGATAAACAAGCCATTCGCGTGGGCACGGTGGTGGTTATCGGTGGTGGCGGCGGGGCGCTCGCCTAAACGCTGCCAATCGGCGGGGTTGAATGGATTGAGGGTTTGATCGCGCAACACGGCCAGCACGGGGTGGCGCTTTTCTTCGCTGATATCCCAGCCGGCGGTGATTTTATGATGGATTGGGCCGGTGTTGAATTCACCGTTGAGGGTGAGTGCGCTGGAAAGGGTTTGGTTGCGGGTGAGCTGCCAGGCGTAGGTTTGCGACAGCAGGCGGGTGGATTCGTTGTAAGTGCCGCCATAATAGTGGTCAAAATTTTGGTCGGCACGGCGATAGCCTGCCAGCCATTGCAATGACCAATCGGGATTGATTTGCCAATTCAGGTCGGAGCGGAAATGGTGCAGGGTGTCTTCCACTTTGTCGCCGGGGCGGGCGAAGGCGGTGCGGTAGGAGATGCCCATTTTGTCGTATTCCGTTTTATCGGGGCCACGGTCGGGAATACGGCTGGCGTGATCGTAAATATATTGAGCGGTCCAGCTCAGGCCGTTGTTGTTTTTCAGGGTGATGCTGGGGGAAATCATGCGCGATTTGCTGCCGATGCCCGAACGGAATGAATTGGCTTCGCCGATTTCGCCAATCAGACGCACGGCCGCGTGGTCGTTGATTTTTTGGTTGAAATCCATGTTGGCGCTGCGGTCGGCCCAAGAGCCGTAAACCAGGCCGATGTTGTGGGCGGTTTGGAAGTTGGCGCTTTTGCTCACCATATTCACCACGCCGCCGCCACCGCTGCGGCCATAAAGCACTGAGGCGGGGCCTTTCAGAATTTCAACCCGCTCCACCGAAGCGGTGCTGCGGCGCACCTGCCCGCTCTCGCGTATGCCGTCGCGATAGATATCGTTGGCATCTATATTGAAGCCGCGCAGATAAATGCTTTCGCCGCGCATGTCGTAAGTGGCATCGATGCCGGCATTGCCTTCGAGTATCGAGCTTAAATCGTTGGTGTTGTAGTTTTTGTTTTTTTGAATATTGATTACATCTATGGTTTGCGGCAATTCGCGGATTTCTGCATTGCTGCGGCTTACTTTGGCTTCACCATAGCCTATATAGCCTTTGGTGCTGCCGCTCTCGGCAGTGGCTTCCACCACGGTAGTGGGCAAAACAGCGGTGTAAGATTCGTCGGCAGAGGAGGTTTGTGCCCAGGCGGAGTGGGACAAGATGGCGGCGGCTAAAGGCAGCACGGGGAAGGGAAGCGGGCGCATGGAAAAACCTGATGAAAAATGACAAGTGGCAAATTGTAAGGTTAGCCTGTTTTTAAGTCAAGTAATGATAATTATTATTATTTATTCTAAATGAAATTACGGCTGATGAAATGTGGGCAGACCTTAATCGGGTTAATCGGGTTATTCGAAAAGTTTCAGACGGCCTTGATTCATACTGCCGCCATTTTTCTGTTTTATAATCAGCACGAATGTGTGCGGCGCTTGCTGTTGAGGCCGTCTGAATTTGGGAGCAAACCATGAAAGTTTATACCGCTGCGCAGATGCGTGCGCATGAGCAAATGGCTGTGGATGCGGGCACAAGCTTTGAGCAATTGATGGAAAATGCCGGCGGCGCGGCGGCGGCCGATTTGTTGCGCCGCCACCCTGAGCCGGCCCGCGCGCTGGTGGTGTGCGGCAAGGGCAATAATGGCGGCGATGGTTTGGTGATGGCGCGGCTGTTGCAGGCCGAGGGCTGGCGCTGCGATGTGGTGTTTGTGTTGGGCAGCGAATTGTCGCCGCTGGCCGAAACCAACCGCCGCCGCCTGCTCAATCTGGCGGGCATAAGCTTTATCGGCGTTCAAGCGCTGCCGGCGCAATTGGCGCAGCAGCGCTACGATGTGCTTATCGAGGGCATATTCGGCACCGGTTTTGCCGGCAGGCTGCCTGCTGCGGTGGCCGCTTGCTGCCGCTTGCTCAATGCTTCAGACGGCCTGAAAGTGGCGCTGGATATGCCCACCGGCCTCAATGGCGACACGGGTGATGTGGATGCCGATGTGTTTCGCGCCGAGCTTACCTACACATTCGGCGCCTACAAGCCGGCGCACCTCATGGATGCGGGCAGGGCGGTGTGCGGCGAGATTGTGTGTTTGGCTATCGGCATTCAATAATTCCATCAAAAAAGGCCGTCTGAAAGAAAGATTTCAGACGGCCTTTTTGTAATAACGATTTGTATAGGTGATCAATAATGAATCACGCTGCGGATGGATTTGCCCTCGTGCATCAAATCAAAAGCGGTGTTGATTTCTTCCAGCGGCATGGTGTGGGTGATGAAATCGCTGAGGGCGAATTCGCCTTTCATGTATTGGCTGATGATGCCGGGCAATTCGCTGCGGCCTTTCACGCCGCCGAATGCGGAGCCGCGCCACACGCGGCCGGTAACCAATTGAAACGGGCGGGTTTTGATTTCTGCGCCGGCAGGTGCCACGCCGATAATCACGCTCTCGCCCCAGCCTTTGTGGCAGCATTCGAGCGCGGCGCGCATCACGTCGACATTGCCGATGCATTCAAACGAATAATCCACGCCGCCGTCGGTGATTTCGATTACCACATCCTGAATCGGCTTGTCGAAATCTTTCGGGTTGATGCATTCGGTGGCACCCAGTTTTTGCGCCAGCGCGAATTTTGAGGGGTTGGTGTCGATGCCGATAATGCGCGAAGCGCCGCTCATGCGCGCGCCGATCACGGCGGCCAGGCCGATGCCGCCCAAACCGAAAATGGCCACGGTTTCGCCGCGCTTCACTTTGGCGGTGTTCATCACCGCACCCATGCCGGTGGTGACGCCGCAGCCGAGCAGGCACACTTCTTCCAACGGCGCTTCTTTCTGGATTTTCGCCAGGCTCACATCGGCCACCACGGTATATTCCGAAAAAGTGGAGCAGCCCATATAGTGGTAAATCGGCTGGCCGTCTTTGAAAAAACGCACCGTGCCGTCGGGCATCAAGCCCTTGCCCTGCGTGGCGCGCACCGATGAGCAGAGATTGGTTTTACCGGACAAACAGAATTTGCATTTGCCGCATTCGGCGGTGTAGAGCGGAATCACATGGTCGCCCACTTCAAAATCGGTGACGCCCTCGCCAACGGCCTCGACAATGCCCGCGCCTTCATGGCCGAGCACGCAGGGAAACACGCCTTCGCTGTCTTGGCCGCTTAAAGTGTAGGCATCGGTGTGGCACACACCGGTGGCCGCAATGCGCACCAACACTTCGCCTTTTTGCGGCGGCATTAAATCCAGCTCTTCGATTTTCAAAGGCTCGTTGGGTGCCCAAGCCACGGCGGCGCGGGTTTTGATGAATTCCATAATGATTCTCCGGTTGGGGGTTTGCAAAGGGGCGGATACTCCGCCCACTATTTGCTATTTAATATACGATTTAACCAGGCTCACCGCTTCATCAAGCTTTTGCTGCAGGGCTTGATGCTGCGGATTGTCGCAGCCTTCATGGCTGAATGAGTCGCGCAAATGGCTTTCCATCACATCGCGCATCAAGCCGTTTACCGCGCCGCGCATGGCGGCAATCTGTTGCAGCACGGCGGCACAGTCTTGGCCGTCGGCAATGGCGCGCTCCAAAGCTTCCGCCTGGCCGCGGATGCGGCGCAGGCGGTTGACGGCGCGTTTTTTGTCTTGCGGGTGGTGGGGCATGGCTTTTTCCTGAATACTGGGGGTAGTATAGAAAAGATAGGGCGCTTTGGCAAGCGCTGCACAGGAAAGGCGCAAGGCGGTCTGAATATGTTTATAATCGGGCAGCGCCGATAATCCTGTCGGCGTGTTTTGTGAAGGGTATGCCAACCGATGCGCCGACTTTCCCGCCCCGAAAATCCGCTCGAGCGCTTGATGCGCCCTTACCGCCGCCGCCTTTATCTGCCGCTTTTGCTGGCTTTGGCGGTGGTGGTGCTGTTTATCTGGCAAAGCGCGCTGCTGGCGGCTTTGTTTGCCGGTTGGCTCAATGCGGCCTCAGCCGGGCAAAAACCGCTTTCAGACGGCCTGCGGACTATTTTACCGTTAATTGTGATGTGTTTGCTTTTACGGCCTTTGCTTTCTTTATTGAAAGAGCGTGTGCTGCAAAAGCTGAGCCTGCATGTGCGCCATGGTGTGCGCCGCCGCCTGCTGCATGCGCTGGCGGCGTTGGGGCCGGCGCGCAGCCATTTCGGCAGCGATGGGGCATTGAGCACGCAAATTTTGGAGCAGGTGGATGCGCTCGATGGCTATATCAGCCGCTTTTATGTGCAGCGCACGGTGGCGGTGGCCACGCCTTTGCTGATTGCGGCGGCGGTGTTTTACCACAGCAAGCTGGCGGCGGTGCTGCTGCTGCTCACCGCGCCTTTGGTGCCTTTGTTTATGATATTGGTGGGCACGGCGGCGGCCAAAAAAAGCCGCCAACAATTAGACACACTCTCGCAATTGGGCGGGCGCTTTCTCGATTTGGTGCGCGGCATGCCCACTTTGCGCCGCTTGAATGCGGTGGCGCAGGCGGAAAAGCAAGTGTCGGCTTCGGCGCTGGCTTATCAAAAGCGCACCATGAGCGTGCTGGCGCTGGCGTTTTTATCCGGCGCGGTGCTGGAATTGTTTGCCTCGCTGGCGATTGCGCTGGTGGCGGTTTATTTGGGTTTGGGCTTGATCGGCGTGTTGCCGTGGGCAAAAGGCGTGGTGCCGGTGTCTTATGAGGGCGCATTGTTTATTTTGCTGCTTGCGCCTGAGTTTTACGCGCCGCTGCGCCAGCTCGGCAACGATTACCATGCCAAGGCGCAGGCGCAGGCGGCGGCGGAAACTTTGCAGCCACTGCTGGAAGCGGCAGAAAAGCAAAGATCGTCCCTGCCTGATGCAAACAAGGGTGACATTTCTGAAGGCGGCATCAAAATGGATTTAAACGCTGCGCCTTCGTTGCAATTGGCCGGCGTGCGCATTATGGGCGCTGAAGGGCGCGAGCGGCTGGCGCCTACTTCGTTTGCCGTGAAAGCCGGTGCGCGCATCGGCATCGGCGGCGCAAGCGGCATCGGCAAATCGAGCTTGTTGCAGGCTTTGCTCGGTTTTAGCGCGTATGAAGGGCGGATTGTGCTCAACGGCGAAGATTTTACCGCGCTGGACAAAAATTACCTGCAAGGCCAAAGCGCTTATCTGGCGCAAACCGCCACGCTTCTGCCCGGCAGCATCGCCGATAATCTGCGCTTGGCCAAAGCCGGTGCGGATGAAGCAGAAATGCAAAAAGTTTTAAGTGAAGTGGGTTTGTGGGATTTGATTCAACGCCTGCCCAATGGCTTAAACACACCATTGGGCGAGCGCGGGTTGGGGCTTTCGGGCGGCCAGCAGCAGCGCTTGTCGTTGGCACAATTATTGTTGAGGGATGCCCATTTTTGGTTGCTTGATGAGCCTGCTGCGCATTTGGATGAGGAAACGGCGGCCGAGCTATACCGCGTGTTGGGGCAAATCAGCCGCGGCAAAACCGTGTTGCTGGTGAGCCACGATTTGGCGGCGGTGCCGTGGCTGGATGATGTGGTGGTGTTGGAGGGCGCGAAATGAGCCGTCAAGATATCCGTTTGCGCGATTTGTGGCAGAGCCGACGCGGCATGTGGGCGGTGGCGTGGCTGCTCGGTGCCGTAACTTTGTTGGCCACGGTGGCTTTGCTGGCGGTGTCGGGCTGGTTTATCAGCGCGGCGGCGGCGGCCGGCGTGGCGGCGCTGTCCACGGCTTATATGTTTGACTATTTCCGCCCCGGCGCGATTATCCGCGCGCTGGCGATTGTGCGCACGGCGGGGCGCTACGGCGAGCGGCTGGCTTCGCACAATGCCGTGTTGGCCTTGCTGCGCGATTTGCGTGTGCGCTTTTTCGGCCGCCTGGCCGTCGCACCGGGCCGCGCTGATGTGGTTTCCGCCGGCAGCATGCACCGGCTCACCAGCGATATCGATTTGCTCGACCAATGGCCGCTGCGCTTTTTGATGCCGTGGCTGTGGGCGCTGCTGCTTCAGACGGCCTTTGTGTTGTGGCTGCTGTTGGCCGCGCCGGCTTTGCTGCTTTATGTGCTGCCGGCTTTGCTGCTGGCCGGTGTGGTGTTGCCCGCGCTGGCGGCTTGGCGCGGCATGGCGCTGGCGCGGCAAGACACACAGGCGGCCGAAGAGCGCCGCCGGCGCTTGCTGATGCCGCTGAGCCTCATCACTTCGTTATTGCTGTGGCGGCGTTGGGCAGATTGCGAAACCTCGTTTCTTGAAGCCGATGCCGAATATGGGCGCCTACAATTGCGCCAGCAGCAATGGGCGAGTGTGTATGTGTGGTTGCAGCAATGTGCGCTGGCGCTGCTGGTGGGTTTGCTTTTGTGGCAGGGGTGGCCGCTGTTGGAGAGCGGGGCGTTGAGTGTGCCGGTGTTGTTGGCGATGGTGTTGGCGGTGTTTGGTTTGAATGAAGTGCTCACGCCGCTGGCTGCGCAGTTTATGGCGCTGGGCTTCAGCAGCGCCGCGCGTGACCGTTTGAATGCGTTGGGCAGTGCGAAGCCTGCCGCCGAAAAAGTAGCGGCAGGCTGGCCGCAGGGCAGCCTGATATTCAGCGCGGAAAACATCAGCGCCAAAAGGGCGGGCGCGTTAAACGGCGCGGAGCATGTGAACTTTGTGCTGGAAAGCGGCCAAGCCTTGCTGATTGCAGGCCCCTCGGGCGTGGGCAAATCCACTTTGCTCGATGTGCTCGCCGGTGAGCTTGCGCCTTTGCAAGGCCGTCTGAAACTCAACGGGCGGGATTTTGCCGATTTTCTGCCCAGTGATGAAGTGGGCTATCTGGCGCAGCAAGTGGATATTTTCGATCTCACGTTGGCCGAAAACCTGCGCTTGGGCAAGGCCGCTGCTGATGATGATGCATTGTGGCAGGTGCTGGAAAAAGTGCGGCTGGCCGATTGGGCGCGGGCGCAGCCGCAAGGTTTGCAAACCCGCTTGGGCGAATACGGCGCGGCGGTGTCGGGCGGGCAGGCGCGGCGTATTGCGCTGGCGCGGCTTTTGCTCAAGCCGCGCGCTTTGCTGCTGCTCGATGAGCCTTTTGCCGGCCTGGATGCGGCCACGCGCGAAGCGGTGAGCGCCATGCTGCTGCAAGAGCAGGCGCAAGGCTTGCTGATTGTGGTGAGCCATCAGCCGCCTGTGCAAGCGGATTTTCAGATTTTGCGCTTGCAGGAAAAGGCGTGAGCCTGCGGGCGTGGCATCGTTGACAAAAACAGCAGCTTGGCGTTTAATTGCACAATACAAACTATATATTGTATTAATACAAAAAAAGAAAAGCCTTAAAGCCGTCTGAAAAGGCCGTCTGAAAGCTGTGCAGATTGGTTTTTTGAATTCAATCTGCTTTATATCGAATGCGGAAATTTGAACGGCATATGATGCTTTCGGCCGCTGTTTGCGGCTTTTATCGGGGCGCGGCCTGCGTGAATATTGTGATGCGGGCGGCGAAAACTGCGTGCGGGGAAGCGCTCAGGCTAGGGCATCAAACGTAAACGCGCTTTTATTTGCACATCGTGCGGCGTTAGAATGCAACTTAGTTTCAATTTCAACCATTTCAACCACACCGAAAAAAGCACCGTAGCGCGAGCCATCTTGCGGCGCGGCGCAATGGCCGGTGTGGGCGAAACGGCGTTTAACCACACAGGAGCATCATTATGGACTTGGTCGAATTATCGCGGCTGCAGTTTGCGATTACCGTTATGTACCATTTCTTGTTTGTGCCGCTCACTTTGGGTTTGGCGTGGATTTTGGTCATCATGGAAGCTGTATATGTGATGACCGGCAAGGAAATCTACCGCGACATGACCCAATTTTGGGGCAAACTTTTCGGCATCAACTTTGCCTTGGGCGTGACCACAGGCATCACGATGGAATTTCAGTTCGGCACCAACTGGTCCTATTACTCGCATTATGTCGGCGATATTTTCGGCGCACCGCTGGCGCTGGAAGGGCTGATGGCCTTTTTCCTCGAAGCCACGCTGGTGGGGCTTTTCTTTTTCGGCTGGGAAAGAATGTCGCGCCGTCAGCATTTGATGGTAACCATTTTTATGGCCTTGGGCACCAATTTGTCGGCCTTGTGGATTTTGGTGGCCAACGGCTGGATGCAAAATCCGGTGGGTGCGGTGTTTAATTTCGAAACCATGCGCATGGAGATGACCAGCTTTCTCGAAGTGGTGCTCAACCCCGATGCGCAAAACAAATTCGTGCACACCGTGTCGGCAGGTTATGTGGCGGGCTCCATGTTTGTGTTGTCGATTTCCAGCTGGTATATCTTGCGTAAGCAAGATGTGGAATTTGCCAAAAAAAGCTTCCGCATCGCCGCAGCTTTCGGCATGGCGGCGATTTTGTCGGTGCTGGTTTTGGGCGACGAATCGGGCTACAGCATCGGCAAGGCGCAGAAAACCAAAATGGCGGCGCTGGAAGCCATGTGGGAAACCGAGCCTGCACCGGCTTCGTTTAATCTGTTTGCCATTCCGAATGAAAAAGAAATGCGCAACGAATATGCCATTCATATTCCTTATGTAATGGGCATCATCGGCACGCGCTCGCTCGATACGCCGATTCCGGGTATTAAAGAAATCATCGCGGAAAACGAGCAACGCATCGAGTCGGGCCGCCATGCGGTGGTGGCACTGGAAGCTTTGCGCAAAAACCATAAAGACACCGAAGCACAAGCTCTTTTCCGAGCGCATCAGGAAGATTTGGGTTTCGGCCTTTTGCTGAAACAACATATTGAAGACGTGAGCCAGGCCACGCCGCAAATGGTGGCCGCGGCCGCGCGCGATTCGGTGCCCACGGTGTGGCCGATGTTTCTCACCTTCCGCATTATGGTGGCTTGCGGCTTTGCCATGCTGCTGGTGTTTGGTTTGAGCTTTTGGTCTTCGCTCAAAGGCACGTTTGCCGACAAACCGTGGCTTTTGCGCCTGGCGGTGATTTCGCTGCCTTTGCCGTGGCTGGCGATTGAAGCGGGCTGGTTTGTGGCCGAATACGGCCGCCAGCCGTGGACGATTTACGGCGTGCTGCCCACCAGCCTTTCTGCTTCTTCATTGTCGGTAAATTCGCTTTATGGCTCGCTGGCCGGCTTTATCGCGTTTTACACCGTGTTACTGATTATCGAAGTGTATTTGATGCAGAAATACATCCGCATAGGCCCGGGCTCGCTGGGCACCGGCAAATACGATAACGAACAGTCAGAGCATTAAGGAGCGAAACATGGATATCATCAATTTATTTGATTACGCTACATTGAAATGGATTTGGTGGCTGTTTATCGGTGCGCTTTTAATCGGCTTTGCGATTATGGACGGCCACGATATGGGCATCGGCACGCTGCTGCCTTTTGTGGCCAAAACCGATGAAGAGCGCCGCATTGTGATCAACAGCGTGGGTGTGCATTGGGAAGGCAACCAAACCTGGCTTATCACCGGCGCCGGCGCCATTTTCGCCGCTTGGCCTATGGTGTATGCCACGGCTTTTTCCGGCTTTTATTGGGCGATGCTGGCGGTGTTGTGGGCGATGTTTTTCCGGCCGGTGGGTTTTAAATACCGCAGCATGATTCAAAACGAAACCTGGCGCAAAACGTGGGACTGGTGCCTTTTTATCGGCTCGTTTGTGCCTGCGCTTTTGTTTGGCGTGGCGCTGGGCAATGTGATTCAGGGCGTGCCTTTCCATTTTGATGACACCATGCGCTCGTTTTACACCGGCTCGTTTTGGGCGTTGCTCAACCCGTTTGCCTTATTGTGCGGCGCGGTGTCGGTGGCGATGCTGGTGTTTCACGGCGGCGTGTATTTGATGCACCGCACCGAGGGCATTGTGTATGCGCGCACCCGTAAAACCCTGATTTACAGCGCGCTGGTTACTTTGGTGTTGTTCAGCATCGGCGGCGTGTGGGTGGCGGGCATGGAAGGCTTTGTGGTGGTGGCCGGCACGCTGGATCCGGGCGGCCTGCCTAATCCGCTGGGCAAAGAAGTGGTGCAGCAGGCCGGCGCTTGGCTGCTTAATTACCAACATTGGCCGCTCACCATGCTGGTGCCGGTGCTGGCCTATATCGGCATGCTGGCGGCTTTGGTGCTGGCGCGCGCGGGCAAAACGCTGCTGGCTTTTGTGTGCTCGGCGGTGAGTGTGGCGGCGGTGATTGGCACTTTTGCCGTGTCGATGTTTCCGTTTATCCTGCCCAGCAGCAGCGATTTTCGCTCGAGCCTGACGGTGTGGGATGCCACTTCGAGCCACCTTACGTTAACCGTGATGTTTTTCGCCATCATTCTGATTATGCCGGTGGTGGTGGCCTACACGGGCTGGGCATTTAATGTGATGCGCGGCAAGGTAACTGCCGAATATGTGCGCGAAAACGACCACAGCGCTTATTAACACCAAACGTTCAGACGGCCTTGTTTCACTAAACCAAGGCCGTCTGAAAGCCAACAGAAAGGACAACGATATGTGGTATTTTGCTTGGGTATTGGGCTTGGGCTTTGCCGTGTTGCTGGCGGTGCTCAACGCCATGTGGGGCGAGTTTGAAGAAGAACGCGCACAGAGCCTGCCGAAAAACCGCGGCAATGCTTCCTGAAAAAAGCGGCGCGGGCAAGGCCGGGCAGGTTTGTTTTTTGAATTTGCCGCGTGTTTGAAAAGTGGGCAATATGCTTGCTTTTTAGCCTTGCTGTGGATTGTGAAGGCAAAGATAAAAAGGCCGTCTGAAAGAAAACTTTCAGACGGCCTTTTTATCTTTGCTTGTAGGTCGGATACTTGTATCCGACATCTGTCGCACATCTGAAAACCTTGTTCTGCGACCAAGTGTCGGATTCCAGAAGCCGACCTACATACTGCTTGTGAAAGCAAAGATAACAAGGCCGTCTGAAAGCCGCGTTCAGACGGCCTTTTTCCGCCAATGTTAAAAGCTAATGTTAAAAAGCGTTGGCAAAATCAAATTTATGAGAAGTTATCTGCGGCTGCAAAACGATTGAGTCAGGCTATGCTAAAATCCGCAGCTTGTTTAAATTGAGGCAATATTGTGCGCATTGTTATTCTGATTATCACGCTCTTGCTGATGCAGGTGTTTACATTCGGCTTGGGCCGCTCGGTGCAATGGCTGCTGGCGGGCTTTATCGGCACGCGCGGGCGCCGCTGGTTGATGGCGGGCGTGTTTGCGATTACCAATGCGCTGATTGCCGGCTTGCTGTTGCAACTGGGGCATGCTGTGTTTCGCTTGATGGCGGTGTGGATGGTGGTGCTGCTGTTTGCCATGTATGCCGCTTTGGCCACTTTTGTGCTTTACCTTATCTTGTGCCGCGTGATGCCGCACAAGCCGGTGGCGCGCAGCCTGCGCATTTTTGCGCCGCTGTTTTTCATCGGGCTTACCGCTTATTCGGTGTATAACGCCTACACGCCGGTGGTGCGCCATTATGAAATCAGCATCAATAAAAAGCTTGAGCGCCCGCTGCGCATCGGCATGGCCAGCGATTTGCACACCGGCATTTTGGTGGGCGCGCGCCAGCTCGACAAGCTTGCCGATATTATGCAGCGCGAAAAAGTGGACATTATCCTGCTGCCCGGCGATTTGATGGACGATAATGTAGCCGCCTACCGCGCCGAAAACATGCAGCCGCACTTGGAAAAGCTGCGCGCACCTTTGGGCGTGTATGCCACTTTGGGCAACCATGATTTGTTCGGCCACGAGCGTGAAATCGCCGAAGAGCTCACCCGCGCAGGCATCAAGGTGTTGGCCAATGAAAGCCTGGTGGTCGACGGGCTGCTTTTGGTCGGCCGCAACGATGATTTAGACACGCAGCGCCCGAGCACGGCTGCGCTGTTGCAAGGGCAAAACACCGATTTGCCGGTGCTCCTGCTCGACCACCGCCCCAGCCAGATTGACGAGCATGCTAAATTGCCGGTGGATATTCAGGTGTCCGGCCATGTGCACAACGGCCAGGTGGCGCCGGCCAATCTGATTGTGCGCCAAATGAACCGGCTCGCTTACGGCTATGAGCAAATCGGCAACGGCCACTTTTTCGTTACCTCCGGCTTCGGCTTTTGGGGCGTGCCGTTTCGCTTGGGTTCGCAATCGGAAGTGGTGGTGATTGATGTAACAGGCAAATAAGCGTACAGGTGAAAAGGCCGTCTGAAAAAAGTTTCAGACGGCCTTTTGCTTTTTCTTCTATCGTGAAATCAAAGAAAAACGGGTACAAAAATAAGGAATCTCAAATCGTGTGTAGGATGTGCGGCGCAGCCACGCACGCGGGTTAAACGGCTTCTGCGTGTATGGCTTGCTGCATGCGTCTATAGTGGAATGCATAAAAAAGTGACACAACAGGTAGGTTGGGTTGAAAACCCAACAAGCCGGCAGGCCGTCTGAAACGTTGGGTTTTCAACCCAACCTACTCCGTTATAGAGCGTAGTTTTGTATCACTTTTTCTTGCATTTCACTATATATCAGTTTTTCATTCATTCCACTATATCCGACATTTGCCGCCACCCTGAAAACCTTGTTCTGCGAACAAGCGTCGGATTCGAGAATCCGACCTACATGCTGGGGCAGTTTGTAGCGTGGGCAGAGCCCACGCTACACGGCTGTTCAGACGGCCTTTTCATCTTATGTGCAAATACTCCGAATCAGCCGGCGCTGTTTTGCTTGCTTTCGAGCATTTCCCAGCGTTCGAGCTTTTCGAGCAGCTGCATTTCGATTTCTTCGGCTCGGGTTTGCAGCAGGGCGGCTTTTTCGTAATCTTTGAAAATGTCGGGGTTGGAAAGCTGCGTGTTCAAATCGGCTTGCTCGGCTTCGAGCGCGGCCAATTCGTCGGGCAGGCTTTCGAGCTCGCGCTGCTCTTTATAGGAAAGCTTCACGGTGCGGTTGGCTTTGGGCTTGGCTTTTTCCGGCGCGGCGGTTTGGGGCTTGGGCGCGGCGGCGGTTTTTTCTTCGCGGCTTTTGGCGTCGATATAGTCTTGATAGCCGCCGATGTATTCTTTCAGACGGCCTTCGCCTTCAAACACAATGCTTTGGGTGATGACGTTGTCGAGAAACATACGGTCGTGGCTCACCAAAAATACGGTGCCCGGATAATCGCGCAATAATTCTTCCAGTAATTCTTGGGTGTCGATGTCCAAATCGTTGGTGGGCTCGTCGAGCACCAGAATATTGGCGGGGCGGGTGAAAAGCTTGGCCAGCAGCAAGCGGTTGCGTTCGCCACCTGATAGCGATGACACGGGGCTTTGTGCGCGGGCGGGGTGGAAAAGGAAATCTTCCAAATAGCTCATCACATGTTTTTTCTTGCCGCCGATGTCGACATAATCGTTGCCTTGGCCCAGCGTGTAAAACACGGTGTCGTTTTCATTCAGCGCGCTGCGGAATTGGTCGAAATAGGCCACTTCCTGCTTGCTGCCGAGGCGGATTTTGCCGAAAGTGGGCTGCAATTCGCCCAAAATCAATTTTAAAAACGTGGTTTTGCCGATGCCGTTGGCGCCGATCAGGCCGATTTTGTCGCCGCGCTGAATCACGGCGGTGAAGCGTTCCATGATTTTTTTGTCGGGATATTCAAATGAGGCGTCTTCCAATTCGGCAATGATTTTGCCGCTTTTTTCACCGGCGGCAAGCTTGAAATTGACTTGGCCTTGCACATTGCGGCGCTCGGCCCGCTGGCGGCGCAAATCTTCCAGCCGCTTCACGCGGCCTTCGTTACGGGTGCGGCGTGCTTCTATGCCTTTGCGTATCCAGGCTTCTTCTTGGGCGTGGAATTTGTCGAACAGGCGGTTGTGTTCGGCTTCCACCGCCAATTCTTCGGCTTTTTTCTCGCTGTATTTGCTGAATGAGCCCGGATAGCTGCGCAAAATGCCGCGATCGAGCTCCACAATGCGGGTGGCGGTGTTGTCGAGGAAGCGGCGGTCGTGGGTGATCACCACCATGCTGCCGCTGAATTGTTTGAGCAGGTTTTCCAGCCAGATGATGGCATCGATATCGAGGTGGTTGGTGGGCTCGTCGAGCAGCAGAATATCGGGCTTCTGCACCCAGGCTTGTGCCAGCGCCACGCGTTTTTTCTGGCCGCCGGAAAGGTTGCCGATCAAGGTGTGCTCGGGCAGGCCGAGCTCGCTGATGGTTTGGCTGATGGCGGCATCGAATTGCCAGCCTTCTTGCGTTTCGATTTGGCTTTGCAATTCGTTTAATTCTTTGAGCAGCGCGCCATCTTGGCTGCTTTCGAGCGTATGGCTGATTTGGTGATAGCGGCGCAACACATCGCGCAGGCCGCCCAAGCCTTCCGACACGGCATCAAACACGCTGATGTTTGCATCAAATAAAGGCTCTTGCGGCACATACACGATTTTGAGGCCGTTTTGGATAATCACTTGGCCGTCGTCGAGTTTCTGCACGCCGGCGAGGATTTTTAAAAAGGTGGATTTGCCCGCGCCGTTGCGGCCGATCAGGCCGATTTTTTCGCCGCTGTCGAGCTGGAAAGCGGCGTGGTCGAGCAGGGCAACGTGGCCCACGGCGAAAGAGGCGTTTTCTACTTGCAGGATATTCATGGGTGTGCGGTTCGGATAATAAAAAGCATAAGGCGGCTATTTTAACCGAAGCAGGCCGTCTGAAACGATATTTTTGTGTGCTGAGGCCGTCTGAAAAAGAGCGCCGCTCAGCAGCCTTTGTTGAGCCACACTTCCGACACGCATTGGCGCAATAATTGCAGCACCGGATCTTGCTCGTATTCGTCCAGGTAAATAAATTGCAGCGGCAGCGTTTGCTGGAATTGGTCGAGCATGGCAATCGGCTTGCCTGCGGCAATGGCGGCTTCGGCTTTGTGTATCGGCACCATGGCCATGCCCACGCCGTCGCCGACCAAATCGATAATGGTTTGCGGAAAATCGCAGATAATTTGGTGTTTGGGCGAGAGGCGGTGGCGGCGCCAGAATTGCTGGAGGTATTTGCGTCCGCCCGAGAGGCCCGACATTTCAATCCAGGTGTAGTTTTCCAAATCGGTGGGGTCGTCGGCCTGAATGTGGGCGGCGGCTTTGGCCGGGCAGATCAGGCAATAGCGGATGTCTTCGAGAAACAGGCTGCGGATGCCGCGATGGTTGGCCGCGCCGAGATAAAAGCCGCCTTGCAGGGTTTTGTTTTGCACGCGCTCGAGAATTTCGCCGCTCATGCCGTATTGGATGTGTAGCTGCAAATCGGGATTGTGGTGGCGGATGCAGCGGGTGAGGGTGGTGACGCGGCTGGATAAAATCGGGTGCACAAGGCCGATTTCGGCGTGCTCCACGTAATGCTCAGACAAGCTTTGTGCAAAACGCGCGAGTCGGTGGTGGTGCTGCAAAAGCTGCTCGGCTTCGGGCAGAAAGGCTTCGCCGGCGCGGGTGAGCGCCATGCCGCCGCTGGTGCGCTGAAACAACACAACGTTAAGATGTTTTTCAACCGCTTTGATCTGCGCCGACACGGCCGGCTGCGACAAGTGCAGGCTTTCGGCCGCCTGGGTGAGATTGCCGTGATGGGCAACGGTTACAAAGCTTTTGATTTGGTTGTAGTCCATATTTTTCTCGTGTAGCCCGCGGAAGGATATTTTGCCGCTTTCAGACGGCCTTGTTGTATTTATATTTGCTATTTTTAACATATTCAAGACTTTCTGAAAAGGTATTTTAATCGTGTAAAGATTTTGTAATTTAAGCATTTAACCTAAAGCGATAAGCATAACGGATTGTAGGCATTCAAAAATATAATTAGCCAAGCGGGTTGCGAAAGCATTTAAATCCCAACGTGCTGGATTTTCGGCATGGAAAACAAAGGAGAAGTTTATGAACAAGCAGACTGCAGCAAAAGTGCTGGCCAACCCGAAATTTGCGCAAATGGCCCGGCAAAAATCGTTGCTGGGCTGGTCTTTTTCAGCGGTGATGTTTGCCGTGTATGTGGTTTATATTTTATTCATCGGCATTGATCCGCATTCGTTTGCCAAGCCGGTGTCGGAGGGCAGCATCATCACTTGGGGCATTTATGTGGGCCTGTTTGTGATTTTGTTTGCCATTGCGATTACCGGCATTTATGTTTATCTGGCCAATGGTAAGTTTGAAAAAATGACCCAAGAAGTGGTGAAAGATGTGATGGGAGTGGAAAAATGAGCAAATTATGGTTGGCATTGGCCGCAGCGGCACTGTCGGGCAATGTGTGGGCCGATGCTATTGGCGGCGAAGTGCAAAAGCAGCCGCTGAACATTGCCGCGGTGGTGATGTTTTTGATTTTTGTGGGCGCAACGCTGTTTATCACCAAGTGGGCGGCCAAGCAGAATAAGTCTTCCAAAGATTTCTACACGGCCGGCGGCGGTATTTCCGGCTTTCAAAACGGGCTGGCGATTGCAGGCGATTATATGTCAGCGGCCTCTTTTTTGGGCATTTCGGCCATGGTGTTTATGCGCGGCTACGACGGCCTGATTTATTCCACCGGCTTTTTGGTGGGCTGGCCGATTGTGCTTTTTCTGGTGGCCGAGCGGCTGCGCAACCTCGGTAAATTCACCTTCACCGATGTGGTTGCTTATCGCTTGAAGCAAACGCCGGTGCGTGTGTTTGCCGCTTCGGGCTCGCTTTTGGTGGTGATTTTCTACCTGATTGCGCAAATTGTGGGCGCGGGCAAATTGATTCAGCTTTTGTTTGGCATGGATTATATTTGGGCGGTGTTTATCGTGGGCATTTTGATGGTGTGTTATGTGCTTTTCGGCGGCATGCTGGCCACCACTTGGGTGCAGATGATCAAAGCGGTGCTGCTGCTCAGCGGTGCAACGTTTATGGCCTTTATGATTTTGAAAGGCGCCGGCTTCAGCTTGGAAAATATGTTTACCAAAGCCACGCAAATTCATGAAAAAGGCATAGGCATCATGGAGCCCGGGGGCTTGGTGAAAGATCCGATTGATGCGCTCTCGTTGGGCTTGGCGCTGATGTTCGGCACCGCCGGCCTGCCGCATATTTTGATGCGTTTCTTTACCGTGCCCGATGCCAAAGAAGCACGCAAATCGGTGTTTGTGGCCACCGGCTTGATTGGTTATTTCTACATTCTCACGTTTGTAATCGGCTTCGGTGCGATTATTTATGTAACGCAAGACAACCCGCATTTCTTCCAAACCATGGTGAAAGAAGGCAAAACCGTGGTGGAGATGATCGGCGGCACCAATATGGCGGCAATCCACCTTTCCGAAGCTTTGGGCGGCAATTTGTTTTTGGGCTTTATTTCGGCAGTGGCCTTTGCCACAATTTTGGCGGTGGTGGCCGGCCTGACCTTATCCGGCGCATCGGCGGTGAGCCATGATTTGTATGCTTCGGTAATCCGCAAAGGCGAGGCCACTTCGCAAGAAGAAATGCGTGTGTCGCGTATTACTGTGCTGGTGTTGGGCGTGTTGGCAATTGTGTTCGGCCTGATGTTTGAAAACCAAAACATTGCCTTTATGGTGGGCTTGGCTTTTGCCATTGCCGCTTCGGCCAACTTCCCGATTTTGATGCTGTCGATGTTTTGGAAAGGCCTCACCACCCGTGGTGCGGTGATTGGCGGCTTTTCGGGCTTGATGTTGGCGCTGGTGCTGATTATTCTGGGCCCCAGCGTGTGGGTGCAGGTGCTGCATCACGAAGCGCCGATTTTCCCCTACGGCAACCCGGCGATTTTCAGCATTCCGGCTGCATTCATCATGGCTTGGCTGGGCTCGATTACCGATAAATCGAAGCAGGCCGAGCTGGATAAAGCAGGCTTTGAGGCACAATATGTGCGCTCGATGACCGGCATCGGTGCGGAAGAAGCTTCCGATCACTAAACAGGTATGGTTCAAGGCCGTCTGAATTTTTCAGACGGCCTTTTTTTATAGGCGCTTTGGCCTTATTTGTGGGCGGTTTATAGTAGAATGCCGTCTGAAAACAATATTTGCCCAAAAGGATAAGCTGATGTATTTCGTTGACCGCACCGCCGTGGTGGTGAAGCCCACCGCCAAATTTCTCGAATGGCTCAAAAGCCTGGATGACGACATGCCCGATCTCACGCTCGAGCAGCTGCGCACCAATTGCTCGGTGTATCTGATTCCCGAATGTGATGAGCCGGAAGAGGCGGTGGCTTATTTCGATGAGCGTTATCTGGAAATTTTCCAGGCCGAATTGGCTGCGTGGGACACTATGGAAGAAAATTGGCCGCAAGACATGAGCCTGATCGCTTTTTGGGAATACTTCACTATCGAAATCCACGATATGGTGCTCGATATGGAAGCGGGCGAGCTCAATGTGAGCCCGGTGTTTGACAATATGATGTAAAAGCCATGCAAGCTTTTCAGACGGCCTTGAAACCTTCGCGTGCAGGCTGCATATTCACAGTGCTGCTGCATTTGGCGGCGGCTTTGTTTTGCCTGCTGTTTTTTTATGGCGCGCTGCGCTGGTTGGGTTTATCGCTGCTGGCTGCCAGTTTGGTTTGGGCGTGGCGCGTGCAAACCTTGCGCGGGCGCGCTGCCGTGCACAAAATCGCGGTAGACCGGCAGGGGCGCGCAGCGGTGTTTACCGGCGCGGAGCACACCGCGTTTGCCGCCACTTTAATGCCGAAAAGCCTGATTTCGCGCCATGTTTTGTTTTTGCAATGGAATATCGGCGGGCGTATTTTTTACCATTGCGTGCTGCCCGATATGACAGAGCGCGAAAGCTACCGCCGCTTGATGGTGTGGGCAAAATGGGGGCGGCCCAAAGATTGAGGCCGTCTGAAACGCAGATTATTTGAACCATAACCACGAAGGCCGTCTGAAAGCTTTCAGACGGCCTTTATCTGAATGTTTAACAACACATGAAAACACTAAACGATTGGCTCGCACACCTCGAAACCGCCCACAGCAGCGGCCTGATTGATATGGGGCTGGCGCGCACGGGCGAAGTGAAGCAGCGCATGCGGCTCAAGCCCGAGTGCCCGGTGGTGGTGGTGGCAGGCACCAACGGCAAAGGCTCGGTGTGCGCCTTTCTCACCCAAATCTACAAGCAGGCCGGCTTTAAAGTGGGCACGCTCACGAGCCCACATTTGCTGCGCTTTAACGAGCGCATCGCCATCAACGGCGAGCCGGTGGATGATGAAGCCATCGTGGCTTCGTTTGAGCGCATCGAAGAAGCACGCGGCGATATTTCGCTCACTTATTTCGAATTCAACACCTTGGCCGCGGTGGATATTTTCATGCGCGAAAATGTTGATGTGATGATATTGGAAGTGGGCTTGGGCGGCCGCTTGGATGCGGTGAATGTGTTTGACGCCGATTGCGCCGTGGTGACCAGCATCGATTTGGATCACCAGTCTTTTTTGGGCGACACAGTAGAGCAGGTGGGCTTTGAAAAAGCCGGCGTGTTCCGCAGCGGCAAGCCCGCTATTTGCGGCCAAAACCCGCCGCCCGAATCGCTGCGCCGCCACGCCGAGGCCATCGGCGCCGAATTGTTGCTGGCCGGGCGCGATTTCGGCTTCAGCAGGCTCGAGCAGCAGCAATGGTCGTTTCACTTTCACCCGCAGGCGCCCGATTTTTCAGACGGCCTCAAGCGCAACCGCAATGCCTTGCCGGTGCCCGCTTTGCGCGGCGCCTATCAATTGGGCAATGCCGCCTGCGCATTGGCGGTAATCGAATGCCTGAATGCCGAGCTGCCGATAGACATCGGCGCCATCAAGCGCGGGCTGCTTTTGGTGAGCAACCCCGGCCGTTTCCAAGTGCTGCCCGGCCGCCCGCTGGTGATACTCGATGTGGGCCACAATCCGCATGCCGCGCGCGCGCTGCGCCAAGGCTTGATGGCACTGCCTTTTGCCGAAAAACGCATCGCGGTGTTCAGCATGCTGGCCGATAAAGATATGGATGCGGTGATTGAAATTGTGAAAGACCAATTTGACGAATGGTATCTCGCGCCGCTGGCGCTGCCGCGCGGCCAAAGCGCCCAAGTGCAGGCGCAAAAGCTCGAAGCGCACGGCATCGGCCATGTGCATTGTTTGGAAAATGTGGCCGCGGCTTATCATGCCGCTTTGGCGGGCGCATCGGAAAATGATAGAATCACCGTTTTCGGATCGTTTCACACCGTTGCCGAAGTGATGGCAGCGCAGCAGCAAGGTTAAATCAATGGCAAACCCACGCTTGAATTCGCTTGACGAATACGAACAACTCAAACGCAAAAACCGCCGCCGCCTCGTGGGCGCATCGGCCATGGTGGTGCTGGCCGGCATCTTGCTGGCCAAAGTGCTCAACCAAGGCGCGGGTGAAGAAGCCGCGCCCGCGGCCAGCGCGCCGGAAATGGTTGCCGCTTCGGTTGAAGCGCCGCAAATCATGGTGAATAACGAAGCCGCATCTGCCGATGACGCTTCCGATTTGGCACCTTCTGCCGTGCTCGAGCCGGCACCCGAGGCCGACACCGACACGGATGCCCACACCGGCACCAGCACCGAATTGGCCAATCCGCTGGCCGGCCGCGCTGCCCCAAGTGCAACAGAAACAAGCGCCCCTGAAGTGAGGCCGTCTGAAACCGCCAAACCGATTGAAACGGCCAAACCGGCAACGAGCAAACCTCTGGAAGCCACCAAACCGGCCGAAGCCGCGCCGCCGCCGGTGGTGGTGATTGACAATCAGGCCGAGCGCAAGGCGGCTGCCGAGCGTGAAGCGGCGGCCAAAGCGCGCCAACAGGCCGAGCAAAAAGCACGCGAGCAGGCCGCAGCCAAAGAAGCCGAACGCAAGCAGCAAGCTGCCCGAGCGGCAGCCCAAAAGGCTGAGGCGCAAAAAGCCGAAGCCTTGAGAAAACAGCAAGCAGCCAAGGCGCAAGCCGAGAAAAAAACCAGCGCCCAAGATGCGCTCAACAATAAAGCCGCCAAATCTGCCGCCAATCCGCAGGCGATTTTGGAAGGCAGCACCACTGGTGGTCGCGTGATTATCCAGGCCGGCGCCTACAGCAGCAGCGCCCAGGCCAACCAGGTGCTGCAAAAGCTGGCCGATGCCGGCGTGAGCGCGCATGTGAGTGAGAGTGAAACCAGCAAAGGCACGGTTTACCGCGTGCGCACCGGCAGCTATCCCAACCGCACCGCCGCCAATCAGGCGCTGGCCAAAATCCGCCAGCAAGGGCTCGACGGCATGGTGATCGGCCAATAATCATGGCGATATTCGATATTGTGGCGCTGGGCATTATTGTGGTTTGCATTTTGATTTCGATGATGCGCGGCGTGATTGCCGAAGTGGCTTCGCTGGTGATTTGGGTGGTGGCTTTTTTGGTGGCGAAAATGTTTGCCGCGCCTTTTGCCGCTGTGGCCCTCACATCCGTGCAGCCGCCGCAATTTGCGGTGGCGGTGGGCTTTATTTTATTGTTTGTTGCTGCATGGCTGGTGCAGCATTTTTTACGTTCGTTGCTCACTTCGGCTGTGTCGGCCATCGGCCTGGGCGGTGTCAACCGCCTGCTCGGCGCGGTGTTTGGCGCGGCCAAGGGCGTGTTGATTATCACGCTGGCGGTGCTCGTGTGTTCGTTTACCGATTTGCCGCAAACGCCCGATTGGCGGCAATCGTTCAGCGCAGTGTATTTCGAGGCATTGGCGCAATTGGCCGTGCCTTATCTGCCGCCGGTGGTGGCAGATCAAGTGCAGTATCCGACGCTTTGATTTTGGAGAAGAATAATGTGTGGTGTTTTAGGATTAGTGGCGCACGAGCCGGTAAACCAATTGCTTTACGACGGTCTGCAAATGTTGCAGCACCGCGGTCAGGATGCGGCGGGCATCGTCACCGTTGAGGGCAATGTGTTTCATATGCACAAAGGCAAAGGCATGGTGCGCGATGTGTTCCGCACCCGCAATATGCGCGATTTGGCCGGCCGCGCCGGTATTGCGCATGTGCGCTATCCCACAGCCGGCAATGCCGGCAGCAGCGCCGAGGCGCAGCCTTTTTATGTGAGCTCGCCCTTCGGCATCGTGCTGGCGCACAACGGCAACCTCACCAACACCGAAGAGCTGTATGAAAACGTGTGTTTCAAGCACTTGCGCCATATCAACACCCGCTCCGATTCGGAAGTGCTGCTCAATGTGTTTGCGCACGAATTGCGCCGCGAAGTGACCGGTGCGGGCACCACAGAGCTGAGCGTGAACCATGTGTTTAACGCCGTGAGCAGCCTGCACAAACGCGTGCGCGGCGCTTATGGCGTGGTGGCGCTGATTGCCGGCTACGGCATGGTGGCTTTCCGCGACCCGCTGGGCATCCGCCCGTTGGTGTTGGGCAAACACACCGATGAAGCCGGCAACACGGCTTATGCGGTGGCTTCGGAATCGGTGGTGTTCAACAGCATCGCTTTTGAGCGTGAGCGCGATATTGCGCCGGGCGAGGCGGTGTTTGTGGGCTTTGACGGCCAGATTTTTACGCGCCAATGCGCAAAAGCGCCCCGGCTCAACCCCTGCCTGTTTGAATATGTGTATTTCGCGCGCCCCGATTCGGTGATGGACGGCGTGTCGGTGTATCAAGCGCGGGTGAATATGGGGATAACGCTGGCGGAAAAAGTGGCGCGCGAATTGCCGCTCGACGATATCGACGTGGTGATGCCGATTCCCGACACCAGCCGCCCCAGCGCGATGGAATTGGCACACCGCCTGGGCAAGCCTTATCGCGAAGGCTTGATTAAAAACCGCTATATCGGCCGCACCTTTATCATGCCCGGCCAAGCCACGCGCAAAAAATCGGTGCGCCAAAAGCTCAGCCCGATGGAGAGTGAATTTGCCGGCAAGAGCGTGTTGCTGGTGGACGATTCCATCGTGCGCGGCACCACCAGCCGCGAGATTGTGGAAATGGCGCGCCAGGCCGGTGCGCGCAAAGTGTATTTCGCTTCGGCCGCGCCGGAAGTGCGCTTTCCCAATGTGTACGGCATCGATATGCCCACCCGCGAAGAGCTGATTGCCAACGGGCGCACCGCCGCCGAAGTGGCGCGTGAAATCAGCGCCGACGGCTGCGTGTTTCAAGAATTGGGTGCGCTGGAAGACTTGGTGCGCGCACTCAACCCGGCCATCGAAAATTTCGACACTTCATGCTTCAGCGGCTGCTACCCCACCGGCGACATCGATGAAGCCTATCTGCAACGTCTATCCGGCAGCAAATCATCTGCCGCCGCCGCGCAGCTCAATCCGAGCCTAATCGATCACAGCGTGCGCATCAGCGATGATGATGAAGAAGAATAAAGCAAAACCAAAAGCCGCGTGAAAAGATTGCGCGGCTTTTTTTCAGACGGCCTTTGATGAAGTTTGTTTATATCGTTTAGTTATATCGATAGCATCAGGCCGTCTGAAACAAAGCTTGAAAGCCTGCCTGAATAAGCGCAAAATGTTAACAATTATTTAACCGATTGAGCACCATGAGCCGAACACTCCACCCCGAAACCCTCGCCATACGCGGCTTCAAAGAGCAAACCGAATACAACGAACATAACCAAGCGCTGTTTCTCACCAGCAGCTTTATGTGGCCGAGCGCTGCCGATGCGGAAGCTTTGTTTGCCGGCAAACAAGCGGGCTACACCTACAGCCGCACCGCCAACCCCACCACCGCCACGTTTGCCAAGCGCGTGGCCATGCTGGAAGGTGCCGAGCAAGCCGTGGCCACCGGCACCGGTATGTCGGCGATTCAGGCGGCCCTGCTCACTTTTTTGAGCGCCGGCGATCATTTGGTGTGCAGCCGCAGCCTGTTTGGCACCACCATCAGCCTGATTGAAAACCACATCAAGCGCTTCGGCATCGAAGTGAGCTTTGTGTCGCAAACCGATTTGCAGGAATGGCGCGATGTAGTGCAGCCAAACACGAAAATGTTTTTCCTCGAAACCCCTTCCAACCCGCTCAATGAAGTGGCCGATTTAGAAGCTTTGACGCAAATCGCGCACGATGCGGGCGCGCTTTTGGTGGTGGACAACACTTTCCTCACGCCTTTATTGCAGCAGCCTTTGCAATTGGGCGCCGATATTTCGCTGCATTCGGCCACCAAAGCCATCGACGGCCAAGGCCGCGTGCAGGGCGGTGTGGTGGTGGGCGATGCCGAAAAAATGAAGCAGGTGCAGATGTATATGAATGCGGCGGGCTTGTCGATGGCGCCTTTTCACGCTTGGGTGCTGATCGGCGGCTTGGAAACACTTGCCGTGCGCATCGAGCGCCAATGTGCCAATGCCGATAAAGTGGCTGCGTGGCTGCGCCATCAGCTGCAAGTGGTGAATGTGTATCACGCGGGCTTTGCCGATCACCCGCAAGCCGATTTGGTGAAAAAGCAGCAAAGCGGCGGCGGCATGGTGCTGGCGTTTGAAGTGGCGGGTGGCCAAGAGGCGGCTTGGAAAGTGATTGATGCGGTGAATATTTTTTCGCGCACCGCCAACTTGGGCGATGCACGCTCCACCATCACCCACCCGTGGACGACCACCCACGGCAAAATGAGCGCCGAAGCCAAAGAAGCCGCCGGCATCCGCCCGGGCTTGATCCGCATTTCCGTCGGCCTTGAGCATGCGGATGATTTGATTGCCGATTTGCAGCAGGCTTTGGCATAATCACAAGCTTGGCTTTCAGACGGCCTGAAGTGTTCAGGCCGTCTGAAACACCTTTCAAATAAGGAATATATTATGGATGAAGCCGTATTTTCCGAATGGGCATTAAAAATCTGCCTGACCATTTTGATTGTTTTTCTGGGTTTTATCGTTTGGCATTTGGGCAAAGAATCGAAAGCGGGCAAATTCGGCACCTTTATTTTGTTTTTGGTGCTGGGTTTGGGCGTGTTCGGTTTTATCTTTAAAAACGTATTGATCGAATTTTTTGTGCTGTCCAAATAAACGGTGTGGCTCAAAGGCCGTCTGAAAGCGTTTCAGACGGCCTTAAACTTTGCTATGATAACTCGTTTGATTTTAAAAAGGCCGCGCACATGTGGCGCTATATTTTCCAACGGTTACTGCTGCTGATTCCCACGCTGTTGGGCATTTTGGCGATTACGTTTGCCATTATCCAGTTTGTGCCCGGCGGGCCGGTGGAGCAGATGGTGCAGCAGCTCACCCAAAGCAGCGTGGGCGGCGAAACCGCTGCTGCGGCCACAGGCACGCTGATGCGCAGCGGCAGCCATTTGAGCGCCGACGATATGGCCGCGCTCAATGCGCTCTACGGCTTCGACAAGCCGCCGTTGGAGCGTTTCGGCGACATGGTTTCCCGCTTTGCCCGCTTCGATTTGGGCGAGAGCTTTTTCCACCACCAAACCGTGTTTGAGCTGGTGAAAGAAAAAATGCCGGTGTCGATGAGCCTGGGGTTGTGGACTTTTTTGCTCACTTATCTTATCTGCATTCCGCTGGGCATTATCAAAGCCGTGCGCGACGGCTCGCGTTTTGATGCCGCCACCGGCATGCTGATTCTGCTGGGCTACACCATTCCGCCGTTTGTGCTCGGCCTCGTGCTGCTGGTGCTGTTTGGCGGCGGCAGCTTTTTTGCCTGGTTTCCGCAAGGCGGCTTGGTGAGCGATGATTGGCAAAGCTTGAGCTGGCCGGCCAAAATTCAGGATTATCTCTGGCACATGGCGCTGCCGGTTGCCGCCTCGGTGGCGGGCAATCTGGCGGTGATGACGGTGCTCACCAAAAATGTGTTTCTCGAAGAAATCCGCCGCCAATATGTTTACACCGCCCGCGCCAAAGGCTTGCCCGAGCGGCAGATTTTGCTGCGCCATGTGTTTCGCAACGCCATGATTCCGCTGATCACGGGCTTTCCCGCTGCCTTTATCGGCGCTTTTTTCACCGGCAGCCTTTTGATAGAAACCCTGTTTTCGCTCGACGGCTTGGGGCTGCTCTCTTACGAAGCGGTGATGAAGCGCGATTATCCGGTGGTGATGGGCACGCTTTATGTGTTCACACTGATGGGCTTGCTGGCAAAATTATTGTCGGACATTTCCTATTCGTGGGTGGATCCGCGCATCCATTTCGGCGGCCAGAAATAGGGCGGATACCGCCTGCGCCGCACCCGCAATGCTTTCAGACGGCCTTGAATATAAAAAACATATGCAGCAAAACCTTTCCCCCTCATCTGCCTGGCAGGCATTCAAACAACACAAGCGCGGCTTGCGGGCTTTGCGCCTGCTCGCCGTGCTGTTTGCACTAGCCTTGTTGGCGCCGCTTTGGAGCAACGACAAGCCTTTGTGGGTGCATTATCAGGGCAGCTATTATTTTCCGATTGTGAAAAGCTATAACGAAACCGTGTTTGGCGGCGATTTCGACACGCCTGCCGATTATCTCGACCCGCTGGTGCGCCGCAATATCACCGCCGATGGCAATTATGCCTTGTATCCGCCCAACCCCTATGCCGCCAACACACTCAACGATTTCGACACCGCGCCCGATCCCGCACCGCCCTCGGCGCAACATTGGCTCGGCACCGACGATCGCGGCCGCGATGTGCTGGCGCGCCTGGTTTACGGCTTTCGCGATTCGCTTTTGTTTGCGCTGGCGCTCACCGCCGTCACCACCGCCATCGGCGTGCTCGCCGGCGCGGTGCAGGGCTATTTCGGCGGCAAGGTGGATTTGGTGATGCAGCGCTTTCTCGAAATCTGGGGCGGCCTGCCCGAGCTTTACCTGCTGATTATCCTCTCTTCGTTTTTCAACCCCGGCCTGCTGGTTTTGCTGGTGATTCTGGCGCTATTCGGCTGGATGGGCTTGTCGGATTATGTGCGCGCCGAATTTCTGAAAAACCGCCAAGCCGATTATGTATTGGCGGCCAAAAGCATGGGCGTGGGCAACCGCACCATTATGTGGCGGCATATTCTGCCCAACAGCCTCACGCCGGTGCTGGCGTTTTTGCCGTTCCGCATCTCCGGCGCCGTGCTCGCGCTCACCAGCCTCGACTTTCTCGGCTTGGGCGTGCCCGCTGCGCAAGCGAGCCTGGGCGAATTGCTGGCGCAGGGCAAAGACAACCTCGATGCGTGGTGGATAGGCCTCTCTGCCGTGGGCGCGCTCACCATTATGCTGTTGCTGCTGGTGATGATAGGCGAGGGGCTGCGGCAGGCTTTTGATGTGCGGGCGCGGAGTTGAGCATGAATATTCTCGAAATCGAAAACCTCAGCGCCGCCTTCCCTGGCAAGCCCGTGCTGCACGATATCAATCTCAACGTGCGCCGCGGCCGCAAGCTGGCGATTGTGGGCGAGAGCGGCAGCGGCAAAACCGTGTTGGCGCAAGGCATTATGCAGCTTAATCCGGCGGTGTCGCTCATAGGCCGTCTGAATTTCAACGGCGAAAACCTGCTTGGAAAATCACCGCGCCAATTGCAGAAGCTGCGCGGCAAAAGCATAGGCATGGTGTTTCAAGAGCCGATGACGGCGCTCAATCCGGTGATGCCGGTGGGCAGGCAGATTGCGGAAGTGCTCACGCTGCATTTGGGTTTGCCGCCAAAACAGGCATGGGCAAAAGCGGTGGCTTTACTGGCCGAAACCGGCATACACGAGCCTGAAACCAAGGCGCGGGCTTATCCTTTCCAGCTCTCCGGCGGCCAGCGCCAGCGGGCGATGATTGCGATGGCGGTGGCGGCCGAGCCGCAGCTTTTGATTGCCGATGAGCCCACCACGGCGCTGGATGTGGCGGTGCAGGCGCAGATTCTCGATTTGCTCGCGCGCCTGCAGGCCGAGCACAAAATGACCATGCTCTACATCACCCATGATTTGAATCTGGTGCGCCGCTTTGCCGACGATGTGGCGGTGATGCAGGGCGGGCATATTGTGGAGCAGGGCAGCGTGGCCGATGTGTTTGCCCGCCCGCAACACGATTACACCAAAATGCTGCTGGGCATCGGCGCGCAGCGCGAAGTGGGCGCGGTGCCTGCTGATGCGGCCACGGTGTTGGCGGCCAAGCAAATCAGTGTGGCGGTGGCTGAGCGCGCCGGATGGTTTAAAAAGCGCGAAAAAATCCTGCTCGAGCCTTTATCGTTTGATTTGAAAGCGGGTGAAACGCTGGGCATCATCGGCGAGAGCGGCAGCGGCAAAACCACGCTGGCCAAAGCGCTGATGAGGCTGATGCCGGCCAAAGGCCGTCTGAACATCAACGGGCAGGCGTGGCGGCCCGAGCTTAGACGCGCGATGCAAATGGTGTTTCAAGACCCGTTTGGCGCATTCAACCCGCGCATGACGGTGCTGGAAATTGTGTCGGAAGCCTTGCGCGTGTATGAGCCGCAGCTGAATCAGGCCGCCATGCGTGCGCGGGTGGGTGAAGTGTTGCGGCAGGTGGGGTTGGATGACGATATTTTGAGCCGCTATCCGCATGCTTTTTCCGGCGGCCAGCGCCAGCGGCTGGCGATTGCGCGCGCCATTATCGTGCGCCCGCAGGTGTTGGTGCTCGATGAGCCCACCAGCGCGCTCGATGTGCAATGGCAGCAACAGATCTTGGCTTTGCTCGCCGATTTGCAGCGGCAGCACGGGCTGAGCCTGATTATCATCAGCCACGATTTGGCCGTGATCCGCACGCTTGCGCATCGGGTGATGGTGTTAAAAGACGGCTGTGTGATAGAAGCAGGCGATGTGGAGGCGGTGTTTGCCAAACCGAATGCAGACTATACAAAAAAACTATTGATGCACGCGGGCACTTGAAATTTTGCGCCGAAACCCCTATTCTAAGCGCATCAAACAACCAACCGAATGCAGGCGCATTCACTTCAAAAGGAAACCGACATGAGCAATTTAATCGTACACGCCTCCGACGCGAGCTTTGAGCAAGATGTTTTGAAATCAGATGTGCCGGTGTTGCTGGATTTTTGGGCACCGTGGTGCGGCCCCTGCAAAATGATTGCGCCGATTTTGGATGAAGTGGCCGCCGAATTCGAGGGCAAGCTCAAAGTGGTGAAAATCAATATCGACGACAACGACCAAACCCCGGCCAAATTCGGCGTGCGCGGCATTCCGACTTTGATGGTGTTTAAAGACGGCCAAAACGTGGCCACTAAAGTAGGCGCCTTGGCCAAAGGCCAATTGGTGGCGTTTGTAAACGCTTCGATTTAAGCCGGATGATAAAAAAGCTGCTGCGGCAGCTTTTTTTATTTTTATCGGAATCAACAATAAACAGGCCGTCTGATACCAATTCTAAAAAATAACCTTACAAAATAAAAGCAGTTCGGCAGCATCATGCGCGTAGGTCGGATTCTTGAATCCGACGTTTGGCCAACGGCCAAAGCGATGCGCGTGCCTTGTTCTGCGAACAAGTGTCGGATTCGAGAATCCGACCTACAGGCTGCCTGTTTGTATATTATTTTTTTGAATGGGTATGAAACAGTTTTCAGACGGCCTGGAACCTTTGTAAAGCCGGATATCTGTCGCACCTGCGCAGGCGCGACAGATATCCGGCTTTACAAAGGCCTTGACTTGGTTTATGGAATCAAACAGTTGGCCGTTTATCGGTTTATTGTTTGGCGGCTTCTATCTGGATATTGAGCTTGACGTTTTTCGACATGCCGGCGGCCACCAGATAATTCATGCCCCATTTGCTGCGGTCGATCACGGTTTCAAAATCGCCGCCGCACACTTCGGTTTTCAGCATCGGGCTGTTGTAGCAGTTGAACTTGGTGGCTTTGAGTGTTACCGGGTGGGTTTGGCCGAGCAGGGTGAGCGTGCCGTCAACGCTGCTCACTTTATTGCCCTTGAAATGCCATTTGCTGGATTGGAAGCGCATTTCGGGATATTGGGCGGCGTTAAACAAATCGGCGCTTTTCAGGTGCTCGTCGAAGCGGGCGTTGCCAGTGTTGAGGGAGCTGACGGGAATGCGCACATCCACCGAGCCGGTTTGTGCTTTCGGGTCGAATGCTACGGTGCCGGTGAGGTTGTAGAAGCCGCCGGTGTTGGTGGTGGCGCCGAAATGGTCGATGGCGAAGCGGGCATTGGCGTGGTGGCTGTCGATGGTGTAGGTGGCGGCGGAAGCGGCGCCGGCGGCCACGACCAGCAAAGCGGCAAACAGGGTTTTTTTCATGAAGGCTCCTTGATTTTTTGAAAGTGAAAGTGTTTGCATCCTAACATGAAAAGCCGTCTGAAACATTTCAGACGGCTTGATGATATCTTTCCCATCAGTTAAAGATGGGCGCTTTATGGCAGGATGCTTACTTTATCAATCACCACCGGTTTCACGGGCACATTTTGATGATAAGCGCGGTTGGCGGTTTGCACTTTGGCGATTTTCTGCACCACATCCATGCCGCCGGTAACTTTACCAAACACGGCATAACCTGCGCCTTGGGGCGTGCGGTCTTTATAGTTTAGAAAATCATTGTCGGCCACGTTGATGAAAAATTGGCTGGTGGCGGAATTAGGGTTGGCGGTGCGTGCCATGGCGATGGTGCCGACGGTGTTTTTCAGGCCGTTTTCAGCTTCGTTGCTGATGGCTTTTTCGGTGGCTTTTTGCTCCATATCGGGAGTGAAGCCGCCGCCCTGAATCATAAAGCCGTCCATCACGCGGTGGAAAATGGTGCCGTTGTAGAAGCCTTTGTTGGCATAGTTCACAAAATTGGCCACGGATTTGGGCGCTTTTTGCTCATCGAGCGAGAGGCGGATCTGCCCCATATTGGTGTCGATCACGGCGCGGGTTTCGGCTTGCGCGCCCAGCGCGGCAAAGCCGAGCAGGCCGGCAAGCAGGCATTTGGATAAGGTTTGCATAATGAGAAAACTGATTATTGAATGGGGGCGTATTATCGCTGAATTTGCGGTTGTGGTTTGTAAAAAAATGCAAAAGACCGTCTGAAAGTTTTCAGACGGCCTTTATAAAACAATTACTTTGAATATTTATACATGCAGCCGGCGCACATATTCCACTTCTTCGCGGCTGCCCATCACCACGGCCACGCGCTGGTGCAGGCCTTCGGGCTGGATGTCGAGCATATCGGCGGCGGCATTGGTGGCCGCGCCGCCGGCCTGCTCGAGAATCAGGCTCAAGGGGTTGGCTTCATACATCAGGCGCAGCTTGCCGGGCTTGGCCGGGTCGCGTGCGTCTTGCGGATACATAAACACGCCGCCGCGCATCAGGGTGCGGTGGATTTCGGCCACCATCGAGGCCACCCAGCGCATATTATAATTTTTGGCGCGCGGCCCGGTGTCGCCGGCGAGCAATTCGGCGATGTATTGCTGCATCGGCGCATACCAGTGGCGCTGGTTCGACATATTGATGGCGAATTCTTTGGTTTGTGCGGGCACTTGCGGGTGGGCGCCGGTTTGCACGAATTGGCCGTTTTCATCAAGGGTAAACACAAACACGCCGTGCTTGAAGGTAAACACGAGCTGGGTTTGCGGGCCGTAGAGCACATAGCCGCTGGCGGCTTGGTCGCGGCCTTTTTGCAGAAACGATTCGGTGGTAAGCGCGCCTTGCGGTTTGGTGAGAATGGAGAAAATGGTGCCCACGGAAATATTCACATCGATATTGGACGAGCCGTCGAGCGGGTCAAACAGCACCAAATAGCGGCCTTCTTCGTGGCAGGGCACGAATGTGTCTTCTTCTTCGCTGGCGAGCCCGGCCACATCGGTATTGGCTTTGAGCGCGGCAATCAGCACGTCGTTGGCAATCACATCGAGCTTTTTCTGATCTTCGCCCTGCACATTGCCGCTGCCGGCTTCACCCAGCACGCCGGCCAGTGCACCCAGGCGCACTTGCCGGTTGATTTGCACGCAGGCATCGACCACGGATTGGAGCACGCCGCCCAGTTGGTCGGGCAGGGCGTGTTGTTGCAGATGTTGGGGCAGGAATTCGGCCAGGGTAGTCATAAGTTTCTCGCTTTAGTGGGAATCGGTTGAGGGGGCGGAGGCAGGTTGATGCTGTTGAATCAAGGCTTCGATGCAGGGCTGGGCCGCGGTGTTGGCTTTGTTTTGCGTGGCTTCATCGATATTGCCGCTGATGGCGCGTGCGATGTCGGCCGGGGTGAGCACTTCCAGCGCTTTCTCGGCCGCGCATTGGCACACTTGCTGCTTTTGCTCGGGCGAAATGCGCGTGTTTTCCGGTATGCTTTCCACGCAGGCTTTGCTGAACGAACTGATAAATTCGCTGTTGAATTTTTCTTCAACGGCTGCTTTTTGCTCGCCGCAGGCTGCCAGCAGCAAGAGGGCGGGCAATAAGGTGAGAATAGGGCGGGTGGTGCGCATAAAAAGCAAGCTCTTTCGGTAAGCGGACAATGAGGATTGTAATGCAAAGCGCGGCTGCTTTCTATCTTTGCCGCATTATCGGGTGAATTCATCAAGGCCGTCTGAACGCATAGCGGTTTCAGACGGCCTGTGGTTTATTTGATTTGAAAATCCAGCACAAAACGTGCGCCATCGTCTTGCGCTAGCAAGGCGGCCAGCGCGGGCAGGCTCTCTTGCAGCTGCTGCGCCAAAAGATAGGGCGGGTTGATGATAAACATGCCGCTGCCGTGCATGCCGAAGCCGTCGGCGCGCGGGCGCTGCACATGCAACTCGGCTTGCAGGTAATTATCGGGTGCAATCTTTTGCAGCTGCGCGGGCAGCTTGCGGCTCTCTTCGCGGCTCAGGCAGGGATACCACACCAAATAGCAGCCTTGGGCAAAGCGCTTTTGCGCCTCTTTCAGGGTGTGCACCACGCGCTCGTAATCCTGCTTTTCTTCATAAGGCGGGTCGATCAACACCACGGCGCGGCGGGTGGGCGGCGGCAATAAGGCAATCAAGCCCTGATAGCCGTCGGCCTGCACCACTTGGCCGCGCCGCCCGAGCCGAGCTTGCTGCATATTGTTCTGCAGGTGCTGGAAATCGGCCGGGTGCAGCTCAAACAAGCGCAGCTTGTCGGCCGGGCGCGACATCGCCTGCGCAAGCCAGGGCGAGCCGCAATAAAGGTGCGGTTCGGGCAGAATCGCGTTCAGACGGCCTAAAAAGTCGTGCAAACCCGGCGGCAGCTTGGCGGCTTGCTGCAACAGGGCGATGCCTTGCTTGTATTCGCCCACTTTTTGCGCTTCGTTGCCGCGCAAATCGTAAAGCCCGGCGCCGCTGTGGGTGTCGATATACCAATAAGGTTTGTCTTTGCGGTTGAAATAATCGAGCGTGAGATAAAGCACGAAATGTTTGAGCATATCGGCATGGTTGCCGGCATGGAAAGCGTGGCGGTAGCTGAGCATGAAAGAGAGGCCGTCTGAAAGAATGGCGCTATTTTACGGGATTTATCCGCCTGCGAGTAGCGCCGCCGTTGCCAAAGCCGCTGCAAACGCGTTACATTTTGCCCAAACCACAATAAGGCGCAACCATGGCGGAACAATATATTCTATCGCTCGACCAGGGCACCACTTCTTCGCGCGCGATGATTTTCAACCATGCCGGCCAAATCGTTGCCAAAGCGCAAAAAGCCTTTGCCCAACATTTTCCCGAGCCGGGGCTGGTGGAGCATGATGCGAAAGAAATTTGGAGCACGCAGGTGTCGGTGCTGGCCGAAGCGCTGGCGCAGTCGGGCATTGCCGCCGATCAAATCGCCGCCGTAGGCATCACCAACCAGCGCGAAACCACGATAGTGTGGGATAGAGCCAGCGGCGAGCCGGTGCACCGCGCTATTGTGTGGCAAGACCGGCGCACCGCCAAATATTGCGACAGCATCCGCGCCGCGCAAGGCGACACCATCCGCGCCAAAACCGGCCTCGTGCTCGACGCTTATTTTTCCGCCACCAAGGTGAAATGGATTTTAGACCATGTGCCCGGCGCCCGTGCGCGCGCCGAAAAAGGGGAATTGTGTTTCGGCACGGTAGACACATGGCTCGTGTGGAACCTCACCGAAGGGCGCGTTTTCGTTACCGACCCCGGCAATGCAAGCCGCACCATGCTTTTCAATATCCATACGCTGCAATGGGACGAAGATTTGCTCGCCCTTTTCGATATTCCCCACGCCATGCTGCCCGAAGTGAAATCCAGCAGCGAAATATACGGGCACACCGCGCCGCGCTTCACCAACCGGCCGATTGCCATTGCCGGCATCGCGGGCGACCAGCAAGCCGCCTTATTCGGCCAGCTCTGCCTGGATAAAGGCATGCTCAAAAACACCTACGGCACCGGCTGCTTTTTGCTGATGAATACAGGCGATAAGCCCGTGGATTCGCAACACAATCTGCTCGCCACCGTGGCCTGGAAAATCGGCAGAGAAACCACTTATGCGCTCGAAGGCGGCGTGTTTGTGGGCGGCGCGGCAATCCAATGGCTGCGCGACGGCGCACAGCTGATACGCGAAGCCGATGAAATCAACACGCTGGCCGCTTCCGTGGCCGACAACGGCGGCGTGTATTTCGTGCCCGCGCTCTCGGGCATGGGCGCGCCTTATTGGGACCAATATGCGCGCGGCAGCTTTTTCGGCATCACCCGCGGCACCTCAAACGGCCACCTTGCCCGCGCCGTGCTCGAAGGCATTGCATTTCAGGTGTATGACATTGTGAAAGCGATGGAAGCCGATGCCGGCGGGGCCACCGCGCAATTGCGCGTGGATGGCGGCGCGAGCCAAAGCGATTATCTGATGCAGGTGCAGTCGGATTTGTTTGCCTTCGATATCGTGCGCCCGCGCATCACCGAAACCACCGCCCTAGGCGCGGCTTATCTGGCCGGGCTGGCGGTGGGCTTTTGGCAGAGCACCGACGAATTGCGGGCGCAATGGCAGGCGGATAAAGTGTTTTCGCCGCAGCTGCCGCCCGAGCGGGTGCAGAAAATGTTGCACTACTGGCATAAGGCGGTGCAGGCGGCGCAGCATTGGATTGATGATTGAGGATCAATCGAAAGCGGTTTTCGGCTTGGTTGACCTTGTTCTTTTACGGCATATTTAAATCAAACGTGAGGCCGTCTGAAATATTTTTCAGACGGCCTGAGGCTTTTGTAAAACACCTGTTTTGTCGCTCCTACGCAGGCAGGAGCAGGGTCTGAAGCACCACTTCAGTTGTCGGTCAGGCAGCCACCATCGAATGTCAAAAAAGTAAATATTTGATTTCATATAAAATTAATTATGTTCAATAGTGTGTGGAGGCAAGCAAAGCGCTGCTTTGCACTAGGGTCTGTTCACCATTCATCCGCGAGTAAGATTTTGAGCGTAAAAGCGTGGCTGCAAGGCGAAAAGCACAGCAAGGTTGAACACCTTGCGAGCATTTTCAACGCAGCAGGCGCGCTTTTGAGCCAAAAGATTGCCGCGTGATGAAATGTGAACAGATCCTAGGCTCCTGCCTGCGTAGGAGCGACGGAGCGGGTGTTTTTTAAGATTTCGGCCTGTTTTATATTGACATATCTATAAAACTAGATTTATTATGGCGCCCATGAAACCCACCGACACCTTCAAAGCCTTATCCAACGAATACCGCTATCAAATGCTGCTGTGGCTGAAAAGCCCGCAGCAGCATTTTGCCGCGCATGCGCATTGCGATGTGGTGCACGATTTCGAGGGCGGCGTGTGTGTGGGGCTGGTGGCCGAAAAAGCCGGGCTGGCCCAATCGGTGGTGTCGGGCTATCTCAACACCTTGAAAAAAGCCGGCCTGCTCGAATCGCGCCGCATCGGCAAGTGGACGTATTACCGCTATCACCGCGCCGGCGTGGAAGCTTTATTGCAGCAATTGCGCGAGCAGATTTAAACGGGCAGGGCGCAAGCCTGCCTGCTTCCCCGCAGCCGCGGGATTGTTTTGGTTTTATCCAATCTATATTTTTAGATATAAGAAATTATCGCTGAGTTGTAAGCTCAATCACAACAGGCCGTCTGAAAAGACAGTTTATCGTTGAAAGGAAAAATAATGACCACACCCGCCGTATCCGCGCTCAACCTCGTGCCCGTGCGCGCCGGCCACACCACCGAGCAAGCTTTGGCAAGCATGGTGGCGCTGGCGCAGCACACCGAAGCTTTGGGCTACCGCCGCTACTGGATTGCCGAGCACCACAACACCACCTCGCTGGCGAGCTCCGCCACCTCGATTTTAATCAGCCACACGCTGCAACACACCCAGCGCATCCGCGTGGGCTCCGGCGGCGTGATGTTGCCCAACCACAGCCCGCTGATGGTGGCCGAACAATACGGCACCCTGGCCACGCTGTATCCCGAGCGCGTGGATTTGGGCTTGGGGCGCGCACCCGGCACCGACCGCCTCACCGCCCAAGCCTTGCGCCGCGCCGAGCGTGAAACTTCGCTGGATTTCCCCGAAGATGTGGCCGCTTTGCAGCGCTATTTGGGTGATGCGGCAGGGCAGGGTTATGTGAAAGCCTTTCCCGGCATCGGCACCCATGTGCCGCTGTATATTCTCGGCTCCAGCACCGAAAGCGCTTATTTGGCTGCTGAAAAAGGGTTGCCTTATGTGTTTGCCGCCCATTTTGCCCCGCGCATGCTTGAAGAGGCGCTGGCGATTTACCGCAGCCGCTTCAAGCCGTCTGAAACCTTGGCGCAGCCTTATGCCATTGTGGCGCTCAACGTGATTGGCGCCGACGATGATCAAGCCGCGCAATATCTGGCCACCAGCCAGCAGCAATTTTTTCTCAATGTGGTGCGCAACAGCCGCCAGCCGCTCTCGCCGCCGGTAGACAGCATGGCCGGGCGCTGGAACGAGATGGAGCAACACACGGTAAACAGCATGACCGCCTGCTCGCTTATCGGCGGCCCCGCCACCTTGGCGGCGCAATTTAGCGAGCTGCACACGCGCTTGCGTGCCGATGAATATATGGCGGTGAGCTATATTTATGACGAAGCCTTGCAGTTTGCGTCTTACCGTTTGTTTAAAGAGGCGGTAGAGGCCGTCTGAAACCGATTTACGATTGATATTTAACCAAGAAAGCAAAATATGAAACCGCAATTTGAAGCCTTGTTCCAACCCCTCACTTTCAACAACGGCGCAACCCTGCCCAACCGCTTGGTGCTCGCCCCGATGACGCATTGGGCCTCGCATGAAGACGGCACGGCCAGCGAAGCCGAAATCGATTTTGTGGCCAGCCGCAGCAAAGGTTTGGGCATGGTGATTAGCGCCGCCACCACCGTGCACCCCACCGGCCGCGCTTTTGACGGCGAGCCCAACGCCATCCGCGCTGAAGATCTGCCCGGCCTGCGCCGCTTGGCGCAAAGCATACAGGCAAAAGGCGCCAAAGCCGTGTTGCAGATTCACCACGGCGGCTTTCGCGCACTGCCGCATTTGGTGCCGGCCAACGGCGTGGTGGCGCCCAGCGCGTTTACGCTGATTCCCCCGTCGTTCTCATTCGATATCGAAGCTGACAAACGTCTGCAAAGCGAAGCGCGCGTGCTCACCGATGCCGAAATCCGCGAATTGGTGGCCGCCTATGCCCAAGCCACGCAATATGCGGTAGACGCCGGCTTCGACGGCGTGGAAATCCACGGCGCCAACGGCTATCTGTTGCAACAGTTTTACTCTGCTGCCAGCAACCTGCGCGATGACGAATGGGGCGGCAACCGCGAAAAACGCATGGCTTTTCCGCTGGCCGTGGCGCGCGCCGTGGCCGATACCGTGGCCGCATCCGGCCGCCAAGATTTTATCGTCGGCTATCGTTTTTCACCCGAAGAAGCGCCTGCAAACGGCATTAAAATGGCCGACACGCTGGCCTTGATTGATGAATTGGTGAAGCTGCCGCTGCAATACCTGCATGTGTCGCTGGGCGATTTTAACGAGCCTGCCGAAAATGCCGCCGCCCATCCCGATTTGCCGCCGCAACGCATTGCGCAGATCCACCGCCATCTGGCCGGCCGCCTGCCGCTTGTCGGCGTGGGCGGTTTGGTGAGTGCGCAAAGCATTGCCGACGCCGGCAACAGCGGCCACGCCGAGCTGATTGCCGTGGGGCGCGGCGCGATTATCAACCCCGATTTCGCCGTAAAAATCGCCGAAGGCCGCGAAAACGAGTTGGCCGACAGCCTCGACGGCCCGCTGGGCGCAAAAGCGCAACATATTCCTGATGTATTGTGGGGCTTATTGCTGAACATGCAGCCGTGGGTGCCGTTTCGCGGCTTGAAGTGATGGTTGTTTAAATCAATAAACCGTCATGGTTTGATACGAGATGCCGTCTGAAAACATTCAGACGGCATCTCGTATGCGCGTGTGCATGAAACGTGCACCCAACCGGAAAACAACCGTGCCGCCTGAGCATCAAAGCTTCAGCGCGTAGGTTGGGCTGCCAAATCCAACATTTCAGGCGGCTTGAGGGATTCGTTGGGTTTTCAGCCCAAGCTGCCCACAACAAAGCCTGAGGCCGTCTGAAAATCTTTCAGACGGCCTCAGGCTTTGTTTGCCAAACATCATCACCAAAAAACGTTATTTGCCCGCTTTAATGCTTTGCCATTGGCGCACCATAAACTTCAGGCTTTCCGGCTCGATGGGCACCATGATAAAGCTGTTGGCCATGTCTTCATCGGTGGGAAACACGGTGTTGTCGTCGCGGTATTCGGCGGCCATCAGCGCGCGGGCGGGCAGGCTGGAGGGCGCGTAGGTAACATAATCGCCGTTTTGCGCGGCCACTTCGGGTTCGAGAATGTTGTCGATATAGCGATGGGCGTTGAGCACGTTGGCGGCGTCTTTCGGAATGGCAAACGAATCAATCCAAATGCCCACGCCTTCTTTGGGCATCATCACTTGGATTTTTTCTTTGCCGCCGGCTTCTTCGGCGCGGCGCTTGGCGATATTCAGATCGCCGCCGAAACCTATGGTCACGCAGGTGTCGCCGCGTGCCAAGTCATCAATAAAGCCCGATGAGGTGAAGCGCTTGATATTGGGGCGGTTTTGTTTGAGCAATTCGCTGGCGGCTTTAATGTCGTCGAGATTGCTGCTGTTGGGGTTTTTGCCCATATAGTTGAGCACCATCGGGTAAACTTCGGCGGCGCTGTCCAGATAGCTGATGCCGCATTGCTTGAGCTTGGCGGTGTATTCGGGGTTGAACACCAAATCCCATTGATTGTCGGGCAGCTTGTCGGTGCCGAGGGCTTTTTTCACCCGCTCGGTGTTGATGGCAAATGTGTTGGTGCCCCAGAAAAAGGGCACGGCATAATCGTTGCCCGGATCCACTTCCTGCATCAGCGCCAAAAGCTTGGGATTGATATTTTTATAATTGGGAATCAGGCTTTTATCAAGCTTTTGATAAGCGCCGGCTTTGATTTGGCGGCCGATAAAGGCATTGGAGGGGCCGGCTAAGTCGTAGCCGGATTTGCCGGTGAGCATTTTGCTTTCCAGCGTTTCATCGCTGTCGTAATAATCGTATTTCACGGCTACGCCGTATTGCTTTTCAAAGGCGGCCACGGTGGCGGGGTCGACATAATCCGACCAGTTGTAGATTTTCAGGTTGGCGGTTTCGGGCAGGGTGCCGGAAGTGGAAGCGGCGGCAGAGGCGGCGGCGCTGTTGGGGGGCTTCTCGTTGGACTTGTCGCCGCAGGCGGCCAGCGCCAGCACCACAAGGCCGAATAAAGGCAATGATTTCATCATGATTCCTTATGTTGGAGTGGAGGGGAAATGTAAGCAGAGTATAGCAAAAGCAGTATGCCTCGGGTAGGCGCAAAGGCAAATCTGCGGTAAGATAGCCAAGATTTGATATTTGCTTTTCAGACGGCCTTTGCTGATGCATTAAGGCCGTCTGAAAATCGTTTAACCCACATAGAAAATATTATGAAAACCGCAGAACTCCGCCAAAAATTCTTAAAATTCTTTGAAACCAAAGGCCACCAGATTGTGGCTTCTTCCTCGCTGGTGCCGCACGACGACCCCACGCTTCTGTTTACCAACGCCGGTATGAACCAATTTAAAGACGTGTTTCTCGGCTTCGACAAACGCGCCTACAGCCGCGCCACCACCGCGCAAAAATGCGTGCGTGCCGGCGGCAAGCACAATGATTTGGAAAACGTGGGCTACACCGCCCGCCACCACACCTTTTTTGAAATGATGGGCAATTTCAGCTTCGGCGATTATTTCAAACGCGATGCCATTCATTTTGCGTGGGAATTTCTCACTTCGCCCGAATGGTTGAATATCCCCAAAGAAAAGCTTTTGGCCACCGTGTATGCCGAAGACGACGAAGCCTACAATATCTGGCTCAACGAAATCGGCATGCCTGCGGAAAAAATCATCCGCATCGGCGACAATAAAGGCGCCAAATATGCTTCGGATAATTTCTGGCAAATGGGCGACACCGGCCCGTGCGGCCCGTGCTCGGAAATTTTCTACGACCACGGCGACCATATCTGGGGCGGGCCGCCGGGCAGCGCAGAAGAAGACGGCGACCGCTTTATCGAAATCTGGAACTGCGTGTTTATGCAGTTTAACCGCGACGAGAGCGGCACCATGAACCCACTGCCCAAGCCCAGCGTGGATACCGGCATGGGCTTGGAGCGCATGGCCGCAGTGATGCAGCATGTGCACGCCAACTATGAAATCGACCTTTTCCAAAACCTGCTCAAAGCCGCCGCGCGCGAAACCGGCGTGGCATTCAGCATGGACGAGCCGAGCCTGAAAGTGATTGCCGACCACATCCGCGCTTGCTCGTTTCTGATTGCCGACGGTGTGATGCCGAGCAACGAAGGCCGCGGCTATGTGTTGCGCCGTATCATCCGCCGCGCCGTGCGCCACGGCTACAAGCTCGGCCAAAAAGGCGCGTTTTTCTACAAACTCGTGCCCGATTTGGTGGCCGAAATGGGCGGCGCTTATCCCGAATTGAAAGAAAAGCAAACGCAAATCATGGAAGCCTTGCGCGGCGAAGAAACCCGCTTTGGCGAAACCTTGGAAAAAGGCATGGTGTTGTTCAGCCAGGTTTGGCGCGGCATGCAGTTTTTAAAGCTGGAAAGCCTGCTGCCGGCCGACGGCATCGGCGAGCCGCTGCTGCTGAGCACGGCCGACGGCGTGGAATTCTCAGTGGCTTCGCGCCACAATGCCGACCAAAAATTGGTGGTGGTGCTCAAGCATATCGAGGGCGCAATTAACGAGAGCCTCAATCTGAATATCGCCGACGTGATCGAGCAAAAAGCCGCCACCGAAGAAAACCGGCCGTTTGCCGAAGCCCTTGAGCGCTATTTAAACGACAACATTGCCAACAGCAAAATGATTATTTCGGGCGAGCATGTGTTTAAGCTCTACGACACCTACGGCTTTCCCTACGACCTCACCGCCGATATGGCGCGCGAATTGGGTATCGAGCTCGACAGCGAAGGCTTCGAGCGCGAAATGGAAGCCCAACGCGCCCGCGCCCGCGCCGCGCAAAACTTCAAAGCCGACACCCAATTGGCTTATGAAGGCGGCGACACCGAATTCAAAGGCTATAGCGAGCGCCAAACCGAAGCCAAAATTGTCGCCCTTTATAAAGACAGCGAACCGGTGGCAAGCTTGGCAGAAGGCGATAGCGGCGCAGTGGTGATTGATTTCACCCCGTTTTATGCCGAAAGCGGCGGCCAAGTGGGCGATGTGGGCTATATTTTCGCCGGCGAAAACCGCTTTGAAGTGCGCGACACTCAAAAAATCAAAGCCGCCGTTACCGGCCAATTCGGCGTGCTGGTGTCAGGCCGTCTGAACGTGGGCGATGCCGTCACTGCCAAAATCGACAACGACATCCGCGCCGCCAATATGCGCAACCACAGCGCCACCCACTTGATGCACCGCGCCTTGCGCGAAGTGTTGGGCGGGCATGTGGAGCAGAAAGGCTCGCTCGTGAGCGCAGAGCTCACCCGCTTCGACATTTCCCACCCGCAAGCCGTGAGAGCCGAAGAAATCGCCGAAGTGGAGCGCCGCGTAAACGAAGCCATTTTGGCCAACGTGGCGGTGGAAGCCGATGTGATGAGTATGGAAGCCGCGCAACAAGCCGGCGCCATGATGCTGTTTGGCGAAAAATACGGCGACGAAGTGCGCGTGTTGAAAATGGGTGATTTTTCCACCGAATTGTGCGGCGGCACCCACGTGGCGCGCACCGGCGACATCGGCCTCTTCAAAATCATCAGCGAAGGCGGCATTGCCGCCGGCATCCGCCGCATCGAAGCCATCACCGGCCTAAACGCACTGCAATGGGCACAAAACCAAGAGCGCTTGGTGCGCGACATCATCGGCGAAGTGAAAGCACAAACCGAAAAAGACGTGCTCGCCAAAATCCAGGCCAACAGCGCGCACAGCAAAACGCTGGAAAAAGCCCTCTCGCAAGCCAAAAGCGAATTGGCCGTGCACGCCGCCGCCAAACTTTTCGACAACGCAGAAGATTTGGGCACAGCCAAACTGGTGGTTGCCCAAATCGACGCCGAAGCCGCCGCCCTGCGCGACATCGTCACCGACCTCACCGGCAAATCCGACCAAGCTGTGGTGCTGCTCGCCGCCGTGAACGACGGCAAAGTATCACTGTGCGCCGGCGTGTCCAAACCGCTCACCGGCAAAGTGAAAGCCGGCGATTTGGTGAAATTCGTGGCCGAACAAATCGGCGGCAAAGGCGGCGGCCGGCCGGACTTGGCGCAAGCCGGCGGCAGCGATGCGGAGAAATTGCCGGAAGTGTTGAACGGGGTGAAAGATTGGGTCGGCGGCAAGCTGGCTTGATTTAAGTGAACTAAGGCCGTCTGAAAGGTTTCAGACGGCCTGATTAATAATCAGATTAAAGGACTTACAGTTATGGGAAAGTTTGAACGTTTATTTTCTTTAATAACCGATGCGCGTTTAAGGGAATCTACATCAACCCGTGCAGCTGAGAAGAATTTGGTAATTGCATCGGAAAGCGACAAATCTCGTGTAATTAATGCAGCAGCATTTCGGAGATTACAACAAAAAGCTCAAGTTTTCTCCTTGGAAACAAATGCTTCAGTCAGGACAAGGTTAACTCATTCTATTGAGGTTTCTCAGATAGGTCGATATTTAGCACAGGAGATTATTCGAGCTGTTCCGGATGAGGTTGAAAATTCTATTTCCTATGAACAAAAATTAGCATTCAGTAATATAGTGGAAACTGCATGCCTTTTACACGATATCGGTAATCCTCCATTTGGCCATTTAGGAGAAGCTGCAATCAGAGCATGGTTTGATAAAAAGTGCAAAACTGGTTCTGATGGGGAAGATTATAATGAATTGAGAAAATTTGATGGAAATGCACAAGGTTTCCGTTTGATTACATATTTAAGTGGTGTAGATGAATATGGCTTAAATTTAACAGCAAGTACTATCCTAGCTTTCGTAAAATACCCAATTACAGATAGTAAAAAAGGGTTGTTTAAGGCAGATTATAAATTTTCTTATGCCCAAGCTTGTAAAAAAGCTTCTTGGGAAGAAGGGAGAAAGTTTCCTTTGGCTATTTTAATGGATTTAGCCGATGAAATATCATATTGTATGAGTGATTTGGAGGACGGCTTAGAAAAGGGAGTAATTTCAAAATATGATTTGCATAAAGAATTTTCTGATTTAGATTACCCACAGCCAAAAGATGATGACATATATCCCTATCCATTTATTCAATTTAAAACTAAGCTAATCAATTCTTGTGTACAAGAAGCTGCCAAAGGTTTTATTGATAAATTAGATTGCATTTTAAATGGAGAAAAAGTTGATGTATTCACTGAAGACAGCGAATCCAAACAAAATTTAAATAAAATTAAACAATTTGCCAGAAAAAATATTTATTCTGATAGGAATATTGAGTTAATAGAATTGGCTGGGGCAAAAATTATAACGGGGCTATTGGACTCCTATTCAATGCTTTTAGATTTGTCACAAGAAGAATTTGATTTCCTAGTTGTTGATAGAAACTCAAAATTTGAAAAAAATGGAAGTGAAAAATCTTTGGATTTTGAATTAAGGCTGGTTAATACCATTCCTAAAAGCTATATAAATAAATACTTGATGTCCACTAATTTTTATAAAGATAATCCTAATAATGAAAACCCTTCTTTCAATGCGTTGCGTGGGCATTTACTTATCGATTTTATCTCAGGTATGACTGATGATTACGCTTTGGAAATGTATCAATTTTTAGAAGGTATTAAAATTCATGGATAATAATCATCCTTTTTTTCTGATTTATAATGATTTTCTTATGAAAAGAAAAGGGAATTTAGGTGATTGTACTTTTTTTCTCAGTAAATATATTTATATTCCAGATTCTATTGATGATAATAGAATTAGATTAGAGGTGAAAGGTAATGAGTTTACTGAAGAGAGAATACAAAATGAATTATCTCTTTTGGAAGAAAATGAAGAATTAGCGTTCCATTCAAAAATTAGAATTAAAGATAAGTTTTATCACTTTCCTTTTATTGATTTTGCAATACCAGTTAATGACTGGGATTTCGAGCAAGATTTTATTAGGCTTAAAAGAATAATTCCTCATATTGCTAGCACTTTAGTTTTATTTAACAGTGGTCGATCATTGCATGGATACTCTCTAAAGCTATTGACGCGAAAAGAGTGGATTGATTTTATGGGAAGGCTTCTATTAGTAGATCTTGCAAATACAGATAGGAAGCTTATTGATTCCAGGTGGATAGGGCATAGATTAATGGGTGAATATAGTTCACTTAGATGGTCAAATAATTCAAGGAAGTATTTATCTGAACCATCAAGAATTTATAATTTGTGAGCGTATCAGAAAATTTTTATTTTAAAGTTCAAAGCCCGCGTAGGTACGATTAGCCGCCGGCAGCGGCGTAATCGTACGCATAAAACAAGCAAGCCGTCTGAAAATTGATTTTCAGACGGCTTGTTTTGATAGAACTTTCAACTGTGTTCGCTGCGGCAATTGCATTCGTACGATTACGGCTTGCAGCCTAATCGTACCTACGGTGGGTTGCCGGTTGAGTGCTCCGCATCCGAATCCGCCGGCTTTTGTTTGCATGCTATGTCATGATGATTTATTTAAGCGGGCATGACTTTCTGTTTTATATTTTGTGCAACACACTATAAAAGCAGCCCTTTTAAACCGGAAAACCGGTTTAAAAGGGCTGCTTATTCTTCAGACGGCCGCGCCATCTTCACACGAATTACATATTTTCAGTAAAGGTGCGGGTGATCACGTCGCGTTGTTGCTCGGGGGTGAGCGAGTTGAAGCGCACGGCGTAGCCGGACACGCGGATGGTGAGCTGCGGGTATTTTTCCGGGTTGGCGATGGCTTCTTCCAAGGTTTCGCGGGTCATCACGTTTACATTCAGGTGTTGGCCGCCTTCCACTTGCGGGCGGTTGCTGAAATCAACCGGAATTTCGCGGTAAGACACTTCGCCCAGCTGCGGCAGCGGCAGCACGGTGTCGGCTTCGAAATCGTTGCTGTTGGCGCACAGGCAGCCCGCGTAGGTACGATTAGCCGCCGGCAGCGGCGTAATCGTACGCATGAAACAAGCAAGCCGTCTGAAGATTGATTTTCAGACGGCTTGCTTTGATCGACTTCCAACTGTGTTCGCTGCGGCAGCTGCATTCGTACTACGGTGGGTTGCCGGTTGTGTGCTTCGCATCCGAATCCGCCGGCTTTTGCATGCTATGTCATGATGATTTATTTAAGCGGGCATGACTTCCGTTTTATATTTTGTGCAACACACTATAAAAACAGCCCTTTTAAACCGAAATCCCGGTTCAAAAGGGCTGTTTATCTTTTCAGACGGCTTGGCGCCATCTTCACACGAATTACATATTTTCAGTAAAGGTGCGGGTGATCACGTCGCGTTGTTGCTCGGGGGTGAGCGAGTTGAAGCGCA
>RCMY010000133.1_pt1 | contig 83806 bp, 65 predicted proteins | sample 2041341 | NCBI WGS metagenome assembly RCMY01 (sample SAMN09708234, study PRJNA481090) | Marine sediment metagenome, whole genome shotgun sequencing project. | reverse complement strand
TCCAGGGCCATCGCCGTTGCGACGAGGGCGGGTGCCGACGTCGCGGCCTGCGCCGACCCCGACGCGCTCGCCGCCTTCGCGGAGGCGCGGGGCCTGGAGTCCGAGGTGCTGGAGGCGCTCGGGAGTCGAGAGGCGACGGCTGCGGCGCCCGCCGGACATGCTCTCTCGCTCGCCGGCGCACGTGTCGACTATGACGGCGTCAGGGCGCTTGACGAGGCGACGCTCGAGGCGCCGTGTGGCGTCACGCTCGTCGCCGGTCTCTCGGGGTCCGGGAAGACCACGGCCGCCTGCGCGCTCGCCGGGGTCCTCGAGCTGGGCAGCGGAGCAGCGCTTCTCGACGGGGACGCCGTGAGGCCTGGTGGCGTCGGCCTTGCGTTCCAACGCTCCGAGGACCAGCTCTTTGCCGACACGGTCGCCGACGACATCGCGTTCGGACCTCGCAATGCGGGGGCGGGGGAGGTCGAGGTTTCGGCGGCGGTCGCGCGCGCGGCGGGGGAGATGGGACTCTCGGAGGAGCTTCTCGCCCGGTCGCCGTTCTCCCTTTCCGGCGGACAGCGGCGTCGTGCCGCGCTCGCCGGGGTCATCGCCCTCGACTACGGCGCCTACGTGCTCGACGAGCCGTCGGCCGGTCTCGACGCGCGGGGTCGTCGTCTCCTGTGCTCCCTCGTCACGGGTCTTGCGCGGAGAGGGGCTTCCGTCGTCCTCGTCACGCATGCGGTGGGGGAGTGGCTTCCCGTGGCGGACCGCGTCGTGATGCTGCGGGACGGGCGTGTCGCCTCGTCCTGCGACGCCGCCGAGGCCTGGTCGAGCACGGCTCCCTACGCGCTCGCCGGCCTGCCCGCCCCCTATGAGGTCCGAGTGCGTGAGCTACTCGGGAGGCGGTCGGCATGACGAGACGACCCGTGCTCGGCGTCTATGTTCCCGGCGACACGCCCATGCACCGGCTCGACGCGCGCGTGAAGCTCGTGCTGCTGCTCGCCATGACGGTCGCCGCCTTCTGCGCCACGTCGCCCCGCTCCGTCGCGATCTGCGCCGGAGCCCTCGCCGTGCTGCTCCTCGTGTCGCGCCTGTCCTTCTCGACGGTCGTGCGAGGGCTGAGGCCCGCGGCGGTCGTGCTCGCCTTCTCGTTTCTCGCCAACGCGATCGTCGTGACGGGGGGTTCCGACGTGACCATCCTGGGACAGGTCGGCGGCTCTGTCGCGGGTGCTCTCAGGGGCACGCTCGCCGTGGCGAGAATCGCGATGTTCGTCGGCTTCGCGCTCGTGGTCTCGTCGACGACGATGCCGACCCAGGTGGCCGATGCGGCGAGCTCGCTCGCCCGGCCCCTCGGCAGGCTCGGCGTCCCCGTGGGTGACCTCGCCATGTCTGCGTCGATCGCGTTGCGCTTCATCCCCATCGTCTCCGACGAGTACGTGCGCATCGTGCTCGCACAGACGGCGCGAGGGGCGCGGTTCGACGAGGGGTCGCTGCGCGAGAGGCTCGCGAAGCGCGTCTCGGTTCTCGTTCCGCTCGTCGTCGCCCTCTTCCGACGTGCGGACGAGCTCGCCCTCGCGATGGGGGACCGGTGCTACTCGGGAGACAGGCGCACGATCCTCGTCGGTCCGATGCGTGCGGCGGACTGGGCGGTGCTCTCGGGAGGCCTCGCGCTCTGCGCGCTCGTGTGCCTCGCATAGTCTGCCTCGGATGACGTGCGGCGACGGAGGACCAGCGAGCCACGTGCTAGACTCCATGCAGGAAAGGGGCAGCTCACGATGAACGAGGACCAGAGGGAAGACGGGAACGGCGCGGGAACGCTCGTCGTGCGTCTCGGCTATCGCGGCGCGGGCTTCGCCGGCTTCGCCCGCCAGCCCTCCGAGCGGACCGTGGAGGGCGAGCTGTGCCGTGCGCTCGAGATCACGCTTCGACGCGAGGTCGAGCTCACCTGCGCCGGTCGCACCGACGCGGGCGTCAACGCGCTCTCGCAGTACGTGAGCCTTCCCGTGACCGACGAGGAGCTCGAGCTCGACGGAGGCCGCCTCCTGCGCTCGCTCGTCGCGCTCACGCCCGATGACGTCTCGATTCGCGGGCTCTATCGGGCGGATGCCGGCTTCTCCGCGCGCTTCGACGCGACGTCCCGCAGGTATCGCTACCGCATCTCCTCGGGCGAGGCGCGCCCCGTCCTCGCCTGGGACCACGCGTGGTGGTACCGCGGACAGCTCGACGTTGAGGCTATGGGGGAGGCCGCGGCCTGTCTCGTGGGGGAGCACGACTTCAAGAGCTTCTGCAAGGCGGTGTCGGCAGTCGACAAGCCCACGTGCAGGTTCGTCTCGTCGCTCGAGGTGACGCGCGTCGAGGAGGCCGGCGAGGGGCTCGTCGCCGTGGACGTCTGCGGCAATGCCTTCCTTCACAACATGGTCCGCACGATCGTGGGTACACTCGTTGAGGTGGGTCGCGGTCACCGACGGCCGTCATGGGTTGCCGACGTGCTCGCTGCCTGTGACAGGTCCGCCGCCGGCCCCTGCGCTCCGGCGATGGGGCTCACCTTCGAGGGAGTGGAGTATCCGCCGTCCGCCCTCACGCCCTGGGCCTAGCCCGCAACACGTGACAACTGCCGCCTCGCGCGGCTTACGTAAGGATGAGACCTTGGAACTCTTCGCCGGCGTTCTTCTCGACAGCGTCATCGACACCCTGGAACTCGTGCCCTTCCTCTTCCTCACCTATCTCGCGATGGAGGCGATCGAGCATTCCGCCGGAGGTAGGATGCAGAGGGTCGTCTCCTCGTCCGGCCGGCTCGGACCCGTCGTCGGCAGCCTTCTGGGCGCGCTTCCGCAGTGCGGTTTCTCGGCGATGGCCGCCACGCTCTACTCCGGCCGCGTCGTCACGGTCGGCACGCTCGTCGCCGTGATCCTCTCCACCTCGGACGAGCTGATCCCCGTCTGCCTGGCGCAGGGCTTCCAGCTGGGGAGACTCTCGTCGATCCTGCTGTTCAAGGTGGTCATGGGGCTCATCGTCGGGCTCGCGGTCGACGCGGTGCTGCGCGTGCTCCACCGCTCGGGCGACGGTCGCCTCCACATCCACGAGCTCTGCGTGCGCGAGCACTGCCACTGCGACGACGAGGACGATGACGAGGACGAGGTGCCGGGCGGTCACCATCACGGCCATGGCAAGTGGGCCATCGCCCGCTCCGCGCTCGTCCACACGCTGCAGGTCACGGTCTTCATCTTCCTCATCACGCTCGCCTGCGGGCTCGTGATGGAGGGCATGGGCACGGACGTGCTGGCAACCGCCCTGGGCGACCACCCCGTCCGCGCGACCTTCCTCGCGGCGCTCGTGGGCCTGATTCCCAACTGCGGCGCGAGCGTCGCCATCACCGAGCTCTACCTCGAGGGGGTTCTCGCCCCCGGCCCCATGATGGCAGGGCTTCTCACCTCGGGCGGACTCGGACTTCTCGTCCTCTACCGCACCAACTCGGACGTTCGGCAGAACCTCATCGTCACGGCGTTTGTCTATGCGGTGGGGGTTGTCTGCGGACTCGTCGTCGCAAGTCTTGGTATCATCTTCTAATCACGTGCACGGCGTCATGACGTAGGGGAGATGCGGTCAATGCCAAGACAGCGCGAGCGCTTCGAGCGTACGGACGTACCCCGCGAGAATCCCAACCGCAATCTCATCGCGCTCGTCGTGATCGCCGCGGTGGCCGTGGCCATGGTGCTGCTCTGCTCAACGCTCTGGGCGCGCGTCCAGCGAGAGGTCCACCTGGGGGACAACAACCTCGAGGACGCGATCTCGGGTGTGATCGCCGCAAACTCCATCGACGGGCATGCGGCATCCACCGACAGCTTCGACAAGGTCCTCGTCCTCACCACGAGCTCGCTCGGCGACGGCGGCTGCACGCTCTCCGGCGCCTATGCGCTCGTCGTGAACGAGACCCAGGGTACCGCCATCATGGCGACGATTCCCACCACGGTCAAGGTCACCTCGAGCGACACCGACTACACTCTCGCCGACCTCTGCTCCAAGTCGGGGACCGCGGCGATCGTCGTGCCGCTCTTCTCGGCGACGAACGTCTCCTTCGATCACGTCATCGTGACAAAGTCCTCTGTGGACGACCTGCTCACCCTTATTGCCGGCGCCTCGAGCTCATCGGCGGACGGCTTCGTCTCGGAGAACGGCTCGCTGCTTGACGCCATGACGACCGACATGAGCGCAGAGAAGATGGTTACCCTTGCCGGCGAGCTCAAGACCCTCGGCGTCTCCAACATCGGTCGCGTCGACGCCCCGACGTACGCGGAGACCACCCAAGCGGACGATGGCACGACGACGGACACGGGTTTCCAGCTCGTTGACATCGTGGCGCTCGAGCAGTCCGTGGGACTTCTCATCTCCTAGTCCGTACGCCGCCCCAACCCAACCGTCCACCCTTGACGGGTCTGTGATTCTGCTGGAATCGAAAGGCGTCTACACCCCCTCCACATGCGCTTGATTGACGACTGATAACCTGAACCGTGTTCGTGCGATGGGAATGAGTTCGGCTCTGCGGGGAAGGAAGTCGCTTCTTAGCATGTCGGGTGCAGCGCATAACAAGCCACTCGTGTCAGTCATCGTCTCGACCCACAATGCCGAGGCGTCGATTCGGCGGGCGATCGAGAGCATCCATGGCCAGACGTATGACCACTACGAGATCGTGGCCGTTGACGACGGGTCGACCGACCGTACCTTCTCGCTGCTTTCGGCCATCGCCGACAGGGACGTGCGGATGCAGGCGCTCGCCACCTCCTCCCGCGGCACCAGGTCCGCCCTCGAACTCGCGCTCAGCCGATGCGACGGCGACTACGTCCTCGTGCTCGATCAGGACGGCTGGGCCGAGCCCGCGCTTCTCTCCGAGGGCGTGCGGATGGCCGAGGAGAACAACCTCGAGCTCGTCGTCGGGGGCTTCTCCCTCGGCGCGCATCGCAGCGGTGGGTCTCGCGATGCCGCGGTCACGGTCAACGGAGCCCAGAAGGTGTTTCTCACCCAGCACGACTTTCGCGCTGCTGCCTGGCAGCTCTTTGACTCGGGGCAGCTCCTGCCTACGAGCGGGAAGCTCTTCTCGCGTGAGGCGATCGACGCCTACGGCGCGCGATTTGACCCATCCTCCGCTGACGACCACTCGTTCGTGACGAGCTTCCTGCGTGACGTCGAGCGCGTGGGCGTCACGGGCACCGCCCGATACCACGTGGAGCGCTCCCTGCGGAGCGCGGCCGACGCCATCGCGGGGGAGTACGACCGCATGGAGGCGGAGCACGAGGATCTCGTCCAGCTCTATCGCCACTGGGGTCTCGAGGGGGACGCGGCGAGCATGGAGATGCTCCAGCGCCGTTACTTCGAGCGTCTCGTCGAGTGCATCGAGGACGTCTGCGCCGGGAGATACGGCATGTCCAACGCGGAGCGGCGGCGTCTCGTGGCCACGATGATCGGCACCGACCGCGCCAAGCTCGCCGCTTCGGTCGCACGGCCGCAGAGCGGCTCGGCGAAGGCGCTCGTCTCGCCCATCCGCTCGGGCAACGTCGGCCTCACCTACGCACAGGCCTGGCTCGCCTCGCTCATGCGCAGGTACACGGGGCCGAGCAGCATCGCTCCCGACACCTTCGTGTAGGGAGCTCCACCACAGCCTACTTGCTCGAGGCCTTTCTCCCGCGCCCCAGACGGTCGCGGACGGTGAGGTATGCGAACGCAAGCCCGTTGGTGCGGATGCGGTAGGCGCCTTCGGAGACGAGGTGCCCGAGGTAGCCGAACTCGTCGATCCTGACCTCCGAGCGGCCGACCTTCTCGGCGAAGCTCCGCCGCGCTGCGGGGCTGATGCGGACGTCGCTGAGCACGAGGTCGGGGTCCATGCGCCGGATGCTCGCGTCGATCGCCTCCACCACGTCGGGAGTGGCTGCGCCCGACGCGCGCTCGGTGATCTGGTAGTAGTTGAAGCCTCGCAGCATGACGGCCGAGAGGACGCGCCTGTCGGTGACGCCCAGCCGCTCGACGACGTCCATGCAGTCGTTCCACCGCGCGAGGGGAACGAGCGGGTGCTTGCTTGCGAACGCCATGGCCTCGGCGAGCCCGTTCTCGCGGTAGTCGTAGTAGGGCTTGTCCAGGTAGGCGATGCGGTCGGTCTGGCAGAGCGTCTCGTAGAGGAAGGGGTTGTCCGCCCAGCCGGCGCCGGGGACCTCGACGAAGCGAATGCCGCGCTCCTTGAGGTAGCCGGTGCGGTAGATGCCCGACCAGATGGAGGGGTGGTGGCAGAGGAGCTCGACCCCGTCGCCTATCGAGAAGGGCAGGGACGGGGGGTTGACTCGGCCCTTGTACGCGCAGGTGACGCGTTGCGACTGACCCCCCCCGAACTCGAAGACGCGCCAGTACGGCGCGCGTATTACGTCGACGGGCTCGCCGAAGGTGTCGCCGAAGGCCACGAGGTTGCCGTACATGCCCGGCTCGAGGTAGTCGTCCGGCTCGACGATGGCTACGTAGTCACCCGTCGCGAGGTCGAGGCCCCGATTGCACGTGGCGCCGTAGCCCTCGTTGTCCTTGTCGACGACGCTGACGCGCGAGTCCTGCGCCGCGAAGGAGTGCGCGATGGCGGACGAACCGTCCGAAGAGCCGTCATTGAGGCAGATGACCTCGAGGTCGCCGAAGGTCTGCCGCAGGATGCTCGAGAGGCACTGACCGAGGTAGCGCTCGACGTTGCAGATGGGGACTATGACGGAAACCTTGTGCCTGTCGGAGAGGGTGACGTTCACGTGTCCTCCTTGTCATGGCGTACGAGCGGGCGCTCGCACGGACGTACCCTATAATACTAGGACGCATTCGCCGAACCGAAAACCAACGACCACTGGATGGACCATGAGAAGACCGGCTATCGTCATCGTGACCTTCAAGCGGCAGGAGCTGCTCGCGAACCTCTTCGGCTCGATCGAGCGTCTCGCCATGGCTCCCTGGCGCGTGGTGGTCGTCGACAACGAAGACTCAGAGCGGACGGCCGAGCTCGTGGCAGGCTTTGCCGACCGAGTCTGCGGGATTTGGGGCGACACGACCGACGACCCCGATGAGCGGGGCGGGGTTTCTCGCGTGGTCTATGCGCCGCAGGCGGAGAACACCGGCGGGTCCGGTGGCTTCTGCGAGGGCGTGCGCATCGCGTACGAGCTCGGCGCCGAATGGTTCTGGGTCATGGACGACGACGTGGCGGTCGAACCCGACGGTCTTGACGCCCTCGACCGGTGGTGCGACCGCGCGGACGCCATCCAGGGACAGCGTCGCGACTTCGACGGCGGCGCCTTCTACTGGCAGTATCGCTTCAACACCGCACTGGCGATCTACAACCCCCTCTCGCGATCCTCGTGGAAGCCCGGCGAGGAGTACAAGGAGTGCAACGCGCTCTGCTTCGAGGGCGGGTTCTTCCGCCGCATCGTTCCCGACAAGGTCGGACTTCCCGACAAGCGCTTCTTCATCTACCTCGACGACGCGTGCTACGGGTATCTCGCGAGCAAGGTCGGCAAGGTCATTCTCATCCCCGATTTCGTGTTGAGCCGTGAGCGGGAGGTGGCCAACAAGGAGATCGGGTCGGTGCGCCAGCTCAACTCCACGTCCGACATGACCCGCCTCTACATCACGCGGAACCGCGCGTACCTCGCGCGCTACTTCCAGCTCTACGGCGAGTACAACCCCGTGGGCTATGGATTCGGCACCTTCCTCACCTATGCCAAGGAGATCATACGACTCATGATCGTGGATCGCGGACATCTTCGCTCCGGTATGGCCCGTCTCAACGAGGGATGGCGCGAGTCGAAGCAGATTCTGCATGACCCTACCTGGAAGCCCATGCCGCCACTCGCCTGACCTGGAAAAGGGGACAGGTTGCTTTTCCATGTTTCTCGGACATGGCCCTGGTGGCGCACGCGTGGGTCGACGTCGTCGCGACGAATGCCGCGCACGCTGCGCTTGTCCGGTAAATCGCAGCTTACGCGTGCGGAGAAGGCCCCCGGCTCACGCGTGGGTCGACGTCGTCGCGACGAATGCCGCGCACGCTGCGCTTGTCCGGTGAAACTCAGCTTACGCGTGCGTCGACGTTGGCCAGACACCCCGCACGTCCGTCTCGCCAGACATGCCGCCCGCCGAAAGCTCGGAAAGTCGGACATGGAAAAACAACCTGTCCCCTTTTCCAGGTGAGAAGAAGGAGCCGGCCACCATACGATGACCGGCTCCCGGACGTGCTGGATGAGGCAGACGCTACTCGGCGAACGCCTGAGCGATGGAGGCAGCGGCAGTCTTGCCGGCTCCCATGGCCAGGATGACCGTAGCGGCACCGGTGACGATGTCGCCGCCGGCCCAGATGCGGGGATCGGAGGTGCGACCCTCTTCGTCGGCGATGATGTAGCCCCACTTGTTAAGCTTGATGTCACCGATCATCTTCGCGAACGGGTTCGCGTTGGTGCCGATGGCGGAGATGGCCACGTCGCAGGGGATGTCCTCGATGGCGCCCTCGATGGGGACGGGACGACGGCGACCGGAGGCGTCGGGTGCGCCGAGCTCCATCTTCTGGACGCGCACGCCGCAGACGTTACCGTCCTCGCCCTTGAGGAACTCGATCGGCGAGACGAGCGGCATGACCTCGACGCCCTCGGCCTTGGCGTGGTGCAGCTCGGCCTTACGGGCGGGCATCTCGTCCTCGGAACGACGGTAGGCGATGATCGCACGGTCGGCGCCGAGGCGCTTGGCGGTGCGGACCGCGTCCATGGCGACGTTGCCGCCACCGAAGACCACGACGTTCTTGCCGCGCTTGGTGGGGGTGTCGAACTCGGGGAACTTGTTCGCCTTCATGAGGTTGACGCGGGTGAGGTACTCGTTCGCGAAGTAGACGTTCGGGAGGTTCTCGCCCGGGATGTTGAGGAACTTCGGGAGACCGGCGCCGGTGGCGATGTAGATGGCGTCGTAGCCCTCCTCGAAGAGCTCGTCGGCGTTGGTGATGCGGCCCACGACGGAGTTGAACTTGAACTTGACGCCCAGCGTCTGGAGGCCGTCGATCTCGCGCTTCACGACTGCCTTGGGCAGACGGAACTCGGGGATGCCGTAGACGAGAACGCCGCCGCCGGTGAAGAAGGCCTCGAAGACCGTGACGTCAAAGCCGTGACGGGCAAGCTCGCCGGCGCAGGTGATGCCGGAGGGGCCGGAGCCGACGACCGCGACGCGCTTGCCGTTCTTGGGGGCCATCTTGGGCTTGGACGCGAGCTCGGGCTGGTCGCCGAGGAAGCGCTCGAGCTGGCCGATGGCGACCGGCTGGCTCTTCTTGCCGCGGATGCACTTACCCTCGCACTGGTTCTCCTGCGGGCAGACGCGGCCGCAGATGGCGGGGAGCATGGAGTCCTCGTGGATGGAATCGAGGGCGCCGCCGAAGTCCTCCTCGCGGATCTTCTCGATGAACCTCGGGATGTTGATGTTGACGGGGCAACCCTGGACGCAGAGGGGCTTCTTGCAGTCCATGCAGCGGTTCGCCTCGGCGACCGCCATCTCCCTGGTGAAGCCCTTGTCGACGGGACGGAAGTCCTTCGCGCGCTCCTCGGGCGGCTCCTCGTTGTCCGGGGTGCGCGGAGAAGTCATATCGGGCTTGAAGACACCCTTTACCTGTGGCATGCGCAGTTCGCCTCCTCATAGGCCTTGAGGGCCTGACCTTCCTCGGTACGGTACGCGGCCTGACGGGCGCGCAGGTCGTTCCAGTCGACCTTGGTGGCGTCGAAGTCAGGGCCGTCGACGCAGGCGAACTTCGTCACGCCGTCGATCTCGACTCGGCAGCAGCCGCACATGCCGGTGCCGTCGACCATGATCGGGTTGAGGGAGGCCGTGATCGGAGTGTTGTACTTCGCAGCGGTGAGGGTAGAGAACTTCATCATCGGGACGGGGCCGACGCAGAAGACGTGGTCGACCTTCCCGGCCTGGAGGAGACGCTCGAGCGGGATCGTCACGACGCCCTTCTCGCCATAGGAGCCGTCATCCGTGGTGATGTGGATGTGCTCGTCGTCGAACTCGGAGCGGAACTGATCCTCGAGGAGGAGCAGGTCCTTCGTGCGGGCGCCCATGATGGCGTGGACCTCATGGCCGGTGGCCGCGAGCTGACGGGCGACGGGGAACGCGATGGCGAGTCCGACGCCGCCGCCGATGACCGCCCAGGTGCCCTTGCCGAGTTCCGTGGGCTGACCGAGCGGGCCAGTGACGTCCTCGAGGGAGTCTCCCGGCTCGTAGGTGGACAGCATTGTGGTGGTCTTGCCGATCACCATGAAGATGAACTCGACCCAGCCCTCCTCGGGGTTCCAGTCCGCGAACGTGAACGGGACGCGCTCGGCGGTCTCGTTGGCGCGTACCATCAGGAACTGGCCAGCATGCGCGTGCTTGGCCATCTCCGGCGCCTCGATGCGGAACTTGAACACCTTCTCTGAGAACTGCGTCTTTTCGAGGATCTTGTACATGAAAACCGAACTCCTCTCCTGAGCGATTCTGTGCCCTCGCATCTGCGTGAGAACGGGCGCATCCCCTCGAGCGGCAGGACCCGACCGACGCAGGCAGATTTTCCTCACAATAGTACACTTGACGCGCGCAAAAAACGGGTGCCGATTGGGGTTTGCCTGGCTATTGGTCCGACCTTCCCACAATATGCAACATGGGGTTGCTGAGCTGCGCTCGGCTGGCTAGCGCACGTTCGTCTCCGCCCGCGCGACGCCATGCTCCAGACAGGCCTCGACGACGTCCGCCGCGTGCTCGGCGGAGAGCCGCAGCTCGTCGGCGAAGTTCCCCTTGAGCTGCCGCAGGACGTACGTGGCGACGTCCATGCGTCCGGGCGGCCGGCCGATTCCCACCCGGACGCGCCCGAAGTCGCGGGTCCCGAGCTTGTCGGCCATGGAGCGCAGGCCGTTGTGGGCGTTGAGCCCGCCTCCGAACTTCACGCGGACCTGGCCTGCCTCGAGGTCCACCTCGTCGTGCACCACGAGAAGCTCTGCGGGGCTCGCGTGGTGGGCGTGCGCGAGCTTGGACACGGGTCCGCCGCTCGTGTTCATGAAGTCCTGGGGCTTGGCGAGAAGGACCTCGCGGCCGCCCGGCATCCTCATGGAGGCGACCATGCACCCCGCCTCGCTCTTCCAGTAGCGCACGCCGGCGCGCGCCGCGAGCGCGTCCACCGTGAGGAATCCGACGTTGTGGCGGGTGAGCTCGTACTCGGCCCCGGGATTGCCGAGACCTGCGACGATGAGCACGTCACCAGGGGTTGCTGCCATGATCCCTCCTCATGAAGAGGGCGGCACCGCGAATCCGGTGCCGCCCAGATGACACAGACGAGACGAACGGCTAGATCTCGGCGGGACCGCCGGAGACGCCGCTCACGGACTTGTTCGCGTAGACGTTGTAGATGGCGTCGGAGAGCTCCTGGGCGACGGAGATCTGCTTGATCTTGGAGCCGGGGGTGTTCGCCACCGCGCAGGGAATCGCATCGGTCACGACACACTCGATGATCGGGGCGCCCTCGAGGCGCTCGATTGCCTTGCCGGAGAAGATGCCGTGCGTGGCGCTGATGTAGATGTCGCCCGCGCCCATCTCCTTGAGCTTGTTGATGGATCCGACGAGGGTGCCTCCCGTGTCGATCATGTCGTCGTTGATAATGCAGGTCTTGTTCTCGATGTTGCCGATGATGCCCATGACCTCGGCCGCATTGTGTTTCGGACGACCCTTGTGAGCGATGGCGACCTCGCAGCCGAGGTAGTCGGAGAGCTTCTTGGCGACCTTCGCGCGACCCATGTCGGGGGAGACGACGACGGTCTCGTCCCAGTTGAAGTTCTTGGTCTTGAAGTACTCGCCAAACAGGTAGAGCGCGGTGAGGTGCGTGACGGGGATGTCGAAGAACCCCTGGATCTGGTTGGAGTGCAGGTCGAGCGTAATCACTCGGTCGACGCCGGCGGCCTCGAGGAGGTTGGCGACGAGACGGGCGGTGATGGGCTCGCGCGAAGCGGCCTTGCGGTCCTGGCGCGCGTAGCCGTAGTGGGGGATGACGGCGGTGAAGCTCGCCGCCGACGCCCTGGTGGCGGCATCGGAGACGATGAGGGTCTCCATGAGGAGGTCGTTCACGTTCGTGCCGGCGAGCGACTGGATGAAGAACACCTCGCAGCCGCGGACGGTCTCCTCGAAACGTGCGTACGTCTCACCGTTGGCGAACTTCTCGAGCATGAGGCCCGAGAGGGGAAGGTGAAGGATGTCCGCGATGCGTTGTGCGAGCTCGGGGTTCCCGGAGCCAGCGTAGAGCCTGATGTTCTTCTCGACGTTGAGCGGTTCGCAAAGATTCTCGTACATCTCTCTAGTCCTCTTTCTCGAGCTGCTTCCAGTACTCCGTTGCCCAGTTGTCAATTATCGTCTGCTTGCTGCGCTCGAGGGCGAGCGCGCCCGCGGGGACGTCGCGCGTGATGCAGGAGCTCGCGCCCACGAGGGCGCCGTCGCCGATGTTGACCGGCGCGACCATCATCGTGTCGGAGCCGACGAAGACGTGGTCGCCGATGGTCGTGTGGCTCTTGTGCTTTCCGTCATAGTTGCAGGTGATCGATCCGCCGCCGATGTTGACGCCCGTGCCCATCTGGCAGTCGCCGATGTAGGAGAGATGCGGAACCTTCGAGCCCTCGCCGACCACGGAGTTCTTGAGCTCCACGTGCGTGCCGGCCTTGGCGTGGCTCAGCAGGTGGGTGTGGCCGCGCAGGTAGGCGCGAGGACCGCAGCAGACGTCGTCATCGATGGCGGAGTCGACGATGACGGTCTCGTCGACGGTGCAGCCGTTGCCCACGGTGGCGTTGGTAAGACGGCTGTTCGGGCCGATGACGCAGTCGGTGCCGATCGTGGATGCGCCCCAGACGAAGGTCTGGGGGAGAAGGACGGTGTCCTGGCCGATATGCGCCTCGGGGCCGACCCAGACCTGGTCGGGGTCGAGCATCGAGACGCCCGAGGCCATGAGCTCGTCGTTGATCCGGCGCTGCATGACCTTGGTGGCCTCCGCGAGTTGGATGCGGGAGTTAACGCCGAGAAGTTCCGTGGTGTCGCCGCAGTGAACGGTGCCGACCGGCTCGCCGAGCCCGACGTAGATGCCCACCATGTCCGTGAGGTAGTACTCGTGCTGGACGTTGTTGTTGCCGATGCTGTCCACGTTCTCGGTGAGGCGGCGTCCGCAGAAGCAGTACGTCGCCGAGTTGCACTCCGTGAGGCTCTCGCGCTGCTCGGGCGTGCAGTCCTTGTGCTCGATGATTGCCCGCACCTGGCCGTTCTCGCGGTAGATCCTGCCGTACCCCGTTGGGTCGGGCGGCGTCATGGTGAGGACGGTGCAGGCATTGTGGCCCGTGGTCGTGGCATCGACAAGCGACCGGATGGTCTCGGGGCGGATGAGCGGGGCGTCGCCAGCAAGAACGACGACCGGACCCTCGAAGCCGCCGACGGCCTCCTTCACGGTCTTCACGGCATGGCCCGTGCCGAGACGCTCGGTCTGCTCGACGAACTCGACGTCTTCGTCATCGGCAAAGAGGTCGCGGACCTCCTGGGCGCCGTTGCCCACGACGACGATCGTGCGCTCGGCTCCGGCCTCGCGTGCCGCGCGAACGACCCACCAGACGAGTGGCATGTCGAGTAGCTTGTGCATGACTTTGGGATGACGGGACTTCATGCGCGTACCCTCGCCGGCGGCGAGGACAATCGCGGTTATGGGCATGTGGTTGCCTCCATTGGGAAGTGCGGTCCCTTACATGGACATGATAGCGCGGGAATCGTCCCCGGTGGTGACTGCGAGGAGCTTTCGTCGGCGCTTCTCCAAATCACGACGAAAGACGGGGCGTGACAGAAGGAGACGCCGAGTGGGCGACGGCCGAGAAACCCTCGCGAAAACGACGCAGGCCACACGAAAGGACCCATGTGACCCGCAGCTTGTTCATTGGCTGGGGTAGTAGGATTCGAACCCACATTCCAGGCACCAAAAACCCGCGTCCTGACCATTAGACGATACCCCAGTGCAGCCAAACATCGCAGAAAGTGTATCAGACCTTGCCATGACCCGCACGGACGCAAGGAGGCGTGGCCGAGAAGGGCATTCTGCCCGAGCCACTAACGTCGAAGGATCCTTCTCGGCTTTTGGCACAGCCCGCAAGTCTGCTACCTGGGGGTACCGATAACGCCCTTTTGTCTCGGCGGCGTTTGCCCAGTTGGCAGGGTGCCACTAACGTCGAAGGATCCTTCTCGGCTTGGGACTGCGGACAAAAACTTGGACCGCCGCGGCGGTCCGGGAGGGAGTCCGCGTGTTCACGACCCAGCAGAAGAGGGAGACGGTCGAGAGGTTCCTGTCGAGCGGGCTGACGATCTCCGCCGCGTCCCGCCTGGAGGGCTACCCGGAGAGGCACCGCCTCTCCTCCTGGCTCCGGGAGGCGAGGGAGGGCACCCTCGTCGTCACGCCCACGCCGGCGCCGGGACGCGTCGCCCACCACGTCCGCGGCCACCGCTACCCGTCCGAGACCGTCGAGGAGGCGCTGCGCCTGCGCGGCCTGGGGTATGGTTACGGGACGATAGCCAGGAGGCTCGGCCTCTCGGGCGCGGACGTCCCCAGGTCGTGGTGGATGCGCGAGCACGGCGGCGGGACGGTCTGCGAGAGGTCGGCCGGGAGGGGCGCCGCGCGTCGGGGCGCCGGGAGGGCGGCCGCGGTGGCTGACGGGCGGGGACGAGAGGATAGCCGAGCTGGAGCTCCAGGTCAGCGTGCTGAAGGAGCTGATGCGCGACCCAAAAGCAGGAGACCCGGCGAGCCTCTCCAACAGGCGGAAGACAGAGTTAGGCGAGAGGCTGAGGCGGGAGAGAGGTCTCTCCCTGCGGTGGGTCCTGACGTTCTTTCGGATCTCGAGGAGCTCCTACTCATACCACCGCGCCCGGCCGGGGAGGCCGTCGAGGGACGAGCGCCTCGCCCGCGCGGTGAGTGAGGCGTTCGAGGCCAACGGGGGCAGGCTCGGCTACCGCGCCACCTGGGCGGAGCTCAGGAGGAGGGGCACGCGGGTCTCGGAGAAGGTCGTCAGGCGGGTCATGCGCTCGCTGGGGCTGCGCGTCGTCAGGTCGAGGTCGGACAGGCCCTGGAGCTCCTACGACCCCGCGGTGCGCGTCGCGGCCCCGGACGTGCTCCGGCGCGACTTCTCGGCCGGCCGGCCGAACCTGAAGTGGGTCACCGACGTCACCGAGTTCCGGGTCCCGGCGGGCAAGCTCTACCTCTCGCCGGTCATCGACCTCTACGACCTGGCGCCCGTCGCGTGGTCGGTCTCGGAGAGCCCCGACCACGAGCTCACCGAGTCGTCGCTGGCCTGCGCCGTGGCCACGCTGGCCCCGGGCGAGAGGCCGGTCCTGCACCACGACCGCGGGGCCCACTACGGCTGGCCCGGCTGGCTGGAGATCGAGCGCCGTGCCGGCCTGGTGCGCTCCGCCTCGAGGAAGGGCCGCTGCGGGGACAACGCCGCCTGCGAGGGGTTCTTCGGGCGCATGAAGCTCGAGATGTTCCACGGCAGGGACTGGTCGGGCGTCTCGCTCGCCGAGCTCGCCTCAGAGGTGGACGCCTACATGCGCTGGTTCAGGGACTCGAGGCCGAAGGCGAGGCTCGGCTGGCTCTCGCCGGCCGAGAGCAGGCGAGCGCTGGGACTGGCCCCGCTGACGTAGGATGTACAAGAAAACGTCCGCAGTCCCCTTTTGGCACAGCCCACAAGCATGCTACCTGGGGGTACCGATAACGCCCTTTTGTCTCGGCGGCGTTTGCCCAGTTGGCAGGGTGCCACTAACGTCAAAGGATCCTTCTCGGCTTTTGGTATCGGCCGCGAGGCCTTCTCCCTAGAGGCCAACGCCGTCGAACGCAGCGCACACGGCGTCGAGGAGCAGGACCGCGTAGGTCTGGGCGTCGCCCGTCGTGAACGTGCCGTCGAAGCCCGCGCCGACCGGAAGCTCGATGCGCACGACGGGCTCGTGGCCGCGCGCGCTCTCATAGGCGGAGCGCAGGCGAAGGGGCAGCGTGTCGAGGTCGTCCATGTCGATGCTCCCGACCTTCGCACCCTGCGCGAGCGGGGTGGCCGAGAGGAGGATGAGCGCCCTGGCACCTGCCGGGATGCCCTCGCGGTAGTCCGCGAGCTCGAGGGTGTTCTTGTCGGACGTGGCGTTCGCGAGGTTGACGATGCGACCTGCCACGTTGCGCGAGATCGGGTCGTCGCCGGATATGGCGATGCACGCGCCCTCGAGGACGCCGGCCGCTCGTGCGAACCCCATACCGCCCTGCGGGTGCGGCCCGTTCGCGGGCTTGCCCGCCCACACGTGGCGGAGGCGCTCGATGGCGTCGAAGGTGTCGGGGAAGGCCATGCCGTCGGCCAGTGCGCCCACGCTCTCCTGGAACTGCTTGACCGCGGCCTCTGTGTGCACGCCGTACGAGCCGTCCACGGTGCCGCACGAGAAGCCGAGGATGTTGAGGCGCTCCTGGAGCTGTCGCACGTCGTTGCCGTGGAAGTTGGGAAGGCGCAGGTAGAGCGTGCGGTCGCCGAGTTGGTAGCACTCGTCCACGAGTGAGGACCACGTCGCTGCGTCGAGCACGTCGCCGAGCGGCAGGTCATGGTCGAGCCTGAAGCGCGCCACGGCCGTCCCCGTCGACTTCCCGAAGACGCCGGCCGAGGTCTCATCGGAGGCGATGGCGTAGCCGAGGGAGCCGAGTCGCTCCTGAATGTCCTCTACAGCGGCGCCGGAGGCGCCCTCCCTGATGGATTCCATGTTCCCCCTCTAAACGAGAATCGCGAGAACGCTTAGTCGGTGCGCTCCACGAAGAAGTCTGCCATAGATTCCAGCACGCGGCGCGTGTCACCCGCGAGCTCGACGCCCGAAAGGCTGTCCTTTGCACTCCGAGCAAGCGAGCGCGCGTACTCTCGCACGGCGTCGATTGCCCCGGATGCCACCATGAGCTCCACTCCGCGCCCGAGTGTGGCGGGGTCCGTCGCATGCGAGGAGAGAATCGAGACGAGCTCGTCCTTCTCGCCGCCCGAGAGGTGCTCGATGGCCCAGGTCACGACCATCGTGCGCTTGCCTTCGGTGATGTCGGAGCGGAAGTCCTTGCCCTGTGACGTCGCGTCGCCCACGAGGTTGAGCAGGTCGTCCTGCAGCTGGAAGGCCAGGCCTGCGTCCATGCCGAACGATCCGAGCGCGTCGACCTGCTCGTCGGTCCCTCCTCCGCAGATGGCGCCGACCGAAAGCGGCGTGGCTGCGGAGTAGAACGCGGTCTTGTGGCTCGCCATGCAGAGGTAGTCGCTCGTGCTCACGTCCCAGCGACCGTCGCGCGCCCAGCCGAGGTCGAGCGCCTGCCCCTCGAGCGTGCGCTCCTCCATCGAGACGAGCTCGTCGAGGATGCGCAGGCGCACGTCGGGCTCGAGCGTCCCGTCGCGCAGGATCTTCGCGGTCACGGTGACGAGTGCGAGGTCGCCCACGTTGATGGCCACGCCGGTGCCCTCGGAGCGGTAGACGCAGGGCTTGCCGCGGCGGAGTTCGCTCTCGTCGGCGATGTCGTCGTGGATGAGCGCCGCGGACTGGAAGTCCTCGATCGCGGCGGCGCTGGAGAGCGCCCGCTCGCCGTCGCCGCCCACGGCCTCGCAGCCGAGCAGGCAGAGCGCCGGCCTCGTGCGCTTGCCGCCCGACTCGGTGAACCGGGCGAGCGGAGCGTAGAGGTAGCGGCCGAGGTCGCCCGACGTGAGCTCCTCGGCGAGCGGTGTAGGCATGTGCGATCCGATGAAGGCCTCGATGAGGGGGCGCTTCTCGGCGAGGAACGCGGCGAAGGCCGCGCCCCCGTCACCGACGGCGGGCATGGCGTCTAGCCCTCGTACCCGTTGGGGTTGCGAGACTGCCAGTTCCAGGAGTCGCGGCACATCTCGTCGATGCCGTACCTGGCCTCCCAGCCCATCTGCTCCTTGGCCTTGGTGCAGTCGGCGTAGTTGGCGGTGACATCGCCGGCGCGGCGCGGCTCGATGACGTAGGGGAGCTCCTTGCCGCAGGCGGCGGAGAAGGCCTTGATGATCTCGAGGACCGAGGTGCCCTTGCCGGTGCCGAGGTTGAAGATCTCGACGCCCGTTTTGCCATTCATCCAGTTGAGCGCTGCGACGTGGCCGGAGGCGAGGTCGCACACGTGGATGTAGTCGCGCACGCCCGTGCCGTCGGGGGTGTCGTAGTCGTTGCCAAAGACGTGGACGGCTTCGCGCTTGCCGATGGCGACCTGTGCGACGTAGGGCAGGAGGTTGTTGGGGATGCCCTTGGGGTCCTCGCCCATGAGTCCCGAGGGATGCGCGCCGATGGGGTTGAAGTAGCGGAGAAGAACGACGTTCCACTCGGGGTCGGCGGTGTGGAGGTCGGTGAGGATCTGCTCGATCATCCACTTGGTCCAGCCGTAGGGGTTGGTGGCGGGCTTCTTCGGGCTCTCCTCGGTCAGCGGCAGGCTGTCGGGGTCGCCGTAGACGGTCGCCGAGCTGGAGAAGATGATCGACTTCACGCCGTGCTCGCGCATGACGTCCACGAGCGTGAGCGTGTTGCCGAGGTTGTTGCTGTAGTACTCGATGGGCTTGGTGACGGACTCGCCGACGGCCTTGAAGCCCGCGAAGTGGATGACGCGGTCGACGTCGTTCTCGGTGAAGATGCGCTCGAGGGCGTCACGGTCATTGACGTCGGCGACGTAGAAGGAGAGGTTGGCGGCCGCCTCGGGCCCGACGATGGTGGTGATGCGGTCTATGACCTTCTCCGACGCGTTGGAGAGGTCATCGACGATGATGGCGCGGTAGCCGTTCTGAAGCAGGTCGACGACGGTGTGGCTGCCGATGAAGCCAGCGCCGCCCGTCACGAGCACGCAGGTGTCCTGGGGGTTCTTAGCCTCGCTCATGGGGTTCCTTTCGTTCCGGGGTCCGCGAGCCTTACGCGGTGACATCAAGTATACGTGGTCGTTGTGGCGGCAAGGTGCGGAAGCGGGAGAGGGAACGCGTCATTCACGCGCCATGCGCCCGCTGTGACGAAAGTGTGAAGCCAACGATGCCCTCATCCGCGTCTCGCTGCCGCCGCCGTGGTATCGTCCGCCAGCGAGACGCCCGTTCCTCCCCGAGACTTCTGCGCATAGACTGGCAGGCAGCAACCATGACGTCAGGAGGTCGGACATGTTCAACACGTTCTGCAAGAGGCCGCTGTGGGAGTGCAACCGCAGGCTCGTCAAGGTCGCGCAGGGCCAGGAGCCCGCCGACATGGTCGTGCGGCATGCGACGCTCGTGAGCGTGACCACGCACGAGCTGCTCGCCGACACCGACATCGCCATCGCGGAGGGCCGCGTCGCGTACCTCGGCCTGGACGGTCACACGGCGGAGCACTGCATCGGACCCGAGACCAGGGTGATCGACGCGGCGGGAGCCTACGTCGCCCCGGCCTTCATGGACGGGCACATCCACGTGGAGTCCGCCATGATCGGCCCCTCGGAGTACGCCCGCGCCGTCGTGCCCCACGGCACCTCGGGCATCTACTGGGATCCTCACGAGGCCATGAACGTGGCGGGGCTCGACGCGCTGAGGGAGCTCGAGAAGGACTCCGAGCGCGTGCCCCTCAAGTGCATGATCACCCCCGGCTCCTGCGTGCCGGCAGTGCCGGGCTTCGAGGACACCGGCTCAACAATCGACGCCCAGGACATCCGCGAGACCATGACCTGGGACTCCGTGGTGGGTCTCGGCGAGATGATGAACGACCCGGGCGTCCTGGGCTGCCAGGACAATCCCATCGAGGAGATCAACGAGACCCTCAAGGCTGGCAAGGTCGTGACGGGCCACTTCACCGTGCCCGACACCGACCGCCTGCTCGACGCCTACATCGCCTCCGGCGTTTCGTGCTGCCACGAGTCGACGCGCGCCGAGGACGTCACGGCCAAGATCCGCATGGGACAGTACGCGCTCATGCGCGAGGGATCGGCCTGGCACAACCTTCGCGAGCTCTCGAAGGCCGTCGTCGGCCACGCCATCGACACGCGTCTCGTCTGCCTCGTCTCCGACGACAACCACCCCGAGACGCTCGTCTCCGAGGGGCACCTCGACCGCATCCTGCGCAAGGCCGTCGAGTACGGCATCGACCCGATCACCGCCGTCCAGATGGTCACCATCAACGTGGCGCAGTGCTTCGAGGTGGCGCGCGACATGGGCTCAGTCACGCCGGGCAAGTGCGCCGATCTGGTCTTCATCGACAATCTCCGCGACTTCGGCGTCCAACGCGTCATCATCGACGGAGAGGTCGTGGCAGAGGGCGGCCGCGCGCTCTTCTCGCCCGCGCCGTATGTCTGGCCGGACTTCGTGTTCAACTCGATGCACGTGGCGACCGCGATCGGCCCCGACACCTTCCGGATTCCCGCCCTCGACGCCGCGGGAAACCAGCTGCCCGACGGAGACGCCGAGGTGCGCGTCATGAAGTCGCTGCCCGGCCTCACCGTGACGATCGAGGAGCACGACCGCGTGCCCGTCGTCGACGGCTGTCTGCAGTGCCTGCCCGACCAGGACATCCTGAAGGCCTTCGTCTTCGAGCGGCACCACGACACGGGCACCTATGCCGCGGGCTTCTCGAGGGGCTTCGGCATCCATGGCGCGCTCGCCCAGACCGTCGCCCACGATGCCCACAACCTGCTCGTGGTCGGGGACGACGACGAGGACATGGCCCTGGCCGCGCAGACGCTCATCGACTGCGGCGGCGGCGAGGTCGCCGTCCGGGACGGCAGGATCCTCGGCCTGGTGAAGCTCCCGATCCTCGGTCTCATGAGCCCGAGGACGGTCGAGGAGGTCGCCGAGGAGGTCCGCGGCGTGGAGAGGGCCTGGGCGGACATGGGCTGCACCATGCCGAGCCCCTTCATGACGATGGGGCTGCTCTCCCTCGCCTGCATCCCCGACCTGCGACTGACCAACCGGGGCTACGTGGACTGCAACACCTATCGCTTCGTGCCAATCGCGTGCGAGTAGCGCCTCCGGGGTGGGACAATGGTGGCGACACCAGGGTCCCACCCCTTTGGAGGCGGCATGCAGTATCGCAAGGACCGTAACGGAGAGCCCGTCTCGCTTCTCGGGTTCGGCTGCATGCGTTGGCAGCGCTCGGGCTCGGGCATCGACCTCGACGCCGCCGAGGCGCAGGTCATGCGTGCCATCGAGCTGGGCGTCACCTACTTTGACACCGCCTATGTCTACCCCGGGAGCGAGGACGCCCTCGGGCGGATCCTCGAGAAGAACGGCGCCCGCGACCGCGTGAACATCGCCACGAAGCTGCCCCAGTACCTCATCAAGGGGCGCGGCGCCCTCGACCGCTACTTCGACGAGCAGCTCCGTCGTCTCCGGACCGACCACGTGGACTACTACCTCATGCACATGCTCACCGACGTGGTCGCGTGGGACAAGCTCGTCTCGCTCGGCGTGGAGGAGTGGATCGCCGAGAAGAAGGCCTCAGGCCAGATACGCAACATCGGGTTCTCGTTCCACGGCAACACGGAGATGTTCCTCAGGGTGCTCGCGGCCTATGACTGGGACTTCTGCCAGATCCAGTACAACTATCTCGACGAGAACACCCAGGCTGGTCGCGCGGGGCTTCTCGCCGCCGCTGAGCGGGGCATTCCCGTGGTGATCATGGAGCCCCTGCGCGGAGGCAAGCTTGTCGACCTGCTGCCCGAGGACGCGCGACGGGCAATCGGAGACAGTCCGCGCGGGTGGAGTCCGGCTGAGCTCGCGCTACGCTGGCTCTACGACCAGCCGCAGGTAACCTGCGTGCTCTCGGGAATGAACTCGGTGTCGATGGTCGAGGAGAACTGCCGCGTGGCGAGCGACGCCCGGGCGGGCGAGTTCGGGCCTGACGACTTCGCGCTGGTGGAGCGCGTGAAGTCCGCCATCGCCGAGAAGGTCAGAATAGGCTGCACGGGCTGTGGCTACTGCCTGCCCTGCCCCAAGGGCGTGGACATCCCGGGGACGTTTCGCTGCTGGAACGAGATGTACACCGAGCGACGCGACGTCGGCCGTAAGGAGTACTGGCAGACGGTGAGCCTGCGGCGCGAGCCGGCGTTCGCGACCCAGTGCGTGCGCTGCGGCCTCTGCGAGACGCACTGCCCGCAGCACCTGCCCATCCGCGACTCCCTCCCGAAGGCGGACCGGGACCTGCGTCCCCTGCGCTGGCGCGTCGCCGCAGCCGTGGCGCGCTGGTGGAGCCTGCGCTAGTCCTTTCAGCCTGCCAAAGGTGCCAACGCCCTTTGGCAGCCAAAGGGCCACCCTGCGACGAACTTCTGAGTGGCGTGTCAACTATCGAAAACGCACATTCTGCGCCGAGACGAACGTGCCAACGGGGCTTTTGTCATGCGTCCCGCGCAGAATGCGCGTTATTCTCGCCAGGATGAGCCGGGGCCGGGGCCGATACCGGCTTCGACCTGTCGAACCTATCCGTGGACGTAGGCCTTGGCGGCATGGAGCAGGTTGATCTCGGCTATCTCCAGCTTGCCGTCGATGTAGGGCTCGAACATCGCGTCGATGGCGCCCACGCCCATCGAGCAGCCGCTGCACGTCTCGCAGCTGCTGTCTCCGCAGAACGCGAGCGCATGGCGCACGATCTCGATGCGCTCCTCCCGAGTGGTGTCCGCTATGAGGACGCTTCTGGCCATGGTGACCCCTATCCGTTCGTGCCCAGGGAGAAGGAGAGCCTCACGGGGTTGTGGTCGCTGTATTCGAAGTCGTTGTCGATGTTCGTCGCCGTCGCCGTCATGTTGTCGGACACGATGAAGCCGTCGATGGTCGTCGTGTAGGTGACGCCCTTCTCGTAGGGGATGTCATCGCCGCGGCAGGTGGCCACGTCGGCGAGGTTGTCTGCCTGGACGACCGAGAAGCCGTCCGGCAGCTCCGAGTCGTCGAGCTCGGCCACCCAATCCGGCGTGAGCTGCTGCGACGGGTAGAGGTCGATCGACCCGCAGAGCGCGTGGTTGAAGTCGCCGCCGACGATGACGTAGTTACCCTTGGCGTACTCGGACGAGATGAACGAGCAGACCATGTTGAGCTGCCGTGCCCGCACGGTGCCGCCCTTGTCGTAGGCGGACATGTGGCTGTTCACGAGCACGAGCTCGTGCCCGTCACTCGTGGGGTAGCGCATGACCACGAAGCAGCGGTCGAGGTCAAAGAACTTTGTGGGGAAGCTCTCGTCGATGGGGTAGCTGCGACGGGTGGCCGTCTTCGCACGAAGCGTCGACAGGGTGAGCAGACCGGAGTTGATGGAGCCGATCGGCTCGTTGAAGGGATAGGCGAGATAGGCGCTGTGGAAGTTGTACGCGAAGTACGTCGTGTAGTCGGGGAAGGCGGCGGTGATGAGCGAGCGCTGGTTCACGTGGTAGCTGCGGTCGGAGTCGGTGTCGACCTCCTGGAAGAGGATGAAGTCGGGAGCCGAGCCGTCCTCGTCGACCGTGGAGACGAGCGAGATGTCGCCGTTGGTGCAGGCAAGCTCGCTCTCCTCGCTCACGGCGCGCAAATGCTCGCCCACGGTCTTGGTGCCGTCGGCGAGATAGCCCTCGTCCATGAAGAAGGTGTAGTCGGGCGTGTAGGCGCCGAAGCCGATGTTGTAGGTCACTGCCGTGTAGGCCTGTCCCACGTTGACGGTGTCTGGCGTCGACGTGGTCGCGGTGACCTCGGCGGCGGTGTTGTCCGCGATGCGCGAGTAGTTGGCCTCGAGATAGATGACGTAGATGCCCAGCACCGCCACGGCGAGAAGGACGATGGCGAGGATGGTGGCGAGTATGTGCTTGACGACCTTGGGCATGATCTGTCTCCCTTCATCTGACGGCGCGTCCACACATGGTAGGTCGACGAGTGGCAATTCGCATCCCTTGCTCGGCGAGAGCCTGTTTGAGGGGGTGGGACGGAGTCCGAAAATCGCACGTGGTATGTGAAAACACGCGACGCGTCTCGCATTTCTCGCCCGCGCGGTTAGACTTGTCATGTTGAAGCGGACCGACGAGAGAGGAAGCACCATGGCTGAGGACGCCAAGCAGTACGCGCTCGACATGCACCGGAAGTGGAACGGCAAGATTGAGGTCGTGAGCCGCGCGAAGATCGAGACCCCCGAGGACCTGGCCGTCGCCTACACCCCCGGCGTCGCTCAGCCCTGCCTCGAGATCCAGAAGGACCTCGACCTCTCCTACGTCTACACGCGTCGCAACAACCTCGTGGCCGTCATCACCGACGGCTCCGCCGTGCTCGGCCTGGGCAACATCGGGCCCGAGGCGGGCATGCCGGTCATGGAGGGCAAATGCGCCCTCTTCAAGACCTTCGCCGACGTGGACGCCTTCCCGCTGTGCATCCGCTCCAACGACGTGGATGAGATCGTCCGCACCGTGCAGCTGCTCGCCGGGTCCTTCGGCGGCGTGAACCTCGAGGACATCTCGGCGCCGCGCTGCTTCGAGATCGAGCAGCGCCTCAAGGAGACCTGCGACATCCCCGTGTTCCACGATGACCAGCACGGCACGGCGGTCGTCACCAACGCCGCCCTGATCAACGCCTGCAGGCTCACCGGCCGTGAGATCTCGTCGCTCAAGGTGGTCTTCTCCGGTGCCGGCGCGGCGGGCATCTCCATCGCCAAGCTCATGAAGCGCATGGGCGTGCGCGACATCATCATCTGCGACCACACAGGCACCATCTACGAGGGCCGCGACGGCCTCAACCCCATCAAGCAGGAGATCGCGACCTGGACGAACCAGAAGAAGGTCGCCGGCACGCTCGCCGACGCCATCAAGGGCGCCGACGTCTTCGTGGGCGTCTCGAAGCCTGGTGTGCTCACGCCGGACATGGTGCGCAGCATGGCCAAGGACCCAATCGTCTTCGCCTGCGCCAACCCCGTGCCCGAGATCATGCCCGACGAGGCCCGAGCCGCTGGTGCTGCCGTCGCCGCGACCGGCCGCTCCGACTTCCCCAACCAGATCAACAACGTCCTCGCGTTCCCCGGCATCTTCCGCGGGGCCCTCGACGTGCGCGCCTCTGACATCAACGACGACATGATGGAGGCCGCGGCCTACGCCATCGCCGGCCTCGTCGATGACGAGCACCGCTCCGCCGACTACATCATCCCCGGTGCCTTCGACAAGCGCGTCGCCCCGGCCGTCGCCAAGGCCGTCGCCAAGGCCGCTCACGAGAGCGGTGTCGCCCGCCTCTAGACCTGGAAAAGGGGACAGGTTGTGTTTCCAGGTTCCGTATTCATGCAAACCGCCCTCCGGAGGATTACCTTCGGGGGGCGGTTTTAGTTCTCGAGCGCTCGGGGTTCGTGGTGCGCTGCCACGAGGGGCAGATGGTGGCTGTCACCGAAAGCCGAAAAGGATCCTTCGAGCTTATTGGCACCGTCCCAACTGGGCAAACACGGATGAGACAATCGGGCGTTATCGGTACTCCCAGGTAGATGGCCTGCAAGTTGTGCCAATAACTGGGAAGGATCCTCTGACGTTAATGGCACACGCCGAAGGTCGCCCCTCGCCCGTCTAGGGCTCGGCGTTCTGTGCGACCTTCTCGGCAGGTGCCCTGTTGACGATCACGATGCCCACCGAGATGAGCGCGAGCGCCGCCACCGCCCTCCACGGCTCGATGACCGCGCCCTCCGCAAGGAGAATCGCGGAGAGGATCACGCCGAAGACCGGGTTCATGAAACCGAAGACCGAGACGCGCGACACGGGGTTCACGCGGAGCAGGAGCGACCAGAGCGAATACGCGGCCGCCGAGATGAAGCCCATGTAGGCGAGAAGCGCCCACGCGCCTGCGCCCGTGGGCTCGAGGTGTCCGCCACCCGAGAGTCCCGTCGCCGTGAGCACGAGGCCTCCGACCAGGAACTGCCACCCGGCGAGGAGCACCGGGTTGTGTGACCTCGAGAAGCGCTGGATGAGGCAGGTCGACATTGCGCCGGCACAGGTGGAGATGAGGATGAACCCCTCCCCGTCGAGGCGCATGGCGGGGTTGAAGCCGGCGCTCGTGAGGTTGATGAGCACGACTCCCGCGAAGCCGAGCACGCAGCCGAGCACCTTGCGGCCCGTGAGGCGCTCCGAGCGGAACAGCAGCGCCGCGAAGAGGATGGCGATGAAGTTGGCGCTGCCCTCGATGATGGAGCTCGTGACGCCGGACGCCTTCGAGAGTCCCTGGTAGAAGAAGAAGTACTGCAGGAAGGTCTGGAACAGGGCCAGGACGAGGATGGCCGGCCAGTCGTGGCGGGAGGGAAGAAGGGGGCGACGCGTGGCTGCGCTCGTGCCGAGAATCACCATCACGCCGGAAAGCGTGAAGCGGGTGCCGGCGAAGAGCATCTGCGAGGCGGTATCGGTCGAGCCAACCGAGAAGAGCATGTAGCCTATCTTGATGCACGGAAACGCGGAGCCCCAGAGGGCGCAGCAGGCGAGGCAGCCCAGGAGCACGCCAAGCGTAGAGGTGAGAAACGGCGTCGTGCCGGTGCCTGTGGTGCCTCTCGTCATATGAATCCTCTCGGACCTAGTAAGGCGGACAAGGCCGCGTTACCAGGCTCATCTGGTAGTGCGGGCGGTCCCAGGTGGAAGCCCGGGACCGCCCGCCGCTTGCCGAAACGTCGGAATAGAGAACCTGGAAAAGCAACCTGTCCCCTTTTCCAGGTTTAGGCGAAGTAGCCCACGCCGCCCTCGAACAGCGGCTGGTACTTGTTGCCGGAGATGTTCTTGTAGAGGCCCTCTCCCGCGCGCTCGGAGTGGCCCATCTTGCCGAAGACGCGGCCGTCGGGGCTCGTGATGCCCTCGATCGCGAGGAAGGAGCCGTTGGGGTTGGTGCGGTAGTTCATCGACGGCATGCGGTCGGCGTTGACGTACTGCGTCGCCACCTGGCCCTTCTCGACAAGTTCGTCGATCAGTTCCTTGGACGCGACGAAGCGTCCCTCGCCGTGGCTGATCGCGACGTTGTGGACGTCTCCCACGCGGCATCTCGAGAGCCAGGGGGAGAGGGTCGACGCCACGCGGGTGCGGACCATGCGGCTCTGGTGGCGACCGATCGTGTTGTAGGTGAGCGTGGGGCAGGCGTCGCTCATGTCGACGACGTCGCCGTAGGGCACGAGGCCGAGCTTGACGAGTGCCTGGAACCCGTTGCAGATGCCCAGGATGAGGCCGTCACGGTTCTGGAGGAGGTCACGCACCGCCTCGGTGACCGCCGGGTTGCGGAAGAAGGCGGTGATGAACTTGGCGGAGCCGTCCGGCTCGTCGCCGCCGGAGAAGCCGCCGGGAATCATGATGATCTGGCTCTCGCGGATGGCCTTGACCATCGCGTCGACGCTCTCCGAGACGGCCTGCGGCGAGAGGTTGTTGATCACGAGCGATCGAGGCTCGGCGCCCGCGCGGCGGAAGGCGCGCTCGGTGTCGTACTCGCAGTTGGTGCCGGGGAACACGGGGATGATCACGCGCGGCCGGGCGATCCTGCCCGCGGTGGTGTGGCTGATCACCTCGACGCCCGCCCTGTCCGGGTAGAAGCTGACCGGGTGGATCTCGGGGCTCTCGGCCGTGCCTTGGTAGGGGAAGACGTCCTCGAGGGCATTCTCCCACGCGTGCTGGAGCTCGAGCAGGGTGATCTTCTCGCCGCACGCCTCGAGGGCGTACTGCGGGGTGGTCGTGCCGAGAAGGGACAGCGTGACGCCCTTGGGGACCTCGTCGATGGCCGCGTCGTTCGTGACCTCGATCACGAACGAGCCGTAGGCGGGGAAGAAGAGCGAGTCGAGCGTATAGGTGGGCTCCACGCGGATGCCCACGAAGTTGCCCACGCACATCTTGAACAGCGACTCGGCCATGCAACCGTAGCCGGGCGTCGAGACCGCCACCGCCTGCTTCGAACGGATGAGGCCCTCGACGAGCCCGTAGGCGGCCAGGAGCGAGCCGGCCTCCGGCGTGATGCCGTCCTCGCAGTAAGTGGGGACGACCACGATCACGCGGTGGCCGGGCTTCTTGAACTCGGGCGAGACGACGTCGTCGACCTTGCCGAGACCCGTGGCAAAGGAGACGAGCGTGGGGGGCACGTCGAGGCTCTCGAAGGAGCCGGACATCGAGTCCTTGCCGCCGATGGAGCCGATGCCGAGATCGACCTGGGCCATGAGGGCGCCGAGAAGGGCGGCCGTCGGCTTGCCCCAGCGGCTCGGCTCGTCGCGGAGCCGCTCGAAGTACTCCTGGAATGTGAGGTAAAAGTTCTCGTGCCTGAACCCGGCGGCGACGAGGCGCGAGACGGACTCGACCACGGAGAGGTACGCGCCGGTGAACTGGTTGGCGCTCATGAGGTAGGGGTTGAAGCCCCAGGCCATGCCGGAGCACGTGGTGGTGTCGCCGTCGACGGGCAGCTTGGCGGCCATCGCCATGGCGGGAGTGAGCTGCGTGCGCCCGCCGAAGGGCATGAGCACCGTGCCGGCGCCGATGGTCGAGTCGAAGCGCTCGGCGAGGCCCTTGTTGGACGCGACGTTGAGGTCGGTGACGAGTGACTCCATCCTCTCGGAGAGCGTGTCGCCGGCCCAGCTGCGGACGTACTCCTCCGGCTTCAGCACGCGGACGTCGGCGTTCTTGGGGGCGCCGTTCGAGGCGAGAAACTCGCGCGAGACGTCGACGATCGTCTTTCCCTCCCAGGTCATGCGCAGGCGCGGCTCGGACGTGACCTCGGCGACGACCGTGGCCTCGAGGTTCTCCTCGCGCGCGTAGCCGAGAAATTCCTCCACGTCCTCGGGGGCGAGGGCGACGGCCATGCGCTCCTGGCTCTCGGAGATGGCGAGCTCGGTTCCGTCGAGGCCCTCGTACTTCTTGGGAACCTTGTCGAGGTCGATGAAGAGCCCGTCAGCCAGCTCGCCGATGGCGACCGAGACGCCGCCCGCCCCGAAGTCGTTGCAGCGCTTGATGAGACGGCAGGCGTCCTCGCGGCGGAAGAGGCGCTGGAGCTTGCGCTCGACGGGGGCGTTGCCCTTCTGGACCTCGGCGCCGTCCTTCTCGAGGGACTCGACGTTGTGGGCCTTGCTGGAGCCGGTCGCCCCGCCGATGCCGTCGCGACCGGTGCGGCCGCCGAGAAGCACGACCTTGTCACCGGGGTCAGGGCACTCGCGGCGCACGTGGGACGCCGGGGTGGCGCCGACGACGGCGCCGATCTCCATGCGCTTGGCGACGTAGCCGGGGTGGTAGAGCTCGGAGACCTGCCCCGTTGCGAGGCCGATTTGGTTGCCGTAGGAGGAGTAGCCTGCGGCTGCCGTCCTCACGAGCTTGCGCTGCGGGAGCTTGCCGGGGAGCGTCTCCGAGACGGACACCGTGGGATCGGCCGCGCCGGTCACGCGCATGGCCTGGTAGACGTAGCTGCGGCCCGAGAGCGGGTCGCGGATGGCGCCGCCGATGCAGGTGGCCGCGCCGCCGAAGGGCTCGATCTCGGTGGGGTGGTTGTGGGTCTCGTTCTTGAAGAGGTAGAGCCAGTCCTCGTCGTGGCCGTTCACGTCGACCTTCACCTTGACGGTGCAGGCGTTGATCTCCTCGGACTCGTCGAGGTTCTTGAGGATGCCCTTGGCCTTGAGCCACTTGGCGCCGATTGTGCCCATGTCCATGAGGGTGACAGGACGGTCGTCGCGGGAGAGCTCGTGACGCATGCCGAGGTACTTCTCGAAGGCCGCTGCGACCGCGGGGTCGTCGATCTGCAGGTGCTCGAGGTTGGTGCCGAAGGTCGTGTGGCGGCAGTGGTCCGACCAGTAGGTGTCGATCATCTTGATCTCGGTGATCGTGGGCACCCTGCCCTCGGAGGCGAAGTAGCGCTGGCAGAAGGTGATGTCGGCGAGGTCCATGGCCAGGCCGCGGTCGTCGATGAAGGCCTGGAGCTGCGCCTCGTCGAGGTCGAGGAAGCCGTCGAGGGTCTCGACCATGGCGGGCTTGGGATAGTTTGACCTGAGGGTCTTGCAGGGGGTGAGGGAGGCCTCGCGGGCTTCGACTGGGTTGATCACGTAGCGCTTGATCGTCTCGACGTCCTGATTCGAGAGCTCGCCCTCGAGGACGTAGACCTTCGCGGAGCGGACCGTCGGCCTCTCGCCCTGGCTGATGAGCTGGACGCACTCGCTCGCCGAGTCGGCGCGCTGGTCAAACTGTCCGGGCAGCGACTCGACCGCGAAGATGACGTCGCCATCGGAGACCGCGGGCATCTCGCGGGTGGCGTTGTCGGTCTGGGGCTCGGAGAAGACGGTGGGCACGCAGGTGTCAAAGAGCTCCTCGGAGATGCCCTCCACGTCGTAGCGGTTGATGAGCCGCAGGTTGGCGAGGCCTTCGATGCCGAGCATGTGCCTCAGCTCGTGCGAGAGGGCCTTGGCCTCCCCGTCGAAGCCATCCTTCTTCTCAACAAAGACGCGAGAAACCATTGCATCCTGCCCTTCGTCTGCGGGTGAGCGCGTTTACTACACCATGATACGGCGCGGGAAGTCGCGCGGGCGTGGAGCTTTGGCGTGGTAACGGACGCGCAACGGGGGCGAGCGATGGGTACCCTATCCGATTCTCTCGACGGCCGTGCCGGCGAGAAGGTCGTCGGCCACCGACGGGTCAAAGTGGCCGGTCGAGGCGGACAGGCAGTTTGCGCTCGCGCGACTCATGGCATAGGCGAGCTGGTCGGCGGGGGAGAAGCCCCGGGCGATCGCCACGGCGAACGCCCCGACCATCGTGTCGCCCGAGCCCACGGGATTCACGACCTCGATCTTGGGCGAGCGGCCCCGGAAGAGCCCGTCGGCACACGCCATGACGGCTCCCTCGCCTCCGAGCGAGACGACCACCTGCTCGACTCCGCGCTCGTGGAGCTCCCGCGCGGCATCGCACACCTCGGCGATGCCCGAGACGTGTCGTCCGAGCAGCTGCCCGATTTCGTCGGTGTTGGGTTTGACCATGGTCGGAAGCGCCTCGATGCCCTTCGCGAGGAGGGCTCCCGAGGTGTCGAGGATGCACGGCTTGCCCGCGGCGCGCACGCGTCTCACGAGCACCGCATAGGTGTCGTCGGCCATGCCACGGGGCACGCTGCCGTCAAAGGTGACGACGTCGGCCGAGGTGGCGAGCTCGTCGATCCTCTCGAACAGTGCCTTGGCCTCGGCGTCGCTGACCTCCCTGCCAGGCTCGAGGAACTCGGTGGAACGCCCCGACGGCTCGAGCACGTTGATGCAGCACCGCGTCTCCGACTTGGCGTGCACGAAGCGCTCCGGAATGCCGTCCTTGGCGAGAAGGTCGCAGAGGAGCTCGCCCGTGTGCCCGCCCACGAAGCCCGTCGCGATGACCTTCTCGCCGCAGGTGGCAACCGCGCGCGCGGCGTTGAGGCCCTTGCCTCCCGCGTTGTCGATGCAGGTGGCGACGCGCTGGACGGCACCGTCCACCAGGGGGGACGCGAGGCGATAGGCCTTGTCGATGGACGTGTTGAGGGTGACGGTGCAGATCATGGGACCTCCTCGGCTCGGAGCGTGGTGACGCGGGGTGTGGCTGTCGACAACCCATTCGAGGGCGCATGGACAACCAATCGTCAAGAATAACTGGTTATAACCAGTTCTGCTGACACAAACGGGATGATGCTCGCTCTTCGCCACCGAACGGTTGCAGGAATCCCATAAGCGGGACGTCTTTCGCAAGTGCCGGCGCACCTTCGCACAATCCTGAAAAAAGTGCTGGTCAGGTCACTATATCTCGGTAAAGTCCCGTTCTTCTCGCCTGGAATCGTTCACATGCGAACTGTTGCCGATGCTACCGATTACTTACCATTTGTTCGTAATAGAAACGAATGGAAACGACTTTTACGAAGATACCAGTTAAAGAGACTGCAGGTAGGACGTATTGTGACGATAGTGTGAACGAAGGCAGAGTCATTTCGAGGCACTCTGGAAAACCTGAAGGCATCTAAGCGGTAACCACAACGAAATACCTGGTAAACACCCATAAAATCCATTCAAGTCAAAATCGCTACCGTCTGCGTGATAGGGCCTCGCTGATCCTATCCACACAAACTACACGCTCATACAATGCTCTCAATGTATCTGGTAGTAACCAGTTGGACGTCAGGACTCATCGAGAACACCTCCGAGGTGGGAAGGCGAGATGCACATGGTCGATTTCGTCATCACCGGACATGCGACCTTCGCTCCTGGCATGACGGGAGCGCTCGAGATGATCGCCGGCCCCCAGGAGCACTTCGCGTCCGTCCCCTTCCTTGAGGATGAGGCCGCGACCTATCCCGATGCCATCGCAGACGCCATCGCGACTGCCTCCGAGAACCCCGAGGGCGCCGTCGTCTTCTGCGACCTCATGGGCGGGACGCCCTTCAACCAGGCCATGATCGTGGCTGCCACGTATGACGACGTCGACGTCGTCGCTGGCTGCAACCTGCCGATGCTGCTCGAGTCCTGTTCGGAGCGCATGTTCGGCTCGACCCGCTCCGAGGTCGTCGAGGCTGCGCTCTCGGCGGGCACCATGGGAGTCGCCCACAGGGTCCTCGAGTCTGAGCCCGATACCCAAGACAACGCCGACGAAGAGGATGGCATCTGATGGACAACCTCGGAATGTACGTGATGGGCTCCTCGATCGCCCTTCTCATCCTGCTCACGGTCATCGCGCTCATCTACTTCGTCATCAGCTCTCGCAACGTGAAGCGCCAGAGGAAGTACTACGAGGAGATCCACACCACGATGGCCCGCGGGCAGCGGGTCGTGCTCGCGAGCGGCATCTACGGCAAGCTCGTGCGCGTGGGGGAGGAGACCTGCGACGTCGAGGTCAAGTCCGGTGCCGTCCTCGAGGTGTCGCGTGCCTCCATCCAGCAGATCGTGGGCAAGACGAAGGAGCTCGACCTCTAGGGACTGACGGTCGGCCCGGTCGCCCCTCGGCGTCCGGCACCCGACTTTGAATGGCAGTGCTGCTCCCACGCGTGGGAGCACGAGGTGCCTCGGCAGGCGGCCGGCACCCATAGTAGAAAGGGCAGACACATGAGCGAGCCAAACATCCTACTCACCCGCATCGACAACAGGCTCATCCACGGCCAGGTTGCCACCCAGTGGAACGGCACCATCGGTGCCAACCTCATCCTGGTGGCCAATGACAGCGTCGCCGGCAACAAGATGCGTCAGAACCTCATGGACATGGCCGCGCCCAATGGCGTGGCGACCCGCTACTTCTCCCTTCAGAAGACCATCGACGTTATCCACAAGGCTGCTCCCCGTCAGAAGATCTTCATCATCTGCGAGAACCCAGAGGACGTCCTCACGCTGATCAAGGGCGGAGTCCCCATCAAGAAGGTGAACATCGGCAACATGCACATGGCGGAAGGGAAGCGTCAGGTCGCCACTTGCGTTGCCGTGAATGATGCCGATGTCCAGGCGTTCAGGGAGATTCAGGAGAGGGGGGTAGAACTTGAGATTCGCAGGGTGCCCACCACGCCCGTGGAGGACACCTCGAAGCTGTTTGCCTAGTAGCAGGCAGCGCATACGCCCCTCGTGAGGAGGGACAGACAAGCTCTCCAAAGGGGAGCGAGACAAACTCGAAAGGAGGAATGGGATATGGAATTTAACGCGATTCAGGTGCTTCTGGTCTTCATCGTCGGCTTCATCTGCGGCATCGACCAGTTCAGCTTCCTCGAGTCACTGTACCAGCCCATCGTCACCGGTGCCGTCATCGGTCTCATCCTCGGCGACGTGCAGACCGGTCTCATCATCGGCGGTACGTACCAGCTCATGACCATCGGCAACATGCCCGTCGGAGGTGCCCAGCCACCTAACGCCGTCATCGGCGGCATCATGGCTGCAGTCCTCGGCATCAGCATGAAGGTCGACGCCAACACGGCAGTTGGACTGGCAATCCCGTTCTCGCTGCTCGGCCAGTACGGCGTCACCCTGATCTTCACGATCATGTCGCCTGTCATGACCAAGGCTGACGCGTGTGCCCACAACGCCGACACCAAGGGCATCGAGCGCATCAACACCCTCGCCATGATCGCCCTCGGCCTCGTCTTCGGCATCATCTGCGCCCTGTTCTTCATCGGCGGCGCGACCTTCGGCACGGTCATCTCCGCGGCCATCCCCGCTTGGCTCATGACCGGCCTCTCCGCAGCTGGTGGCATGATGCGCTTCGTCGGCTTCGCCATCCTGCTCAAGGTCATGATCTCCGGCGAGCTCTGGGGCTTCTACTTCATGGGCTTCGCGGCGGCCAACATCGTTGTCGCCAACACCGCCCTTGCCAACCCCGCGCTGATCATCCTGGCCCTCATCGGCTTCGGCATCGCGTTCTGGGACTACCAGATCCAGACCAAGTTCAAGACGGCTGCGCCTGCGCTCGCCGCTAATGGAGGTGACGAAGAGGATGGCATCTAACGAGACGTACGTCATTCCTGACACCTACCAGAACACCACCCCCGCGCCGGAGCTCGACCAGAAGACCCTCAACAAGATGGTCTGGCGCTCGCTGTTCCTCCAGGGCTCGTTCAACTACGAACGCATGCAGTCCTGCGGCTGGCTCTACAGCATCCTTCCCGGCCTCGAGAAGATCCACGCTGACAACAAGGACGACCTCGCGGCGTCCATGAGCCACAACATGGAGTTCTTCAACACGCACCCGTTCCTCGTCACCTTCGTCATGGGCATCGTGCTGTCCCTCGAGCAGAACAAGGTCGACATCCCGACCATCCGCGCCGTCCGCGTGGCCGCAATGGGCCCGCTCGGTGGCATCGGCGACGCCCTGTTCTGGTTCACCCTCGTGCCGATCACCGCTGGCATCACGTCCAACATGGCCATCAGCGGCAACATCGCGGCACCGTTCATCTTCCTGATCGTGTTCAACGCCTTCCAGTTCGTCATCCGCTTCTGGCTCATGAACACGTCCTACAAGATGGGCACCGGCGCCATCGACATGCTCACGGAGAACGCGAAGGAATTCACTCGCGCCGCCTCCATCCTCGGCGTCTTCGTCATCGGCTGCCTGACCGTATGCTACGGCGGCACCAAGCTCGGGCTCGTCATCCCCAACGGCACCACCGAGTCGTACGTCGCGCACACCACGACGGTCCCCACCGACGAGGTCAGCTCGTTTACGGACCAGGTCTACGGCACTGACGGAAAGACCGCTCTCACCGGCAAGGACACCGCTGGCAACGCAGCCACCGCCGGCATCACCGACCTCGGCAACGGCTACAGCGAGGTCACGTACATGGACGTTGTCAGCTCGCCCGTCACTGTCAACATCCAGTCCATTCTCGACGGCATCTGCCCCAAGCTCATCCCGCTCGGACTCACGTTGATGCTCTTCGCCCTCATGACCAAGAGGCGCTGGACGCCGATCAAGTGTATCGGCCTGCTCCTTGCCATTGGCCTCGTCGGCGGATTCATCGGCATCTGGTAAGTGTTACCGCACCACCTCTTCTGACCCTGAACGCGCACCGCATCGCCTCCGCCTGGGCGATGACGCGGCGGGGGACGCCGGGTACGAATCCCGGCGTCCCCCAATGTGGACGAGCGAGGCTGGTATCGTTTCTTTGATACGAGTTTTCGGTGCATTGATACAAGCCTCTTTGGCGAGATGGCAATCCAGGTAGAATTCCACGTAGAACTGCACGTACTTCGACGCGGACCCCGAAAGGCACCTCATGATCAGCTCCGTTGGCAAGCAGCCCCTCTACGATCAGATGGTCGAGATGCTTCGCGACAAGATCTACAACGAGCTGCAGCCGGGCGACGCGCTTCCCTCCGAACGAGAGCTCACCCAGCGTTACGGGGTCTCTCGCACGACGGTTCGTCTCGCCTTGAACGAGCTGGAGCGCATGGGTCTCATCGTCCGGAAGCACGGCAAGGGCACGTTCGTCGCCGAGAGGAAGAACGAGATCACGGACCTCTCGGGCACCTACAGCTTCACCGAGCAGATGCGAGAGCTCGGACGCGTGCCCAAGACCACCATCCTCGAGTTCGAGGAGGTGGAGGCGACGAAGAACATCGCGGCGCATCTTGGCCTGCGCATCGGCGAGAGAGCCATCAGCATGAAGCGGCTCCGCGCTGCGGACGGGATTCCCATGATGGTGGAGTACACCTGGGTACCGTCATCGGTCATGCCAGGTCTGACCCGCGCCGACCTCGAGCGAAAGTCCCTCTACGGCCTCATGGAGGACGCCTACCACATCAAGATTCACGTCGCGAACGAAGAGTTCTGCGCAAGCGTGGCAGAGCGTGCCGACGCCGAGTTGCTTGGAATAAAAGAGGGTGCGCCCGTCCTCAACCTCGAGCGCACCACGTTCATCGATAGGAACGTCATCGTCGAATACACGCTCAGCATAGCCCGTGCCGACCAGTTCAGATACAAGGTCTCGCACGTGCGGAGCTGAGCTCGGAAGGAGCTAGCCAGCATGTTCGAGAAGGACGAGGCCGCCTTGGCGGCAATGGGCGCGCACATCACCACGCGCGAGATCAAGCAGCAGCCCGACCTCTGGGAGTCGACGCTCAAAATCTACGAGAACAACCTGCCCGCCATCGAGTCGTTCCTGGCGCGAGCGCAGAAGATGGCAGGCGAGAAGCCCGTGCACGTGACGCTCGCCGGTGCCGGCTCCTCCGCTTACGTGAGCGATACCGTGACGCCCTACCTTCGCCACGTCACTGATGCCGGCGCGTACGTCTTCGAACCCCGGCCGACGACCGACGTCGTCTCCGCCCCCCTCGACTACCTGCGTCCGTCCGACCCCACCATCTTCGTCTCGTTCGCGCGCAGCGGCAACAGCCCCGAGAGCCTCGCTGCCGTGGAGCGTGCCGACCAGGTGCTCGACGACGTCCTCTTCCTCAACATCACCTGCGCTCCCGACGGTGCGCTGGCTCGACAGTTCTCCGGCAACGAGCGTGCGCTCACGCTGCTCATTCCCGAGGCAAATGACCTCGGCTTTGCCATGACGGGCAGCTACTCGTGCATGGAGCTGCTCTGCACCCTCATCTTCGACCCCGCACCCCTCGAGAAGAAGGCCGCCTGGGTCGCTCAGGCGTCGGACATGGGCCGCGACGTCGTGGCACGCGAGGACCAGATCGCCTCGTGGCTCGACGGCGACTTCGATCGCATCACCTACCTCGGCTCGGGTACGCTCGCGGGCATGACTCGCGAGTGCCAGCTCAAGATCCTCGAGCTCACGGCAGGCAAGATCGCCACCTGCTTCGACTCGTCCATGGGCTATCGTCACGGACCCAAGTCGTTCGTGGACAGCCGTTCCCTCGTCTTCGGGCTCGTGAGCAACGACCCGTACACGCGCGACTACGACCTCGACATCCTGAACGAGGTCGCCGGTGACGGCATCGCTTCCCATGTCATCGCCATCCAGCAGCCCGGCGCGGAGATGTTCGTGGGGGAGTCGTTCACCTTCGACGGCGAGGTCATGCCCCTGCCCGAGGGCTACCTCGCCCTTCCCAACGTGATGGTCGCCCAGACCGTCGCCCTGCTCACCTCGGTGAAGGTCGGGAATACCCCTGACACCCCGTCCCCCACGGGGACCGTCAACCGCGTGGTCAAGGGTGTCACCATTCATCCGTTCGTCGTTTAGGGCATTGGCACAAGGAGGTCATTCATGGCACCCATCTCTATCTACTCGGAGCGGTTCGTCCTGCCTGGCGGGGTCTTCGGCCCAGGCTACCTGCCGATCGTCGACGGGAAGTTCGGCGCGTTCACCGTGGACCGTCCCGAGGGGGATGTCGTCGACGCGTCAGGCAAGTGGGTTGCCCCCGGCCTCGTGGACACGCATATCCACGGCTTCTTCAACCACGCGACCACCGACAAGGACCCCGAGGGCATGAACGTCGCCAGCGTCGAGCTCGCTCGTCGCGGCACCACCTCCTGGCTTCCGACGACCTTCACCCAGGGCGTGGATGACCTCGGCGCATGCTGCGCGTCGATCTTTCAGACGGTCGACTCGCGCGGTTCCGACTTCGTCGGAGCGCGCATCCAGGGTATCTTCCTCGAGGGACCCTTCTTCACGATGAAGCACGTCGGGGCTCAGAACCCCGCCTTCCTCATCGACCCCAAGATCGAGATTCTCGAGGGATGGCAGCGCGCCGCCCACGGCATCATCCGCAAGAGCGCGCTCGCACCCGAGCGCGCGGGTTCGGTCGAGTACGTCTCGGCGGCGACGGCGATGGGCGTGAAGTGCGCCATCGGGCACTCCGACGCCACCTACGAGCAGTCGCTTGCCGCGGTCGCGGCGGGCGCGAGCGTCTTCGTGCACACCTACAACGGCATGCGCGGGCTCCATCACCGCGATCCCGGCGTCGTCGGCTGCGCCATGGCCACGCGTGACACCTACGCCGAGATCATCTGCGACGGCAAGCACGTGACGCCTGGCGCATGCCAGGTTCTCGTCAACGCCAAGGGCTGGGACCACGTGGTTCTCATCACTGACTGTCTGGCCTGCGGCGGCATGCCCGAGGGCGACTACATGAGCGGCGGGCTTCCTGTCGTCATGCGTGACGGCCTCTGCTACCTGCGCGACGGCGGCAGCATCGCGGGCTCGGTCCTCACGCTCGTCCAGGGCGTCAAGAACTTCTACGACTGGGGCATCGTGACCGCCGAGCAGGCCATTCGCATGGCGACCGAGGTGCCCGCGCGCGCCAACGGCATCGACCGGCTCTGCGGCAGCATCATCCCCGGCCGCGACGCCGACCTCGTCCTTCTCAACAGCGACCTCACGCTCGACTCCGTCTACGTCGGCGGCTCCCTGGTGGAGTAGCGCTCCGAAGTCAGCGCGCACAACACGAGCTCGATGCGCCGTCCGGGCAGAACCGGGCGGCGCGTCGCTTTGCCGCTGCACCAATAACGTCGAAGGATCCTTTCGGATTATTGGCACAGGCGACAAGCCCTCTACCCGGGGGTGCCAATAACGCCCTTTTGTCTCGGCGGCGTTTGCCCAGTTGGCAGGGTGCCAATAACGCTAAAGGATCCTTCGGGCTTATTGGTACGGTGCCAATAACGGCAAAGGATCCTTTCGGTTTATTGGCACAGGCGACAAGCCCTCTACCTGCGGGTGCCGATAACGCCCTTTCGTCCCTGCGGCGTTTGCCCAGTTGAGCGGGTGCCAATAACGTCAAAGGATCCTTCTGCGTTATTGGCATCAGCCGCGAGCCGTCTAGGCGAGAAGGCAGAGTGCGACGAGGTACGCAACCGTGAGTGTGGCGGCGATGGCATCTCCTTCGCCGAAACGCAGCGGGTGCCAGTGGCTTCTCGTGGCGGCACCCTCGTAGCAGCGAGCGTCGAGGGCGCGGGCGACGCCGTCGGCGTGACGTGCGGCACTACCGAGCAGCGCCACGAGCAGGGGCCCGATCGACCGCACGCGATGCGTGAAGCTCCCCTCCCCGGGGCCGCCGCCCCGCGCGGTCTGGGCGTCGATGATGGCCGAGGCCTCGTCCGCGATGGTGGGGATGAAGCGGAGCATGAGGGCGAAGACCATGGCGAGCTCGTGCCCGGGGCCGCCGAGGCGCGAGACGGGCGCGAGCGCGGCGTCGAAGGCGTCGGCGAGCTGGACCTGCGTCGTCGTGAGCAGGACGAGGGCGCCATAGAGCAGGGCGACCGAGAGGCGCAGCGTGTAGCAGACCGCCCACCATACGGCCTCGTCGGTGATGGTGATCGGACCGAGCGAGAGCACGACCGTGCCCGTGTGGACGTAGAAGAGGTTGAATAGGCCGAGGATGGCGAGGATCACCACGAGCGGCCGTATCGAGTCGAGGAACCTTGCCAGGGGAAGGCGGGCGATCGCCACGACGGCGGCGACGAAGGCCATCCCGAGGACGAGCTGGGCGGGCGTGACGATGAGGATGACCGTCACCATGAGCACGAGCGCGCAGGCGAGCTTGGCGCGCGGGTCGAGCCGATGGACGGGGGAGTCGGCATGGTAGTACTGGCCGATCGTGATCCTGAGCGCCATCTAGCCCACCTCCCCGGAGGTCGCGGCGCGGGCGGTGATGGCGGAGACGAGCTCGTCCTCGGTGAGCGGGTCGCCAAGAGGTTCCGCCCCGTCCTGCTCGAGCGCGAGGGCGAACCTCAGTGGGGCGGGGAGCCCGAGACCGCTCTCGCGAAGCAGGGGCTCGTTCTCTGGCGAGAAGACCTCGTCGGGCGTGAGATGCATGAGCAGCCTCGACTGGTTGAGGACGACGACCTCGTCGCAGGTGGCTGCGTCCTCCATGCTGTGGGTGACCTGCACGACCGTCACGCCTGCCCCCTTGACCTCGGCGAGGATGCGCCTCACCTCGGCGCGTCCGTGGGGGTCGAGACCGGCGTTCGGCTCGTCGAGGACGAGAATCCGCGGCTCCATGGCGAGGATGCCGGCGATGGCGCAGAGTCTCCTCTGACCGCCCGACAGCTCGAAGGGCGAGGCCTCGGCCTTCTCGGAGAGGCCGACGAGCGCGAGGGCGCGCTCGACGCGTCGGTCCGCCTCGTCCGAGGGAAGGCGCATGTTCCTCGGGCCGTAAGAGACGTCCTCGAGGACGGTTCGCGCGAAGAGCTGGCGCTCCGGGTGCTGCATGACGAAGCCGACGACCCCTCGGAGCCTGCGGCGTTCGCGGCGCTTCTCGGTCGAGATGCCGTCGATGGTGACGCGACCGACGTCCGGCACCTCGAGGGCGCAGACGAGGCGCAGGAGCGTGGACTTGCCCGAGCCCGTCTGCCCGACGATGGCGCAGGTGGTTCCTCGTCGAAGGGAGAGGCTCACGTCGGAGAGGGCTTCTCGCCCGTGGCTGGCGTCGGAGTAGCTGTATCCGACGTGCTCGCAGGTCACGACGGGTTCGCCGAGCGGCCCACGCGCGTGGGGGGCTGGCGCTCGCGGTGCCTGGCCGCCGTGGGCGCAGGCGCCGGCGAGGCTCTTCCTGAGCTCGTCCTCATCGCAGGTCCACGGCACGTCGACGCCGCCGTCGCGCAGCGCGGTCGAGAGGCGTGCCGCGAAGGGCATCTCGAGCGAGAGGCCCCTGACCTTGTCGCCGTGCGAGAAGACCTCGTCGGGCGTTCCCTCGAGGGCGATCCTTCCATGGTCCATGACGATGACGCGGTCGGCGGCCAGGGCCTCGTCCATGAAGTGCGTGATGTGGACGAGGGTGGTGCCGGCCGCGTGCAGGCGGTCCATGACGTGCATGATCGAGCGGCGTCCGCGGACGTCGAGGAGGGCGCCCGGCTCGTCGAGCACGAGGACCTGTCGCTCCATGGCGAGGGCGCCTGCGATGGCGACCCGCTGCTTCTGCCCCCCGGAGAGGCGGGCGGGGTTCATGCCCGCATAGTCGTCGAGGGCGACGCGATGCAGCTCGCGGGCCACCCGAAGGCCGATCTGGTCGGAGGGCACCCCGAGGTTCTCGGGGCCAAACGCCACGTCCTCGGCCACGACCGTCGTTACGATCTGGTCGTCGGGGTTCTGGAACACGAGCCCGATGCCGTGCCGCGCGCGGCGATAGGCGTCGAGGTCCACGCTTCCGCCGTCGAGCACTCGCTCGCCCACGAGGTCGACCGTCCCCGCGTCGGGGGCGAGAAGCCCGCAGAGCACCGAGGCGAGGGTGGACTTCCCCGACCCGTTGGCACCGAGCACGCACACGCGCTCCCCCGCGGCAATCGAGAGGCTCACGTCGTCAAGCGCGCGCGTGCCCTGGTCATAGACCAGGGTCACGTGTTCGAGCGAGAGGGCTGGCGCAGCCGGTGCGGTCATGCGCTACTTCCCGAGGGCCTTCGAGACCGGTTCGAGGATGAGCGCGGTGACGACGCAGTTGATGGCGACCTTGGCCACGTTGAACGGCAGGAGCGCGGGCACGATGAGGGCAGCCACGTCGGAGACCGACATACGTGCGTAGATGGGCGTCACCACGAGGTTCATGACGATGCAGACGGCCACGCTCACAACGGCGCCGATCGCGAGGCCGATCACGAGGCCCTTGCGCGAGTGGTCGCGATGATAGACGAGGGCGGCGGGCATGACGAGCGAGAAGGTCGCGGCGACGGCCATGAGCATACCCCAGAAGCCGCTCGCGGTCGCGATGTGCGGGAGGTACGAGACGATCGAGACGACCGCTCCGGTCGCGGGGCCAAAGACCAGCCCGGCAACGAGCGCGACGATGCCCGACGGGTCGTACTTGAGCCACGCGACGCCGGGGACGATCGGGACTTCGACGAAGAGCGTGCAGATCGCGGCGACGGCGCACAGCAGCGCGGTCATCGCGATGCGCCTCGTGGACCAGCCGTTCTCGCTGGTCGTGGTCGAGTGGCGGTCACCTGATGCAAACGAGGAGTTCTGTGCCATGACGGCACCTCCGTTTCTTCCATCCGGACTGTAACCGTTGGTCCCGGATTTTCGCCGGGTCAGCCGCCGTTCGCGGGTCGCGGACTATCACCGCCAGTGGGGAATCTCACCCCGCCCTGAAACTGTCGCCGCTGACTATAGCACGAGCGCAAGGGGGGCAGAGGGCTGCCACCCGTTCTCCACGGCGTCGCGGCGCGCATGATTCTCGCGGGTCGGGGGTCCGTGTGCGCTCCGGTGTCTGGCCTGGCGCGGATTATCGTACATTTTGCCTGGCTCCGGTGACAAAAGCCCAGTTGGCGTGATTACTCCGGGGCAAAATGTGCGTTATCAAAAGTGGACATGCGGGCCACCCGCGGGCCATCCGCGGGCCACCCGCGGGCCTTCCCGCTGCCTAGTTCCGGCCTGTCCGCCATGACGCCTTGGCGAGACGCAGGTGCGAACGAGTCCGCTCTCCTCTGTCGGAGCTGGGTCGGATGCCGGGGAAGAGCAGCAGGGCGGCGGCCACCCACGCTGCGGCGCCGAGGCTCACCTCGATGGGGTAGAGCCAGGGTCCGCGCCAGGGGACGAGCAGGGCGAGAAGGACGACGGCGCCGGCGGGCGGAAGCCAGGTGCGCGCGGCGTTCCAGAGCAGGACGAGCGCGAGGTAGGCGGGGATGACGGCGACCCACGCCGGGACGCCGGCGTACTCCACCGCGCATCGCGCCAGACTCCCCACGAGGGAGGCCCCGGCGAGGACCGCCCACGAGTTCCACGGCTTGAGGCGCAGCGTCATGTCGGGTCGGGTGAGCTCGGTGTAGGCAACGAGCAGGGGCGGCACCGCCAGATACGCGTTGCCCGTCATGTAGGCGGGGCAGGAGAGAAGGGCGAAGACCAGGAACCTCCTCCCCCACATGGTCACGAACTGCATGCCCGACCCTCTGAGCGGCGTGAACTCGATGGGCTCCCGCAGGCCGACGCGCTCGAGCGCGACCTGGCCTGCGAGCACGAGGCAGACCAGGACGAAGACCGCGACGGGATAGGCCCAGCTCGTGGTGCCGATGAGCATCGGGAGGATGGCCGCCGAGAGCATGGGGGTCATGTCGGCGCCCGCGGCGTGCATGACCAGCGCGCAGAAGACGTAGCCCAGGCAGGCTCGGACGGCGAGCGGCGCGGGGACGAGGAGGTTGACGGCGATGCCGAAGACAGCGCCGCTCGTCATGAGCACGAGCATCCACCTTCGGCTCACGTTCCAGGCCTGCCTGGGCTGGATCCACGCCCCGCAGAGGATGGCGGTCATTTCGGGGAAGAGGATCTCCGTGCAGCCAGAGACGGTCGCCACGGCGACCATCGCCACGACGAAGCAGCCGGCGAGCAGTATGGGAAGCCAGCGCCTCCTCAGTGACATGCGCATCTCCGTAGGTAAGGGTTCTCACCCGAGGCGGGCAAGCAAGCGGATACCATGCTACCTTGCTCTATACTGTGACGGAACCTGACGCGGCGATAACCGCGCAGCATCCGCATATCCCTACACACCGAACGGAGCGTGTTGCGGCAATGCATGAAAGTGGCTATGACTTAGAGTCCCTCGCCTGGAGGCTTCGTGCCATCGTGGGCGAGGAGAACGTCCTCGTCGACGAACCCATGAGCGAGCACACCACCTTCAAGGTCGGAGGTCCCGCCGACCTGTACGCCATTCCGGACGATCCCGAGGAGATTCGGGACGTCCTGCGCGAGTGCGAGGAGTCGGGCGTTCCGCACTTCGTGCTCGGCTATGGTTCCGACCTGCTCGTCTCCGACGAGGGGTATCGGGGCGTCATCATCGCTCTCGGTGACGACCTCGTGGGCGTCACGATGGAGGACGACGAGATGACCTGCGAGGCAGGCGTCGGCCTCAAGGAGGCCTCCGAGATGGCCTGCGAGCTCGGGCTCTCGGGTCTCGAGTTCGCCTGCGGCATCCCCGGGTCCGTCGGTGGCGCCTGCTACATGAACGCCGGCGCCTATGACGGCTGCATGGCTGACGTCCTCAAGTGCGTGCGCGTGCTCGGGGCCGACGGCACGCAGGACACCCTCGACGTCGACGAGCTCGACCTGGGCTACCGTCACAGCCGTATTGCCGACGAGGGCATGATCGTGCTCTCCGCCACCTTCGACCTCCATCACGGCAATCCCGAGAAGATCCGCGAGACCATGGACGAGCTCACGCGCCAGCGCGAGGAGAAGCAGCCGCTCGACCTTCCGAGCGCGGGCTCGACGTTCAAGCGTCCCGAGGGCTTCTTCGTGGGCAAGCTCGTCACCGATGCCGGTCTCAGGGGCTACCAGTCCGGCGGCGCCGCCGTGAGCAAGAAGCACGCGGGCTTCGTCGTCAACGTCGACCATGCCACCGCGGCGGACGTGCACGCCGTGATCGAGCACGTCCAGGACGAGGTGGAGCGCCAGTTCGGCGTTCGCCTCGAGCCTGAGATCCGCTTCCTGGGGTAACGGCCGGGCGGCCGAACCTAGTTCTTGAGGCTGTTGAGCGGTGCCGGGAAACGGCCGCCACGATGCGCGAGCACGCTTCCGGAGAAGGCGTTGACGGGCATGACGGGCGCGCTGCCAAAGAGGCCGCCGAACTCGAGCATGTCGCCCACGCCGTGACCGATGGCGGGGATGAGACGGACGGCGGTGGTCTTCGTGTTGATCACGCCGATGGCCATCTCGTCGGCGATGATGCCCGCGATTGCCTCCACGGGGGTGTCTCCCGGGATGGCGATCATATCGAGGCCGACCGAGCAGACCGAGGTCATGGCCTCGAGCTTCTCGATGGTGAGCGAGCCGTCCACGGCGGCGCGGATCATGCCGGCGTCCTCCGAGACGGGGATGAACGCGCCCGAGAGGCCGCCCACCGACGAGCTCGCCATGACGCCGCCCTTCTTGACGCAGTCGTTGAGAAGGGCGAGCGCGCAGGTGGTGCCGGGGCCGCCGCACTCTCCCACGCCGATGATCTCGAGGATCTTGGCCACGGAGTCACCGGCGGCGGGGGTGGGGGCAAGCGACAGGTCGACGATGCCCTTCTCCACGCCGAGCCTTCGTGACGCCTCGCGGCTCATGAGCTCGCCGGCTCGGGTGATCTTGAACGCGGTCTGCTTGATTCGCTCGGCCACCTGCATGAGGCTCGCGTCGTCGGGGAGCTCGGCGAGCGCTGCGGCCATGACGCCGGGGCCCGAGACACCCACGTTGATGACCGCGTCGGCCTCGCCCGAACCGTGGACGGCGCCTGCCATGAACGGAGAGTCCTCGACCATGTTGGCGAAGACGACGAACTTGGCGGCACCGTAGCAGTCTATGTCGGTCGTGCGGCGCGCGCACTCCAGGATCGTCTCCGCCGAGAGGAGCACGGCATCCATGTTGATGCCAGCCCGCGTCGAGGCGATGTTGAGCGACGAGCACACGCGCTCCGTCGAGGCGAGCGCTTCGGGGACGGAGTCGATGAGCTTGCGGTCGGTCGTGCCGATGCCCTTCTGCACGAGCGCGGAGAAGCCTCCCATGAAGTCGATGCCGAGGGTCTCGGCCGCGCGGTCCATGGTGCGGGCGACGGGGGAGAGGTCGGCGGCGGGGCAGGCGGCGGCGATCTGCGCGATCGGCGTGACCGAGACGCGCTTGTTGGCGATGGGGATGCCGTACTCGCTCTCGAGGTCCTCCGCGGTGGAGACGAGGTGCTCGGCCGTGTGCGTGATCTTGTCGTAGACCTTCTCGCACATGCGGTCCATGTCCTCGTCCGCGCATCCCATGAGCGAGATGCCCATGGTGATGGTACGCAGGTCGAGGTTCTGCTCGGAGACCATGGAGAGAGTCTCGGCGACTTCCCGTGGGGTGATGTCCATGTGGTGCCTTTCGTCCTCGTGTGAGTCGCGTTACATTATGCGCCTTCGCCGGATGAGAGCCGTCAGAGGGCGAGCTCATCCACGAAGAGCCTGCCCGAGGATGGGTTACAGAGTATATAAACATTACTAAACACTAAACTCTCATTTTCAGCCAAAATAAACTAAACAAATTGGTAAACAGACCGTTAGGGAGGAGAATTCTACCGTTCGCATGAGGTGCTGTTTTTGCCTGTTTTGCCGCCTGTTACAACAGTGTCCAAGGAAGCGCACATGAAGCAACCAGCTTCCGAGCTCGTCGAACAGCACACGAAAGGCGCAGGTGGTCTGGCGACGACGAGACGGAGAAGAGCTGGGAGCGCGACGGAAGGCTTCAAGTCGTATTGCGCGCATGTTTAGGTCTGTTTATGTGTTCACACAGGGGCGAACACAGACGGAAAGAGACAGGGAAGGGAAATGAGCATGAACATCTCTAGGAGGAACTTCGTCAAGTACGCAGGTCTGATGGGGGGCGTCGCAGGCGCTGGCGCGCTCGCCGGCTGCTCCAGCTCCAGCTCTGACTCGAGCTCCAGCGCGAGTGGCAGCTCCAGCTCCAAGATCAAGATCGGCGTCTCGATCTGGAGCTCGACGGACGCGCTCGGCAAGCTTTCCGTCGACATCATCAAGAAGGCCGCCGACATCCTCGGCGTCGAGGTCACCACGGTCGACCAGGGCCACGTCTCCGAGCAGGTCACCGCTTCCGTCGAGACGCTCTGCGCCGCTGGCTGCAACGGCATCGTCATCTGCAACTCCGCCGACTCCGAGATGACCTCCGCGATCAACACCTGCAACGACAACGGCGTCTACCTCGCCCAGTTCTACCGCATGATCTCCAAGGACGCCTCTCCTGACGTCTACTCGCTCGCCGAGGCCTCCCAGTACTTCGTCGGCTCCGTCCACGAGGACGAGGTCGGTAACGGCGAGAAGCTCATCGAGCTGCTCACTGCCGACAACTCCGATGCCTACTCGGGACTCACCAAGGGTGCCCGTAACATCAAGCTCGAGGCCTGGACCGTCGGCGACGCCACGTTCCAGCTCCGCTGGAAGGGCTACCAGAACGGTGTCGACACCTGGAATGCTGCGAACCCCAGCGACAAGGCGACCCTCTCCGACCCCGTCTACGCCAACACCTCGTCCTCCGAGGGCGCGAACGTCACCCAGCAGTTCTATAACACCGACCCGACGATGGATGCCCTGATCGTCGCCGGCGGCGGCGGCGACCCGCTCGTGGGCTCCGTCGGCCAGCTCGCAAACATGGGCCTCACCGGCACGATCCGCGTCGCCTCCACCGACTTCCTCGATGACCTCAAGGATCAGCTCGCCTCCGGTGGTATGTACTGCGAGTCCGGCGGCCACTTCTGCGATCCTCTCTACTCCTTCCTGCTGGTCTACGAGGCCTGCAAGGGCAACTCCGACTTCATGCCCAGTGCTGGCAGCTATGGCAAGGAGATTCTCTTCCCGTACGTGTTCGTCTCCTCTGTCTCCGAGTACGAGGACTACGAGAAGTACTTCGTCGACGAGGCCCCTTACACCGACGATGAGATCAAGAAGCTCGCCGAGATGAGCTTCGACGACCTCAACTCTGCCGCGACTGCGCTCTCCATCGAAGACGTCAAGAAGCGTCACGCATAGAGAAGGCTCAAACCCGGTAGGGGGGCAGGCCCTGTTCGTGGGTCGGCCCCCCCTCTTCGATGCTTCTCGTGAAAGGATTGGCGTATGGAACTCTTCAAGAAGGCCAGGCAGAGCCAGTGGTATGGCGTGGTCTTTCTCCTCGTCGTCACGATTCTGGTCTGGGCTTTGTTCAAGATCGCGTGCCCCGGCACGTTCGGTTCTCCCGAGCAGATGCTCACGTATCTCCAGACCGGCATCATCTACGCGGTAGGCGGTTGCGGTCTCTACTTCATCGTCGTCATGGGCCTGTGGGACTTCTCCATCGGCGCCGTGCTCGTTCTCTCGTGCCTTCTGTCCATCGGATGCTCCCAGACAATGGGCGTCTTCGGCCTCATCGTGGCACCGATCCTGTGCGGCGCGCTTCTCGGCGCTGCCAACGGCCTTGCCTACATCAAGCTGCGCATTCCATCGCTGATCGTCACCGTCGGCCTCTCGCTCATCTATGAGAGCCTCTCGGTCTTCGCCTCCAACTGGGCGGGCACGCGCCTCGATGACGCCTACAAGATGTTCGGTTCGTACCCTTGGAACCTCATCCTCGCCGTCCTGGCCTTCGCGCTCTGCGCGTTCATCCTCAAGTACACCAAGCTCGGAACCTACGTCAACGCCATCGGCGCCAACGAGGCCACGGCCAAGAACATGGGCGTCGACGTCGACAAGTACAAGTTCCTCGCCTTCGTGCTCTGCTCCCTGTTCGTCGGCATCATGGCCATCCTCTACATCGGCTACGGCACCGCTCAGACGCCTATGACCGGCATGCTCTCCCAGTCGCTCAACTTCAAGCCGCTCATGGGCACCTTCTTCGGCCTGGCACTCAAGAAGTACGGTCACCCGGTTGCCGCGATCATCATCGGCGAGTTCATCATCTCGATGATGTTCGCCGGCTTCGTCGCCCTGGGCATGCCCGTCACGATCAACAACGTGGTCACGGGCGCAACCCTGCTCGCCATCGTCTGCATCACCACCAAGCGCGTCAAGGGCGCCGTCGTCAAGTAAGGGAGGGATACACCATGGAAAAGAAACTGCTGCTGCACGCGGAGAAGATGGACAAGAGGTTCGGACCCACGCACGCCGTCAACGAGGTGTCCCTCGACTTCTACGAGGGTGAGATCCACGCCCTCATCGGCGAGAACGGCTCGGGCAAGTCCACGTTCACCAACATGCTCACGGGCATCCTGCCCATCGGGTCCGGCACGTTCACCCTCCAGGGCGAGAACGTGGCACCCAAGAACCAGGTCGACGCCAACCATCATGGCATCGCCATCGTGGTCCAGGAGACCGGCACCCTGAGCGGCCTCACCGTCGCCGAGAACATGTTCCTCGGTGACGAGGACCAGTTCATCAGCAAGGGCATCAAGGACACCGCCGCGATGAACAAGAAGGCCCAGGAGCTTCTCGACTCCTACGACCTCGGTTACATCAAGGCCACGAGCTCCATCGACAACTACGACTTCGAGGACCGCAAGCTTGTCGAGATCGTCAAGTCCACGTGGTTCGAGCCCAAGGTCCTCGTCATCGACGAGACGACCACGGCGCTCTCGCAGAAGGGGCGCGACAAGCTCTTCGAGGTCATGAACCACGTGCGCGACCTCGGCCACTGCGTGATCTTCATCTCGCACGACATGGCTGAGGTGCTCAAGATGGCCGACCGCATCTCCATCCTCCGCGACGGCAACTTCGTCACGACCGTCAACCGCGAGGACGTGGACGAGGACAAGCTCAAGACGCTCATGGTCGGGCGTCAGATGGACGACCACTACTACCGCACCGACTACCCCGACTACTCGAAGGAGCCGGCAGGTGAGGTCGCCGTCTCCGTGCGCGACGTCTCGGTCCCCGGTCAGATGGATGGCATTTCGTTCGACCTCCATCGCGGCGAGATCCTCGGCATCGGAGGCCTGTCCGAGTGCGGCATGCACGAGGTCGGCAAGGCCATCTTCGGCGCGTCGTACGACCGCACCGGTGAGGTCATCCTCGCCGACGGCACCAAGGTCAATGACATCAACACCGCCATCGACCACTCGATCGCCTATGCGTCCAAGGACCGCGACAACGAGTCGCTGCTCATCAACGACACGATCGAGGACAACATCACGCTGCCCTCGATGCGCGACATGGGCCACGTGCTCTCCGACAAGACCCTCAAGGAGTTCGCGGACAAGTACGCCGTGCTCATGGCCACGAAGATGGTCGGCGTCGACCAGTTCGTCTCCGCCCTCTCCGGCGGCAACAAGCAGAAGGTCGTCCTCGCCCGCTGGCTGGGCAAGCAGTCGGACATCCTCGTCCTCGACTCGCCGACGCGAGGCATCGACATCAAGGTCAAGGCAGCCATCTACGCCCTGCTCGAGCAGATGCGCAAGGAGAACAAGGCGATCCTCATCATCTCCGAGGAGATCATGGAGCTCATCGGCATGTGCGACCGAGTCTTGGTCATGAAGGACGGAAAGATCAACGGCGAGCTCACGCGCAGCCCCGAGCTGTCCGAGCAGGACCTCATTGCGAAGATGGTCTAGGAGGCAGAACAGATGACAACTTCAAATGATACGACGCTCGACCCCAAGGCCCCTGTCGCCGAGGAAATCAAGAAGAATGCGTTCCAGACGCGCGTTCGCGGGCTCCTTCCGCTCATCGGGTTCGTGGTGATTCTCGGCTTCTTCGCCATCGCCACGAAGGGTTCCATCCTCACGATCAAGAACATCACCCTGATTCTCTCCGGCGGGTACATGCTCATGATTGCGGCCTGCGGCGTGTGGCTGATCATGACCATGGGATGCCTGGACTTCTCCCAGGGCTCCATGCTCGGCGTCTCCTGCGCGGTCTTCTGCGCGCTCTCGCAGATCAACCTCCCGCTGGCCATCCTCGGAGGCATCGCGACCGGTGGCCTCATCGGTGCCGTCAACGCCTTCTTCCACGTACGGTGCCAGATCCTCTCGTTCGTGGTCACGCTCTGCATGATGTTCCTGCTGCGTGGCATCTGCGCGTTCATCACGACCTCGAGCCCCGTCTACGCGGCAACGTACGTGACGACGCTCAACAGCATGCCGCTCCTCATGGGCATCACGGTCGCGGTGCTCGTGGTCACCTTCGTCGTGACGCGCTTCACCTCCATCGGCCACAACCTCAAGGCCATCGGCGCCAACGAGAAGGCCGCACGCTTCGCCGGCATCAAGGTTCAGAAGACCAAGGTCATCGTCTACATCGTCGCTGGCTGCATCACGGGCTTCGCCGCCTTCATCAACGCCATCAAGGTCGGCTCCGTCACCTCGACCGCCGGCAACATGCTCGAGACCCAGCTCCTCATCGCCATGGTCCTCGGCGGCATGCCCATCAACGGCGGCGCGCGTGCTCGCTTCTCCAACATCGTCATCGGCGTGCTCTCGTACCTCGTCCTCCAGAAGGGCCTCGTCATGATGGGCTTCACCACCGAGATCCAGCAGCTCATCCTCGGCGTCGTATTCGTGGCCATGGTCGCGCTTTTCTCCGACAGGAGCTCGAACCAGGTCATCAAGTAGGCCTCGCCTGCCGGGGCACCTCCTGCAGTCCCGCCCCCGATCCCCTTCCTCCCAGGGGGCGGGACGTCCCGGAGGATGCCGTGGCACAACTCAGTAGGAAACCCGAGAAGGGATTGGCTATGCTCAACATCAAGCGTTACAAGTTCTGGTTCTGCCCCTGCACGCAGGACCTCTACGGCGACGAGGTGCTCGCGCACGTCGCAGAGCACGCAGGCGAGGTCGTCGCTCACCTCAACGCCTCGAAGGAGATTCCCTTCGAGGTCGTCCTCAAGCCCAACCTGCTCACCAACGACGTGATCTCGGCGACGTTCGCCGCGGCGAACGCCGACCCCGAGTGCGCCGGCATCATCACCTGGGCGCACACCTTCTCGCCCTCCAAGTCGTACATCCACGGACTCCAGCAGCTCACCAAGCCGCTGTGCCAGTTCGCGACGCAGTACAACGAGGAGATCCCGTACGACACGATCGACATGGACTTCATGAACGAGAACCAGGCCGCTCACGGCGAGCGCGAGCTGGGGCACATCTTCGCCCGCATGCGCTGGACCCACAAGGTGGTCTTCGGCTACTGGAAGGACGAGAGCGTCCTCGCGGAGCTCGGCGCCTGGCAGCGCGTCGCCGTCGGCGTCAACGAGAGCCGCAACATCCGCGTCGCCCGCTTCGCCGATACGATGCGCAACGTCGCCGTGACCGACGGCGACAAGGTCGAGGCCGAGGTCAAGCTCGGCTGGACCGTCGACGCCTGGCCCGTGAACGACCTCGTGCCGTACGTCAACGGCGTCAGCGACGCCGAGGTCAAGGCCCTCACCGACGAGTACTACGACACGTACGAGATCATCCTCGACGGCCGCGACCCGCAGGAGTTCCGTCGCCACGTCGAGGTCCAGGCCGCCCAGGAGATCGGCATCGGCCGCTTCCTCGACGAGCACGACTACAACGCGTTCTCTGACCACTTCGGCGACCTCGGCGGACTGGGACAGCTTCCGAGCCTCGCCATCCAGCGTCTCATGCAGAAGGGCTACGGCTTCGGGCCCGAGGGCGACTGGAAGACCCCCGCGATGGTCCGTCTCATGAAGGTCATGACCGCCGGCATGGAGGGCTCCAAGGGTTCCGCCCTCATGGAGGACTACACCTACAACCTCGTGCCGGGCAAGGAGGGCATCCTCGAGAGCCATATGAGCGAGGTCGACCCCTCCGTGGCCGACGGCCGCATCGCGATTCGCGCCACGCCGCTCTCCATGGGCGACCGTGAGGATCCCGCTCGCCTCATCTTCACCGGGAAGACCGGTCCCGCCATCGCGACGTCCCTCATCGACCTCGGCAACCGCTTCCGCCTCATCGTCCAGGACGTGGACTGCAAGAAGGTCGAGAAGCCCATGCCGATGCTGCCTACCGGCACCGTGTTCTGGACTCCGCGTCCTGACCTCAAGGTCGGCACGACCGCTTGGATCTACGCGGGCGGCGCGCACCACACCGCGATGTCGTACGACCTCACGTCCGGCCAGATGGCCGACTGGGCCGAGGCCATGGGCATCGAGTGCGTGGTCATCGATGCCGACACCAAGCTTCGCGACTTCCAGCGCGACCTCAAGCTCGGTGAGGTCTTCTATCGCTAGAGCCGTGCGGCCCGCTCAGTGATGTTCAATTCCGTACCGGCCGCGCCCTCGTTGGGGACGCGGCCGGATGTATGAGGGGCAGGGAAGATGGCACTTACAACAGATCGCATCCTTCGGGACATCGAGGGGGCCAAGACGACCCTCGGCATCGAGTACGGTTCCACGAGGATCAAGGCCGTGCTCGACGACTCCGAGAACAACCCCATCGCCGTCGGCACGTTCGACTGGGAGAACACCTTCGATGGCACGTACTGGACCTACGGGCAGGATGAGCTCGTCGCCGGGATCCAGGGCGCCTACGCGTCGCTCAAGGCTGACGTGGAGAAGCGCTATGGCGTGACGCTGCGGCACGTCGGCGCCATGGGCGTCTCGGCCATGATGCACGGCTATCTGCCGTTCGACGAGGACGGCACGCTGCTCGTCCCGTTCCGCACCTGGCGCAACACCACGACGACCGTCGCGGCGCATGAGCTCACGGAGCTCTTCGCGTTCCACATTCCCGAGCGCTGGAGCGTCTCTCACATCTACCAGGCCGTCATTGACGGCGAGGAGCACGTGTCCCGCATCGCCTCCTTCACGACGCTCGCGGGTTACGCCCATCGACTCCTCACGGGGGAGAACTGCCTCTCCGTGGGAGACGCCTCGGGCATGTTCCCGATCGACTCGACGACGAAGGACTACGACCGCGCGATGATCGAGAAGTTCGACGCGCGCATCGCCGAGCATGGTGTCACGTGGAAGGTCGAGGACCTGCTGCCGCACGTGCTCGTGGCGGGGGAGTGCGCTGGTCACCTCACGGCTGACGGCGCACGCCTGCTCGACCCCGCGGGCGACCTCGAGTCCGGCTGCCCGCTCTGCCCTCCCGAGGGCGATGCCGGCACGGGCATGATCGCCACGAACTCCGTCGCCCAGCGCACCGGCAACGTGAGCGCGGGCACCTCGGTCTTCTCGATGGTCGTGCTCGAGCATGCGCTGGCCGACGCCATGGTGCCCGAGATCGACCTCGTGACCACGCCCGTCGGAGACCCCGTCGCCATGGTCCACTGCAACAACTGCACGTCCGACATCAACGACTGGGTCGACCTTCTCGCCGACTACAGCAAGGTCATGGGGCAGCCCGTGGACAAGGGCGCCATCTACACGACCCTCTTCAACGAGGCGCTCGGTGCCGACAAGGACGCGGGCGGGCTCGTCTCGATCCCCTTCGTGTCGGGCGAGACGGTCATGGGCGTGCAGACCGGTCACCCGCTCTTCGTGCGTGGTCAGAACGCCCGCTTCACGATCGCCAACTTCATGCGCATGAACATCATGTCCGCCTTCGGCGCCCTTGCCGTGGGCAATGAGTCCCTGCGCAAGGAGGGTGTGCGCATCGACAAGCTCTACGGGCACGGCGGGATCTTCAAGACGCCGAAGGTCGCCCAGGGCCTGCTCGCCGCGGCGCTCGACGCGCCCGTGACCGTCATGGAGACGGCTGGCGAGGGCGGTGCCTGGGGCCAGGCGGTCGCCGCCTCGTACATGCTCAACCGCGACGAGGGCGAGTCCCTTGCGGACTACCTCAACGACAAGGTCTTCTCCGGCATGAGCGGCATGACCATCGAGCCCGACCCCGCAGACGTCGCGGGATTCAAGACGTACGTCGAGCGCTTCAAGCACGCGAACGCCGCCGAGCTCGCATTGTAGATTCGATGGCTCGCGGGGCGCTACGCCGTCCTGCGAGCCGCCAGAGAGAGGAACGCAGCCATGATGCTCAAGGAACTTCGCGACGAGGTCTACGAGGCGAACATGGACCTCCCCAAGCACGGTCTCGTGGTGTTCACCTGGGGCAACGCCTCGGGTCTCGACCGTGAGCGGGGACTCTTCGTCATCAAGCCGAGCGGCGTGGACTACGACGTCCTCAAGCCCGAGGACCTCGTCATCTGCGACCTCGACGGCAAGGTGGTCGAGGGCACGCTCAACCCGTCATCCGACACTCCCACGCACGCCTGTCTGTACCGTGCCTGGGGAGACCGCGTCGGCGGCGTCGTCCACACGCACTCCAGCTGGGCGGTGGCCTGGGCGCAGGCCGGCAGGTCGATTCCGTGCTACGGCACCACCCAGGCGGACTACTTCTATGGTGACGTCCCCTGCATGCGCGGGCTCACCGAGGCCGAGATCGCCGAGGCCTACGAGCTCAACACCGGGCGCGTAATCGTCGAGGGCTTCGAGGGACTCGACCCCATGGCGCAGCCGGGCTGCCTCGTCCGCAACCACGGCCCGTTCTCCTGGGGCGTCGACGCGGCGGCCGCGGTCTACCACGCCGTCGTCCTCGACGAGGTCGCGAAGATGGCGGCACGGACCGAGCTGCTCGCGCCAGGTGTGGGACCTGCGCCCCAGTATCTCCAGGACAAGCACTACCAGCGCAAGCACGGACCGAACGCCTACTACGGCCAGAAGTAGCGAGGCGGGCGCCCGAGATTTCGGAAGCGTAATTTCGGGTGCCTGTAGCACCTCTCGCCTCGTGAGTTGGCCATACTATCTTCTAAACTGTTTTGATGTGTTTACACGAATGGGGGCCAGCGATGAAGAACGTCGGGGTGAGGGAGATCAGCCGCCAGACCGGGTTCTCTCCCGCAACGGTGTCAAACGCCCTCAATCACAAGCGCGGCGTGAACTCGAGCACGGCAGACGTGATCATCCGGACGGCGAGGTCGCTTGGCTACGCTCGGCGGGGCCACGTCAGTAACATCAGCTTCGTGATGGCGCGCAAGACCGGTCTCTGCCTCGACGAGGGAACCTTCCACACGGGGGTGATCAACGGCATCGCCGCGAAGGCCAGGGCGGAGGGGATTCAGACCTCGTTCATGACGCTCGAGCTCGGCGATCGTGCCAGCGCGGCAGCCCAGGCCGCCGACATCATCCATGATACGAGCAGCGCCGTCATCCTTCTCGGGACCGAGATGACCGAGGAGGACTACGACCTGTTCAGCAACCCCGAGACGCCCCTCATCGTCGTCGACGGGACGAGCGACCGAATCCCTCTCGACGCCATCGTCATGTCGAACGAGACGTCGTCGTATCGCGCGACCCGATACCTCATCGATCATGGTCATCGTGAGATCGGCTACATCGCGGGATCGTACCGCATCCGCAACTTCCCGCTCCGTGAACGTGGCTGGCGTCGGGCCATGCGCGAGGCAGGCCTGCAAATCAATCCTGGCTATCGCGTGGTGGTGGGTACGAAGCCGAGCACGTCGTACTCCGACATGCTCGAATGGCTCGGGTCGAACCAGGACCTGCCCACCGCCTTCTTCGTCGAGAACGACATCATGGCCTTCGGATGCATGCGCGCCCTCTCGGAGCGTGGACTCAAGGTGCCCGACGACGTCTCGCTCGTCGGCTTCGACGACCTCTCGTTCGCCACGATAGCCAACCCGCCGCTCACGACGATGCACGTCCCCAACCAGGAAATGGGCGAGATGGCCGTGCAGGGCATCCTCGACCAGATCAACAAGCCGAGCGAGTACACGCGCGTCCTGCACATCGGAACGGTCCTCGTCGAGCGCAAGAGCGTGCGGCAGCTCTAGGGGGATGACGCGGGTGCCAGCCCTATGCCACGGATGCCTTGACCACGAGCTTGGGCTCGAGAATCCGCTCGACGGGGGTGGCCGCGCCGTCCTTGCCGGCTATCCTCTCGAGCATGATCTCGAAGGCGGCGTCAGAGAGCTCGGCGACGTTCTGCTCGATGGACGTCAGCGCCGGCTCGAAGAGGCTGTCGGCCGCGGAGTTGTCGTAGCTCACCACGGAGTAGTCGTCAGGCACGCGAAACCCCTCGGAGAAGAGGCGCTTGAGGAGGCCGAGCGCGATGTTGTCGGAGCTCGCGAATACCGCGGTCGCGTCCGTGTCGAGAAGGGCGGCCGACGCTCGGAACGCATCGTTGATGTAGTAGTCGGTCTGCAGCTCGAGGGTGGGGTCGGGTTCGATGCCACGCTCGCGCAGGGCCCGCTCGTAGCCGGCCATGCGCTCCCGGCCGGTGTTGGAGTTCTTGTTCACGAGACAGGCGATGCACTCATGGCCGTTGTCGAGCAGGTACTCGGTCGCCCGATGGCCTCCCTCCTCGTTGTTGAAGCGGACGCGGTCACCCGTCACCCCGTCGACCACGCGGTCGACCATCACGAACGGCACGGGCAGCTGCGTCAACGCACCGACGAGGCCCGCGTCGGAGGTGAGCTCGTCGGAGACCACGATGAAGAGGCCGTCCACGCCACGGTTCATGAGCAGACGGACGAGCTCGGAGTCGCTCTCGGTGCTCTCGGAGTTGGTGATGAACAGGGCGTATCCATGCTCGCGGCACCTGCGCTCGAGGCTGCTGGCCAAAGACGAGAAGAAGCGGCTCTCGATGTTGGGTACGATGAGTCCCAGCGTGTCGGTTCGCTGCATCACGAGGCTGCGCGCGATCTGGTTGGGCACGTAGCGCTTGCGTCGCGCGACCTCCTTGATGCGCGTCTTGTTCGCCGCGGAGACCTTGCACGGCCGGTCGTTGAGCACGAGCGAGACGGACGTGGGCGAAAGCCCGACCTCGTTCGCGATGTCCTTGAGCGTCACCTTGCCCGACATGTCAAAATCCCCTCGACGGGTCTGCAGATGGAACTAGGTTAAAGGGAAGAAACGGAAAGTAAAACGCTATACCCGTACTAATCCACAAACGGTCGGAGGCCATGTATGAGAAGCGTCATCCTCGATAACAACATCCTCAAGGCGAGGTTCGTCACCACGGGCGCATCGCTCGTCGCGCTCGAGGTGCCAGGCCGCGATGGCGAGAAGGTCGACGTGGCGCTCGGCTACGAGGACCCCACGACCTACCTCCACAACACGCAGAATCTCGGCGCGATCGTCGGTCGCGTGGCCAACCGCACGGCGGGCGCCAGCTTCACGCTCGATGGCGTCACGTACCAGCTGGCCGCCAACGACGGCAAGAACAACAACCACTCCGGTCCCGACTCGTGGACCGGTCGCGAGTTCGAGATCGCGGACGTGGACGACGGGCACGTGACCTTCTCCCTCGCGAGCCCGGCGGGAGACCAGGGCTTCCCGGGGTCGCTCGACGTGCTCGTGACGTACGAGCTCATCGGCTCCGCGTTCGAGGTGCGGGTAAACGTCGCGCCGAGCGAGCCCACGCTCGCCAACATCATCCATCACGGATACTACAACCTCAACGGCCATGCGTCCGGGTCCGTGATGGACCACCTCCTCCAGGTCGATGCCGAGCGCTACACCGTTCCGGGACCCGACATCGTGCCCACGGGAGAGATCGCTCCCGTCGAGGGCACCGAGAACGACTTCCGCATGCCCCGTCGTGTCGGTGCGGCAGGCGTCACGTATGACACCAACTTCGTCCTGGACGCCGGCTGCGAGTACGCGCGCGCGGCGCGGCTTCAGGGCGACAAGACCGGCATCGTGATGGACGTGGAGACGGACCGTCCCGGCATGCAGGTGTACACGGCGAACTTCCTCGACTGCGATGGCGGCAAGGGCGGCGCGCACTACTCGCCGCAGGGCTCGATCTGCCTCGAGACGCAGCTCTTCCCCGACTCGATCCATCATCCCGAGTGGCCGAGCCCCGTCATCACGCCCGAGCACCCGTTTGCCATGCGCACGCGCATGACCTTCTCGCTGGCGTAGGGGTGGTCACGGCGGGTCGCGGGCACGCGGAGGTTCCATCGGGAGCCGCGGAAATCGCACTTTCGTGGAGTTCGTGGGGGGGTTCAATGTCCTACCCGGGTTAGTAAATGAGTAAAACGCTTTACCCCTTATACTTCACAGCTGTCGAATGAGTATGCAGGCAGAGATCACGGCAAAGGAGAAGCACATGGCACAACCCGTCATCGGCACCCCCTGGAAGAAGCTCAACGAGCCCGTCAGCGAGGAGGAGGTCGCCTGGGTCGACAGGTACTGGCGCACGGCGAACTACCTGTCCATCGGCCAGATCTACCTGCGCTCCAATCCCCTCATGCGCCCTGGCTTCTCGCGCGAGGACGTCAAGTACCGCCTCGTCGGCCACTGGGGAACGACGCCGGGCGTGAACTTCCTCTTCGGTCACGTCAACCGTCTCATCCACGACCACGGCCAGAACGCCGTCTTCCTCATGGGTCCTGGCCACGGCGGACCCGCCGGCACCTCCCAGAGCCTCCTCGACGGGACGTACCGCGAGATCAAGCCCCAGATCACCGATGACGAGGAGGGGCTCCAGAAGTTCTTCCGCCAGTTCTCCTATCCGGGAGGCATCCCCAGCCACTACGCTCCCGAGACCCCGGGTTCGATCCACGAGGGCGGCGAGCTCGGCTACGTGCTCTCCCACGCCTACGGCGCGGTCCTCGACAACCCCTCGCTGCTCGCGGTCGCCGTGGTCGGTGACGGTGAGGCGGAGACCGGTCCTCTCGCCACGTCCTGGCAGACCAACAAGTTCATGGACCCGCTCACGGACGGCATCGTCCTGCCCATTCTGCACCTCAACGGCTACAAGATCGCCAACCCCACGATTCTCGCCCGCATCTCCGACGGCGAGCGTGACGAGTTCTTCCGCGGCATGGGCTACCATCCGTACAACTTCGTCGCCGGCTTCGACGAGGAGGACCACCTCTCGATCCACCGTCGCTTCGCGGCGCTGCTCGAGGCGGTCTTCGACGAGATCTGCGCCATCAAGCAGCGTGCTGCCGCCGGCGACGCGTCCCGTCCGTTCTATCCCATGATCATCTTCCGCACCCCCAAGGGCTGGACCTGCCCCAAGTTCATCGACGGCAAGAAGACCGAGGGCTCGTGGCGCGCGCACCAGGTGCCCCTCGCCTCCGCCCGTGACACCGAGGCCCACTTCGAGGTGCTCAAGGACTGGCTCGAGTCGTACGAGCCCGAGGAGCTCTTCGACGAGAGGGGTGCCATCCGTCCCGAGGTCACCGAGTTCATGCCTGAGGGCGAGCTTCGCCTCGGTGCCAACCCCAACGCCAACGGCGGCCTGCTCCTCCAGGACCTCGTCCTTCCCGACATCCGCGAGTACGAGGTCGACGTCGATCACAAGGGTCACGGCTTCGGCGCCGTCGAGGCGACGCGCGTCCTCGGCGAGTACACGGCCGAGCTCATCAACAACAACCGCGACATGTTCCGCATCTTCGGCCCCGACGAGACGGCCTCGAACCGCCTGCAGCTCAGCTACCAGGTCACCGACAAGCAGTGGTTCGGCGGCGGCGTCTACGACGACCCTGCGAACGACGAGCACCTCTCGCCCGTGGGCAACGTCATCGAGCAGCTGTCCGAGCACCAGTGCGAGGGCCTTCTCGAGGGCTACGTCCTCACCGGCCGTCATGGCCTCTGGTCGAGCTACGAGAGCTTCGTGCACCTCGTCGACTCGATGGTCAACCAGCACTGCAAGTGGCTCGAGGCGACCGTTCGCCACATCCCCTGGCGCAAGCCCATCTCTGGCATCAACATGCTGCTCTCGAGCCACGTCTGGCGCCAGGACCACAACGGCTTCTCGCACCAGGACCCCGGCTTCGTCGACATCCTGCTCAACAAGAGCTTCAACAACGACCACGTGGTCAACATCTACTACCCGGCGGACGCCAACCTGCTGCTCGCCGTCGCCGAGCGCGCGTACGCCTCGACCAACTGCGTGAACGCCATCTTCGCCGGCAAGCAGCCCGCTCCCACGTGGCTCTCGCTCGACGAGGCCCGCGCCGAGCTCGCCGCTGGTGCCGCGGAGTGGAAGTGGGCGTCCAACACCGAGCCCGGCGAGGAGCCCGACATCGTCCTCGGCTGCTGCGGCGACGTGCCCACGGGCGAGTGCATGGCCGCGCTCGAGCTTCTCGACAAGCTCGGCATCAAGGTCCGTCTCGTCAACGTCGTGGAGCTGCTCAAGATCCAGAACGTCCGCGAGAACGACCAGGCGCTCACGGACGAGCAGTTCATCGACCTCTTCACGGCCGACAAGCCCGTGCTCTTCGCCTTCCACGCCTATCCCGGCACGGTCCGCCGCCTCATCTGGGACCGCCCGAACCACGACAGCTGGAACGTGCACGGCTACAACGAGAAGGGCTCCACGACCACGCCGTACGACATGCTCCGCCTGAACGACATGGACCGCTGGGCGCTGGCTGCCGACGCGCTGCGCATGCTCGACCCCGAGAAGTGGGCCGATCAGATCGCCGCGTGGATGCAGTTCCGCGAGGACGCCTTCCAGTTCGCCGTGGACAACGGCTACGACCACCCCGAGTTCACCGACTGGAAGTGGCATGACGCGAGCGACGCCGGCCAGGTGACGAGCGCCACCAAGGCCACCGGCGGCGACAACGAGTAGCCGCAGGTAACACCAGGGAATGCGACGGGGCGTCACGGAGAGATCCGGGCGCCCCGTCGCCGTCTCTGCGCGGCTCGCGCACGTCCGAATATGGCATGTCTGTGCCGACGCCCCCGAGGGGAGAAGTATTTCACAGCATGTGTAATACTTCCCATGCTGTGAAAGAACGCAGGCGCGCGGAGCGCCGCTCGGGGAGAGGAGAGCCACGCCAATGCAGCTCACACGGGGTCGCACCGAGGGTGCCGCCCTCAGCACGGACAAGAGGAGCGTACGCACCAGACACGCGCTCAGGACGGCGCTCGCCGAGGAGATCGACGCCACCGGGGACCTCTCGCAGGTCACCGTCACGGCCGTCACCGAACGCGCCGGCGTCACGCGTCGCACCTTCTACTCCCACTATCGTGACATCCCCGACCTCGTCCTCCAGACCGAGGACGAGACGCTCGAGGGTCTCCGCGCACCTCTTGCCAAGCTCACCGAGGTCCATCTCGACGACCTGCGCAAGGCGGTCGAAAGGCACGAGCCCTGCCCGGGGTCCGAGGACCTTCTCGCCTATGTCAAGCGCCGCGGCGACTACCTGCGCCCGCTTCTCGGCGACGGCGGCGACCCCGCCTTCGCCGAGCATCTCAAGCTCATGGCCCGCGGGGTCGTGCTCGATCGTGCGCTCGATGGCATTGACCTGCGCGCCATTGGCCCGTTCTTTGACTACTACCTCACCTATGCAATCTCCGCCGAGGTCGGCGTCCTCGTGCGCTGGCTCGACGGTGGCATGCGCGAGAGCGTTCGCGACATGGCTCGTATCATGACGGCCCTCATGTTCGTGCGACCGGGGGACCTCTACGACAATCCCATCGACCTTGACATCCCGAGCTTCGTGCTCGAGGTGATGTTTCCCGAGGAGGACCGCGATGACTAACAACCCCTCATCCCTCAGTGCCGAGAAGGCCGCCCGACAGGGCATCGAGCTCGTGCAGAACGGTGCGGAGCTCTCGCCCAGGCATCCCATCAACCTCACGCACGCCCGCCTGCGCCTGGGCATCGATGTGGGTTCCACCACGGTCAAGCTTGCTGTCATCGACGGCAATGGCAGCCTTGTCTACGCCAACTACGAACGTCACCACACCGACATCAAGGCGACCGCGCGAGAGATCTTCGAGAAGGCCCAGAGGGTTCTCGGGGACACGCCCATGCGCGTCTCGATCACCGGCTCTGGTGGCATGCTGCTTGCAAAGTGGCTTGGCCTGGAGTTCGTTCAGGAGGTCATCGCCTCGAAGCGTGCCGTGGAGACGCTCATTCCGCAGACCGACTGTGCCATCGAGCTTGGTGGCGAGGATGCGAAGATCATCTACTTCGACAATGGCATAGAGCAGCGCATGAACGGTACCTGCGCTGGCGGCACGGGTGCCTTCATCGATCAGATGGCCTCGCTCATGGAGACGGACGCCGCAGGTCTCAACGAACTCGCCAAGGGCGCCACGCACATCTACCCCATCGCGTCGCGTTGTGGCGTCTTCGCCAAATCGGACGTGCAGCCGCTGCTCAACGAAGGTGCGGCGCGCGAGGACGTGGCTGCCTCCATCTTCCAGGCCGTTGCCAACCAGACCGTCTCCGGCCTCGCCTGCGGCCATCCCATCCGCGGCTATGTCGCGTTTCTCGGTGGCCCGCTCCAGTACCTCTCCGTACTGCGCGCGCGCTTCTACGAGACGCTTCGTCTCGACGAGGAGCATCGCATCGTGCCGGATAACGCCCACCTCTTCGTCGCCACCGGTGCCGCGCTTGCCGGCGAGTCGGACACGTATGTCACCTTCGCCGGAGTCATGGACAGCCTCGATGGCATCGGTGACACCCAGGGATCCGAGGTCGCCCGTCTCGACCCGCTCTTTGCCACCGAGACGGACTACGAGGAGTTCAAGGCCCGCCACGACGCCCAGGTGGTGCCCAAGGGTTCGCTCGACTGCTATCACGGACGCGTGTTCATCGGCATCGATGCCGGCTCCACCACGATGAAGGCGGCCGTGGTGGGCGAGTCGGGCGAGCTGCTCTACACCTGGTATGACAACAACAACGGGGACGTGCTCGGAACCGCGCGCAGAATCATGGACGACATCTACGACCATCTGCCTGAAGGTTGTACCATCGGCCATGTGACCACCACGGGCTACGGCGAGGGCATCCTCATCGAGGCGCTCCAGGCCGACTCCGGCGAGATCGAGACCGTGGCCCACCTTCGTGGGGCCAGGGCCTTCGTGCCCGACGTCAACTTCATCCTCGACATCGGCGGCCAGGACATGAAGTGCCTGCAGGTGAAGGATGGGATCATCGAGCACATCATGCTCAACGAGGCCTGCTCCTCGGGCTGCGGCTCGTTCATCGCCAACTTCGCGGACTCCATGGGCATGAGCGTGCAGGAGTTTGCCAAGGCGGCCGTTCGCGGCGAGCATCCCGTGGACCTTGGCAGCCGCTGCACCGTGTTCATGAACTCCCGCGTCAAGCAGGCGCAGAAGGAGGGCGCGACCATCGGGGACGTGGCCGCGGGCCTCTCGTACTCCGTGATCAAGAACGCCCTGTTCAAGGTCATCAAGCTCCGTGACTACGACCAGATCGGTGCGTACGTGGTCGTTCAGGGCGGGACCTTCATGTCCGACGCCACGTTGCGGGCCTTCGAGCTTCTCACCGGCCGCGACGTCATTCGCCCAGACATCGCCGGCACCATGGGTGCCTATGGCGCGGCGCTCCTCGCCCGCGATCGTGCCGGTGCTGCGGGCATCTCAACGTTGCTCTCGCGCAACGAGATCGATAACCTGCAGGTCAAGCATACCAACGTGCACTGTGGCCGTTGCTCCAACAACTGTCTGCTCACCGTGAACTCATTTGGCAACGGCCGTCGCTTCATCACGGGCAACCGCTGCGAGAAGGGCTCGGGCAAGCCCGCCAAGGAGCAGAGCAAGGCACCGAACCTCTTTGAGTACAAGAGTCGGCTGCTCTTCGACCGTCCGGTCCTTTCGCCTGACGCCGCGCCCCGGGGTACCGTGGGCATCCCCCGTGCGCTCAACATGTACGAGAACTATCCCTTCTGGCATGCCTTCTTCACCAAGCTCGGCTTCTCCGTGGTGCTCTCCGACAAAACCACGCGAAAGACCTACGAGGCTGGTACCGAGTCCATGCCCTCGGAGAGCGTGTGCTACCCCGCAAAGCTCAGCCACGGTCATGTCATGGATCTTCTCGAGAAGGATCCCGACTTCATCTGGATGCCCTGCATCCGTTGGGAGCGTCAGGAGGACGCAGGCGCCACCAACCACTACAACTGCCCGATCGTCATGAGCTATCCGCAGGCGCTCGAGCTCAACGTGGACGAGCTGGCGGCGCCGAGCGTGGAGTACCTCTGCCCATTTATCCCCTATGACAAGAAGCGCGATCTCAAGAAGCGACTCTACGAGATCATCTCGGTGCAGCGCGAGGCCGATGCCGCCGAGGGTAGGGGTCGTGTGCGTGGCGAGCACATCACGCGCGCGGAGATCGACGAGGCCGTGAACCTTGCCTGGCAGGCGGACATCGACTTCAAGGATGCGATGCACCGTGCCGGCGATGACTGCCTGCGTTGGATCGAGGAGAACGACGCGCACGGAATCGTGCTCGCCGGACGTCCGTATCACAACGACGGCGAGGTCAACCACGCCATTCCGGAGATGCTCCATGGTTTTGGCTTTGCGGTTCTCACCGAGGACTCCGTAGCGCACAAGGTGGGCCCCGAGCGTCCCATTCGCGTCGTGGACCAGTGGATGTATCACTCGCGTCTCTATCACGCCGCGCGCTTCGTGGCGTCTCGCAACGACCTCGACCTGATCCAGCTGCAGAGCTTCGGTTGTGGCCTGGACGCCCTCACCACCGACGAGGTCCAGGAGATTCTCGAGGCCTCCGGAAAGATCTACACCGTGCTCAAGATCGACGAGGTCTCGAACCTGGGTGCCGCGCGCATCCGCGTGCGCTCGCTCATGGCCGCCCTTACGGAGCAGGACGAGGAGCTCGAACGCAAGGCGGCTGCGGGAGAGGTCTCCGAGGCCGAACCCGTAGGCGTGCGCATGGCCGACGGCTCGCTCGAGCATGCTCGTCCCACCAGCGACACCCGTCGCGTGCCCGTGTACCGAACGTCCGAGAGCTCCGCGTTCAAGAAGGTTCGCTACACCAAGGACATGCAGGACGCGGGCTACACCATCCTTGCGCCGCAGATGTCACCCATCCACTTCGAGCTGGTGGAGGAGCTTCTCAACAAGGCTGGCTACAACATGGTCCTTCTCCCCTCCGTGGACCAGGGTGCCGTGGACACCGGCCTCAAGTATGTGAACAATGACATCTGCTATCCGTCGATCCTTACCACGGGGCAGATCATGGAGGCCGTGCTCTCTGGCAGGTACGACCTCAGCCGCACCGCGGTTCTCATCTCACAGACGGGCGGCGGCTGCCGTGCCACCAACTACATCGCCCTCATCCGCAAGGCACTCAAGGATTCCGGCCATGAGAACGTGCCCGTGATCTCCCTGTCCGTGGCGGGAGGTCTCGACGAGAGCAACCCCGGCTTCAACATCCTCAAGCCAGAGATCCTGGTGGGTGCGGTGTATGCGCTGCTTTACGGCGACCTCATCATGCAGACCCTCTATCGCGTGCGTCCCTACGAGGTGGAACCGGGCTCTGCCGACGCGCTCTACCACGAGTGCATGGCCGATGCCAAGAAGGTCATCACCACGAGCATGGCACCCAAGGACTTCTATGGTCTCTGCCAGCGCACCATTGACGCCTTCGATGGCCTGCCCCTGGAGAACGACCGGTCCAAGCCACGCGTGGGCGTGGTGGGCGAGATTCTCGTCAAGTTCCATCCCACCGCGAACAACCAGGTCGTACGCGTGATCGAGTCGGAGGGCTGCGAGGCCAACGTACCCGGACTCGTGGACTTCTTCCTCTTCGGCACGTCGAACGCCATCAACACGCATCGCGAGATCGGCTCCAAGAAGTCGAGCATGCTCTCCCACTTCCTGGGCATCAAGGCCATCGAGGGCTTCCGCGAGCCCATCAACAGGATGCTCGAGGCAAGCGATCGCTTCGAGCCCTACCCGCACATCCAGGACCTTGCCGCCAAGGCCGAGCAGATTCTGTCGCTGTGCAACACCATGGGTGAGGGCTGGCTGCTCACGGCCGAGATGTGCGAGCTCATAGAGACCGGTACGCCCAACATCGTGTGCTGCTCGCCGTTTGCATGCCTGCCCAACCACGTGGTGGGCAAGTCGGTCATCAAGCGACTGCGCCAGATGCACCCCGAGAGCAACATCGTGGCGGTCGACTACGACCCGGGCGCATCTGAGGTAAACCAGCTCAACCGCATCAAGCTCATGATCAGCGTGGCCAAGGAGAACTTCCGCAGCAATCGCGAGGGCGGTTTCCACCTCGAGAACCCCGAGGACCCCACGCTGTACGAGGGGACTACCTGCGGAGACGGTAGGGCACGTGCGGACAGGTATGGTAGCGACTCCATCACGCTCACACCCGAGCAGCTTGCCCGGATCGAGGAGGCCAAGCGCCGTGCGGGCGTGATTTCGTAGGGGACGGAGACGAGCCCGCGACACGACGTGCTTCTCGGCAGGGACGGGACGCATACTCAAAGCTGCGCCAGCCTTTGGGTATGCGTCCCGGCTCGTTTCTCCATGCGATTCCGAGCGTACATGCATATCCAAAGGAACCGACGTTCTTGGATATGTGCCAGAGGCCGAAATCGATTTTCCACCCGAGCAAAGCTACCTATCCATATGCGCCGTAAGTACGGTGAATCCGGGAGCGACCCTTCTTTGGAGCCGCTCCTGTCTCGTCATTCTCGTTGCCGTTGACAGATGCGGTCGGGAGGTGGCGAAATGGGCATGAACGGGTCTCGAGAGATGCTCTCGCGGAATGCCAAACCCGATGAGCAGCCTGACAAAGAACAGGTCATCCAGCATCTCCTCGTACGAGAACCGCATGACAACCGCTCCGCCCAGCGATATGCGCGACTCGCGCAGCCTCTCCCGCTGCATGACCTTGACGGGCGATGCCCCTCTCGTCATCGATGGGTTGGAGTACTTGTCGCTTCCGTCCAACTCTCCTACGACCACGGTGCCGTTAGGGAGAGGGAAGTAAAAGTCCACGCGGTACGGATGGTTTGGGTCCAAGCGGTTTTCGACCCATGTCTGCAGCTCGGGTACCATGAAGCCGAGCTCGATCATACGTGCCCGTGCCACGGACTCGCCACCGTTCTCTGCGCGGCCGTCCGCCCAGGCCGCTGTGATGCGTGCCTGTCGGATACCCGGATACCCTCCCTTGTGGCGGTCGATGAGTTCAACGAGGTCGGCTCGGGTCCTGCCTGTCAGGCGAAGGTATGAGTCTGCTGCCGCAAGCCCCCGCTCGAAGTCCATGCTACGCAGGCAGTCAAAGATCGTATCGTCAAGGGAGGTGGCTCGGATTCCAGCCACGTCGGTGTGCCCATCGTTTCCGAGCACGTGCCTTACGGTACGGTGAGAGCTGCTTGAGGGTCCACGTCTCTTGGTGCCCACGTGGATCGTCCTCATGGATTCGTATGAGATTTCGAGTCCGTGGGCAACTGCGGCCGTCGTATTGCAGAAGATCCAGTCAGGATGTTGCCGCTGTAAGGCGCGCGCCTTATGCAGCGCCATTTCTTCGAGAGAGAGGGACTTCCAGTACTCTGACCTCACATACATGCCGCTCAATGGGGCAAAGACCCTTCCCTTGGCGATGCGCCGGCATATGAGCTGCCGGTTCTTCCCCGAGACGCGTGCGAGACAGGCCCTGCTTCTCTCAGCCTTGGCAAAGAACTCGTCAACTTCCAGCTGTCGACTTCGCGTCATGGATTGCTCCTTCCGTAGATGAGCAAATCCTAGGGCCCAATGCGGAGCCGACGATGGCGAAGTAGCTGACACAATACCAGAGAAATGCATAAAACAACAGCGCCGATGAGACGAACGGCTGATGTACGCACGGTTCTTATCGGCAGACATCCTTCGTTACCTGCAGACTGAAGCAAATGTCGCATATTCGACCTCTTTGGACCTGCCCGTCAGGATTTCTTTCCCTTTTGTAACAGACGCTTTGCTCGTGTCGGCATGTCGTTCTTTGGATATGCGAACGGGATCGTTTTGGATGTGTTATTCGGGCGAGAAGGCATACCCAAAGAGATGGCTTCTTTGGGTATGCCTTCTCGCCCCATGACGTCCCGCGATACACTGGATATGTTGACCATGCAACCCCAAGAGGAGACCAGATGAGCGATGTCATCGAACGCTTCATGCGCTATGTGCAGGTAGATTCTCAGTCCGACCCAGACAACGAGGCACAGACCCCCTCAACGCCTTCCCAGCACGAGATGGCGCGGGTCTTGGGAGATGAGCTTCGCTCCCTTGGCTGCACGGACGTGGAGGTTACCGACCATGCCTACGTCACGGGCACCTTCGCTGCGTCCACTGGTGCCGAGGCCTATCCGGCGCTCATGCTCTGCGCGCATATCGACTCGTCCTTCGATGCACCTGCGGCTGGCGTCAGGCCGCATGTCGTGCACTACGAGGGAGGCCCGCTCGTGTCGGGCGTCGTGAGCGGCGAGACGATACAGACCACCCCTGAGCAGGTTCCCGATCTCGAGAAGTACGTTGGTCAGGACATCATCTGCTCCGACGGCTCGACGCTGCTCTCCGCTGACGACAAGTCGGGTGTGGCGGAGATTTGCTCGCTCCTGGCACGTCTGGCCGAGAACCCCACGCTTGCGCACCCCGTGCTCAAGCTGGCCTTTGTTCCCGACGAGGAGATCGGCCACGGTGCCCAGCTCCTCGACCTCGACAAGCTGGACGCGGCCTATGGCTATACCGTGGACGGCGAGGCGCTGGGCGACTTCAACTACGAGTGCTTCAACGCAAGCCAGGCGGAGGTCCTCATCCATGGGGTCACCGTCCATCCTGGTAGTGCCAAGAACGTCATGGTCAACGCCATCACCGTGGCTTCGGAGTTCGAACAGCTCGTGCCGCAGGCCGAGCGTCCCGAGCACGCCGAGGGACGCGAGGGCTTCTACCATCCCATCGCCATCGAGGGCAGCTCGTCCGATGCCAAGCTCACCTACATCCTGCGTGACTTCGACTCGGATGGCTTTGCTCGTCGCGAGCGGGTCATGGCCGAGGTGGCGGCCTTCCTCAACGAGCGCTACGGCGAGGGTACCGTCACGGTGACCATCAAGGAACAGTACCGCAACATGGCCGAGCATTTTGCCGGCAGGGACTTCCTTATCGGCAATGCCCTCGCCGCCAATCGAGACGCTGGCGTCGAGCCCCGCATCGTGCCGGTACGCGGCGGCACCGACGGCGCGCAGCTCACCTTCCGTGGGCTGCCCTGCCCAAATCTTGCCACAGGTGGATATAACTACCACTCCGTGCGAGAGTTCATCCCGGTCTCTGCGCTCGAGAAGACCGTTGACGTCCTCGAGCATCTCGTGGCCCGCTTTGCCACGGACGAGGGCACCCGCTAGCCATGCGCCGCGAGAAAGCGTCTGCGCGCAGTGCATAACACCAGCGTAATGCTGGTGTCATCACCATAGCGACATAGATACATCCATCTCATGCCGTCTGGGACTAAAACGCGCCCATCGATGGTGACCGTTCGACTGAATCAAGAAAACGGAAGGCATTCGCGTCATCCTATATTTCCGAGACCATAAGAAAGTTCAACGTTCAGCCATTGGAGACAAGCTCACGATGCGCCTTGAGGAAGTCGACCCGAGCAGGTGCGCGCTGCCATGAATATCGTAATCCTCACGGTTGCCACCGTAGGGATGCCAGTGCTTGCAGCCTTGATAGAGCGCATAGGAAGCGTCGGCATCTCTGAGCGGCACCACTCCCACCATGACACCTACGTTCTCTCGTCCGCGTTTTCGAGGGCCCTCGTTCTTGCGATGCTCTTCATGGGACTCATGGGGATCATCTTAGGCTGGCTCTGCTCCGTCGGCGTCTTTGTCGCCAATGCCGTCGTCATTCTCAGCTTCTTCGTTGCGTTTCTTACGGTGATGTTTGTCCTCTGGATAACCATCCGCAGGTTCAAGGTGGCGCTCTTTGATGATCAGATGGTCGTCACGCCCTTCGTGGGGGGTGACGTCACGGTGGGGTACGCCGACATCGACAGCATGGAGTGGACGGGCTTTCGCAAGGGCACGGGATATCGTGACCTCGCGATCTACGTGGGCGACAAGAAGGTCATCACCTTGGTGGGTGTGCTCGACCTCGAGCAGGTGCTCGTGCACATCAATCGCTTCGACGTGCTCGGACATTCGTCCAGCCGCTAGCTCCTCGAGTACGATAGAGCCTCCAACTCGTATGATGGTGCGTTGAACGATCGTCTCAACCGAGGGGACCCACGTGATCAAGCTCGTGCTATCGGACATAGACAACACGCTCGTTCCCCTTGGGGAGCCGCATGCGTCCCAGCGTGCGATTGATGCCATCCACGATCTCATCAGCGTCGGCGTGCGCTTTGGGCCGGCCACGGGGCGCGACTACGTCGAACTCATGCGCTTCTTCCGCATGGACGAGGCGTGCTTCACGACAGGCATCATCTCCAACGGCAAGCGTGTGCGTATCGATGGCGATTACGTCTTCCAGCAAATCATTCCGCGTGAGGTGCTCGTGCGCATCGACGAGACCGTGCGTTCTGCGCCCGGCGTCTTCCTCGTGTGCTTCCCTGCCGAGACCAACCTGCTCAACCCCGCGTACGGTGTGGGCGTGACAAGCGACGAGCTCGCCGTCTACGAGGCCCGTACCAACTTCAACGGCGGTACCGTGGACGAGGTGCCCGATGTGGATGTCATTGCCGCCACACTCGCATGCTCTGGGAGTCCGGACCGCATGCGCCGCGTGATACGGCTCGTGGAGGAGGCGGTGCCCGAGGTCGAGCTCGTGCCGCCCTTTGCCAACTGGATTGACATCCTGCCGCGGGGCGTATCCAAGGCCACGGGACTCGACGTGCTCCTTTCCGGTCTGGGATTCAAGCCGAATGAGGTCGCCGTCTTTGGGGATGGCGGCAACGACGTGGCCATTCTCGACAAGGTACACTATTCGGTAGCCGTGGCAAATGCGGTTGCCTCCGTGGACAAGGCGGCAAACTTCCACGTTGGCTCCGCAATGGACGATGGCGTGGCTGTGGCACTCGAGGAGATCGCGCGTGCAACGCGGGCGGGGGAGATGCCCGCCTTCCTTCTGGAGGAGGACCAATGATCAAGATCATCGCAGCAGACATGGACGGCACGTTGCTGGACGAGAATTCGGAGGTGCCCGAGGAGACCTTCGGGCTCATCCACGAGCTTCACCAACGGGGCATCGTCTTTGCCGCGAGCTCCGGTCGAAGGTACAACACGCTGCGCTGGTTCTTTGAGCCCGTCAAGGACGAGATGGACTACGTGGCCTCTCTCGGCACGGAGGTCTACGCCCAAGGAAGGATGATCGGTCGCGAGGTGTTCTCGTATGCTGCAATCGTGAGCCTCTTTGAACTGTGCGCCACCTTCGACTGTCTCCATCTGGCCATCTATGATGACGATCACTGCTATCTCATGGATGACCTCACCAACTACCTGCGGGTTGCCGACAAGGACCTGCCCAATGCCGTGGTTCGTGCCGACCCACCCTCACCTGGCACGAGCGTCATTAAAGTGGGCGTCTGCTGCGACAAGCCGGGCCAGATCATGGACATGACCTACATGCTCGAACGCGAGCTGGGTGATCGTCTCATGTTCATGCCCTCGGGTGACAAGTGGATCGACATCACTCCCATCGGTGTCGACAAGGCCACTGGCATCCAGCAGCTCATGCACTACTACGGCGTCACGGCCGACGAGGTCATGGCGTTTGGTGACTCGATGAACGACTATGCCATCCTGCGCTTCGTCGGTCACCCGCGGGTGATGGCAAACGCGTGCTACACGCTGCGCAAGTGCTGGCCGGTTGTGGGTTCCAACGCCGACCACGCAGTGCAGAGGGCTCTGCGCGACGTACTCGATGGCATTTTGTAGCTTAGAGAGAGGACGAGGCGGTCGATGAGGCGGTTGACGCGCCGTGCGTTCTTGGGCGTGGGTGGGTGTGCCGTGGGTCTTGGTCTGGCGGCCTGCCACGGTGGTGACGAGTCCGTGCCAAACGAGCCGACCAACCCCTCTGCGGGCAAGCTCGGCGGCAAGCTCGTGATATATACGACCAATGACGAGAACCTCATCAACGCCGTGATTCCTGCCTTCGAAGAGAAGTATGGCGTGGCGGTGAGCGTAACGCAGGCCGAGTCGGGCACGTGCTTCGACACGCTTCGCGGCGAGAAGGACTCTCCCGTCGCCGACGTCATGTGGGGCAGCTCGTATCACTGGTTTGCCGGGAACGAGGACCTGTTCCAGGCCTATGTTGCCGAGGAGAACTCGGACGTGCCGGAGGAGTGGCGCAATACGAGCGGGTATTACACACCGTACTGCCTCGAGGGCTCTGTGATCGTGCTCAACAAGACCCTCTGCGCGGGGTTGGACGTTGCGGGCTACGCGGACTTGCTCAGCGAGAAGCTCGCAGGGAAGATCGCCTTGGCCGACCCCAACACCTCTTCATCTGGGTTTGCCCATCTCACGAACGTCCTTGCTGGTTTTGGTGGCTACGAGTCGGATGATGCGTGGGCGTTCGTGCAGAAGCTCATGGCCTCGGCGGGGGGTGCGTTTGTCGCCCGGTCGTCGGAGGTGTACGGCAACGTGGCAGAGGCGTTGTCGAGTGTGGGCCTCTCGTATGAGGGACCCTGCGAGGAGCTCGCGGAGAATGGTGCCGACGTGCAGGTGGTCTATCCTCGTGAAGGCTGCGTGTTCTTGTCAGCGAACTCCGCCATTACCAAAGGCTGCGACAACCTTTCCCAGGCGCAGGCGTGGAACGATTACCTGGTTACGCAGGCATGCCAGCAACTCATTGCCAGCGAGACGGCTGCGCGACCAGTGCGCGACGATGTGACGCCTCGCGAGGGCATGCAGAGCCTCGGCGACATCAATGTGATTGCGGAGGACTACGACTACGTGACCAAGCACTCGGCAGACATTCTCGCCAAGTTTAACGCGGTGATGGCGGGTACGTGGAGGCCCAGCTCCGCTGCTGTGGGCGGTGATGTCGTAAGCGGTGCGGTCGATGTGCAGTAGAGGTTGAATCGCATAGTTAGCCGAACACCTCCGAGCGCCTGTGCGTTTCCACAGCTAACCGTACGATTATCAAGGGGTCGGGGGACTATCCACCTGGCCCCTCGTTGTCCCATGTGCGCGTCCTTGGGCTGTTCGGTTGGGTCTTGGGCAAGGCTTCGCCAACCCGTTCGGAGCCACTTTCTGACTTATCCGAACAGGGGAGCAGGAGCACCGCCCATCTTGGGTCCTGGGCTAGACGAGAGAAGCCTCACCCCTCTTCGTCCTCGCGTGCTCGACGGCTTCCATGGTGAGATCGAGGGCCCTGTAGGGGATCTCCTCTATGCCGAGGGCGTCCAGAAGGGCGTCCGCGAGGGGCCCATAGGCGGCCTCGAGCATTCGGATGGGCGTCATGCCGCCAAGGGAGGGCCTGGGCTCGGAGTCGGGCTGGCTCATGACACAGGCCATGTCATGCCCGCAGAGCCTGTCGAACGCGATGCCGCGCCCCTTGGGCAGGAGCTTCCTCAGCTCGACGTGGTTTCGCTCGCAGCCCGCCTTCTGCTGGGACTGGCGTACGTCGCAGTAATGCACTCGTGTGCGGGCGGCACCTCCCGCTGCGGAGCGCTCGAGCGCGGCGGCCACCGCGCTCGACGTCTTCTCCGGCAGCGTGAGCGCGAGCTGGAACCTGCACGGCCTGAGGAAGAGCGTGAGGACGCAGGCCGTGTCGCGGGATCTGCCCATCACGGTGTCCATCTCGCAGGCGCATGCCCTCCTCTCCTCGGGAAGTTCCGAGAACGCGGCATGGGACCTCCCGGGGCCGTGGGCGGTGGGCCTCGTCCCGGGCTTGTGGTGCCGGGGCCGATGGCCTACCTTGCGCCCCGGCTCCGCGTTCGACATGCCGCCGTAGCCGGCTTCGACCCAGCGATAGGTCGTGGAGGTGCTGACGCCGAGCTCGGCCGCCCTGGCATGTGCTATCTGGGCTGGTGACGGGCCGCGGGCGATGTCGGCGCGTATGGTGGCGAGCACCAGCTCCATCCTGGCCTCGCCCATGTCGATGCCTCTGCGCGAGCACGACCTGAGGTCGTCGGAGAGTGCCTGGGCGCGCGGGGCCGAGTACTCGCATTCCCATTTCCTGGGGCAGTGGTAGTGGAAGTGCCTGCACCCGTTGCAGGTCCAGGGCCACGCCTGGAGCCTGGGGCAGGCATCCTGGGGCGCCTTGCCCGCACGCTCGCCCCTGGCCGGCCCCCTGGCCACGGTGCGGTTGGTCCTCACCTCGTCGGATATCGAGGAGGCGGACCTTCCCAGATCGTGGGCAATCGCCCTCGCGCCGTCCCCTCTGTGCAGGGCACGTTCTATCGACGCCCTCTCGGCACGCGTGAGCCTGAAGTACCTGCGCCGCTGATCTGACATCTTCCCTTCCCTTCACGTGCAGGTCACCTGTTGACCTGATGGAGAAGGGGCTACCACACCCAGCGCTACGCGTACGGCTCGGTTTGGAAGAAAGGGCAAGGTGTTCGGCTCAACTTGCGAATCGACTCGAATCGACTGATGTGCAGTAGATGCGCTGCAAGTGTGAAGAAGCCTTGCCGCAATTGACTTTGATGCATTGGGTCGCTATATTTATTTCTTGCGCACTTGGTGCGCTTTACATAGTGCGGGGTGGAGCAGTTTGGTAGCTCGTCGGGCTCATAACCCGAAGGTCCTAGGTTCAAATCCTAGCCCCGCGACCAAAAGGTAGGCTCTGACCTGGTAAAACAGGTCAGAGCTTTTTGTTTGAAATCGGTGGGATGAGTAGCAAGTGGTCCCGAAGTGGTCCCGTCTGACAATCCGGACCATCACGGAACAGCCTGAGAGTGCCGATGACGGCATCGCCTGATGGGTTCTGGCTCGCCAAGCGTAGCGATGTAGCGGCTCGATGAAAGTTCTTTTCTCTGATCAGAGAGCAGGGAAATGAAGAAGAAAAAGCGCGCTCGCGCTTTGCAATCGCCATCCGGAACGGGGGATGTTCCCATAGTTTTGTCAAGGGAGGGTTCCGACGCATGCCGCGTGTCCGAGAGGCATGACTGTGCGGGCTGCGGTTACGTGCGACCCGGTGACCCTCGGTCCTTTCCTGGTCGCTACCCCAGCGGTGCCGGGACCCGTCCCGCCGTCTCCTCCGAGTACGGCACCCGTTGCGCATGACCGCGTAGGTCGCCTCGGGGCGCCTGCGGGCCGTGTCCCTGGGCGCCGAGTGGTAGGTCATGCCCCTCGCGAGGCATCCGCGCATGTCAGAAACGCGTATCCAGTAGTTTCCTGACCTTCTCGATGACGTGCCGAGGTCTTGGTGATTGCGAGCTTACGCGCACTTCGGAGTACATGGGGCCGGGAATATCGAGCGTCGGCAGGTCATCCTCGCGAAGCCTGATGACAATATATCCCGCCCGAAGAAGCTCGAGGCTCTTCCTCGTGTCTGTCTCGATGCCGTCTTCGTGCCAGTGCGCGCCGTCATACTCGATGGCGACCTGTTGTCCGCGATAGCTGACGAGGATGTCTACTGACCACGTGCGGCTGAGCGTCGGACCATCGACACGTGCTCCGGATCGTGCGTTTCCAAAGATCTCCTGAGCGGCGATGAAATGTCTCAGCTCGACTCTCGACTTGCCGCTGTCGACACATTCGGGGCATCCGGCGCCGCTGACCCTTGAAGAGAGCGTCGCAGCCCAACGATGGGTCGGATCGTTGGCGCATATCCACTTGGGCTTGAATAGCGGGTTCGAGTGCGGTCGGACCTTCCATGCACTTACGGGGTTTCCCGGATCCCACTCCTGTGCGAGTGAGGGGAAAGACCAGGCGAGCGATCCAAGGATCTTGCCGCATTCAGGGCATGCTTGTCCTCTGACCTTGCTCCGTTCGTTGGGAGATGCCTTCCACTCGTGTCCGCATGCGAGGCATCTCCACCAGGCCTTACGTTTGCTGCTCAGCCTCAGGTTCTCAGGTGTCCAATTGTCATTTTTGAGCTGGTCCCACTCGGCTGTCAGCTCGGGCGAGCTGTCCGCGAGGAACGGGCCTTGCGCCTTGGTCTTCTCGGCTTTGCAGAAGGGGCATCCCTCTTTGAGGTAGGTGTAGGGGAAGGACTGCGCATGGTGGCCATGCTCGCATTTGAAGCGGTAGAGCCCATCCCCGGGACACATGCCCTTCCGGACCGTGGGCCACACCATCACGTCGCGAGGATTGCGCTCGTCATCCCACGCGGACATGAGCTCGGGGACGTCGGCGACAGCAGCGTGCTTGAAGTGCTCGACCTCTTCGTCAGCTCTGCTGTGTCGTTCTTGGACGCATCTCGGACACCGGGGGCCGGACGGTCCCGTCATCTCAAGCACCTGGGCTTCGAACACATGGCCGCATTTTGGGCATCGCCATATGGCCGTCTTTTGAGCATGCGTGCGCATTGCCTCGAAGGTGCTCTCGTCGTTGCGGTCGTGGGCCCACCATGAGAGGCACGGCGCGCCGGATTCGCAGAGTAGGTGAGACTCGCCGGGTGCATATAGCGTTGGCGTGTTGGGGTGTGCCCTGCAGCCGTAGCCCCAGGTGAGGTCGCATCTTCTCTCGACCGTTTGCCTCCTGCATAGCCGACATCTCACCACGAGAAGCTCTCGCCCCGGCCTATCCTGGTCGAGCAGGCTGACGAGATCGTAGCCACTGTCCGCCGCCTCCTTGCGCGCTTGCTCTTCAGTCAGTGGGCCTGGCGGGCAGAGGTCGCGCAGGAACCGCGCCCTCTCTTTGTCCCCGGTCCTGACCGACTCTGCGAGTGCACTTCTTATGAGGGAGACAGGATCCTGCGCCCTTAGGGATTCGGCGATCCTTGTCTGGCCGTTTGAATCGGCTTGCGATGCGAGCTGTGTGACATATGCAATGGCCTTGCGCGATGGGTCCCCGGCGCTCTCGTACCAGTCTCGCCAGAAGCACGCACGGCAGACAGGCTCGCTGGTCGCGGACTTTTCCATGATGTATTTCAACGTGTAGTGAGCTTCTACATGACATTTCTTGCACTCTGTAAGGATGTAGGCGTTCTTGGGATAGCTCTTCGAAGCATCGTAGGGTTCCGCGAGAAATAGACCACCTAGGGCGAGTATGGATTCGAGCTCGTTCTCTGATCTCTGACATCTGTGTGGCATCGAAGGCCGTCCTCATCGTTCTCATATGACGAGCACCGGATCTGAATCAATGATAGGTTGCTTCCGGTGATTGGAAAGCCATAGCTTTCAATGGCTGCCATTGCTTGCGATGGCCAAGCTGTCTTGCCGCCTGAGCTGCGTTCCATTTCGGATGACTTCTGTCTCGTGCGGAGTTCCCCGCAAACGAATTTCGTGGGTCATCCTTGCGCAAAACCCGTTATGGGCCGAAGCTTTGGGCTGCAGGCGGGTGGGGTCCTCGCGCACAATTCGTTCGTCACGGGGCTCCCCAAGGACTCGCCCGAGGACCGGCTCTCCTTCTTCGACCAGGTGCTGACCCGCACCGGGCCCGTCCATTGCGAGACGACCGAGTGGGCCAGGTTCAAGGACTTGTCCCGCCCGACCCTCCGCGAGGACTTCTACGTCGGCGACCTCGAGCGCGACATGCGGATGGACTTCGACATGAAGCGCAGGCCCGTCGAGGGCTCGCTCGTCACGGAGCGTCCCGTCGTCGACGGCAGAACGTACGAGGTGGTGACCGTGGGCACCGTGCCCTACGACACGCCCGAGGAGTTCGAGTCGTACCGCCGCGTCGCCCAGAGCATGAGGTCGGGCTGCCTCCGCACCGAGGACGATTGGCGCGGGTTCCTCGTCAAGGTCCGCTCCTCCCTCTCTGGCGCCCCGGCCGAGCGCCACGTCAAGGACCCCGACTGGTCGCGCCTCTTCACCTGCGTGATGGGGCACAGGCTCCGCCAGTGGCGCGTCCCCACCCTCGACGACCCGGCCCTCTCCGTCGAGGACAAGTGCGCCTGGGTAAACCAGTTCAACGGGTCCAAGAAGGCTTTCACCCCCGCCGACTGGAAGAACGCGCGCAAGCAGACCCGGCAGTCACAGATGCTCCCGCGCGAGTGCGTCGCCGACATGCTGCTGGCCATGGGGGCTGTGGAGGTGTGAAATAGTTGTTGGGGGGGTCTCACACATGTGGACGATCTCATGTGGCGCTAAGCCATCGACCATGTCTATAGCCATGACCTGGCTTGTGCCGTCCAATAGCCGAGGAGGCCTCCCGCCTTTCTGATCTCTTTCTCGTCCTGTTCCCATGATGCAAGTTCGGCCTCGAAGGTTGTTCCGTGATATACCGACTGCCGAACGATAGACAGCCCGAAGCCGCAAACCTCCTCGGCGAATGGCAGAACCGACTCCTCAATCTCATCCTCGCAGTGGTGGGAATGTTGGATGCAGTTCCGAGCGAAGCGGAGACGGTCGTTCTGAAGCTGCCTCTCTTCAATGTGTCGATTGTCGAAGTCTCTCATCAGACCAGCGTCGGCGATGCTTGAGAGACACCGTCCGACACGGTCTCTTTCCCATGATGGGCAGAGGCTTTCCAGCTCTCTCTTGTGCTCATTGACGTATTCCAGCCATGCTCGAGGTTTCCCTCGTGTTGCCCTTATGCCTGCGTCGAGTCTCCTGCGGAGGTCGCCATCGCCCACCCCGAAGTCGCTGTGCAGGCAGCAGCGTACGACATCTCGCACGCCAGAGTCGTAATCCCGATATGCGACGAGGTTCACGAGCCTCTCTCTCAGGTTGCTGATGCCCGACCAGCTCGCGAGATCAGCGAGGGACTGGGTGAAGAGGTCGATGGAGCTCTCCCACATCGATCTGGAGAAATACGTATTCTGGGGCAGCCATACGTCGTGCAGGGGAAGGGAAGCCCGCTCAAACTTCCGGAGAGCGGACAGGTACAGGCACCACGACCTTTCCTGTCCCATGAGGGCAGGGATGGTCGCTCGCAGGGACTCATTGAATCTCCGCGCCATGTGGCTGCCGATCCACCGCTCAGTGTCCCATGTAGGAGGCTTGTTGGACAGGTAGCGCACCTCCGCTACCTGTCCGTCAACGATGGACGCTGCGCTGGTCGTCCTGGGGAGACCGAGGTCGGTTCCCGCTATCTCGGAAAGCAAAGTGGCTCCGAGAAGTTCAAGGGCCTTCTGGTACGAACCGGTTAGGGACGAGTCTCCCAAGTCGACGCGGGCGAGGACGGTGGTTCCCTGCCAAGGGTCATCGCGCCCGATTGGCTCGAAGAGGCCTTTGCTGGGCTCGTCAATCGAGGTGAGCTCTTCCTTGTGGGGAAAGTCGAAACGATCGGGTCCGAGGTTGCCCATGTGCCATGTCGCGTCAAGGAGGGTGACGGGGCCTAGTTCGGCTCTATGGGATATGACGACATCGCCGAGTCCTATCCACCACACGACGTGTCCGCGTTTGGGGGGCTCGAGCGCCTTCTCGAGCGCGATGCCAATGCGAGTGGTGATAGGGGCGGCATCGGCTTGCGGCTCATATGGTTCCCGCCCACTCTCAAGATAAGTCGCAAGTTCCCGACAGGACTTATCAGGATCCACGCTACGTCGGCGTTCGATGGACCTAAGAATCGCTATGCGGTTTGTGACTGACCCATCGACCGTGCATTTCTTTCTGGCGTCGGTGACCAAGTCTCCCCACGCCGCTCGTATGGCATCGTCGCTCGAAAAGGTTTTGGACAGCTCTTCCAGGATTTTCGCCGCTGCCCGGGCATCTGGGACATCGTCGAGATGATTGGTACCTTCTGGAATGTTGCCTCCGCATTTGTCGAGGAGCTCAAGGGCACTGCGACACCGGCTCTCACAGATGCAACGCACGCTCTCTCCTGCTGCCGCGAGAGAACAACGCATCTCATTTCTTTGCGTCTCATAATTCTCTTCGAAGTGACGCCAGGCGTTTGTGTCGGCCTGCACGAGCCAGTTCTTGAGCTGGTCGACCATGATGGGAAGTGGCAGAGCGATTGCTCTCGGAGCGGGCGTCCTGAGGTAACCGGCCATCATCTCGTTCATCAAGACGGTGTCAGTGTCTGTCTCAATGACACCATGTGTCTCGTTCATAGTGACCCGTCTCGTTCCCCATCCATCTCGTCCATCTGCCTCTCGAATGCTCTGCATCCTGTTGGTTGCAAGTTAAATATCTCCGCGATGCTTTCCACCGCATGCTCCGTCATAACGATTACGATGTCTGCATCAAACCGAACGTTTGCCCGGGGAGCCATGGATGGATGTCAATGATCTTACCTCGCGTGCGGCGAAGTATGACGAGGGACTCGCGCGTGACATAGCAGACTACATGTGCGGCGGCAAGCAAGCTCAACGAGTTGATCGCACCTGCTGGTGAGTCGAGGAGGTGCCGCGCCTGCGACTTCTCGGGGTCTGCTGGAAGGACGCTGATGGTTCCACAGCGAGGATTACGAGAGGTACGGCGAAATGTACGATTGGTATCCCAACAAGTAGATTGAACAGCGATTGATAACGGTTACAATGGGCTAAAGAAGTTAGTGTATGGATGCATAGCCCGTCATATATCGGTATTGCTTTTTGTATGTTAGATGACAGTGCTAACAGAGAGAAACTACCTATGTCATCGCCAATCAGTAAATATGGAGAGACGATTCCCGCTGATACTCGCATTGAGATTTCCGAGCGTTATAGGCGTATTACAAAGTCTATCAACAGGGAGTTTTACGATTCTACGAGTGAGACAGCGCATACACTTTATGTCGGATCATACGGTCGCCACACTGCAATTGACACCAGCGATCTCGATGTGCTTGCTATCCTCTCAAGGGATGAGTACGAGAGATACGATGCATACCGGGGGAATGGTCAGTCGCGTCTGTTGCAGTCGGTCAAGAAAGCTATTATTAGCACCTACCCAAACACGAACATTCATGCGGATGGGCAAGTTGTTGATGCGACCTTCTCAGATGGAATGAGGTTTGAGATCGTTCCCGCGTTCGAGGACACCGACTGGCTTGGCAACGTTACCTACTCCTATCCCGATACTCATTCTGGAGGAAATTGGAAATCAACTAATCCGAAGGCTGAACAGGACAGGATGCAAGAGCTAAACAAGGTTTCCAACGGGCTCCTCTTTGATACCTGTCAACACATGAGATATGTGCGTGACAGGCACTATGGTAGCTATCATCTCGGCGGCATTGTCATTGACAGCTTTGTCTGCTTGGCAATTGGCGATTGGCACTGGACTCGTCCTGATGAAAGCCTTAGCGACAATGTGGATTGCACCTATGAGCAGATGCTTCTCGACGAGTTCAATCGGAGATCGCATGACGGATCAATTGCCTTCTCACTTCTTGCGCCCGGAAGTGGACAAAGTGTAGATCTGAGCGATGATCTTGGAACTCTTGGAAAGGTGTTGAGATACATTGCTTGATACTTTCCCCTTTACTTCTACCGACCTCGACATGTGCGAATCGCGCATGCGCCACCTAGCCGCAAATATAATCTGGACTCATAAAGTGCATGAGAAGCAAGCCGATATCTATTCTGACAAGTATCGTCGCATTACCAGCTTGGATATTGGTCTCACGGCCATTTCTGGCTGTGGCGTCTTCGGCAGCGTGTTCCTCGACTGCCGTATAGTGAAGATTGTTTCTTTTATATTTATTGCAGTGTCTCTTTATGTCACAATATTCAGCAAAATCACTGACTATTCCAGGCTCTCTGCAGAGCAAGTATATTCTGCAAGTGATTTCCTCGAGATAAGAGAAGCTGCATTCAATGTGCTTGCAAAAATTCATTTCAAAGAATATAGCACCGCTCAGGCATGTGATGATATTAATTATATCCTGAGTGAATACTCCAGAACTTGTCGGAGTGCACCTAGGACGATGCCGGCGGCGGTTGCCTGTGCAGAGAGAGCACTTAAGAATGATGGTGATTCGAGCTATACAGAGGATGAGATCGATGAGCTCCTTCCCCAATATCTGCGGAGGAATCGGCGTTGAATGTCTCTGACACCTTTAGTTCATACTGCAGGTCGATACACCTTGCATCGACGGATTCCTACGACGTTACTTTTAGCGAAATTTGCAAGACGCTCGAGCGGCACTATTATGAGGACGATGCCGATAATAGTCATCTCCTCTATGTAGGCTCGGTTGGTCGAGGCACTGCTGTTGACGGTACGAGCGATGTCGATCTTCTCTTCGTGTTGCCAAGAGATGTCAAGTCTCGATTTGACGCATATGAGGGCAACAAACAGTCATGTCTTCTGCAAGAGGTCAAAGACGTTCTCGCTAAACGCTACACGCAGACTACGTTAAAGGGTGATGGGCAAGCGGTAGTAATTGATTTTTCAAGCAAGCATTACACCATTGATCTTGTGCCAGCATTTGAGTGCTCTGATGGAAGCTACGACTACCCTGACTCGAATGATGGTGGACACTGGAAGAGGACTAACCCACTGCCAGAGCAGAGGGCATGCAAAACCAACGATAAACAGACGGGTAGTAACTACTCTTATTGCTGTAACATCCTACGCGCATGGAAGGACGAACAGGGATTTCCGTTTAGTGGCCTTCTTATTGATACGCTCGTCGACAAGTTTCAAAAAGAAGATGACGATGCTTGCCATGCATCCTTTGCTGACTACCCAGCTATGCTTGGGCAGCTTTTCAAAATGCTCTCCAGTGAAGATGCTACGCAGAGTTATTGGTATGCGCTCGGCAGCAACCAGGAAATCTCTGACAAGGGGCATGGCAAATTTGTTAGAAAGGCAAGCAAGGCCTATGAACTTCTTTCTGCCGTCGAGTCAGATGATGATTTTGAAAGCGCATTTGTTGAGCTCTTAGGGAATGTTTTCTCATCGTGTGTGGTTGGATCATCTCGCGACAAACGACTTTCTTCGTTGGCAGAGAAGTACGACGTGAGAATGACCGAGCAGTTTATCACCAGCGTGTACTTCATTGACATTAAATATAATCTTAAAATTGATTGTACCGTCACGCAGGATGGTTTTCGTACCGCTTATCTTTGCGATATGTTGAAACGGCATGTTCCACTATTATGCAGGAAAGATCTTGATTTCCGCATCGTTGAAAACGATGTTCCAAGGCCCTATGAAGTCTATTGGAAAGTTCGCAACTGTGGTGATGAGGCATATCGGCGGGACTGTATCCGCGGGCAGATCGTTAAGGATGCCGGCAAGGGGCATAGGCACGAATGCACGAACTTTAGAGGGCCGCATTATGTTGAGTGCTATGTAATTGAGTAGTAACCCTTAGTGGTACTGCCGGTCAGGCGAACCTGGTACCGCATGTAACCCGTAGCTGGTACCGACATAATCCTTCCCGAGC
>RCMY010000084.1_pt1 | contig 84136 bp, 87 predicted proteins | sample 2041341 | NCBI WGS metagenome assembly RCMY01 (sample SAMN09708234, study PRJNA481090) | Marine sediment metagenome, whole genome shotgun sequencing project. | reverse complement strand
CGCGTCATACTTCGAGAGTCGAAGCTATACCCGTCCAACGTGGCCGATCGAATTGTGGACCGATGTCACAAATAGCTGCCTTCGACGAACCATGAGCTCTGCTCCAACACGAGAAGGTGCGCCGAGCCGTCGTCGAGCTCGATCTGCAGCCTGGCTCGACGTCTGACCGTCGACGGGTCCCACCATCGTTCCTCTGCGGGCCAGGGTCCGGCCCACGCGGTGATGGCGCGGGCCCGCCCCTTTCCTCGCCCCAGAGCGTCGGCGATCACTCGTTCAGGGGGAGCCGACAACTCACCACGCCCCGACACCTGGATCATTCGGTCGGCGGCGTCGACCACCCGCACCTCTTTCGGGTCGGTGAACACCTTCGCCGGCGATGGGGTCGGCAGTCGGCCAGGCCAAGGTGCACCGACCCACGCCGGTGCGGTCGCCGGACGCTCCTCCCCGAGGTCGACAGCGGCTGCCGGAATGAGGGTGATCTGCTCGGCCGGAGTACGGCCACCTCGCCACTCCGGCACCGACACCGCCTCCGGTCCGAGGAGACCTTGCAACCGCGCCACCACTCTGGTGACATCGTCTGCGCGTTCGGCCCGACCGCCCCAGAACCCGAGCTGGCGGCCCGTCGCCGGCACGACTTCATCGGGAATCAATGTGAGGCGGCGGATGCCATGACCGGACTCGGCGATGGCGTTGACTTCGGGCGCCCGTCGAGCCGCCGAGCCGAGCCATCCGTCGAGCTGCCATCGCGCCCGATCAGCGATGGCCGCCGCAGACAACGCACCCTCGTGGCGCCACAGACGGGCGTGTTCCTCGCCGTTCTCGGTCTCGGCCTCGATGGCGATGCGAATACATGCCAACCCATCAGCGGAGAGCGCAGCATGCAACTCGTCTGCCAGTGCCTTGGCCGCGAACGCGCAACGATCGATGCGTTCCGCCGCCGGCTCGAACATCCATGTCACCGCGAGATCGGGGGCAGGGCGGCGAAGGTCGGGTGGGTGATCGTCGACACCCGCCGCCAACCGGTGAGCGAGCCGGCCTTCACGACCGAAACGTCCGACCACGTCGGCGGCGTCGAGCGCTGCGAACTCGCCGAGCGTCCGAAGTCCGAGCCGCACCAACACATCGGTGAGCGACGGTCGTTCCAGCACCGTGATCGGAAACACCCGCAAGAAGTCGGCACTGGTATCGACGGGCACGATCACCGGACCATCGACGGCGTCGGTCGAACGAGCGGCGAGTCGAGCAGCGAAGATTCCGTCCGCCACACCGACACGAATCTCGCCGCGCCCAGCCATCACCGGGCGGACGTCATCGAGCACCCGAGCCGCCATTGCCTCGTCGCCACCGAAGAAACGGGACGGCCCACGAGTCGGAAAGGCGACCAAGCCGGGACCTGCGACCTCGACCCGCGGTGTCAGCCCCTCGAGAGCGGCAGCAACCGGTTCGAAGAGCCGCGCTTCACGATCCGGGTCACGTTCGAGAACGGCCACATCGGGGCAACGTCCTTGTGCATCACGACGTCGTTGCCCGAACGCCACACCCTCGCGTCGCGCTGCAGGCGACGATGCGACAACCCGATTGCCGACCACGACCACGGCCGGCTCATCGAGCGGGATCCCCCATGCCACGACCGGCCAATCCGGGCACCACACCACGGCCATACGAGTGGCCTCACTCATCCGACGGGGACACTCAGTCCATCGGCGACTCGTAGGCCATACGCGGCCGGCCGCAGCACCCCCAACTGCAGAGCGCTCGATCGCAGCGCCCCCAATTGCAGAGCGCTCGATCGCCACCGGCCCCAGGCGTCCATCCGGGCCAGGAAGCCACACCGAGACTTCGGCGCGACGAGCCGCCGAACGTCGACCGACAGAAGAAATGGTCGCCTGTCGTGCCCGTAGACATCCATGGCCGGCCCCCAACCCGTGCCACTGGTCCACCTGCACCTCGAGGCCGACATCGACTACGGTCGGCCAGGTCGAGGCGGCATCTAGATGCAACAGAATCGATCCCTGCTCGCGGGCCCTGGCACCGAGGCGACGGGCATCGCGCGGGCCCACTCGTCCATCGGGAGCGATGGCCACTACATCGACGGCCTCGAGGAGAGCGGCCACGACAGTCGGCCATTTGTGAAGCGGTGGGGTCTCCACGACCACCACGCGATCGAGGCGGACACCGAACTCTGAAGCAGCGACGAGACCGACATCGGGGGCGCCGACGATGGCGAGCCATCCCTCGGCGCCGAGCGCCTCACCCATGATGGCCATGGCAAGCGACCAACCTCCGTTGCCGCCGACACTCAGGCTGGTGCCCTTCTGGATGCCACCCCAGGGGAACAAGGGGGTCAGTACGTCTGGGACCGGCAACACGCGCTGGCCCGAGAGGTTGATCGGCTGGATCTTGTCGATGAGGTCCGCCGCCAGCGCCGGCCGTTCTCTCCGCTGCGCCGGTTCTGCCCGTGCTTCTCCCGCTCGTGCTTCTCCCGCTCGTGCTTCTCCCGCTCGTGCTTCTCCCGCCATGTACCCATTATCGAACACCTGTTCGATAACCGCAACCCGCCCACCAGCATCAAACCTCGGGTTTGTACCCCACAAAATCGGGGGTCACAGCCTCGGGTATGACTCTGCGACTCAATTGATCGGGAGGCAGATCGCGTCGACCGCGGTAAACGCGCTCGTGAGATCCGCCAACTGCGCAGCGTCGTCGTATGCACCAACGACGGCGCCGCCCGACCCCGTGAACGTGGATGGCGCGCCGTGCAATTGCGCCACATCGACCAACTCCAGCTGCGCAACCGGCAGCGGTCCGAGTCGACGACGCAGGCGCATGTTCTCGCCGATCAGCTCACTGAACTGTTCCCGCGCAGACCAACGCAACGCGGCCCGGCCCTCCAATGCGACGCCGGCCAAGGCCCGCATCGTGTCGCGAACCAGAGCCTCGCCGGCCTCGAACCGGGCACGCAGACTGGCGTGGTACGTGCCACTGGGCTCGGCTGCGCCCTCCCCATAGGCGAGGAAGAGCAGCGGCAACGCCGATACATCCTCACGCTCGTACTGACCGTGAGCCACGCCGAACCGCCCGTCGACTTCCATCGAACCGAAGTCCATGGACACGAGGCCGCCGTAGGTCTGAACGACACGGTCCTGGAGCCCTGCCGTGATCCCCAACTGCTCGGTCTCGACCCGCAGAGCGATCGAGGGCATCACCTCGTCCGGCACGTCGAGCTCGGCGTGGTCAGCCATGCACCGCATGGCGGAGACCACCAAGGCCGACGACCCTGCGAGGCCCACTTGCCGAGGGATCGTGCTCTGGTAGCGAAGTTGGAACCCCGACGGCCGTGGGTGGTCGACCGAATCGCAGACGTCCATGAAGGTGCGAACTGCGGCGGCCAGGAGCTGCGGCCCGGTGCCATAGCCAAAACGGTCGATCCGATCGATGAGGTCGTCAGGATCTCGCCATCTGGTCAGGTCGGCCGGCTCGGGGAGCAGCACGATCTCGTCACCGTCGATGACACTCAGATCGACCGTTGCTGCGAAGGCATCGACGGCCAGCGCCATGGTGCGGCCGCCATACCCGTCCGATGGATTGCCCAGAATGCCGACTCTGGCCGGCGCACGATGCTGCATCAAGACCTGCTCTTCGCCCAAGGGTCAAACCCGAGGCTATGACCCCCGATTTTGTGGGGTACAAACCCGAGGTTTGCGGGGCGTTAGGTGAAGGAGGCTTCGTCGGGGATGGGGACACCCGGCTTGTAGTGGACGTACAGCCCCTCGATGATCTCTTTCAGACCCTCGCTCGACGCGCCCTGGTGCAGCGTCACCGTGATGGTCTGGGCGTAGACGTGGACCTTGTCGACCTTGCCCGTGGCGATCAGCAGGCGAGCGATCGCGTCTGGCGGACGATTGTCGATGATCACGTCAGTCGACAGGTACCGCTCATGGCCCATACCCGTGAACGAACGGTTGGTTTCGAATCGAACCACCCCGTGGTTGGCCGACGGCTTCTCGATGACGCTCACTGGTTCACCCATATCAGAGGCGATCGTAGCCGCGTGTCCGCCACACCATCGCGCTGAGTCCGACAACGATCACCGCGAGCACCGTGTGCACGAGCTTGAACGACGCATCCCAGTCGCCGACCACGATCTGTCCACCACGCACGATCCACCACGTGGAGCCGAGCGCCGCAAGGCCGAGCCCCAACGTCGATGCCCACGAACCAGATGTCCACGATCCGGCGGCACCCGACGTCACGATCACCTCCGCCCTGCCCTCACCGCTCCCGCCGTCACCGGACCGGCCCGCCCGAGATCGCCAGACGGCGAACACGAGCACGACAGCTGCCACGACGAACACCACAGCAACGGCGAGGCGCCATGCCTGCGCCTTTCCAGCGAGCTCGTCGTCGTTCAACACGTTGCCGATCCGCTGGAACCAGACGAAGAAGGTCCAGCCCCCGAGAGCAAGCAACCATTGCGGATGAGTGGGCGATCGCATGCCGGTCATGATCCACCGACCACGTCGTCGAGGTCGACTCCGCAGGCTTCGAGCTCGGAGAGGAACCGTTCGGAGTCGGCCTCCGACACCACACCGCTGCCGGTGAACGACGCGATGAAACTCATGCCGAGACCTTGGACGATGCAGGTCGACTGATCGAGCGGAATCCCGAACTCCTCCGCCAACTGCAATGCCACCAGGGCCTCGAGGTCGTCCTCCTGGCCGACGACCGTCTCGTCGAGTTGTTCGATCTCGGCCGGACTCAGGACCAACGGAGCGAACGGGTCATCGGCGAATCCGCTGAATGGGTCGCCGTCTCGTCGGCACGCCGTGGCCAGGAACTCGTCGATGATGTCCGCTGCGGCGTCGCTCTCGGTCGTGTCGAGTTGTTCAGCGGTGAGTGCGGTCACGTCGTACTCGACGGCGGCGAGATCGGCATCGAGTCGCACGAAGCCATCACGCACGACCGCCACCTCGTCGGCAACGGTCGGCGGGGCGATGTTTGCGAGAGCAGTGATGCGTTCGACCGAGCCGGCGAAGAACGTCTGGGTCTCGTCCGGAACGAACACGGCCAGACCGAGTCCCGCCTGATAATCGACGAAGGCACGGGCGTCGGTGCAGAACTGAGCTTCGGGCTCGGACTCACTGCCGCAACCAACCAGCGCCGCCGCGATGGTCGCCGTTGCCACGACGAGAGAAGCAGCGTGGCGGCGGGGAGGCATTCGAATCATCGTACGGTCGCCCACGTCGGACGGGGTCGCGGCCGGCAGCCGCACACCCGATACAGAGAGTCCAGTACAGAGTCGAGCGCTAGAGGAGCGAGCCCTGGCCCGGCACTTCTGTTCGTTGTGCAGCAGGCGTGACACGCCGCACGGCAGACCATGCCACGTTGTCCATGAAGGCCCACGACCGACGATGAATCGAGGTCGGCCCGTAGGCCTGGATCGCCATCTGGTGCCGAGGGCACGGGTAGCCCTTGTTGGTGTCGAAGTCGAAACCCGGAAAAGACTCGGCGTCGGCCCGCATCATGCGATCTCGGGTCACCTTCGCGATGATCGATGCAGCGGCGACAGACAGGCAGATGGCATCGGCCCTCACCAATTTGCGAGTCCTCGGATGGCCGACGAAGTCCCACTTGCCATCGAGAATGACGGCGTCGACTGGCACACCCAGACCATCGATGGCCCTGCGGGCGGCAAGCCGCTGCGCAGCAGACATCCCGAGTCGATCGCACTCCTCCGGCGTTGCGTGGCCGACGGCGAACCCGTCGAGCCAATTGGCAACACGATCGAACATGGCCTCCCGCTCGGTCTCGGTGAGCATCTTCGAGTCCCGCACCTTGTTCAGCCTGCGGTCCTTCGGCACGATCGCTGCAGCCAGTGTCAGCGGGCCGGCCCACGCGCCGCGGCCAACTTCGTCGATCCCGACCACCACATCGGCCCCGGCCTCCCAGAACGCACGTTCCTCGACCAGACCGGGAGGGCGCTTCCGCAACGCCTTCCTCAGTTTGGGAACCGTCGTCGCAGCCACGGACCCGAATCTAGCCACCCCGAATGGGCTCGGGACCCGTGTAGCGAGCGCTGGGTCGCAAGATCTTGTCTCTCGACGATCTCGATCCCGCCCACATCGGGCGCCACCTCGACGACGAGAGTCCGCAGGAGGACCGACCGCGGATCGTCAGCCCGATAGACGGCATGGCCGAAGCCCGTGATCTTCTCGCCCCGCTGAAGCCGTTCGGTCACCCAGGCTTCGGTGTTCGACGGCGCACCGATGGCCTGGATCATGTCGAGCGCCCGGACAGCGCTGCGATCCCGGCGGCGAACGCCGCCGCGACATCGGCTCCCGTGCTCGTGATGACGCGTGCGGCGAAGGTCGAGGCGTTGAAGCCGTGGTCGATCGTGGCGACGAGACGTCTGACGAGGCGCACCTGTTCCGGCGAAGGCGCCATACCCACCGCCATGTGCAGCCAGTCGACAGCGTGGCTGCGTTCCGCATTCGCGTGGACCGACGATCCACGTCTCGACCTCGTCGACCAGATGCGTGCGGAAATTGCCGAGCACATCGGCGTGCTGACCAACATCGATTTCGCTCTCGGCGCCATGACGTGGTTGATGAGGTCGTCCGAATGGGCGGGCGAAGCGCTCTTCGCAGTCGCCCGAGTCTGCGTCGGCCGTCGGAGGTCGGCAGCGCTGCTCAGGCGAAACTGTCGCCCTCGTCCGGAACCCGCTCGAGCCCGTCCGGCGTGCCGGCCAGCAGGGCATCACCCTGCGGCTCGGTGGTCGACCAGTCTGGGTCGAGACCGGGGCAACGAATCTCGATCGGACCGAGTCCGTGATCGTCGGCGACCTCGAGATCCCACAACAGCGCGGGGCGGGCGCCATGCCAACGAATGGCAAACGAGATCCTTCCGTGCGTGGTGACCGCATTGTGGATCTCGACGTCGCCACCCATCCACGCACCGGGAAAGGACGGGAGCAGCGCCAGGTGTTGCGGGTCGCCACCGAGCACGAGGTTCCTGGCCCCGAGCCAGAACTCCGCCGCACGCACGACATCGTCGCCGCCCCAACTGCCTGCGGGACTCGCCTGCTCGGCGAGGGCCGTCAGTTCTTCGATCGTCCGCGGCACGCCCGCCAGTGCGTTCGGGTCGACGATTCTCGGCAGGAGTTCCTCGGCGACGTCGCGTTGTCCCGCGGCGATCAGAAGGCGGCTCAAGCCCATCAAAGCTTCGTTGCTGTCGGTGGGCGTGCCCTTCTTCTCCACGAGATAGGTGAGTTGTGCCACCGGTTCCAGCAGGGCCTCGGCAACGGCAAGATCGTCGACGAGACGCGCCGCCCGGCCGACGCCGGAAATGATGGCAGCAGCATCGGCGGGATCCCCGGGCAGCGACGTCGGGAACGTGCCGGCCAGAGCACCGAGCGACCCCATGATTTCGCCGACCGCCCCGCTGAGGGCCAGAGCCTCGAGCAATCGGCCGGCACCCCGCTCGAGCTCGGACACGCGCGCCGGAAGTCCTGGTGTCTCGGCCAACAAACGAGCGCGAGCCGCCATCGCCTGCTGCGTGATCCCCGGATCGGGGAACGAGAAGCGGCCGCCGCGTTCGATGACCGCCGACCAGCCTCGGGCGACAGCTTCTACGTCGGGGAGCGGCCCGATCTTCGACGGTGCCGAGGGATGCGGCACCACGAATCGAAGCGTTGCGCCGTGAGGCAACGGGTAGACCACGGCCGCAGTGGGCGCCTCGCCGTGAGCAGACGCGTCACCGTTGAGGACGTTGCCGGCCGCCAGCCGAGCAACCACGTCGACACCCGCTGAAGCCTGGCGCTCGATCGGTGGCCGAGGAAGGATCATAGCCGTCCGCCCGTCCACGGTCACTCGATCGTCGTGGATCTCCATGTCCGCCGGTGCTGACGAGCCGCTGAGGTCGTACGGACGCAATGCCACCGCAAGTGCGATCGGTACCGGGGATGCGTTTTCGATCTCGATGACGAGAGCGTCCCCACCGGTTGCGTTCACTGAGTAGACGCGTTGGATGGCATCGCCGGACGGGATACGCACGGCCGTCTCGAGCACGGCACCCGCGCCGATCCGCCGCTGACGAACCGACGGTTCCTTGGCCGGCAGGTACCAACGATCGTCTGCCCTGACCAACCAGTCGACCGACCACGCGGCCTGGAAGGGTTGCACGAGCCCACCCGCGTCGACTCGTGCCGGTTCCTCGGAATCGAGGGTTGCTACGAAAGTGAACCCAGCGTCGGCAGGACGTTCAACCGAGCGAGGTCCGAGCGACAGACCATCTGGCATTCCCGCAATGTACGGCGGCGGGCACCAAATCGCCCGCGGTCACTCGTGGCCGACGGCCCCTCGGACCAGCGAACCGAAGGCCCGCATCGTGCGTTCGCCCTCCCAACACACTCGATACACGACATCGGCAATCGGCATGTCGACCTCGTGTTTTGTTGCGAGCTCGCGCACCACCTTCGCTGCCTTGATTCCTTCCGCCACCTGGTCCATCTCCGTGAGGATCTCGTCGACTGACTTGCCCGAACCGAGTTCTCGACCGACGTGCGAGTTGCGACTCTGGGGACTGATGCAGGTGGCGACGAGGTCACCCATACCGGCGAGCCCGGCGAGCGTGAGGGGTTCGCCGCCCATCTTGGTGCCCAGAGCGATCAGCTCGGCAAGACTGCGGGTGATGAGCGTCGCCCGTGCGTTGTCGCCCATGCCGCTGCCCTCGACCACGCCAGCGGCGACGGCGTAGACGTTCTTCAGCGCCCCACCCAACTCGCAGCCGAGCACGTCGTGGTGGGTGAACACACGGAAGTTGATGGTGGTGAACACGGACTGCAGCCGTTCGGCGATGTGTAACTCGGTGAGGGCGATGACGGCACCGGCCGGGTCGCCGGACAGGATCTCCTTGGCGAGGTTCGGACCGGTGAGCACGCCGACCGGTCGGCTCGGGAGCTCCTCCTCGATGATCTGGGTCATCCGAAGATGGGTCCCCTGTTCGAAACCCTTGGCGAGACTCACCACTGGAACCCACGGTCGGAGATGCGGTGCTGCACGACGAGCCGTTTCTCGAAACGCCCCCGTCGGGACCCCCATGATCAACAGGTCGGTGTCGGCCACGGCCGCGGCGAAGTCAGACGTTGCCACCAACGACGGATGGAGCGAGAAGCCGGACAGATACTTCGGGTTCTCGTGTCGCTCGTTGACATTGGCGACCGTTTCTTCGTCGCGCGCCCACAACATGGTGGGGCTGTTGTGGGCACAGAGGTGGGCCACGGTCGTCCCCCATGAGCCACCACCCAGCACGGTGACACGAATCGGCGAATCGGTACGATCCGGCGATTCCACGGGGTTCACATCTTCCTGCATCAGCCCAGGCTGCCACACCAGGCGGGCCTCGGCCTGCTCGCCGGGTGCGCAGGGCGGGCCTCGGCCTGCTCGGTACGCTGCCGAGGTGTCGCCGGCCGCCGTCCTCATCCCGATCAAGTCGTTCGACTTGGCGAAGGGCCGGTTGGCCGAGGCGATTGCACCGGCCGAGCGCGCATCGTTGGCACGAGAGATGGCGGCCACCGTGATTCGAGCGGCGAACGACCTTCCGGCGTGGGTCGTGTGCGGCGATCACGACGTCGCCGACTTTGCGAGAGCGAACGGGGCAGACGTGATCTGGCGACCGCCGCAAGGCCTCGACCGTGCGATCGTCGACGGCACCCGGGCTCTCGCCGCGCGAGGGTTCGACCGAGCCGTCATCGCCCACGCCGACCTCCCGCTCGCCAGCGACCTCTCAGTGCTCGTTCCCTGCGATCCCGATGCCGTCGTCCTCGTCCCCGATCGTCGCAACGACGGATCGAACGTCCTCTCCATCCCGTTGAACCGAGGCTTCACCTTTCACTACGGGCCCGGGTCAGCGGCAGCCCACACCGCCGAAGCCGAGCGATGCGGTCTCTCGATCGAGGTCGTGGTCGATGAACGGCTCGGATGGGACGTCGACCTCCCCGAGGATCTCGCCGTTCTGCCGGGGTTCCGCGACACTGCCAACAGTCGTCTTGACCTTTTGCCGAGCGACACTCCAACCGACACCCCCACCGAGGACCGCTCGTGACATCAGCGCAGAATCCGTTGACCCCCGCCGCCGTCTCGATCTCTGTGTCGAGCCGGGATCTGCCCACCCCGGCCAGGGCGCTCGCCATCGGCGCCCATCCCGACGACGTGGACTTCGGTTGCGGCGCAACGTTGGCCAAGTGGGCGGCAGACGGCTGCGAGGTCAGTGCACTCGTGTGCACAGACGGATCCAAGGGAACCTGGGATCCGACCGCCGACACTGCGCAGCTGGTCGCGACCCGGCAGGACGAACAGCGAGCGGCGGCCGCTGCGCTCGGTGCGACCGGCGAGGTCGTCTTCCTCGGCTGGCCGGACGGTGAACTCGACGCGTCAGTGAGGCAACGCTGGGAGGTGGCGTACTGGATCCGCACGTTACGCCCGACCGTCGTCCTCGGCCACGATCCGTGGAAGCGATACCGCCTGCACCCGGACCATCGAAACGCCGGTTGGCTCACCTGCGATGGCATCGTCGCCGCTCGTGACCCCAAGTTCTTCCCCGAACAGAACCTCCCGCACCACCGGCCGGACTCGCTGCTGCTCTGGGAGGCAGACGAACCGGACCACGTGGAGGACGTCACGGGCCACTTCGACGCGAAGTACGCCGCCCTTCTGGCCCACGCGAGCCAGTTCGAATCGACGATGAAGGCAAAGGACTCCGACGAGCTGGGCGCGTTCCGGGCCAGAGTCGAGGCGAAGCTCACGACTGCCGGCACCGCCACCGGCGTGTCAATGGCCGAGGTGTTCAAGCTGATCGACGATCTCTGAAGAGCGAGCCTTGATCGAATGTTGATCGCTGGTGCCGACGGGTGTCCCGGCGGGTGGGTCGTTGCGACCGCCGACCTCGATCCGGATGATGGTCGATGTCGTGCACTGCGCGCCGTGGCGACCGACAGGCTCGACACCTTCGTCGCCATGACGCGAGCGGGGTCACTGGCTTACCTGGCGATCGACATGCCGATCGGGCTGCTCGACGTCCACCCCCGAACCGCCGATGTCGAGGCGCGACGCATCCTCGGACCACGGCGCTCCTCTGTGTTTCCGACGCCACTCTCGGTCGTCGTGGCGGCCGCCGACTACGAGGACGCCTGCGCTCGGTCGCGCCGTGCCTGCGGGAAGGCGCTCTCGAAGCAAGCGTGGAACCTCATGCCGAAGATTCGTCAGCTGCACTCGCTGATCGAGGCCGACGACCAGGACTTCATTGCCGAGGCACACCCGGAGTGCGCCTTCCTGAGACTGAACAACGGAGAACCCCTCATTCATGCGAAGTCGACCACCGACGGCAGGCTGCTCAGGACCGGCCTGCTCCAGCGGAGCGGCAGGTTCGACTCCGATGAGCTGGCACACACCGTGGCGAATCGGGTGGCACCTCCGGTGGATCTCGTGGACGCGATCGTGTTGACAATCACTGCGGCCCACGTCGTCTGCGGCAGCGAACGGCGGCTCGGCGACCAGATCGACGCCGCAGGCCGGAGAGCCGAGATCGTGTACTGACCGTTCAGACGCCTCGCACCGGCAGACCGGCCGCGGCGTACGCCCCGTCGATCAAGACCATGTTGGCGACCGCATCCGAACCGCCGGTGGGGACGGGAACACCATCGACCACAGCGTCGCGAAATGCCTCCAGCTGGTGGTGATAGGTGGTCAGACCCTCGACCGTCTCGGATTTCTCGGTGCCATCGAAGGATCGCACCGTGAGCACATGCCCTCGATGGGGGGCAATCGGATTCTGGACCAGCATGACGCCCGCTTCGCCCCGCACCGCGAGCGACGCTGACGCCTCGCATCCGGGATGCATCGCGGTGTGCAGGTGAGCGGTCGAACCATCGTCGAACCGCAGATTCACATCGGTCGTGATGTCGACGTTGGGCCGTCCCTCGACCATCGAGGCGGAGACCACGGTCGGCTCACCGTTCCCAACGAAACGAATCCACTGCGCCGGATAACAACCGAGGTCCATGAGCGCACCGCCGGCGAGCTCATAGCTCTGCCGCACATCGTCGCTCGGCGAGATCTCCACCGTGAACCGGGCATCGATGTGCAACACGGTGCCGATCTCGGGGAGCCGTTCGGCAATGCGATCGGCAAGCGGATGAAATCGCCAATGGAATGCCTCGACGAGCACGAGACCAGCCGCGTCGGCTGCCTCGACCATTTCGAGCGCCTGCACAGCGTTGGAAGCGATCGGCTTCTCGCAGAGCACGTGCTTGCCCGCGGCCAGAGCTGCCAGGGTCCACTCTCGGTGCAGACTGATCGGCAGCGGAATGTAAACGGCGTCAACGTCACTCGCGAGCACATCTCGGTAGGAGTCGAGGACACGCGGGATCCGGAATTGATCGGCCTGCGCCTGGGCGCGCGCCCGATCGCGGGCGGCGATCGCCGTGACGGCGACGCCGGCTGTGTCGAGCGCAGGCTGGAGGAATGCGGGGCCGGAGATCTTCGCTGCGCCGAGCACGCCCATTGTCAGATCGGTCGACATGTGCCACACGCTAGCGTCGCGCCATGATCCAGTCGGCCGGAATCGTGCTGTGGCGTCGTCGACCACCGACGAACTCAGCGGCGCTCGAGGTGTTGCTGGTCCACCCGGGCGGCCCCTTCTGGGCGAACAAGGACGAGCACGCGTGGTCGATCCCGAAGGGCGAGTTCGATCTGGACACCGAAGCCGCCGTCGATGCCGCCCGACGCGAGTTCGAAGAGGAGCTCGGGACCGCTCCCCCGGCTGCGGCCACCAGTCCTCCGGCGACGATTCCGCCGTTCCGAGCCGGGCGAAAGACGATCCACGCCTTCGCCGTCGAGGGTGACTTCGATCCGGCCTCCATCGACCCCGAGGATCGTCATCGCAGCCCGGTGACGATGATGTGGCCACCGAGATCGAATCGCACGATCGAGTTCCCCGAGGTCGACAGGGTGGAGTGGTTCTCCATCGACCAGGCGTCGGTCAAGCTGCACAAAGGCCAGGCGCCGGTGGTCGCCGGCATCCTCGCCGTCCTCGACCGCTCCTGAGGAGGACGGTGGTGCGCAGCGACACAGACACCTCCATCCACCAGCGACTGCGAATGTGCGCCTAGTTTGACGGCTGTCCCTGCCCGCACGCCGCTCCGGAGTTCGTTTTGCCCCAGCCGCTCGTCTATGGGTTCGACCTGTGCACCGACACGGTGACCTCCTCGATCGATCCGACCGTCCACCGGATCACGAAGATCGGGCTGAGCACGCCCTCGGGCGAGGAGGTCTACGACGGTGAGGAGGGCGAGATCCTGCACCTCGTCGATCATCGCCTCGCCGTGCTACCGCCCGGCGTGGTCGTGTCGTGGCAGGGCTCGATTCTCGACTTCCCATTGTTCGCCGAACGAGCGAGGCGGGTCGGGCTGGAGTGCGGACTCCGCCTGCGACCTGATCACCGTCCGGCTCCGACCAGTGTGCTCGCCGATCTCGCCCATCCGTGGTGCAGCGACTGGTACAGCCATCAACACCTCGAGCTCAGACGGGTCTACGACGCCAGTAATCGTTGGTGGAATCCGATGCGGAGCAAGCTCGACCCCGAATCGATGATTCCGCCTGCCGATGATCTCGCCCCCCGGGATCCCTCACGCGACGCGCGTCTTGCGAGAGTCCTGGCCGAACGACGGTGGGCTCAAGCCAGGCGACACATCGACCGTATGCCGGAGCGAGCCACCTGGACACCGCCGGCCGACGAGGCCATGAGACTCCCCGACCGGCGGGCCGGCGGGCAAAGAGCCATCGGCATCTGATCGACACGCGTTCGACACGACAATGGCGGTCTGATCTCTGTAGCCTGCCGAGCGATGTTGTTGGAGCTCGGTCCCGTAGATGCGTTGGCAGTTCAGAGGTGGACGCGGTTCGCCCGTCGCATGGTGTGTGAACTGCGAGTCGATCCTGTCGATCTCGTTGGCGTCGCCACGCCGGACTTCCTCGATCGCTGTACCGATCTGATCGATCACTGGGAGCGCCATGCCCTCAGCAACGACTCGGAGTTCCGTTGGTCCGAGTCGATCGAACCCGAACTCGCCGAGTACCTGCTGCACGGCATCGACCGATGCCTCCAGTCGCAGACCTTCATCGATCGCATCACCGCGATCGAACGAGATCTGCACGAGCCGTTCATGATGCACATCGTGCAGGCATTGGTCGACGGCCTCAGCGCTGAGGGTCGGTGCTCCGAACACCTCTGCGACCAGGTGCGCGCCTCGCTCGGCCAGCTCCTCGACCACTAGGACTCGCTGAGGCCGGATCGACCTCAGCCAGATCGCAGTGGGCGTCCCGGCAGCACCGTACGACGGGGCTCGCTGTCAGCGACCACGCGGCGCCCGTCCACGAAGACGTGCTCGATACCCAACGCAGTCGCGGCGGGGTCGGCCACGGTCGCGCGATCGATCACGGTTGCCGGATCGAAGATCGTGATGTCGGCGTCGGCACCTCGTTGGAGGCGGCCCTTCCGTCGCATGGCCGGGATCATCGACTCGACCCGCTTCGTCGGCACGCTGGTCATCTTGGCCAACGCCGTCGGCAGATCGAGCACGCCACGCTCCCGCACATACCGTCCGAGCAGCCGGCTGAACGTGCCGCTGGCTCTCGGGTGATTGTTGAGATCATCCGTGAGGATGGCGTCTGACCCGATCATCACCCAGGGTCGGCTGAGAGCCATGTCGATCTCGCCCTGGTCGATCGATCCGAGGGCGGCCACGAGCTTGTTGTCGGCGAACGCAGCGTCGTAGCTGGCTTCGGTCAGCGTCTGAGGGGTGCCCGCCACCTGCAGATCGCCGTAGTCGATCCCGTAGCGCGTGCGCCAGTCGCCGACGAACCGAAAGCTCTGCAGCGTGGTCGCCCAGAAGTCGTACGGATACACACAAGCCGTCGCTTCGACCCCATCAGCTCGAGCGGACTCGATGGCGGCGATGGCGTCGGCCATGTGGTTCGTGGCGCCAGTGCTGTGGAAGTGCGAGATGTGGATGCCGATGCCGAAACGGCGACCAAGGTCGAGAGCCTCGACGATGCCGGCAAGGCTCGTCTGCGGGTCGCTGCTGCGGGTGTGGAAGAACGCGACATCCCCGAAGTCAGCGGCTACGGCGGCGAGAGCATCGATCTCGGCCGCGGACGTGGCCGGCGAGTACTCGGGAGAGAACGCGATTCCTGCGAATCCAGCCGTGAGGCTCTGTTCTGCCAGGTCGACGAAGGCCGCGATCTGACCGGCATCGAGTTCCACATCCGGACGGGCGCCGAGGTCGTGTCCCCGCATGAAGTGCTGGTGGAATGCACCGCCGAAATGAATGGGGGATGAACCGTCGTACCGCTCGAAGAACGGCGCTGCGTAGTTGTTGACACCGTGCATCGCCAGGTTGGTGGTGACACCGTCGGCTGCCTTGGTCCAGACACCGAACGGGTTCGGTTCATAGGAGAGCAGATCGATGAAACCGGGGCTAACGACGCGTCCGGTCCCGTCGATCTCGACCTCCGCCGGAAGCGGGCTCTCAGCGGTGATCGCCGTGATGACGCCTGCATTCAGACCGACATTGATGACACCGTCGAACCCCGACATCGGATCGATCACCCGACCGCCGCGGATGACGACATCGAACACGTGCGTCGCAAGATTGACCTCGGGCCCGGCATCGGCCATGGCAGGAGGTTCATCGAGGGTCGACACGGGAATCGTGGAGGAGGGCGTCGTGATCTCGGTGCCTGTCTCGGCTGTGCCGGCCGAGGTCAGGTCGACATCGGCCGCCGTCGGCCCATCGAGCACACCCGAAGCGCCGGGCAGCTTCCAACCGATACCGGCCGTTGCCGCGCCGAATCCAAGAGCAACGAGAATGCGCCGCCTCGGATTGGGCGGAGGAGGCGGCGGGCGGCCTGGCATCCGAAGCAGGGTATTGCCGTCACGAGCTCCCGACCCCGCGGCGCACCACCACATCGGCGATCACGGAGCCGATCAGTTCGAGTCCAAGCGGCGAGCAACCGATGAAAAGCGGCTCGGCCAACAGACTGAGCGGCACTGAGCACGCGCTGATCCAGCGGCTGAACGCCCCCTCGTCGAGACTGGTGGCCAGGCGATGTCCGAGGTGATGGCGGTCGGCGAGGGCATCAAGGCGGACACAGCTCCAGTCGGCGACCGACGCATGATCTCGGTGACGCTCGATCACGAGCCGTGTGATGCCACGGCGATCCAGACCTGCAAAGTCATCGGGTTCGACTGCCGGATGGAGACCGGCCACCGTGATGAGGTCGAGGAGCCGAAGCTGCAGACCGAGCCCGGGATCGAGCAGCTCGACGGTTGCCCGGATGTCGAGCAGCCATCGGCTGATCCAATACCAGTCCGTGCCGATGAGCGGCGGTGCGGTCTCCAGGCCGAGACGCCGACGACAGGCGTCGTCCAAGAGTCGGCTCGACGGCGACGAGTCGAAACTGATGACCCCGTCGACGACCCCGAACCACTGTGCTCGGCCGCTCCGAGCCACGATCGATCCGAGATGGCTGTGCCCGGCGAGCGGAACGCAGAGACCGATCGCCGAGCAGTCAACGGGTACAGGACGACGAATCCATGGACCGGGAAGGTCGCCAGCGACGAGCTCACTGGTGGCGAGATCTCCCTCGCGGACCACGATCTCGAGCGGGGGACGCTCATCAGCATCACGACGAGGCCACGCATCGCGCTGCGGATCGGTGGTCGGGGGTGAGGAGAGGTCGTCCTCGATACGACGAACGTGACTGGCGGACAACAGGGACATGGCGACTCGTTTCGGGTGATGTGCTGCAACGAGGGCGCAAGCCGCTGATGACCAGCATCATGCTGGGCGAGTGTGACAGTGGCGCGGGCACCGTGACGCGAGCACTACCCTCCGCAACGTGTCCAGTGACTTGCCTGCCCTCTATCGCCTCGGCATCATCGGATCTGGCCAGATCGCCCGGATGACGCATCAAGCGGCGGTGAAGCTCGGCATCACCCCTCGCTTGTTCGCCGAGGAGTCAGACGATTCGGCGGCGATGGCATCGCCGGACACCGTGTACCGCCATCCTGACGCCATCAACTCCTTTGCCGAGTCCTGTCAGGTTCTCACCGTCGAGCACGAGCGCATCGACATCGGGCTGCTCGAGCGGCTCGAGGAATCCGGAGTCTGCATCCGGCCAGGCACCAAGACGCTCCGAGCTGCGTTCGACAAGCTGCATCAGCGGCGGCTCCTCCTCAACCGGGGTTTCCCCGTCCCCGTCTTCGCCGAGTTGCGTGGCCCTGACGATCTCATGGACTTCTCGACCGTGTTCGATTTCCCGGTCGTGCTCAAGTCGGTCCGCAGCGGGCGAGCCAATCAGCGGGGCGTCTGGATCGTCGAGAGCGAAGCCGAAGCCATGCGGGTCATGTCCGAGCAGGGCGGACGAAGCCTCATGGCGGAGAACTTCCAGCCCATCGTCAAGGAACTCGTCGTTCTCGTCGTACGCCGCCCCGGTGGCAGCAGCCGCTGCTATCCCCTCACCGAGGTGGTCCAATCCGATGGAGTCGTCAGCGAGATCCGTTCACCCGCACCCGTCGGCCACCGCATCGCCGCCGAGGCGAAGGAGATCGCCACCAAGATCGCCAATGATCTGGACGCCGTCGGCCTCATTGCCGTTGAGCTGTTCCTGACGACCGATGGACTGATCGTCAACGAGATCGCGGCTCGACCGCACAACGCCGGCCACGTCACCATCGAGGGTTCTCCGACCTCGCAGTTCGAGAACCACGTTCGGGCCGTGCTCGACCTCCCGCTCGGGCCGACATGGGCGTTGGCTCCCGCCGCCGTCACGATCAACGTGATCGGCGGGGTGGAGTCGGTTGACCCCACCAACCATCTCGCCGAAGCGCTTGCAATCGAAGGAGTCCACGTGCATCTCTACGGAAAACGACCGAGCCTCGGCCACAAACTCGGGCACGTCACCGCACTGGGTGATGACATGGAACAAGCCAGAGACATGGCCAAACGGGCGGAGGCTGCGCTCATGAATCGGAGGCACCAATGACCACCGACTCACCGGCTCCATCGCTCACCGTGATCCGCCATCCGCTGGTCGACCACAAGATCACGTTGCTGCGCGACGTCGACACCAGTTCGAGCGAGTTCCGCGCCCTGTGCCAGGAGATCACCCTCCTCACTGCCTACGAGGCGCTCCGCGATCTTCCCACCGAATCCCGACGGGTGACCACCCCCATCACGGTCACCGACGGTCGCCAACTGGCCGGCAACACGCCGGTGATCGTCGGCATCCTTCGAGCGGGCTTGATCATGGTCGACGCAATGCTCACCCTCCTGCCGACCGCACGCGTCGGCCACGTCGGCCTCTTTCGAGATCCCGAAACGCATCGACCCGTCGAGTACTACAACAAGCTGCCCACCGACATCGCAGAACGCACCGTGATCCTGGTCGATCCGATGCTCGCGACCGGCGGCAGTGCGGTTGCCGCGATCGATCACCTCAAGTCAGCTGGGGTGACCGAGGTCCTGATGATCTCGATCATCGGCTGCCCCGAAGGCGTGAAGGTCGTGCACGATGCACATCCCGATGTCGCCATCACCCTCGCCGCGCTGGACCAACGACTCGACGAGAACGCCTACATCGTTCCCGGACTCGGCGATGCCGGCGACCGGATCTATGGAACCAAATGACGGGAGAAGCGTCGTGACTGACATCCCATGGGACGACCTACGGGCTGCAGCAATTGCCGCCAGCGGGCGGGCCTACGCGCCCTATTCGAACTTCCACGTCGGTGCAGCCGCGCTGGTCGACGACGGGCGCATCATCGACGGCTGCAATGTCGAGAACGTGTCGTACGGGTTGGGCCTCTGCGCGGAATGCGGCGTGGTCTCCGAGCTGCATCGAAGCGGCGGTGGACGCCTGGTCGCCCTCGTCTGCGTTTCTGGGTCTGGCGAGCCCTGCATGCCATGCGGACGTTGCCGGCAACTCCTTCTCGAACAAGGGGGCCCCGAATGCCTGGTCGACGGCGACGGCACGATCCGCACGATGGCCGAGATCTTGCCAGGCGGATTCGATACCGAGCGGTTGTCACAGGGGTAGACGAGTCATCACCCAGATGAAGGCGACCGGCGCCGGAATCCGGAATCCGGATGGCGACACGATCCACCGGTCGACGAGGTCCCAGCTGTCGAACAACTCGGCGATCCGAGGGTGGCGAGCAGGATCGAAACGCTCGATGACCACGCCTCCGATCACACCGCCGTACTCCGCCTGAGTCGACTGCCCACACGATCGATCGGACAGACACAGCTCAGGGCCTCGGCCCCTTCCCCCGATGTCGCCGATGTCGCCCACGCCCGGCGGATCCACGTCGCGGTATGTGTGAAAGACCACGGCGGCGTCGGTGGCATCGGGCAGTCCCGGGTTCGCCCCCGCAAGGGATCGGACCTCGCCGTCTTCGACGGCAAAGGTCTCGTGGACGCGAATGGCGGCGACATCGAGCCGGTACACATCACCAGTGGCGAACGACACGACGGTCGGGTCGCCGGACGAGTTGATGTACGCGATCGTCAGGTCCTCGAGGCCGCTGGGTGCCGTCTCTCGCCCCGGAATCCGAACGACATAGGGATCGCGGTCGAGGGGAGGCGCCGGCCAAGGCTTGGCCTCGAAAGGAAGTACCGACTCGGTCGAGGTCGAGTCGACACCGCCGATGGCCTGGTCGCTGTCCAGCATCGGCGAGATCGGAGCCACCGTCGGACTCGGAGCCAGATCGGGCACAGGGTCGGTGTCGCCATGGGAGCCACCAGGACCGAGGGTCCACGCACCCAGGCCGGCAACGACGATCAAGAGCCACCATCTGACCGCGTGCCCACCGTTGCCGACGACCTCACGCGTCTCGCCCTCGGCGGTGTCGTTCACGCCGAGGAACTCGATCGCCGGGAGGCCCTCGTCGCTGTTCACGTCCGCCCAGATCCTGTTCGGTTCAACTCTTCGACGCGCTCGGTCACGTCGCGGATCGACGAGAGCGTGGACCAACGCCCGTCAGGTTCGAATCCCACTGACCCGGTCTCGACTTCCCACGTGATGGCATGTGGCACGTGGAACCCGTGTCCCCCGATCGCAACCACCGGCTCGATGTCGGAACGTACCGAGTTGCCGACCATCACGAAATCGGTGGCTTCCACGTCCAGCCGGTCGAGCACCCGTTGATAGGACCGCTCATCCTTCTCGCTCAGCACCTCGACCGCGTCGAATCGATCGCCGAGACCGGACTCGGCGACCTTCGACTCCTGATGGAAGAGATCACCCTTCGTGATCAGCACCAGGCGATACCGGCCCGCCAATGAGTCGAGCACGTCGGAAGCGCCATCGACCAGCGTCACGGGATGCGCCATCATCTCCCGACCCCACTCCATGATCTCAGCGAGAGCGTTCGAGGGAATGGTTCCGTCGGTGAGCTGGATCGCGGTCTCGATCATCGACAGCGTGAAACCCTTCACTCCGTAGCCGAAGTGGGTGAGATTCGACCGCTCCGTGTTCAGGAGGGCTGCGGCGACGTCGGCCGATACACACCACGGCGACAGCAGGGCCGCGAATCGCTCCTGGGTCACGGCAAAGAATGCCTCGGACTCCCAGAGGGTGTCGTCGGCATCGAATCCCACGGTTTCCACCATCATGGCAATCTACTTGCTCCTGCTGACGAGGCCTAGGCTGTGGCATGGCTGAACTCAACCGCGAGATCTTCGTCACGGCACCGAAGGTGCTCCTCCACGACCACCTCGATGGTGGCATGCGACCTGAAACCGTCGTCGAACTGGCTTCGGAGACGGGCTACGAGGACCTGCCGACCACCGATGTCGACGAGTTGGCTGCCTGGGTCCGCCGAGGCGCCGATCGCAACAAGCTCGAGTTGTACCTCGAGACCTTCGCCCACACCGTCGGCGTCACCCAGACCCCAGACGCCATCGAGCGAGCGGCACACGAGGCGGCCGAGGACCTGGCGGCCGACGGCGTCGTCTATGCCGAAATCCGCTTCGCGCCAGAACAACACATGCAGAAGGGTCTGACCCTCGATGAAGTGGTCGAGGCATCGCTCCGAGGATTCCGTTCCGGGGCGGCCAACACCGACCTCACGTGGGGAGTGATCTGCTCGGCGATGCGCCAGGAGGCCAGGAGCTTCGAGATCGCCGAGCTGGCCATCCGCCATCGCGACGAGGGCGTCGTCGGGTTCGACATCGCCGGTCCCGAGGCCGGGTTCCCTCCCACCCGACATCTCGATGCTTTCCAGCTGTGCATGCGGGAAAATTTCCACATCACGATCCATGCCGGTGAGGCATTCGGCTTGCCTTCGATTCACGAGGCCCTCAGCTACTGCGGAGCCGAACGACTCGGTCATGGTGTCCGCATCGTCGATGACATCACGGTCGATCCTGACGGCAAGGCGGAGCTCGGACGCCTCGCGGCGTTCATCCGCGACACCCGAGTCCCGCTCGAGATGTGCCCGACATCGAACGTCAACACCGGGGCCGCGCCGTCGATCGCCGAACACCCGATCGGGCTGCTCAGAAGACTCCGCTTCCGGGTGACCGTGAACACCGACAATCGCCTGATGAGCAACGTGAAACTCTCCGATGAATTCTCCAAGCTCCACGACGCGTTCGGCTACGGCATCGGCGACATGGAGTGGCTCACCCTGAACGCGATGAAGAGTGCGTTCTGGCCATTCGAGCAGCGTCTCAAGATCATCAACGAGATCATCAAGCCCCGCTATGCGACCCTTCGGGACTCCAACCTGTGAGCACGGCGGTCTCCTTACGGGGCCTCCACAAGCGATTCGACAAGAAGGTCGCCGTCGAATCCGTCGATCTCGACGTACCCGCAGGCACGTTCTTCGGGCTTGTCGGACCCAACGGCGCCGGCAAGTCGACAACCCTGAAGATGGCTACCGGGCTGCTGCGACCGGACGCCGGAACGGCTGAGGTCGACGGCATCGACGTCTGGAAGGATCCGCGGCAACTGAAGACCCGCATCGGTGTGGTTGGTGAAGACCTTCGACTGTTCGAACGACTGACCGGGCGGGAGATGCTGCAGTACGTCGGCCTCCTGCGCGGCTTCGATCGCCAGGAAGCCGACCACCGCGGCCGTCAACTCTTGAGCTTCCTCGGGCTCGAGGAAGCATCCGGTCGCCTCGTGATCGACTACTCCGCCGGCATGCGAAAGAAGATCGCACTCGGCGCGGCTGTCCTCCACCAACCGAAGGTCTTGTTTCTCGACGAGCCGTTCGAGTCGGTCGACCCGCTGTCGGTACGGCTCATTCGGGACCTCCTCGAACAGCTGGTCGCCGGCGGCGCCACCGTCGTCTTCTCCAGCCATGTGATGGAAGTGGTCGAACGGCTCTGCGATCACGTCGCAGTCATGCACCAGGGTCGAGTTGTCGCCGGCGGTGTCACGGCTGAACTGTGCGACGGCCGTCGTCTCGAAGACGTCTTCGTCGAAACCGTCGGCGCCCTCGACACGACTGCCGATCTTCGCTGGCTGACGCAGTGATCTTGGCTGACGCCGTGATCTTGGCTGACGCCGTGATCGCCCAACACCGAGCCTCTGGCCGATGACGATGATCTTCATCCGGCTGAAGCTGCGGCTTCTCCGGAACGTCTTGCGTACCTCGGCGGGACCAGGGCTCGTCGTTTTCTCGATCATGGCACTTGGCATCGGTGTCGTGGCCGGTCAGGCTCTGCGGTGGTCCGACGACCTCGAGCGGGTCATCGTGATGCCGATCATCGGTGCCGGCTTCGTCATCAGTTGGGCGTTCGGCCCTGTGCTGTTCGGCAACAGCGACGAGACCATCGACACGACACGCCTTGCACTGTTCCCTCTCGACCCCGGCCGCCTCGCTGGTGGGTTGGCCGTCCAGGCACTGATCGGTCCCGGACCCCTGGCTGCACTCGTTGCGCTGGGAGGTGCTGCCACCAGAGCACCCGACATCCCCTCATTGACGCTCGCCCTCTTCGCGGTTGCTGCCACCGTTGGACTGGCGACGACCCTCTCGCGTGTTCTACTCACCGCACTCGGTTCCGGACTCCGTCGACGCAGATCACGCGACCTCGCCACGCTCGCGACGGGTCTCGCGATCGGTGGCGCCGCTGTCGGACTCCAGGTGTTCGCCGTCTACGGCAACGTGCTCGAACTCGGTTCATTGGCCGCTCTCGCCGACGTCGTGCGCCTGACTCCCTTCGGTTGGCCAGGAGATGCGCTCGGGCGGGCATCCACTGGAGCGTTGCTGATTCCCCTGGTCGAGCTGATCGGCACCGCTGCGGTACTGATCGTTGCCGTCAAGTTCTGGGCCGTCCTGTTGGAGCGAGCCCTCACCGAGGTGACAGAACACGAAGACGAGTCCACCAGCACTGAGCCGCTCGTCGCCGTCGACACCGGCGGTCCGGTCTCGGCACTCGTGGCGACCTTCGTGAAGGAGCGACGGTACTTCGCTCGACATCCCCGCTACCGGGTGCAGGTCATGTCGCAGGCGACGGTCTTGATCCTCGGCGGGGCACCTTTCCTCGGAGCCATCGTCCGACGCGATCCCGAGGCCGTGCTCTTCGGCTGTATTCCGGCGCTGACCGCCGGTGTCACCGGCGCCAACCTACTCGGTCCTGATGGTCGGGCTTTGTGGGCCGAGTACCTGGCCTTGCCGTCGTTGACTCCCTTGCTTCGCGGCAGGTCGCTGACCTTCGCCTCGCTTGGCGTCGGCGCCGCCTTCGCCCTCACCATCGGATCGGCGATGTGGACCGGCGGCTGGCAATTCGTTCCGGCCGCCCTGGGTGCAGCCGTCGGCATGGCGTTCACGGGGTCCGGGATCGGCGCGGTCACCTCCGTGCTGGCCCCGAGCCTCTATCCGGACGAGTCATCGACGAACCCCTTCGCCACATCCTCGCCCGGCTCTGGCTGCTTCCCTGCCGTGATCACCTTCACCGGCGTAGTCGTCGGGCTCGTGCTTTCGGGGCCCATCTTGTACGGACTCGCCCGAGCACGGGACCTGACCGGCGCCGGAGCAATCGTGGCCGGCGTAGCGCCGTTCTACGGTTTCGCGGTCTGGTACCTCGCTACTTCCTTCGCCGGACGACGAGTCGAGCGGCGGGGACCGGAGCTGGTCGCCTTCCTGGCCGGAACGTGACCGTTTGTCGCCCGGTGCTGCCCACGTTCGGGTGCCGACCTAGCCTGTGGCCGTGATTCGGGTCCTGTTGGTGGATGACCATGCGATGCTGCTCGAGGGCATTGCATTGGCGTTGCACCAGGAACCCGACATCGAAGTGTTGGGTACCGCTACCACCCGCAGCTCAGGGTTTCAACGCTTCTGCGCCCTCGAACCGGACGTGCTGGTCGTCGATTATCGCATCGGCGAGGACTCTGGCGCCGACCTCGCTCGGGACGTGATCGAGCGTGACCCGTCCGCCGTCGTCGTCGTGATGAGCGCGCTCGACAGCGACCGAGTACTCGACGACATCGTCGACTCCGGCTGCGTCGGGTTCGTCGAGAAGCGGTCCGGCGTCGATGCGCTCGCATCGGCGGTTCGCGCCGCCAGCAGCGGCTCGGTCCACTACCCGCGCCGAGCAATGAGTCGCCTGAACGGTGGCGGCGACTCGATCGACTCGCTCACCTCACGGGAGCTCGAGGTTCTCGAGTTGCTGGGGCAGGGCATCACCTCTGGCGAGGCTGCCTCGCAACTCACGGTTTCGGTGCACACCGTTCGCAACCACACTCGCGAGATTCGGCGCAAGCTCGCCGTCACCACCCAACTCGCAGCCGTCATCAAGGCGATTCGGCTGGGCCTCATCGAACCGCCGTCTGACTCCTAGCCGTCGCCACCAGCTTCGTCGAGTGCACCAGCGAGTGACCCCTTCAGACGCCGGCGGACCACCCATCGACGATCAGCGCATCGATTCGGCGCTTGGCGTCCTCGAGCAATCTCCGCCCATCGTCATCGAACACCGACACTCGAACGACCGCATCGATGAGCAACGACACGTTGCCCAGCTCGTGGCGAATGTCGATCCACCGAGGATCGTCGTCCAACTCGCCATCCGATCTGCTCATCTGCTCCATACCCAACCCCAGCGGTCTCGTGGAGCCAGGAACGTAGCAGGCACGTCACTGGCGCTGCCATCGTCGACGCTCGCACGAGCCACCGTCCTGATCAATGTTGATCAGGACGGTGGGCCGGGTTCGACTACGGCCAACTTCGGTGCTGTTGGGAGACTCACGGGTTCAGGCCGCATCTCCAGTGATGGGTGCGTCCACAGAGCGGGTGCGTCGCCCGGCCGGACGGGTGCCGAGTTGTTCGAACGACACAGAGCCAGATGGGCAGGAGCCGACACCGGACAAGCCGTCGTGCGCGGTGCGCACCGGGCGATGATCGGTGACCTCGAACTGCCGTCTGAGATTCGCGCCCACCTAGGGTCTGACCATCGGTCGGTCTGTGTCGTCGCGGTCCGGAACCATCAGCGGCACTACACACTGATCATCGAGGCCGGTTGGCTCGAGCTCGCTTCGGACGTCCACGGCGTCAACCCACAACTTGTCTCGAACATGACCGTTCCGAGATCGGCGATCCGGGCAGTCATCGAGCATGGCCGCAGCGACGATGCCACCTTCGACGAGAGCGTCGGGTCCGTCTGGTGGTCAGACGACGGGATCCCCCACATGAGCGCCGCCTAGCGCGCTCTGCCCGCCGGGCCCCACGGTCTCAGCGAGCTGGGCCCGAACGGCATCGACGAGCTCGGACGGTGTGAACGGTTTGGCGAGGATCGCCACATCGGACAGCCCGCTCTCGGCGACCTCGGTTCGGGCCGTACTGACCCCGGCGCCGGTCAAGAGCAGGCACGGCAGTTCTGGCTTGGTTCGCCGAAGCTCCAAGATGAGCTCCGGGCCGCGCATCGTCGGCATCACGAGATCCGTCACCACGCAGTCGAATGCCCAGGGCTCACCTGCGAGGTCGAGCGCCTCTGCTGCGGTACCGACACTCGTCACCGAATCGAAGGCCTCGCAGAGCGTGTGTTCCAGGGTGCGCCTCACGAGATCGTCGTCGTCGACGAGCAGGAGCCGAGCGTCTCTGAAGGTGGGATCGACAGAGGTGTGAGCGAGAGAGGTCCGATCACGGTCTGATCCGAGTGGAGGTGCAGCCATGACGCGATCCTGTGTTGTGAGCGTCGGACCGTCAAGCGGATCGAAGGATGTCAACTGGTACGAACGGCGAAGCTGAGCAACGAGTCGACGGTCAGCGCAGCAGTCGCTGTACGGAAGGCGAACAATAACTTGACGAAGTGGAAAGTTATCGGCATAGTTGCCGGTATGGAAAGTTATGACACCAACCTCCCGGAACCCACCGAAGTCAGCTCCCAGTTGGCCGAAGCCGAGCGACTGTCCACCCTCGCTTGGACCGAGGCCGAGGACATGCCTCGGTGGATGTACCCGGCCGCCGGCATCTGGTTCGCGGGAGTCATCGCCTCGCTGCGGCTGATGTGGGACAACCCATGGTGGATTGTCGCCCTCGTGGTTTTGCTGGCACTGGAGGGTGCGGCCATCGGCTGGATCACGTCGATGCGGAGGGCCAACCCGAACCTGCGCTCGGCTCCGCCCGAGTTCCAACGTGTGCTCACCGGCTACCTCATCGGGCTGATGGTCGTGGTTGGCGCCACGATGGCGCTGCTCGAATGGTCCGTCGTGGGCGGCGTGGTCTTCTGTGCGGCGACGTCCACCGCTGGACTCGTGCTCTATCGAGCACATTGGTACCGGGCCGTCGACGCAACACGGGCACGGGTCTCGGCTCAGTGAGCATTGCCGACCTCGACCCACTGATCCACGCCCCCAAGCGTCTCGGGGCGATGGCGCTTCTCGCCGGTGCTGATCGAGCCGAGTTCTCGTTCCTGAGGGACCATCTCGATGTCAGCGATTCGGACCTCTCGAAACAGATGAAGGCGCTCCAGGAAGCCGACTACGTCGAAATCAAGAAGACGGGCCACGGACGCAACAGTTCAACAACCTTCAAAATCACTCGAGCTGGGCGCAAGGCACTGGCGGCACATCTGGCCGCACTGCAATCGATCATCGGCGACGCCGTGCCGGCGAACGACTGATCCCGCCAGCGGTCAGTTGGCGTCGAGCTGATCTGACTAGTTCAGCGATGCGTCGTCGGGGAAGTGCGCGAACCAGGCCAGCTCGCCACCGTTTCGTCGCAGGACATTGGCCCACAATCCGAGAGGGTCATCGAAGAAGAGATCGGCCAGCAGACCATCGACGACCCACCACGCCTGGTTGGCGATCTCACCTTCGAGCTGGCCCGCACCCCAGCCCGCATACCCGGCGAACACCCGCACTCGGTTGACCGCCGGGCCCGCTTCGGGCTGCCGGTCCAAATCGAGGGTGTGGAGCCCCAAGATCAGCTCCCCATCCGCGTCGGGAGTTGCGCCGAGTGCGATCAGCGAGTTCCGCTCGACGGGACCGCCGGCGAAAACCACACCCGGCCCACTGGCGAGATCGGCCCAAGCGGGAAACGCGTCCTCGACCAAAAGCTCGGACGGGCGATTGAGGATCAGGCCCAACGCTCCGTCGGCGTTGTGCTCGAGCAGGAGTGTGATGGTGCCGTCGAATGCATCGGCATGAACTGCGGGTCGCGAGATCAACAACTGGCCACTGAGCGACAGACTCACGGCGGAGAGCCGCCGAGGATCGCTTCGGTCGACGAGGTCCCGATGCGGGTGGCGCCGGCCTGCATGACGGCGACTGCGGCGTCCCACGTACGCACGCCACCGCTCGCCTTCACACCGAGGCGGCCGCCAACCGTTGCCGACATCAGCTCGACGGCCGCGATGGTGGCACCTCCACCTGGGTGGAATCCGGTCGAGGTCTTCACGTAGTCGGCGCCGGCCGTCTCTGCCGCTTCGCAGCACTTGACGATCTCCTCGTCGGTCAGCGCCGCAGACTCGATGATCACCTTCAACACATTGGGAGCATCGACGCTCGCTCTGACGGTGGCGATGTCGTCGATCACGGCGTCCCACGTTCCGGCCTTGACCCGACCGAGATCGAGCACCATGTCGATCTCGGTCGCCCCGAGCTCGATCGAACGTGCGGCCTCGAACGCCTTGACCGCGGGCTGATGTGACCCGGAAGGGAATCCGCAGACAGTGGCGAGGTGGATGCCGTCGTCGAGGAGTCCGGCAGCGAGCGGGAGTCGCGATGGCGAGATACACACGGCCGCGACCGAGAATCGGTTGGCCTCGGCGCACAATGCAGCGACGTCGGCATCAGTGGCGATGACCGACAACAACGTGTGGTCGATGGCGGCGGCAACTTCGGCGGCGGTGAAGGTCTGGGCTGATCCACGCTCGGTCATGAGCGCAAACGCTAGCGAGGGTCAGACCTTCTCCCATGGCGAGCGCTCCGGTGCCGCAGCGCCGCAGAACTGGCACTTGTCAAGACTTGCCACCACCATCGCACCGCAGCTGCATTTCGAGCCGCGAACCTTTCGACGTCCATCACGTTCCCCATCGGCCATGTCGAGCTCGTGGACCCGATACGCCAGGTGGGCGTCGGTCAGACCGGTGGTCTCACACACCAGTTGCCACAGCGCCTCATTGAGAGTCAGGAGCCGCTCGACTCGCATCTCGAGATCGTGGATCTGTTGATCGGCTCGACGGGCTTGGCGCACGGTCTCGTCTGCGGCGAAACCAGCCGCAGCCTGAGTCGACTTGATCTGCTTCCTCTGCACAAGGTCGTACATGTCCATGAAACCAACATCGGATCGAACACGGTGCGACTTGACATTCGGCGCCCCCAGCGTCCCCGTGGAAGAATGCCCTCTATGACTGCACGCGACGATTGGCAGACCCAGTACGACGCCACCAACCTCCGCAAAGAGACGTTCGAAACCATGTCCGGTGTTCCGGTCGAGGCGGCCTACGGCGACGATGACGGGCCCTTCCCCGGACAGTTCCCCTACACGCGTGGCATTCACGCGTCGATGTACCGCAGTCGTCTCTGGACGATGCGCATGTTCGCCGGTTTCGGCACCGCTGAGGACACGAATGTCCGCTTCAAGCAGATCCTGGCCAACGGTGGTGGCGGACTCTCGACCGCGTTCGATCTCCCGACACTGATGGGCCGCGATTCCGACGATGACTTCTCGCTCGGCGAAGTGGGCAAGGCGGGCGTCGCCGTCGACACCCTGGCCGACATGGAGGATCTCTACGCCGACATCGACCTCGCGTCGGTGTCGACGTCGATGACGATCAACTCGCCGGCTCCGATCCTGCTCGCGATGTACATCGCTGTCGCCGAGGGCAACGGGGCCGATCGGGCCCAACTCGCGGGCACGCTCCAGAACGACATTCTCAAGGAGTACCAGGCTCAGAAGGAGTTCATCTTCCCGCCGCGGCCGTCGATGCGTCTCGTCACCGACCTCGTGCAGTTCACTTCGGCCGAGATGCCCCGGTGGAATCCGATCTCGATCTCGGGCTACCACATCCGCGAAGCGGGTTCGACCGCAGCCGAGGAGCTCGCCTTCACACTGGCCAATGGCTTCGCGTACGTCGAGGCGGCTCTGGCGGCAGGGCTCGACGTCGACGACTTCGCCCCGCGGCTCTCGTTCTTCTTCAATGCTCACATCGATTTCTTCGAAGAGATCGGGAAGCTGCGAGCGGCTCGCCGGATCTGGGCCACCACGATGCAGGAACGGTACGGGGCGAAGGACGAACGGTCGCTGAAGCTCCGCTTCCACACGCAGACCGCTGGTGTGTCCCTCACGGCCCAGCAACCCGAGAACAACATCGCCAGGGTGGCGATCCAAGCGCTGGCCGGCGCGCTGGGCGGCACCCAGAGTCTGCACACCGACTCCTTCGACGAGGCGCTGGCCCTGCCGACGGAGAAGGCGGCCCGCATCGCCCTTCGCACCCAGCAAATCGTCGCTCATGAAACCGGCGTCGTCGATGTTGCCGATCCGCTCGGAGGCAGCCATTTCGTCGAGGCGATGACCGATGAGATGGAGCGACAGGCCCGGGAGATCTTCGACACGCTCGACGACTTCGGCGACGGCTCGATTCTCGAAGGCGTCTACAAAGGCATCGACGATGCCTGGTTCCAAGGACGTATCGCCGACTCGGCTTACAGCTTCGAGCGCAAGGTGAACAGCGGCGACCGCATCGTCGTCGGCGTCAACGAGTTCACCGATGGCGATGACGGCGAGTCCAACATCTTGTACATCGGGCCGGAGGTCGAGGAGCGCCAACTCAAGCGGCTGGCAAACGTGAAACACGACCGCAGCGACGCTGAGGTGTCGTCAACGCTGGCCGCGGTGACCGCGGCTGCTGCCGATCCTGCGGCGAACACCATGCCCGTGATCCTCGACGCCGTTCGGGCCTACGCCACCGTCGGTGAAATCGTCGGAGCGCTCGAGGCCGAATTCGGCCGCTGGACCGAGCCCCTCAGCATCTGACCCCCGCCAATCGGGGGGGTCAGGAGACGACGGCCTGCACGGCGGCCGCTACTTCGTCTGACGAGGCACCCGGATGCAGAACAGCGGCCACGCCCGCATCGAGCAGACGCTGCACGTCCCGCTCCGGAATGATGCCGCCCACCACCACCGGGATCGACGCCTTCTGTTCGGCCAACAACTCCACCACCTTCGGTGCCAACGTGAGATGTGCACCCGAGTGCATCGACAGCCCGATCACGTCGACGTCTTCGTCGATCGCCGTCGCCGCCACCATCTGCGGCGTCTGTCGAAGCCCGGTGTAGATCACCTCCATGCCGGCATCGCGCAGGATCCGGGCCACGATCTTCACACCGCGGTCGTGGCCGTCCAGGCCCACCTTTGCCACCAAAACCCGAGTCGACATGGCTTGGGATCGTAGGACCTCGGCTCCGTCGGGGCCAGAACCCGACCACGCAGGAGCATCCCACGCGCTCTATCCTCATCAGATGCGAGTCCTGACGAAGGCCAACGACACCTGCTGGTGCGGTAGCGGCAAGAAGTTCAAGCGTTGCCACAAATACTCCCAGGAAGCCATCCGGCCCGGGACCATCACCCCAGTGCGCGATGTTCCATCGACCATCGATCAGCCCATGTGGGCGGGCGGCAAACCCAACGAGCGTTGGGACGAGGACTGGGTGAAGACCCCCGACATCATCGAACGGATGAAACGAACGGGTCGCCTCGCCGCCGACACGCTCAACTACCTCGGCACCCTCGTGGAGCCCGGCATCACGACAGAGGAAATCGACGCTGCGTGTCACGCCCGCGCCATCGAGGTCGAGGCCTACCCCAGCCCTCTCATGTACCCCGGCAGCGTCGACCCCTTCCCGAAGTCGCTCTGCACCTCGGTCAACGAGGTCATCTGCCACGGCATCCCCGACAACCGTCCGCTCCGCGACGGCGACATCGTCAACTTCGACGTCACGCTGTTCAAAGAGGGCGTGCACGGCGACACCAACGCCACGTTCTTCGTTGGCGACATCGATGAGGACTCCAGGCGTCTCACCACCGTCACCCGCGACGCCACGATGAAGGGCATCGAGGCAGCGAAGCCCGGCAACCCGATCAACGAGATCGGGCGTGCCATCCAGCAGTACGCCGAAGGAGCCGGTTTCGGGGTCGTGCGCGATTTTGTCGGCCATGGCATCGGCGAGCAGTTCCACACCGACCTCCAGATCTGCCACTACTACCACCCACGGCTCACCGACATCATCGAGCCCGGGATGACTTTCACGATCGAACCCATGATCACGCAGGGCAGCTACCGAGCCCGCATGTGGGACGACGGGTGGACCGCGGTCACGGCCGACGGTGGGCGCACCGCTCAATTCGAGCACACCATTCTGATCACCGACGACGGTCCTGAGATCCTCACCACCCCGACCGACACGTCAACCCACCCCTTCTGGGCGCTGTAGCTCTCAGGGCTTTGCGGACCGGGGCACGCGCTCTCGCGCCGCTGCCTGCGCGACACTGGTTCGATGCGTAGAGGTTTCGCCGGTCTCATCCTGGGTCTGTCGCTGGTGGTTGCATCCATCAGCTGGGCCGGTTTCATCATGTCGAGAACGGTGCTCGACCCCGGTCGTTCCGAGCGACTGTCGGTGCAGATGTTCGAGAACGAGGAGCTCAGATCGGTGCTCGTGTCGCGACTCGCCGAGAGCCTCGGCGCAGCGCTGCCGGGTGACGTCGTGGTGCCGAGTCAGACGCTCGAAGCCGCAGCGTCACTTGCCCTCGACAACCCCGACGTCCAGGCCCTCGTCCAGACTGCGATCGTCGACACCCACCGATCCGCGCTCGAAGGTGACGTGCAACCGGTCGTGATCGACAGCGCCATCCTCAGCGAGACCCTTCGAAGCTCGCTCGTGGCCACCAATCCGAATCTCGAGGCGGTCCTGCCCCAGCTACCGTCTGCCAGCATCGAATTGCCCACCACGGGCCTGAATCTGTTGGGCTCGCTGAAGGGCTTTGTCGACCAGGCGACGATCCTCGCTGGGCTGGCGGCAATCATCGGGGCAGCAACGGCGTTGGTCGTCACCAGCGACCGCCCAGCCATCCTTCGACGGGTCGCATTCTGGGCGCTCGGTGCATCGCTCTTCTGGTTGATCGTCGCGTTCGGCGTTCCGTTCCTCGCAGGCCTCATCGGACCCGCGTCCTCCGCCTTGATCACTGCGGCCATCGATGTCTTCTTCGGAGCGATGGTCCCACCGGCCATCGTGATGGCGGCCACCGGAGTCGGCCTCTTCGCCGTCTCGATCTTCTGGGACTCCTTTGCGGCTCGACAACCAGCCCGCGTCGCCCAGCCGGCCCGTGCCCCGCGCGGTACCGGCGCCAAGACCACGGCGACCCGTCTCGGTGCCGCCAGCTCCCCTCCCCCGGTCGAGTCCTACGGGCAGCCGGTGCATCGTCAGCCGATCGACCAGACCGTCGTCCAGTCCTTGCCGGTCTCCGAGCAGCCGACCGCACGGCCCGGCCCAACCGCAGCAGCCATGCCGACGATCGATTCGCATTCCGCCGGAGCGAGTGAGGGTCAGACGACTCCGGCACGAGAACCGATCTGGATCGAGGGCCGGGGATATGTCGATCCGGATGATCCGACGATTCCGCCGGCCAGCAGGCCGACCTGAGCGTCGCTACCGTTCGGCCATGGACCCGCTGAACGATTTCGATCGCACCGAAGCCACGTACGACGGCATCACCAAGACCGTGTACCGGAAGGGCTCCGGTCCCGGTGTCGTGCTCATGACCGAGATGCCGGGCATCACCCCGACAGTGGCCGACTTCGCACGACGCGTCGTCGACATCGGGTGCACCGTGGCGATGCCGTCCCTCTTCGGGACTGACGGCCGCCCGCTCAGCAATCGAGCGCTGATCGCCACGATGCCCAAGGCCTGCGTCAGCAGTGAGTTCCACGCCCTGGCAACAGGCAAGGCCTCACCGGTGACGGTGTGGCTGCGCTCTCTCGCCGCATCGCTCCACGAGGAGTGCGGTGGGCCCGGAGTCGGCGCCATCGGCATGTGTTTCACCGGTGGCTTCGCGTTGGCAATGATGGTCGACGACGTCGTCGTCGCCCCGGTCCTCAGCCAGCCAAGCCTTCCGCTGGCCATCGGGAGCAAACGAGCGAGCGACCTCGGTGTGTCCCCGGAGGACCTCGCCATCGTCAAACGGCGTGTCGATGGCGGTTGCCCGGTGCTCGGATTGAGGTTCACCGAGGACCGGGCCGTCGGCACCCGGTTCGACACGCTCCGGTCCGAGCTGGGTGATGGTTTCATCGCAATCGAGATCGACTCCTCACCGGGCAACCCTCACGGATTCGCCCGGAGCGCGCACTCTGTGGTGACGACCGAGGTCGTCGAGACTCCTGGGCACCCCGCGTACGACGCTGTCCAGCGGGTCCTCGACTTCTTCCGAACGCAGCTCGAGTTGGCGCCTGGAACCGACGATCGAGGCTGACCTCAGCCCGGCAGTTCTTGGTCGATCCAGTCGACGATGGCGGCAAGCACATCAGCTTGTTCCGGCTCGTTCATGCACTCATGACGTAGCCCGTCCCAGACCTTTCTGGTGACTCCGGGCAGCCGACCCAGCGCCTCGGATGCCGATGGCGGAACCAGTCGGTCCTCCGCCCCGTGCAGCACGTAGGCCGGCACCCGGATGCGATCGAGTGATGCGGCCGCTGCCGTCATGGTCCTGAAGATCTCGTTACCGAGAGCGGCGGTTGCTCCTGCGATGACCAGTGGGTCGTCGAGGTAGGCCCGCTGCACAGCGACGTCGCGCGACAACAACTCGCCCTCGATCTTCGACGGAATGTGTTGCTTCGGCAACACCCGGCTGAGCACGGGCGCGACCACTTTCTGCCATCCAGGGACGACGGCTTCGAGCGCAGGGGCGCTGATGACCGCGAGGTCGGGTTGGGGTCGATCGCCCTCGAGATAGGAGGTGACGACCAGACCGCCGAGCGAATGGCCGAGCAGGATCACCGGAACACCAAGTGTCCGTCGTTCGGCCAACAGGACCTCGAGGTCGTCCAGATACTGGTCGAACGACTTCACGAACGCCCTGCGACCCCCGGACTGGCCGAACCCACGCTGGTCGTACCCCAGCGTGTCGATGCCACGCTCGGCGAAGAACGCGCCGACATGCTCATATCGGCCGGAGTGCTCACCGATGCCATGCACGATCAGCATCGCTGCTCGTGGTGCCTCCGCTCGCCAGTGACGGCGGAGCTGGGTGAAGCCGTCTGTCGTTGAGGAGAGTTCGGTCTCTGAGGTCGGCACCGAATCAGACTAGACGCCGACGGGTCTCGCCCATGGCCGCATCAGCGCGATCTCCCGAGCAGACTGGGCTCGATGACTTCATCCTCGGAGACCACGAGCGCAGCACGCCGGGCGACAGCGGTGCCGCTGGAGCGGCTGGCCGCCGTCGGCATCGGTGGCGCAGTTGGCAGCGGCGTGCGCTACGGAGCCGTGTCGCTCGACCGAAGTCCGTCGCTCACGATTCTGGTCGTCAACGTGGTCGGATCGGCGCTGCTCGGCGCGCTGATCGCTCACCGGTCTCGCCGCGGCGCGCACGGCCTCGAGGATCGATGGACAGCCCTTGTCGGGATCGGGTTCTGCGGCGGACTCACGACGTTCTCCACTCACGTCGTCGACGTGGCCGATCGGATCGCCGACGGCGGATGGGCGAATGGTTCCCTTTCGCTCGTCGCCACCACCGTTCTCTGCGTTGCGGCCGCCATGACCGGCCATCGATTGCTCGATGCACTCGACGACACTGCAGCATCATGATCTGGGTAGCCGTGGTCGTGCTCGGTGCGGTCGGCGCCGTGCTCAGGGCTGTCGTCGCCGAACGCCTCCCGCCTCTGGTGGCAACGGCGTCGGTCAATGTGGCGGCTGCGTTCTTCCTCGGATGGGCCGTCACCTTCGATGGGGTCCTCGGAGCCGGTCTTCGGATCGGGCTCCTCGGAGCGCTGTCGACCTGGTCGACGCTGGCCAATCAACTTGCCGAGCTCGGACGCGAACGCCGTTGGGTCGAGGCCGCTGCGTACCTCATTGCGACCCTCGTCGCCGGTGTGGGCGCAGCATGGATCGGACTCGGGCTGAGCTGAGCTGAGCTGAGCTGAGCAAGGAGCCCGTTGCTACTCCTGCCCTGCGTCGTCCAGCTCGGCACAGGGATACTCGAAACGGTTGACTTCGTTCCCGTCGGCGTCAGCGATGACGACCACGCCGAGCTCGCGCTCGGGATGCAGTCGACACTGCTCCTTTGCGAACTCGACCAGCTGGCTGCGAGCCTGCGCGTTCGGGTCCTCGTCCGGCAGGGTCGGCGGCACGGCCGTGGTGGTCGTCGCATCGAAATCGATGGGCGACGACGACTCGCTGGTGCACGATGCGCCGAGCGCGATACACAACGCAAGCGATGCGAGCGTGCGTGACCGAAGGGCAACCATTCGGAGAGGATATGAGATTGAACCCGATGCCATCGGTCGGGGTGGCTACGGTGCCGTGGTGGAAATCGACGAATCCCAGCGACCGACCGATGGGAGCGCGGTGGATGCCATCGTTCCCTTGCCTCGTCGGGTGGTCGTCGGACTGTCCATCGGGCACGGGGGCATGTCGATCCTCATCAATCTCCTGGGCATTCTGTTGGTGTTCTTCTACCTTCCACCAGCGTCTGCCGGCCTTCCCCAACTCGTCACAGACGCGACCTTCCTCGTTGTGCTCAACGCCATCGTGCTGGTTGCGGCCGCCGGCCGCCTCACCGACGCCATCACCGACCCGCTGATCGCTGCCTACTCCGACCGGAGTCGGCATCCGAGAGGCCGTCGGATCCCGTTCATGACCCTGGCCGCCGTTCCGGCTGCGGTCCTGACGGCACTCATGTTCACGCCGCCGTTCACCCACACCAGCGGATGGAACATCGTGTGGCTCCTCGGCGTCCAGTTGCTCCTCTACGTCGCCCTCACGGCGTACGTCACCCCCGCGTTCTCGCTCGTAGCCGATCTCGGACGGACGCCGAACGAGCGACTCGATCTGGCGACCTGGACATCGGTCGCCTGGGCTGGGGGGATCGTGGTCGCAGCAACAACGCCATTCCTGTCGACGGTGTTCGTCGGCGTCGGACTGTCCACGGTTCGAGCCTGGCAGGTGTCAGTGGTCCTGGTGTGTGTCGTTGCCGCTATCGGCATGCTCGTCCCGAGATTCACCATCGACGAGCGCATCTGGGCCGCTCGCGACGCTCCGGCTCAGGCACCACTGGCGGCATCGCTGCGACGTGTGTTCGGAAATCGCTATTTCCGCTATTACGTCGCGGCTGACCTCGCCTACTTCTGCGGTTTGATGATCATTCAGACCGGTCTGCTCTACTACGTCACGGTGCTGCTCGAATTGGACGAAGAACTCACCGGACCACTGCTGTTGTTGATGGTGGTGGTCGCCATGCTGCTGTATCCAGCCGTCAACTCCATCGCCAAGTCACACAGCGGAAAACGCTTGGTGGTCTTCGCGTTCGCCATCGCCGCATTCGACTTCATCGGAGTGGTGTTTCTCGGCCGCTATCCGTTCCCCAACTGGCTCGAAGCAGTGTTGTTGATCGTGATCTTCTCGGTGCCGTTCGCCATCCTCAGCGTGATCCCTTCGTGGATCCTCACCGACATCGCCGAACACTCAGCCAACACGACCGGCGAGGCATCGGCGGCCATGTTCTTCGCCGCTCGTACCTTCTTGCAGAAGATGAGCCAGACCATCGGTGTGATCCTCTTCGCGCTCCTGACCTCATTCGGGCGCGACATCGGCGACGACCTCGGCATCCGATTGTCCGGCTTGGCCGGCGTCGTGCTCTACGGCCTCGCAGCGCTGTTGTTCCTCGGCTACGACGAGGAGACGTTGCAGTCCGAGCTCGGTCAGGCAGCGCCAGACCGCCGAACGATCAACTCGGGCTGAACAGCAGCGGGGCCCGGCCCCGACCGGTGTGCTTCTGATCGGGGCCGTGGTCCTTCAGTGTCCCGGCCTCGGTCATTTCACCGATCACCTTGCGAACCGTCGCCGTCGATGCGCCTGACGCCCGCTCGAGTTGGGCGATGGTGAACATGCCATCGGGAATCGCTGCCCGAACGGCATCGGGCGAGACTCGACGCCGACGCTTGCCCCCGGTCGTTGAACTCGCTGTCTTGACATGCACGATGCCCGCGTCCGCCAGGACGTCGGCCGGCACCCCGAACGCGACGAACGCCTCCGGCGTCACGCCGTTCTCGCTCGCCCACCCGGAGGCGTGCACGATGAACAGCTCGCGATGATGCGAACCGTCGACCGCCTCGAGCGCTTGCAGACGCGACAGTGCCTTGAGGCGATCGAGAGGATCGGCCGCCGACTCGGACTCCTCGGTTGCGCGTGCGATCGCTTCGTGGTCATGCACAGAAGACGGGTCTTCCAACCAACGTAAATAGGAACGAACTGCTTCTTCTGATGACGACATGATCACTCCGCGCGTATGTTGATGAACAACCAACGATAACGGGATTGTGTATTGCAAAAACAACAGAACTCGCCACGAGGGCGAGTTCTATGTTGGTACCCCGTACGGGATTTGAACCCGTGCTACCGGCATGAGAAGCCGGCGTCCTAGGCCGCTAGACGAACGGGGCCCGTGCGGATGCCGAAGCACCTGCGAGCGAGCGGAGCCTAGCGACCCGGTGACCGGACCACTGCCTTCGCTCGTTTGTTCGGAGGGGAGGACTCGAACCCCCAATGTCTGGACCAGAACCAGATGTGTTGCCGATTACACCACCTCCGAAGGTGGAGCCATCAGGTTAGCGGCGCCTGCGGTGAGCCAACACCCGAATCTGGTCCGGAATCAGAGCTTGTCGGACAGACGTTCGAGACGTCGGAAGCTGATGATCTGGCCGAGACTGACGGCAACGGTCTCGCGAACGAGCCGGCCGAACGGTGCGCCAGCCTCCGTGACCGACACCGAGGCATCGAGACCGACCTCACGAGCGATCAGCTGCGCTCGCCTCGCGTGGTACGGATCAGTGACGATCACGACCTCGGTGATCCCTTCGGATTCGAGAAATCTGGCCGCTGCCGCCAGCTGTTCGAACGTCGACGTTCCGTCAACCTCGAGCCGAAGCCGCTCGTCGGCGATCCCGATGGTGGATCGGAGATAGTCGTATGCGGCCTTCGCCTCTGTCGTGGTGTCCTCACTCTGGCCGCCCCCTGTGACAACGATGATCTCGACGTCATCTCGGAGATAGAGCTCAGCTGCGTGATCGAGGCGGCCTCGCAACACCGGTGATGGCGTGCCGTTGTACTGAGCAGCTCCGAGCACGATCGCCGCCGTCGATGGAATGCGCAGGTCCGGGTCGGAGCGACTTGCCCACCACACCTGCACGAACGTGATCGCCCCGTAAGCCACGGCGAGCACCACGATCAACGCCAGGGTCCGGCGAATCAGTGCCGGACGGCTGGAGCCCGTCGGCAACGACGAACCTCCGTTGGTCGCCCGCTTGGACCGCCGCATCATTCGTCTTACAACCGAGCGCGAGCGGAACGAAGCCGCTCGAGAGCAACAGCGCGATCGAGGGCGGCCATGGGTTCGAACAGCGGGAGCCCGGATCGAGATCCGGAGACCGCCATCCGTACCGGCAATTGCGTCTTGGCGTCGAGATCCCGACCCACACCGAACACGACCTCCTCGAGTGCATCGGGCGTCCACTCGCAGGTCTCACATCGCTCGATGACCGCGTCGAGGACCGCAGCCACGCCGTCTTTCGACATCACCTTCTTCCAGTCCTTCTCGGATGGTTCCGGCGCGTCTCCGACGACCCAGTCGAGCAGACCGGGAACATCGGTTGGCAGCGTGACACGACTCTGCACCTCTGGAGCGAGCCGACGGTAGAGGCCGGCATCGATCTCGCCCGTGCCGGATGACGACCACACGATGAAGTCATCGACGGGCATCGCCCGTACGTATTCGCGTTGGAAGTGCTCGAGCTTCTTCACGTCGAAGAAGGCCGGCGCCTTGTTGATGTCGGACAGCTCGAAGGCCTCGATGAACTCGGCGATCGGCCGAATCTCCTCCCCATCCTTCGGGCCCCAACCGAGTGTGAGGAGGTAGTTGCGCATGGCGTCGGGCAGGAATCCCTTCGCCCGATAGTCACCAACCGCGACGTCGTCGCGTCGCTTCGAGAGCTTCTGGCGCTTTTCGTTGACGATCAGCGGCAAGTGGGCGTACTGCGGCTGGTCGGTGCCCCCCATCGCCTGACGGAGCAGGAGGACACGCGGCGTGGTGTTGACGAGGTCCTCTCCCCGCACGACGTGGGTGATGCCCATGTCGAGGTCGTCGTAGGCGTTGGCGACGTGGAACATCGGGACGCCGTTCGACCGAACGATGATGAAGTCCTCCAAGACCGAGTTCTCGAACTCGACCCGACCGCGGATGAGGTCGTCCCACCCGGTCGTGCCCTCGTCCGGGGTACGGAATCGCACGACCACACCTTCGCCGGCCTCGACGTCACGATGACGACAGAACCCGTCGTAGCCGGCGTCCTTGGATCCGACTGCTTCGGCTCGGGCCTTGACGGCGTCCTGCGTGCAGTCGCAGCGATAGGCCAGACCATCGTCGAGCATTCCCTGCGCCGACGCTCGATAGAGATCGAACCGATCCGACTGGCGGTACTCCTCGTCCCAGTCGATGCCGAGCCACCCGAGGCTGTCGTAGATGGCGTCGATGAGTTCGGGGCGACTTCGGTCGGCGTCGGTGTCCTCGACCCGCAAGATCATCGTCCCACCCACGTGACGGGCGTACATCCAGTTGAACAGCGCCGAGCGGGCGCCCCCGACGTGGAGGTAGCCGGTCGGAGCAGGAGAGAACCGGACGCGCACGCCGGCATCAACAGTGGAATCAGCAGTCACCAGGCGATCGTACTGCCGGTGTCAGAGCGCGAGGTTGCGCTTCCAGTCAGTGCGGTAGTCGCTCTCGATCGCAGCGTGCGGTCGGTGAAGTGCCGCATCGGGCACGAGATCGGCGATGGCGCGGCGTTCCCGGTAGTGGTGATGAGAGTGCACCTGGGCGAACAGATCTTGTCGCAGCGTCACCAAATCGTCCGCTGGAGCGTCGTCGAGGAAGCCGAACATCGTGAACGCAGCAGTGAGGTCGTGCACCACGGGGCCCCTCCCGAACAGTGCAGACCGCTTGGTGGCGACGGCGACGCAACCGGCGACGGCGTCCTCGTGATGTACCGATCCGAGACGAAGCGAGTCGTCGAAGAGATGGACCAGCGTCAGCGCATATCCCTGATCGGGGCCCTGCGCTCCCATACGGGGTCCGGATGGCTGCGGCCCATCGATGTCACCCGGACGATCGGCGATCCAGGAGTCACCGCGACGAGGCGGCGATGTGTACTTCCTGACCTTCTCTGTCGGATCCGTCGGGACATAGTCAGGCGCAGCCACGAGAGGAGACTACCGTGCCCCGAATGATCGATCCCTCCGTCTTGTATCAGATTGTTCTCCTCCTCCACATCGCCGCCGCGATCGTCGGGTTCGGTGGCGTCATCGCTCACAGTGCCTACAACGCAAAGGCGTTCGGAGGAACCGCAGGCGATGCCGCCGTCCTCTTGCGAACCACCCAGCTCGTCACTGCGCTCGCCCACTACGCGATCTACGGCGTCTTCGCCCTCGGCATCGTGTTGGTCGCGGTCAGCGACGGCGGGGTCGGCTTCGACGAGCCGTGGATCTCGGCATCGTTCGTGGTCTGGTTCCTGCTGGTCGGCGTGGCCCACGGGCTGGTGAAGCCGGCGGTCAGGTCCCTCACCGAGAAAGCCGAGTCGATGGCACCCGCAACCAAGATGACCGACGATCCCGAGGTCGTCGGTCTGGCCAAGAAGCTGGCCCTCGGCGAGGGCCTCACCCAGTTGTTCCTGGTGATCGCTCTGGTCTTGATGATCTGGCAACCGTGAACGTGAACGCGTCGGGCGCTTGTGAACGCGTCGGCGCATGGCGCCTTTGGCGTTCCTCGAGTTGCTCGCTGACGCTCTCAACTCGCGTTCAGGAAGGGCCGTCAGCGCTCACTTCGAGAGGGCGTAGACGACCGTGTCGCTCAGCGCCTGCCAGCTCGCCTCGATGATGTTCTCCGACACGCCGATGGTGGTCCAACGGCGCTCGCCGTCGGTTGCGTCGATCAGCACTCGCGTGATTGCACCGGTTCCGCTCTGCGAATCGAGAATTCGCACCTTGTAGTCGGACAGCTTCACGTTGGCCAACGCGGGATAACGCTCCCCCACCGCAGACCGGAGGGCCGCATCGAGTGCGTTGACGGGGCCGTTGCCCTCTCCTGTCGCGATGACGCGTTCGGTGACCGAGGCGTCACCTTCGACCGGCACGTTCAACTTCACGGTCGCTTGCGTCTCGACCCCGCCGTAGTGGCCGAGTGGATTGATGTCGAGCGCCATCTTCTCGCCAGGACGGTGATCGACGGTGACTCGGAACGACTCGATCTCGAAAAATGGGTTCCGCCACCCGGTGGCCCGACGCATCAGGAGCTCGAGCGATGCATCTGCCGCCTCGAAGTGGTAGCCGGCGTTCTCCAGTGCCTTCAGCTCCTGAAGGACCGAGCTCAGCTGCTGTGGCTCGAGCTCGATGCCGAGCTCCTTGGCCTTGAGTTCGACGGTCGACCGGCCGGACAGGTCCGACACCAGGAACCGCGTGCCGTTGCCCACCAGGGCAGGATCGATGTGCTCGTAGGCATCAGCTCGACGGGCGATCGCAGAGGTGTGTAGTCCTGCTTTGTGGGCAAACGCTGACTTGCCGACGTACGGCAATGCGTCGTTCGGCGGCAGGTTCACCAGTTCCGCAACGTGACGGCTCACGCTGCTCATGCGCTCCATCGACCCGTCTGGAAGCGTTCGTATTCCCATCTTCAAGCTGAGGTTCGGCACGAATGTCGTGAGGTCACAGTTGCCGGTGCGTTCGCCGTAGCCGTTGATGGTCCCCTGCACGTGGCGAGCGCCGGCCCGGACGCCGGCGACGGCATTGGCGACAGCGCAACCCGTGTCGTTCTGGGTGTGCATCCCGATGGTGAGCTCGGGGAACATCTCGACCACTCGGTGTGTGGTTCCCTCGATCTCGTGCGGCAGCGACCCGCCGTTGGTGTCGCACAACACAAGCGCTTCGGCCCCGGCGATGGCCGCCGCCTCGAGGGCCCGCAGCGCGAACTCGGGATTGCGTTTGTAGCCATCGAAGAAGTGCTCGAAGTCCACGAAGACCCGTCGATCATTCGCCCGGAGGTAGGCCACTGAATCGCTGATCATCGCGACGCCCTCATCGAGTGTGGTTCGCAGCGCCTCGATGACGTGATAGTCCCAGCTCTTCGCCACGATGCAACAGACCGGGGTCCGAGCGGCGATCAGGTTGGCGAGGGTCTCGTCCTCGTCGACCTTTCCCTTCGGTCGACGCGTCGACCCGAACGCAACGAGTGTCGAGACTTCGAGCCTGAGCTCACCGGCTGCGGCTCGCTGGAAGAATGCGTCGTCACGGGGGTTCGATCCTGGCCACCCGCCTTCGATGTAGTGGACGCCGAGGTGGTCCAGCTGTGCCGCAATGCGCAACTTGTCGTCCGTCGTCAGCGCGATGCCCTCGAACTGGGACCCGTCCCGCAAGGTCGTGTCGAAGATCTCGACCGATTCCGGCCACGACGGATCCCGAACCGGTTCGCGGGAGATGTCCATCAGCCGGCGACCACGGTGCGCCACGAGAAGGGATCGTCGGCCTTGCCGTTCAGCAGGTCAGTGAGCGCACTTCGGAGTCGTAGCGTGTTCGGCCCGGGCTGCCCGTCACCGACCGTGACAGGCGAATCACCGACCACGATCGTGCCGACGGGAGCCAAGACGGCGGCCGTACCCGAGAGAAACATCTCACCTCGACCCGCCCAGTCGGTGAGTTCAGAGATCGTGATCGGCCGCTCCTCGATCGCGTATCCGAGTGTGGCGGCCATGGCGAGCACGGAGTTGCGGGTGACACCATGCAGGAACGACTCGTCGAGCTGTCTCGTGATGAGGCGTCCGTCCTCGACCAGGAAGAAATTCGCCGCACCGGTCTCGGTGATGTCGTCGTGGCTGGCGAACAAGACCTGGTCGGCACCGTGGTTGGCCTTCGCATCGAGCGTGGGGCCAAGGGCCATCACGTAGTTGGCTCCGCTCTTGACCATGCCGAACTGAGGCGTCGTGCGGGGCAGCTTGGTCTCGACGTAGAGCGTCAGCGGGCGAACGCCGCCCGCGAAGTAGTCGCCGACCGGGGAGCAGATGACATACAAGAGCCCCGAACTGCTCGGCGCGGCGGCGGCCCCGATGTTCGGCAGTGTGCCGATGAACGTCGGCCGGATGTAGAGCGACCCTGGCGGTTCGGGAGCGAAGGACGCGTTGGCTTCGACGGCATCAATGATGAGCCGGCGCACGAGACTCGGATCAGGCTGGCTCACGCGGAGGCGACCAATGCTCTGACACAGACGAGCCACGTGATCGTCGAGCCGGAAGATCGCCAACGTGCCGTCCACCTGGCGATGTGCCTTGAGACCCTCGAAACAGGCGCTGCCGTAGTGCAGAGCATGAGTTGCCGGATGCAGGTTGAGCTCGGCGAGAGGTTCGGCCGACCCCTCGTAGGTGTAGACGCCGGCAGCGAGCCTCGCCGTGGTCATCTGATCACCGAAGAGCGAGCCGAACGGAGCAGCGAAAGGGTCATCCGGTGCGCCGGTGGGATTGGTGATCATGAAAGCATCCTCTTTGTCTTGTACGGGCGTGTCAGCCTGGCGTGTGTGGTCGGTCGAGCGGGTTCAGCTCTCGAGAGCCGAAACGACGGCCGCCCCGATCTCGGTCGTCGATCCCGTCAGGTCCACACAAGCATCGCACGCGGAACGGATCTTGGCAGCAGCGTTCGACTCACCGAGGAAGTCGAGCATCATCGCTCCGCTCACGATCGCTGCGATCGGGTTTGCCTTGTTCTGCCCAGCAATGTCCGGGGCCGAGCCGTGAACTGGCTCGAACATCGACGGTCCGGTGCGCGCCGGGTTCAGGTTGGCCGAGGCGGCCAGGCCGATACCACCCGACACGGCTCCCCCGAGATCGGTGAGGATGTCACCGAAGAGGTTGTCAGTGACGATCACGTCGTAGCGCTGGGGGTCCTGGACGAAGTAGATGCAGGCCGCGTCGACGTGGTTGTAGGCCGTCTCGACCGACGGGTACTCGACCGCGACCTCGTTGAACGTGCGTTCCCACAGGTCGCCGGCGAAGGTCAACACGTTCGTCTTGTGCACGAGCGTGAGGTGATTCGACCGTTGGGTCGCCAACTCGAAGGCGTAGCGGATGGCCCGCTCGGCGCCCATTCGGGTGTTGACCGAACCCTGAGTCGCGATCTCGTGCGGTGTGCCCTTCCGCAGGAAACCGCCCTCGCCGGCGTAGGCCCCCTCGGTGTTCTCGCGGATGACGACGAAGTCGTGGCCGGGCCCATCGGCGGACGACGCGAGCTTGAACGGACGCTGATTGATGTAGAGGTCGAGCTCGAAACGCATCTTGAGCAGCAAGCCCCGCTCGATCACACCGGGTGGCACGCCGGGGGCACCGACGGCACCGAGGTAGATGGCGTCGAGATCTCGCCACTCGGCGAGGGTCGAGTCCGGCAGGACCGTCCCGTCGGCGAGGTATCGGGCCCCACCGAGGTCGTAACTCACGGGATCGATCCGGACGCCGGTGGCCGCGATCACCGCGAGGCCCTGGGCAATGACCTCTGGCCCGATGCCGTCGCCACCGACGATTCCGATGCGATGAGTGTTGTCAGCCATGGTGCTCCAATCTGCGGCGTGCGGCGCCGATCCTAACGAGGCAGCGCAGAACCGTCGGTCGGAACAGGAGTGAAATTGCTTCTCAAGGCACCTCGCGGTTCCGCCGTTGACATGCTCGAAGAAGGAGCGTCGCCATGACGAACATCGATTCCAACACATTCTCGATGAAGACTGTCCCCGACTCGTGGCGCGAGGCGGAGACAGAGGCCGGAGTACCCGACCCGACACCGCTGAGAAAGGACCGCGCCGTCAGCGTCGTGCCGATTCGACAGGACGCCGACGTCCTCACGGGCGTGGTGGCTGCGTTGTGCATGTCGATCATGACCGGCGTCTGCTGGTACCTGTACGAGAGTCGAGACGTGATCACCACGCCGTGGCTCGCGATCCCCGTCGGCGTACTCATCGCGATCGCCGTTCGGCTCGGCACCGGTGCGAATCACGGCGACGTGAAAGCCACGATCTCGCTGATCTTCTACATCCTGACCGTCTTCGTCGTGGCCTTCTTCATCGAATCGCGGGACTTCTTGCTGGTCTTCGGACATCGCCCGAGCTTCACAGAACTCCAGACCGAACTCGTCCGTGATCGCCTGACCCAGCCGATGACGATGCTCGGCTGGCTGCTCGGCTTGGTAGCCAATCTGCAGACCGGCTTTGCACTCACCCCACGACGGAAGAAGCGTCGCCGCTGAGCGCTGGTCGCCGAGCGACAGGCGGACCTCCTAGCCTTGTCCGGGATGCCTGCCTCATACGAACTCTCCCAAGACGCGTTCGATCGGCTCAAGACCGAACACGATGATCTGACGACCCGCGGTCGCATCGAGATCGCCAAGAAGATCGAGACTGCCCGTGAGCTCGGCGACCTCTCCGAGAACGGCGACTATCACGCCGCCAAGGAGGAGCAGGGCAAGATGGAGGGCCGGATCATCCATCTCGCCAGCCTCATCGAGAACTCCACCATCGTCGATACCGCCGCCGGGGCCGACGAAGTCCGCGCCGGTTGCGTCGTTGCCGTCAAGTACGCCGGTGACGACGACGTCGAGAAGTACCTGCTCGGTTCGATCGAGGAACGCCGCGACGGCGTCCTCGTGATGTCGCCCGGCTCACCGATGGGCCGGGCGCTGATGGGCGCCAAGCCGGGTGACTCGGTCAGCTACGAATCTCCCGGCGGAGCGATGACGGTCGAAGTCGTCGCCATCGAAACCTGAACCGATCAGAGACCCGAGCCGATCAGCGACCGAGCTGATCGGCGACAGCCGCTGCGGCAGATTCCACCAGCGGTCCGAACCGCTCGCCTGGCGCGTTCGTCATGCGGTCAATCGGCCCGCTCACGCTGATGGCAGCGACAACGTCGCCTCCGGGGTCCAGGATCGGGGCACTCACCGAGGCCACGCCTGGCTCTCGCTCCCCCACCGATGTGGCGAGCCCGAGCGACGGAGCAGTCAGCGCCCGTCCTGCCGATCCCAACGACAAGGTGAGTCTGGCCCCGACCGGCACGATCGTGCGGAGGCCGTGAGCCGACTCGGCGACATCGACACAGACGCGATCGTCACCGTCACGAACGTAGAGCTGGGCGCTCTCACCGCTCCGCTCGCTGAGCGAGCGAAGGTGGGGGCGGGCTGCATCGCAGAGGGCCTCGAGCCCATCGATGGTGCGGGCCAGAGCGACGAATCGATAGCCGAGTGCGAAGCGACCATCGGCGGAGCGACGAACCATGCCGTGGAGCTCGAGAGCCGAAGCGAGTCGGTGGACGGTGGCACGAGTGATGCCAGTGCGTTCGGTGAGCTGAGCCGTCGTGCACGGCCCCTCCGACAAGACATCGATGAGTGCCATCGACTTGTCAATCACGCCGACGCCGCTTACGGTGTTGCCCATCTAGTGAGACTACATGTCCACTATATGAGACGACAAACGCACGACCGATGAATCGAGCACCCGTGACCAACTCTTCCGACGCTGCTCGGCCCCAGACCCTGGCCGACAAACTCTGGGACCGCCACCTCGTCCATCGAGGCACCGACAGCGAACCCGACCTGCTCTACATCGACCTGCACCTCGTCCACGAGGTGACGAGCCCGCAAGCATTCGACGGACTGCGGATCAACGGCCGCAGCGTGAGACGGCCAGACCTCACGGTGGCTACCGAGGACCACAACGTCCCCACAGCCGACATCGATCAGCCCATCGCCGACCCGATCAGTGCAAAGCAGATCGACACGCTTCGCGTGAACACCGCCGAGTTCGGCATCACCAACCACCCGATGGGATCACCGGGACAGGGCATCGTGCATGTCATCGGTCCCGAGCAGGGGCTCACGAGGCCGGGAATGACCGTTGTGTGCGGCGACAGCCACACGGCCACCCACGGCGCATTCGGCGCGCTGGCGTTCGGCATCGGCACGAGCGAGGTCGAACACGTCTTGGCGACGCAGACGCTGCCGCAGACCAGACCGAAGACGATGGCGATCACCGTCGACGGATCACTCGGTGAGGGAGCCACGGCCAAGGACTTGATCCTGGCGATCATCGGCATCATCGGGACCGGCGGCGGGATCGGCCACATCGTCGAATACCGGGGAGAGGCCATCAGAAACCTCTCGATGGAAGGCCGCATGACGGTCTGCAACATGAGCATCGAAGCCGGCGCCAAGGCAGGGATGATCGCCCCGGACGACGTCACCTTCGCCTACCTCGAAGGCAGGGAGCACACTCCCCAGGGAGCTGATTGGGACGCCGCCGTCGCCGACTGGCGGACCTTGCCTTCTGATCCCGGCGCAACATACGACAAGGAAGTCGTGATCGACGCTGCCTCGATCACGCCCTATGTGAGTTGGGGCACCAACCCCGGCCAGGTCGCCCCGCTCTCGGCGTCGGTACCCGACCCCTCGACCTTCGGCGATCCGTCCGAGCGCAACGCCGCCGAACGAGCACTCGCCTACATGGGCCTGACGCCCGGCACCCCTTTCAGCCAGATCCCAGTCGACACGGTGTTCATCGGTTCGTGCACCAACAGCCGAATCGAGGACCTGCGAGCTGCCGCTGCGGTCGTCAAGGGACGTACCGTCGCCGATGGCATCCGGACCCTGGTGGTTCCCGGATCGTTCGCCGTCAAGCAGCAGGCGATCGCAGAGGGGCTCGACACGATCTTCGTCGAGGCAGGATTCGATTGGCGTGAGCCTGGCTGCTCGATGTGTCTCGCCATGAACCCGGACAAGCTCGCTGTGGGAGAACGATCGGCCTCGACCAGCAACCGCAACTTCGAGGGCCGCCAGGGCCGCGGGGGCCGCACCCACTTGGTCTCGCCCGAGGTGGCCGCAGCCACCGCCATCGTCGGCCGATTCGCCACGCCCGCCGATCTCACCTGACCGCTCGACCACCACCGAAAGCACGCATCATGGAAGCAGTACGCATCGTCACCGGCCGAGCCGTTCCCCTGGACCGCTCCGACGTCGACACCGACCAGATCATCCCGTCAGACTGGCTCAAGCAGGTGGAACGCACCGGCTTCGAGAAGGGCCTCTTCTCGGAATGGCGAGACGAGCCCAGCTTCGTACTGAACCAGGAGCAGTACAGCGCAGCAAAGATCCTCATTGCGGGACCCAACTTCGGCGTCGGAAGTTCCCGTGAGCACGCCGTGTGGGCCATCCAGCAATACGGCTTTCAGGCAGTCGTGAGCCCACGATTCGGCGACATCTTCCGCAACAACTCGACAAAGAACGGCCTTGTGCCCGTGGTCGTGAGCGAAGCAGTCGGGCGCCAACTCATCGACGCCGTCGAGGCCGACCCGGACCTCGAGTTCGTGATCGATGTCGACCGGCGAACGATCGAGGTTCCCGCCATCGGTCTCGTCGAATCGTTTCCCCTCGACGACGCCACCCGCGAGCGTTTCCTCCAGGGCCTCGACGACATCGGATTGACGTTGCGACACATCGACGAGATCGACGACTTCGAGGCGAAACGCCCCGCCTGGCTCTGAACGCGCTCCCCCTCCAAGAGGCCCGCCCCTCCCCATGCAAGAGGCCCGCCCTCATGTTTCGGTTGGGTGACACCCGTGGATGCGGGAACCAGACCTGCCGATCGGTCGTCTGAGCGATCATGACTGCCACCTCCTTCGGACACCTCCGAGCGCGAGTCCTCCCCGGTGTTATGGCCCTGAGCCTCCTCGCCGGCGCCTGCGTCTCCAACGACGCAGCAACCGACGCCGCGCCCACCGACCTGTCCTCCGACGACATCGTCCTGACCTCCGCCCGGCTCCAGACCGCCGATTCATGCGACGCGCTGCTCGAACACCTCATCGCCGAGGGCGTTGAACGGGTCGGCCCCTACGGATTCGGCAACAACGGTTGGTGGGGTCCTGTCGTCATGGAAGAAACCATGGCAACCGACGATGCCATGGACAGCGGGTCCGAGGCCCCGGCCTCCAACGAGGGCGAGTCAGCGGGCGGAGCCGATGGAGACTTCTCCGGAACCAACAACCAAGAGATCGGCGTCGAGGAGGCCGACCGGGTCAAGACAGACGGTGAACGCCTGATCATCATGCGGAACAACGCCGTCGAGGTGTTCGACGTCACCGGCGACCGCCCCGAGCTCGAACGCACGATTTCGCTCGGAGACGAGGCCTGGGGCAGCGAGATGTTCCTGGTCGGCGACAAGGTGCTGCTGCTCTCACAGAGTTGGGCCGCCGGGCCGTTCCTGGCCGACGATCTCGCCATCACCCGACCTGACGGTTCTCCGACCTCCAAGATCATCGAGGTCGATCTCAACACCGGCAACATCGAAGCGACGATCGAAATCGAGGGCAACTATCTGTCGGCTCGCGAGGTCGACGGCTCGATCCGGATCGTGACGAGCTCCGGGCTCGGCAGCTTCGCCTTCCTCTATCCCTCGAATCCCGGGGCCGAAGACGCCGCCATCGCGGCCAACCGACGCCTGATCGAGGAGTCGACGATCGAACAATGGATCCCGACGTTCCGCCAGACCCTCGATGGCCGCGCCGTCGCCGAAGGTCAGGTGTTCGACTGCAAGGACATGTACCTCCCGAACGAGTTCGCCGGTTTCGGCGCACTGAGCGTACTCACCGTCGACATCGACGATGGACTCCGCATCAACGACTCACTCGGCGTGCTCAGCGACGGACAGACCGTCTACGCATCGACCGATCGCCTCACCGTCGCCAGCAACCGATACCCCGAATGGAACTGGGAGACGGGCGACATCGTCGAGAGCGACGACACCTACACGACCTCCCTCCACAGCTTCGACATCACCGATGTCGGTCGGACGGAGTACGTCGCATCCGGTTCGGTCAGGGGCAGCCTTCTCAGCCAGTACAGCCTGAGCGAGTACGACGGCATGCTCCGAGTGGCCACGACCGAGGGTTCGACCTGGGGCAGGAGCGAATCGAGCCAGAGCATGATCACGGTCCTTGCCGAGCGTGACGGATCGCTTGTCACGGTCGGCCTCGTCGACGGTCTCGGAAAGGGCGAACAGATCTTCGCCGTCCGATTCATGGGAGACACCGCCTACGTGGTGACCTTCCGGCAGACCGACCCGCTCTACACCGTCGACCTCTCGGATCCGAGCAGCCCGAGGGTGATGGGTGAGCTGAAGATCCCTGGGTTCTCGACCTACCTCCACCCCGTCGGCGACGGGCAACTGCTCGGTGTCGGCCAGGACGCAACAGACGAAGGAATCACCACCGGTGCTCAGGTCTCGCTGTTCGATGTTCGTGACCTGACCAACCCGGCCCGCTCTGACCAGATCACCTTCGGCGACAACAGCTATTCGGCGGTCGAATGGGACCCCAAGGCCTTCCTCTTCTGGCCTGACAGTGACCTCGCCGTCATTCCGGTCTCGGCCTGGAACTACGTCGAGCAATCCGGCGAGGAGCGCAACTCCAGCACCGCCGTCGTTGTACGAATCAACGACGACGGCACCATGACCGAGCTGGGCCGTATCGGCCACCCCGTGTCGAGCGACTGCGAGCAATTCGGTGTCCAGCCGTTGGACGATGCCCCTCCGGCCGAGGAGGTGCCCCGTGAAGAGGGCGACGCCGAAGCCGAGTTCGTCGAGAGCGATGCGATCGAGATCGAGACCCAGCCCTCACCGATCGTCGAGGACTACTGCTGGACCCATCAACCCGAGATCCAGCGATCGGTCGTCATCGGCGACTCGCTCTACACCGTGTCGGACCTCGGACTCCAGGTGAACGATCTCGCTTCCCTCGAGACCATCGAGTGGGTACCGTTCGCCCAGCGATGATGAAGGCGAAACGCGACGACGATTCCCGAGGCGACGAGCCCCCCGTCGCCGACCGGGCCGAGGGCGCACCCCCTCACGAGGTGGCGCACGGGCAACAGGTGAGGCGGGCAGTTTCGCCGGCGGTTCTCGCCATCGGAGCGGCAATCGGGTTCGTGATCGCCTTGATCCGACCTCGTTCCTGGCGCTAGCGCCACAATCCTGCAGGCCACACATAGGTCGTTCGACCCATTTCGTAGGTGGAAGCACCAAGGCCGTTGACCCTCGTCCTCGGTGCTGGCACGCTCGTGGTGACATGGACCGCCGACTGATGTTCCTCCTCGCCTCGATTGCCGTCTTCGTCGGCGCTGCCGGCTATGCGCTGGCTCAGAATCGGTCCGCCGACTCCACGGTCGACGCGATTTCTCCCTCCACCCTCCTCGCTCCGCGAGAGGAGACAACCACAACCACGGCGCCGGCCAACGGTGGGACGCCTCGTTCAACCCTCCCGCCGACCCCGTCGAGCGAAGTGTTCGTGTATGCGGCCGGAGGCGGCTGCACCCCGGGCACGAACAAACTGCCAGACGGGACCTACTACGGCAGCGTCGTGATCAATGACGACCGCACGATGGACTTCAACCTGAAGTGTCTGTTTCTGGCTGCGGATCTCCCAGACGACTTCGGCGAGCTGTTCACCGATCGCTTCCCCGGCGAGACGTTCCCCGCGACCGGAGCCGACCTCGTCGACGCTGCGGCCATCGATCGCTCCGTGCGCTACACGCGGCTGAGCGAGTTCATCATCGACGGGGGCACGTACATCGGCGATGAGGCTGCCGTGTACTACGCCAGCCGCGGCGCCACCCCGATCGACGTCACCATCGTGCTCGAAGAGAACGTGGTCAACACGATCGTCGAGCTGATCGACGCCGGCGTCAGCCCAGGCTGATCCGGTCGACACTCAGAATGCCGTCGACAGCAGCAAGCTCGGACACCAGCTCGTCGCTCACCTTCTGACGACTCGAGATCACCATCAGCGCCGCGTCCTCGGACGGATGACGACCCACCGCCATGTCGTCGATGTTGATCTCGCCGTCGCCGAGTACCCGGCCGACATGCCCGATCATCCCAGGACGATCGTCGTTGCGAAGGAACAACATGTTGTCACTCGGTGGCACATCGAGTTCGTGCTGATCGACTCGTACGATCCGCGCCTCGTTTCGCAGACCCATGAGCGTGGCCGCCAGGCGGCGGCCACCGCCGCGGATCGCGAGCCGATTCACATAATCGTGCGGGCTGGGCGACGAGACGGCACGAATGGTGATCTTGCGCTCGGCCGCGATGCTGAGCGCATTCACGAACGAAACAGGATCATCCGAACCGACCGACAGGAGCCCCTTCGCTGCGGCGAGGGTCGCCAGACGACTGTCGTAGCCGCCGATCTCGCCCTCGAAGACGACCTCGATGTCAGCAGGTAGCTCGCCGGTGAGCGAGGCGAAGGTCGCACCCAGCTGTTCGGCCAGCGGGAGATACGGACGCATGGTCTCGCTCACTTCGGCCGCGTCGATGTTTACAGCGAACGGCACGAACTCACCAGCGAGCGCGAGGTTGACTTGCTCGGCGATGGTGACGCCGGCCTTGAGTTGCGCTTCGTGGGTGGAAGCTCCGAGGTGCGGCACGACAACGACGTTCGGATGGGCGAACAGTGGAGATTCGGTCTTGGGCTCGGCATCGAACACGTCGAGGGCGGCACCGCCGCAGACACCGCTGGTGAGCGCAGCATCGAGAGCAGCTTCATCGACGACGCCACCACGAGCCACGTTGATGATGCAGACGCCGGGCTTCGCCTTCGCGAAGAAGTCGGCGCCGATCAGGCCGATGGTCTCCGGCGTCTTGATGACATGCACCGTGACGATGTCAGCCCGCTCGGCCAGTTCGTCGAACGAGACCGGCTCGACGCCGAGGTGACGGGCCCGCTCAGGGGACACGTACGGATCGAAGCCAATGAGGTGCATGCCGAATGCGGCCGCTCGCTGCGCGACCAGTGCACCGACACGGCCGAGCCCGACGATGCCGAGGGTCTTGCCGTGGATCTCTGTCCCGGTCCACTTCGAGCGTTCCCATCGTCCCGCCTTCAGCGCAGCGTCGGCCTGGGGTGTGTTCCTGGCCTGGGCCAGGAGCAATGCCATGGTCTGCTCCGCAGTGGAGATGATGTTGGACTGCGGCGCATTGACCACCATGACGCCCTGCTTGGTGGCCGCCTCGACGGCAACGTTGTCGAGGCCGATCCCGGCTCGCCCGACGACGATGAGGTCTGCCCCGGCGGCCAACAGTTCCTCGGTGACGGTCGTGGCCGATCGGATGATCAGGCCCGAAGCGCCGGGAATCGTGGCCTCCAACTCCTCGGGCGTCAGGCCCAGCCGGATGTCGACCTCGTGACCGGCGCTACGAAGCGCCTCGAGGCCGATGTCAGAGATCTCTTCGGTCACCAGAATCCGATGCATTCGACAAGCATTCCTTGCCGAGGTCGACTGACCAACCGCACCGCCGAAGTTTCTACAGCATCTACAGAAAAGCAGGGGACGACGATCTGGCTAACCTGCCGTCTGTGAACACCCACATCATCGGCGCCGGACTCACAGGTTTGGTCGCAGCGCATCGTCTGGCAGAGGATGGGCACACCGTTCGGGTGATCGACAAGGGGCGGAGCGTGGGTGGCCGGCTGGCTACCAGGCGGATGGGGACCGCCGTCCTCGACCACGGCGCTCAGTTCTTTACGTCACGCTCGGACGACTTTCGACGTGCCGTCGAGCAATGGATCGAGGCCGGTGTGGTCGAGGAGTGGTGCCGAGGCTTCGATGGTGAAGGCGATGGCCATCCCCGCTATCGGGCGGTGGGCGGGATGAACCAGCTGGCCAAACACCTACGGACCACCCTCCCGGATTCAGTCGAGGTGCTCACCTCTCATCGAGCTTCATCAATCATCCCGCTGGCCGAAGCGTTCGCAGTGAGCTACGACGGAGCGACTCGCTCCCCGGACGAATCGACTGCCGTGATCTGCACGGCCCCGATGCCACAGACCCTCGACCTCTTCGACAGTGGCGGTCTCCGCATCGACCCCGATCAGGCCGGCGTACGCGATCTGACCTATCACTGCGTCATCGCCCTGCTGACAACGCTCGACCGGCCTGCCCCGTTTGGTCCGTCCGGGGCAATGCAGCGGCCAGACGACCCGGTCTTCACCTTCAGCTGTGACAACTCGATCAAGGGCATCAGTCCCTCGCCGGCAGCAACCTTCCACGTCGCTCACGGGCTCTCGTCCGACCTCTGGGCGCGAAGCGACTCAGAGATCCTCGAGGTGCTCCGCCCGCAGGCCGCAGCGATGTTGGGCGACGCCGCCATCGTGGACATCCAGATCAAGAAGTGGCGCTTCGCCGGCCCGGTCGAACCCTGGCCCGAGCGGTGTGCTCTTGTCGCAACGAGACCCGGTCCGGTCGTGTGTGCCGGTGATGCCTTCGGAGGACCGAAGGTCGAGGGGGCCTTCCTGTCCGGTCGGGCAGCAGCCGAAGCTGTGCTGTCGGCCTCGTGAAACGACCTCAGCCAGTCGAGGTGATCGAGCTCTTCGAGCAGGGCGTCGAGGCCGTCGTGGCTGCGGCGGCGGAGCGCCAGGATCGTTCATGGCACAAGACCGTGGTCGGCGAATGGTCGGCCCACGAGCTTGCACGCCACCTCGTGGCCGTGTGCGACTGGTACCACGAATGGCTCGACCGAGCAGAGGCCGGTGACGCGTCTACGCCGTTCCAGTTGAAACACCTCGATGGCCGGAACGAGCTCGCGATCCTCGACCTCGACCACATCGACGGGCCCGAGGCCATCGTGCGCTTCGCCGGCCGGGCAACGGCGTACCGCATGCGCCTCGAGACGATCGCCGCCGACGGAAGGTGGGACCTGCCGTACGGGTTCGCCAATGGTGTTTCCACCGTTGGCGGTCACGCCGGCATCGCCGCCGCAGAGTGGAATCTCCACGCGTGGGATCTCAGCATCGCCGACTTCACTCCTGCGCGCCCGGAGCGCCTCTATCTCGCAGTCGGCGAAGGCATGACGCTGGCTCAACCGGCGTGGAAACGGGTCATCACCAGACGCGTCGTGGCGCGGATCGCAACCCGCGATCCCTGGACCGACCTCCTCAAGCGGTCAGGCCGCCGCCCATAGCTCGCGGACGGCGCACCGAGCTCGTGTCAGACGACCCGTTGCAGGGTCGCCCAAAAACCCGTGCCGGCTCGTGCTGTGGTGGCGCTCCACGACCCCGGCATCGCTCGAACGACGTCGTCGACCGGGAGATGGATCGGTGTCTGGTCACCCAACGTGTTGATCCAGAGCATCGAGCCACCCGGGGCCACGACCCGGTCCACCTCGTAGGGGAAGAGGATCATGTTCACCATGACCACCACGTCGATCGCGCCGTCGGCGAAGGGTAGAAGCGAGGCGTCCCCCCGGACGCGTGGTGCCAGCTCGCCCGGCGCATGGGCGAGCATTGCGCTGGACAAGTCGAAGGCCAGGAGCGCCTCTACGCGATCGTGCAGTACGCGGGTGCCGGCCCCTGTTCCCGACCCGAGTTCGAGCCACCGTCCTGAACTCGGCACACCGCCACGTTCGATGGCATCCAGGATGGGCGCTGCCTTCGTCGGGTTCACGTGGGTCTCGGCCCAGTCGGCGGCCATCGAATCGAACAGTGCCGCCATCTTGACTGCTCGAACTTCGTCCCAAGCTCCGTCGAATGCCACTTGCCGGGTCAGCTTTCGAATCGGATGATCCGGGCCGGCAAGAGGCTCGGGCTCGGTCGTGCCAGGGGCATCGGGAAGCGATCGGATGGCGGTTCCTCGGTCGGTCACGGCTCCATCATTCCCTACGGGCGCGTTCGGTACCGAGTTGCTCACCGCTCACGGGCCCGAACGGTACGGTGACGCAATGGTTGCCCTGCGGCTGAAGACATCCATCGAACCTCAACCCGACTTCCTCGGGCTGCCTTGGTCAACGCCACTCGACGCCTGGCCGGACGAGTTCGCCGTTCGGCTCCCCCGAGGTCGCCACCGCCACATCGTGCGATTCATCGAGCACGAGGAACGCTACTTTGCTCTCAAGGAGCTCCCGCCGGCGCTCGCAAACCGCGAGTTCGAGCTCCTGAGCTATCTCAAGGAAGAGGGCCTTCCGGTCGTCGACCTCGTTGGCGTGGCCCACGAACGCGTGTCCTCGGACGGTGAGCCACTCGAGTCAGTGCTGATCACACGACACCTGACCTACTCCCTTCCGTACCTCCACCTGTTCGCTGGAGCCGGAGCCGAGAACCTCCACGAGAGCCTCATCGACTCACTCACCGTGTTGCTCGTGCGCGTCCACCTGGCCGGCGTCTTCTGGGGCGACTGCTCGCTCGGAAATGCGCTCTTCCGTCGCGACGCGGGAAACCTCGTTGCCTACCTCGTCGACACCGAGACGGGAGAACGGCACGCCCAGTTGTCGGACGGTCAGCGCCAACACGATCTCGCCATCGCCAGGGACAACATGGCCGGTGGCCTGTTTGAGCTGGAGGCGATGGGCAAACTGGGCGATGCCGTGGATCCAGTCGCGCTGGTCGACTTGCTCCAGATCCGCTACGACGAGCTCTGGGCGGAGCTCACCCGGACCGATTTCGTCAGAGCAGACGAGCAGTGGCGCGTGAGGGATCGCCTCAACCGCCTGAACCAGCTCGGATTCGACACCGCCGAAGTCGAGTTGGTGGAGCGAGACGGCGCCCGGGTGGTGATGTTCCGACCGGCGATCGTCGAGGAGGGTCACCACAAACGCAAGCTGCTGAGTCTCACGGGAATCGAAGCGGAGGAGAATCAAGCGCGGCGCCTTCTCGATGCCATACACGGATTCGGAGCGTTCCTCGGTGAGCAAACCGGCCGCATCCTGCCAGAAGGTGTCGCTGCCTACCGATGGCTGACCGAACGCTACGAACCGACCATTCGAGCCATCCCAGATGAGCTCCGCACGAAGCTCGTCGACGCCGAGATCTACCACCAGGTGCTCGATCATCTGTGGTTCATGTCAGAGGCAGCCGGAAGCGACGTCGGTCTGCCAGAGGCGACGAGCGACTACATCGCGAATGTGCTCACGGTCCTCCCAGCGGAGCGGACACTGCTGACGTCCGATGACGAGATCGAGCTGATCTGATCCGAAACGTCAGGTCGGCGAGGTCGACGTCAACCAATCGGCGATGTCGTTCGCGATCCGATGAGGGTCCTCCAACGGGGCGAAGTGCGTGAGGTCTGGGTAGTCGCCACGCACGAATCTCGGGTTGCGACTGACGACGTCGTCGACGACCAGAGCGGGTGGTTGGCCGTCGCCGCTGGCGGCGACAAGGAACGGGAAGTCGATCTCGCCGAGGTGCTCGAAGGCGCCGCACAACGAGTACTCGAACGTCTGTGCTTCGCTCTCTGGTTCGCAGCGCAGCCGAACCGACCCATCGGCGAGGTCGGCGAATCCCTCATCGACGTAGATGCGCAGCACGCCGGGATCGATCTCACTGAACGGCGGCCTGCTCGCATAGCGATCGAACGCGGCGTCCCTGGAATCGAACTCGGCGCGGCGGCGGCGAGCACCGGCAACCAACGGGGATTGGTGCACGACGATCCCATGCTCGTCGCGCTCGACTTCACTCGGTGTCGGGAAGAGAATCGGCTCCAACGCCCACGCTCTGGTGATCGTGCCCGGCCTGGCCAACTCGGCCAGGACGATCGACGCGCCGCCCATCGAATGACCGGCGGCGAAGACGGTGTCGCCGACTCCCTCGCCACGACGGCGACGGAACTCGTCGATCACCGCAAGGAGGTCCTGGCCCATTCCCTCCCAGGCGAGCTCGACACCGTTAGGCCGAACGGTGCGTCCGTGGCCTCGGAAGTCCAACGCAACACAGTGGAAACGGTCGGTGAGAGCGTGAGCGATCGGCGCCCAGATCGCACCGCAGAATCCGGTCGCGTGACACAGCACGAGCAGCGGTCCATCGCCGCCGAAGTCATGAGCGGACACCACCACGCCATCAGTCGAGGGAACAAAGATCGGTTCTGGGACGTCGCTCACCGACTCAGCATGACAACCGAAGGGCGCGGGTGCCAACTGGCTGTCAACCGGTGGCGTCCTCGATGGGCCAGCACGTACCGCTGTTCAACGATTCGATCGTGTGGATCTGGTTGGCGATCAAGGCGCAGAGCTTCTCGGGCACCTCGGAGACGCCGAGCTGGCTGAGGGACACGGTGATGGTCTGTGGCGTGTCCCACACCTGCCAGTTGCCTGAGCCATCCGAGAACGGACCCGCGGTACCGACCGCAGTCGGCTCGAAGCTGCTCGCGTACACGTGGAGGTGCAGTCCACTGTTGATACTGAAGGTTGGGCCGCCTTCGTCGACCGACGAGTAGTACGTGCCGGTGATGTTCGTCCCGTCCCACATCGCACTGTCGACGCAAGCCCAGTTGGGCTGGGACTGGACGATCTCCGTGCAGCGTTCGTCCTCTGCCTGGACCTCGGTCTGGTCGTCGACAGACCCGACACCGGGAAGTGCCTCGACTGCGGCGACGGCAGCAGCGTGTTCATCGTCGTCGAACGCTCTTCCGGACAAGGTGACCACATCGCCCGTGATCGATGCCTCGACCGTGGAGAACTGCTCGTCGACGACTCCGGCCACCGCGGATTCGACATCAGCGGCACTGGGGGGCACCACCGATGCCGTTGCTGCCTCGGTGGTCGTCGATGCTTCAGTGGTGTCGACGACGGAGTCATCGACAGCCTCATCGACGGAGTCCAGCACGTCGGTCGAATCGGTGGCGGCTGCAACGTCGTCGTCGCCGTTGTTCAGCACGATGAAGATGCCAATCCCGACAACGGCCAGGACGGCAACGAGTGCAGCGATGAGTGGGAGGCGGTTCGGTGCCTCATCGGTGGACGGCCCGACAACGGGCGAAGACGGCTCCCTACTCGGCTCCCTACTCGGCCTCTGCGCCGGGGCCGGAGCCGATCGCGGAGCGGGTGTGGCGAGCGGCTCGGGCGCAGCCGGTGCATCGGCCCCTCTCGGCGTGGCGGCCGGCGGGGCCATCGGGGTCGACGGTGGATCGAGCGGTCGCTGCTGCATCGGAGCACCAGCGGTGGCCGGCCGCGTTGGGGCCGACGGTGAGTTCTGTGCCGCGGGTGGGCCCTGATCGACCGGCGCCACCGGTACGGACGAAGGCTCGGGAACGTCTGGTTCCGGCACGGGCTCGGACGGGGGCGACGGTGCCAGTGGCGCGAGGGATGACGCAGCAAAAGCGGCCCCGAGCGCAACGGCGTGTTTCGGGTGGGCGTCGACGGCCACAGGGCGACCGAGTTCGGACGACACCATCTGCGAGATCAGCGGCACGCGGCTCGAACCACCGACCAACAGCACCTTCGACACATCGTCCCAGGTGATACCGGCCGACTTCACGGCGCGATGCATGGCGCCGATGCTGTCGACGAGCGACGGCCGAATCAGCGCTTCGAACTCTGCCCTCGTGATGCGGACCTCGGTCTGCAACGCAGGAAGGAGCACGGGGATCCTGGCATCGGTATCGGAGGAGAGGGCTTCCTTCGCATCAACGCAGTCCTGACGCAATCGCGACATCGCCGCGACCGCAGAGGGATCGTCGTCGTCCAAGTTGTCGAGCGCCCCATCGAGCGATCGGGCCACGTGAGCGGCAACCGCGGCATCGAAGTCGATACCGCCCAGACGCTCGATGCCTTCCGGCTTGCCGAGAATCTCGAAACCATTGTCGGTTCGCCGCAGCACAGCGGCATCGAAGGTTCCACCACCGAGGTCGTAGACGGCGATGACTTCGCCCGGGTCGATCCGTTCCTGCGAGGCATACGAAAGCGCTGCAGCCTCCGGTTCGCTGATGAGCACGACTCGGTCCTCCTCCACCTCGGCGAGGCGAACCGCCTGATGCAGGAGATCGAGTTTGTACTGACCCCAATTGGCCGGGTGGGAGATGGCAACGCGCGACGGCGCCGAACCCTCGCGACTCTCGACCTGGTCGAGCACGGCTCGCAGCACCCTCGCCATGAGCGCCTCAGCCGAGTACGGGGTTCCACCGACGATGACCGGGGTCGTGTCCCCCAGCCGCCGCTTGAACTCTCGAGCGACACGTTCTGGTTCGGTCATCGCCCGACGAACTGCGGCCTCGCCCGTCAGGACGACGCCGCCCTCTTTGAGGTAGACCACGGTGGGAATGGCGGCGGCCCGCGAGCCGAGGGGGAAGATCGAAGAACGACCATCCCGATGAACCGCAGCCGCGGTGTATGTCGTGCCCAAGTCGATGCCGACTTCGTATGTCACAGGCTTGCTTCCCTCCAGAGATTTCGCTGTTCGAACGGTCAATGGTGGCCAGCCGAACTGAGCCCATCGTAGGCCGAACGGCGGACCCCGAACACGACCAGGGAGATCCCCCATTCGCCGGGGCGATCGCAGGGTTATTGTCTCTGTATGACCCTGCGAGGAGTGATCCAAGGGCTTTTGCGTGGTTCAGACGACGCCGAGGCCCTCTTGGCCGACCAAGGATTCGGCGATCTGCCGGCCGACATGTTCGGCCAGGCGCTCGCGTCGTACGCCGACACGGCCCCAATCGCTGAAGCCGACGCCCTCACGCCGATTCTCACCGAACTCGATGGAGGTGACCCTGCGGATGTCTTCGCCGTGCTCGAGGAGCATCCGCTTGCGGGCCGACCCGACCTCGACGGAATGGATGGGCTCGCCCTCGGACTTCCTGTCCTTGCACTCGACGAACTCGATCCGGAGGACATCGTGGACGGGTTCGGCACACCGGCCGAGGCCGACGAGTCGGCCGACCACGACCGTTCCGACGACGATGGTTCCGACGATGGAGCTGCGGACGACAGCGCATTCGATGACGCGACGACCGAGGAGGCAGACCTCAACGATCCAGAGAGTGTCGAGGTCGATCAGCTTGACGATGACCCCTTCGCCGATCCGTTCGAGGACTCCGATGCGGCTGACGAGGCCGACACCTTCGAGGATCTCTTCGACCACGAACCAGAAGCCACCGGCGACGACCCATCCGACCTCGACCTCGACTTCTGATTCAAGCCGAGCTCTGCTCAGACCGTTTCGTCAGGCAGAGGCATTCATGATCATCTCCTCGAGCGTCCTGATGGCGACTCGAGAAGCGACCGACAGGTCGTGTTTCGTGAACGGGTTCTCCGCCAACCTCTGCCAGCGCCCCAGCTCCACCATGGCCGCAGAGCGAACCACCTCGTCGTCGGCAGCCGGTTGAAGGTCGAGACGTTGCCATGCGGTGGTCCCTTGCGAGCCAAGCACCCGCTCCAGATCGAGGAGATCCTTCTGCTTGCCGCTCACGAATCCACTCCGGAGCGCCGCCAAGGTCGTCAGCTCATTGAAGGGATGCGCCCCGGCCATGATCCGCTCGACCTCGAGCAACAGCGCAGAGGAACCGGGCGCCGTCGGCTGCTCGGTGCAGAGCCGCTCGACGACGAGGAGCGCCGATCTGGCCTTCAACACATCGGATCGGTCGACGAACAATGTTGCGAGAATCGTCTGGAGATCGGTGAGCCCTGAGCGTTCAGTGAGCTCGTCGGCCAACTCGACGCTGGTCTGACAGACGCCCCGTCGCAGCAGCGCCATCGACAGGCGCAGCCCGAAGAGTCCGAAGCGCTGCAACAACGCCGCCCGCTCGAGCGACGTGAGCGGCGTCTCTGGCCTGGCCTCGACGAAACGATCGGCCGATAACAGCACCGGCTGGAGTTCTTTCGGGGGTACCTGGGCGAGCGCGCGCAGCATGCCGAACTCGGCTTGTGTGAGCGTCGCCGCCGTCTCGGCGAGCAACCCGGCGAGCGGCACGACGATCTGTGCCAGCCGCCGCAGCCGACGGTCGTCCCCGTACCGATTGGCGATGCGCCGAGCTGAGGCCATGGAGTCGAGACGCCCGGCCCCGATCTCGTCAGCACGGCTCAACACGGCGACCGCATTGATCGGATTCGGCGACGCGACCGAGTCGTCGTGGAACGCTTCTAGGAGCCGGAGATCAGACGCATGGATGTGCTTCATGAGATAGAGCACTGCGTCGGCAGGAGTGTCAGCGTCCTCGGGATCGAGGAACTCGAAGGCTCGCTCGGCGACCCCTTCGGTCAGCGAGTCGACACCAGGAGTGTCGATCAGCGTGATGGTCTTGAGGCCCTGGGTCGGCCAGGTGACCTCGATCCTGTCGACATCGTTCGCGTTGAGGCCGCCGAGATCGACTTCGATCGCGCCCTCGTCTCGGTGGAAACGAGCCTGGGTGGCGCCGGAACCATCGCGCGGATGCACGAGAACCTCGTAGGTGTGACCGTCGCGGTACCAAGTGACGATCTTGGTGCACTCGCCGGTATCGGTCGGCGCCAGGGGCTCGCCGACCAGAGCATTCAACAACGTGGACTTCCCCGCCTTCACCTTGCCGGCGATTGCCACCCGCAGTGGGCCATCGAGACGTTCCTGTGCGTGGTGCACCGCGTCGAGCGACGTCGCGTCGTCGAAGACGCCCTCGGCCCGGGTCAACACGTTCTTCGCCTCGGCGACCAACGTCACGCCGACACCGCCTGGACCGCCATCGTGCGGAGCCGCTCGATTCGTCCGAGTTCTGCCTCGACGTCCCTGGTGCGGGTGACGCGCTGGTTCTGGTCGAGGTTGGCCGCCTCGGTGGCCGCCTTGAGCGATTCCGTGGTCGAGCGATGGAGCTCTTCGGCCCGGGAGCTGTAGTGATCTCGTAGCTGTCGGTGCACTCTGCGAAGCGTGTCACGACTGTCTTTGGTCACCTGAAAGCTCACCTCATCGCTGTAACGGCGAAGGGCGATCTTGGCCTGCGACTGGCGTTGCTTCAGCTGGCGCTCCTTTTCGTCCTTCAGCCCTTTGCGCCCCATCAACAAACCGACCCCGATGGCGACCGGACCGAGCGCGACACCGATCATCGACCCCATCATCGTGAACATCAAGATGCCGCTGTACGAGCCGCGCAGCACGGTCAGCCCCTTCTGGCCCGTGCCCATGTCGTTCAGATCGACTGACGGCTCGATGGCCACCTTCGACAGAACGTTCATCGGATTGTGGACGTCGAACGCGTCGTTGAGCTCCGCCCCCTCAATCTCGAAGTGGTCGGCCACCTTGGCGCTCAGCTCCTGCGCGCGCTCGATCAGGTAGCGATAGTTGGTGACCACATCGAAACTGACCCGATTCACCAACCAGGGCTCGAACTCGTCCCAGGTGTCGATCGGGTCGGTTTCATCGATGGCGGCGTCCGCCTCCTGGGTGAGCCGCCGCATACGACCCCGGAAATCGAAGTCGACTTCGGCGTTCAGATCACCGATGCCATCGTTGAGCGTCACGTTCCACTTCGACACCTGGCTGCGCAGCCGTTCGCTGCGTGTCTTGGCCGCCTCCAACTGTTCGACGATCTCGGCCGCCCTCGCTGGATCCTTCAACGACTCGAGCTCCGCGCCGAACTGCCCCGCCAACTGATCGCAGGCCGCGAGCAGGTCCCTTTGTGCACTGCTCAGTTCTCGGGTGTTGGCGTTGGCGACCACGTCGTCGGTCAGCCAGGAGATCAGGTCGGTGAAGCCGGACTCGGCGTTGAGCGTGCGATCACGAAGCCGAGCCGCCTCGAAGCGGAGCATCGACGAGACCGGAAGAATGGACACATCGAAGCCAGTTCGTTGGAGATGTCCCTGGTTGATCTCCTGGACTCGACGCCAGTCCGGGTAGAAGTCGATCTTGGTCATGACGCAGAGCACGTGAGGACACAACTCCAAGGCCTGGCTCAGGAAGTCGATCTCGGCCCGGGTGAACTCCTGCGACGCATCACTCACGAAGACCACTGCGTTGGCCACCGACAGTGCGCCCAGAGCTGCGGTCGAGTGGGCCGATCCGAGGCCGCCGACGCCAGGGGTGTCGATGAGAACCAGCCCATCATCGAGGAGTCGGCGAGGAATCTCGACCTCCACGCCGGTGACCGTGACCCTCGTGTCCGCGGAACCGACCTCGGTCTCGAACGCCGGTACGTCCGAGAACTGGATGGCGGTCTTCGTCGCCTCCGCATCCATCGGGCCGTCGACCGGTCGAGTGAGCGCCCACGCCCGTTGTTCGTCGCCGTGACGGACCACCGTCGGAACCGCCGTTGCGATGTCGTCGTCGACCGCGCAGACCTTCGCGTTGAGCAACGCGTTGATCAGTGAGCTCTTTCCCTGCTTGAACTCGCCGACGACCACGACATTCACGGACGGATCGCCGATCGAGTCGAGGGCGCGCTGCAAGCGGTCGCCGAGGTCGGGGCGATCGTAGGCCGCCGTCGCCTGCAGCCCCGTGCGCAGCGTTGTCTGCATGGCAGCGGTCGTGCTGGTCGTGTCGTCGATGCTGGTCGTAGTCATTGGTTTCCCTCTCGGGAATCGCCGTCCCCAAAACGCCCGGATGGACCCCGGCGAACCGGGGCCCATCATTGTTACCGATCAAGTGTCGGTTTGGTACTTGAGCTCAGTCTTCGAGGATGTCCTCGACCTCGACCTCCGGCTCGATGATCTCTTGCTCGGCCGAGAAGTTCTCGGCGTCATTGAACGAGTCCGTGGTCTCGTTGTCGAACGAGTCCTCGATCGTCGTGTCGATGTCGACATCAGCGTTGAACGAGTCGACGGCGCTGTTGTCCTCGATGTCGATGACGCTGTTGTCGCTGTTGTTTGACTGATCGAGGCTGTTGTCCGACTGATCGATGGTGGTGTTGCCCGAGTCAGCCACGTCGTTGTCCTGGTTGACCGATCCGCCGAAGCCGATCTGCGCCTCTCCGAAGTCGTTGTTCTCTCCGAAGTCGGCCACATCGCCGCTACCGAAGCCGGTGTTGTTCTCGTCGCCCTGGACCGTCTGGTTGTCGTTGCCACTGACCGAGTTGACCTCGGCGTTGCCAGAAGCGTCGATGTCGGTGTTCTGAACATCGCCGCCGGCTTCGATGAGCGTGGCATCTCCACCACTCGTGTCGACCTGGGTGTTCTCGTTGCCGTCACCGGACTGGACCACGTTGTCACTGCCGTCGATCTGGTTGACGGTGTTGCCGTCGCCAGAGACCACCGTGGCGTCATCGCCGTCGCCGACCTGAGTGTTGCCGTCACCGATGATGGTGTCGTCAACGCTGCCATCGGCGATCACGCCGCTGTTCTCGCCGGTGTTGATGACCCCGCTGTTGGTTCCGTCGAACGCCACCGCACCCTCGCCGGAGGCGATGTTGCTGTTCTCGATGTCGTCGCCGGCGGCAACTGCTCCGTCGCCATTGGCATTGACAGCAGTCTGATCGAGATGCAGGTCGATGTCTCCCTCGACGTCCTGGAAGTCGAGCTCGAGGGTCTGGGAGTTGTCGAACAGGTTGTTGGTGATGGTCTCGTCGCCTTCGTACACGACGGTGGTGTAGTTGTTGACGATCTGCTGCAGTTCCTCGATCGAGGTGATCGGGGCCGGGATGTGGGCCGGGGCCGGGGCTGAGCCACCGCCTCCGCCACCGCCACCGCTGGGAGCTCCGGCCGGAACCGGTGCTGCGGCGGGCGGAGCGAGAGGCGCCAGGACTGGGCCGGCCGGGACCGGCTCGCTGACTTCGATGAGCGTCTGGGTGACGCTGTTGTCGAGCGCCAGCTCGTTGGCGACATTGGCGACGCACTCGCCCATGTCGATGCCGCTGAGATCGATGTCGCCAAGGCCTTCGGCGACGAGATAGTCGCCGGGTGCTTCTGAATAGGCTTCTGCCTCGGCCGGATCCGTGAAGATCTTGCGCAGGACATCACCGATGAGATCGCTGGTTGCCATTGTTCTTTCCCTCCTGTTGAGCCCGTGGGCTCTCGAGACCGGCGTGTTCCGGTTGTTGTGTTGTTGACAAGGGACAAGATAAGTCAGTCGCTCCGCACCCGTATCGGGGGTACCCCCAGTCCCTCAAGGGCAACATAGGGGGAGAGCGGGGGGGCTGTAAACGGCTACCGCCATTTCGCGACGAAACCGCTCCAACAGTGGATTCACGGCTCGTAGACGATCAGTCGGGATCGCCCGAAGTGGCCCGTCGAACGATCGCCATCATCTCCGCACGCGTCGCTGCGCCCAGTTTCTGGCGGATTTTTGCGACATGGTGCTCGACCGTCTTCGGCGAAATGAACAGCGCCGCGCCCACCTCACGATGGGTCTTTCCTTCCGTGACCGACACCGCCACCTCGGCTTCGCGCTCGCTGAGCCCGAGCGACACCAGCCCTTCGTTCCCTTTGTCATCGGCGGGGTCGTTGGCGAGCGAGCGGGCAGCTTCCAGCAAACGCCGGGCAGCCTGCGGATCATCATGATCCAGTGCGGTCTGGCCCAGCAGCCGGGATGCCTCCCAGCCGTCACCGACCGGTACGAGCGCCTCCATCGCCGCCATGGCGGCCGCTTCGTCGACGACCCCGGATCCGAGATCGGCCCAGTGGCGGGCCGCAGCGACCCTGGCCCGGCTTCGTGGATCGCCGATCTTGCGGGCGGCCATCGCCTCGGCGCCGGCGCGGACAGCCGCGTCGTCACGCCTGGCCAGACCCAACTGGACGTCGAGCCAGTCAGCGGTGGCGGGTCCTGCTCCCGTTTCCGGCATCGATCTCAATTGCTCACCGAGGGCAAGAGCGACCGGGCTGACTCGCCGCTCGTCGCCGAGTCGAGCTCCCGCCGTCAGCAACTCGAGCACCGGATCGAAGAGGAGCCACGAACTACTGGGGCGCAGGAGGGCGAACTCCGAACGGGCCCAAGCATCGCGGAGGCGCTGCGTGTCCCCCGACCGACGGGCGAGTGCAGCATCGATGGCCGCGACCAGCAAACGGTCTCGTTGGGGCCATGTCGGCTCGTCGCCGGTCTCGACGATCACCAGAGCGTCACTCGATGAACCTGCGAGCAGCGCGACGTAGGCATGGAGGAGTCGGTGGGTTCTGGCCTCTCCCTCGCCACCGCTGCCGAGCTCGATCGCACGGTCGAGAACAGACGATGCTGCCGGTAGATCACCGACCCACGTGGCGGCCAGTGCAGCCAACGCGTGCGGCGTGATCCCCAGCGGTGTCTGCCATGTGGAGCGATCGGCGTCGTCGGCCACGAGGATCAACTGACCGAGTCCGGATTCGGCATCGCCATGGACGACCGCAGCGAGGCCGCCAACGATGCGGCCGAACCCGGCGGCATCGGTGGCGTCCACCGCCTCGCCGATGCAGATACGAGCGACGTCGCGGAGCACTCCGTCGACGGGACGCTCAGAAGCAGACGCCCAGCGGAGATCGCGCACGTCGACGCCGAACCCGAGAAGATGCAATTGCCGCAGCTGGCCCCGGCTGGCATCGCTCGGCGGGGTCAACCGCCCGAGGACGTCGTGTCGTCCCGCCCAGTACGCCGCCGTTGCTTCCACCACCTCGAGATCGGGACCGAGCGGACCGAGCTCGGCGGCCCGTTCGAGCAGATCGAGGCAACGGTCTGCATCAACGACGGCAACCTTCGTCACCGCCAGAGTCAGCAGCTCGACGTGGTCGACCATTGTCCGCGAGCCACTCAGGAGGTGCTCTGCCGATGCAGCCGGATCGACCTCGAGCAGCAGTTTGGCCAACTGGTCGTGACGCTCGCGACGTCGCTGGCTGGTGAGCGACTGCCGCAACGCACGCCGGACGATGGCACAGCAGGAGCCAGCGGTGCCGACGGCTCCGCTCGCTCTCGCCGCAGCCTCACCGGCATCCGGATCGGCGAGGGCAGCGGCGTGGACGCCAACATCGCGACCTGGGTCGGCGTCGAGCGCCGCCAGCTCCAACACGACCAACGCATCGTCGCCAGAGCGCTGGACACGATCAACCACGGCGGCCGCGGTCTGGTCAGGGAGATCGTCGAGGTCACCACCGAATCCCGTGTTCGCCGCATCGGCAATCCAGGCAGCCACTCCCCCGCTCACATCGAGCAGTGTGGAAACGAGATCGCTCGACGTTGCGCTTCCGGTGATGGCGCTGATGACTCCGGCGACACCGGCCTCGTCCAGCCGATCGAGTCGCTCGACCGTGCCGACCGCGTCCATGGCCTCGACGAACGCCCGATTGGCGGATCCGGACGGCCACGGTCGCATGGTGGCTGCAACCGGGACCGATCGAGCCGCATCGATCAGTGCGTCGAGCGCGTCGTCGTCACTCCACTGCACATCATCGACGACGATCATCGTCGGTCCGTCGGCAACCGCTCCACGCACAGCTGCTGCGGTCAGTGGGCGGTACGACGTGGCCGGGATCCAGACCGCATCCGGTTCGGCGATCTCGTGCAGACGGTGGGTACGTCCACTCCCGCCAACGCCGAGCACGAGCGTGCTGGACGGCACAGAGCCGTCTTCGCCTGCTGTTCGCGTCACTGGCCCCTCCCACCGATCATCCTCAGAGTCTGTCACTCACAGGCCGACGGCGTCCTCGATGGGCTCGACAGCGTCCGCCGGCACGAACCCGAACACCCGACCGTAGAACCAGAGCTCGGCCTCGAGGGACCGCACGATGTTTTCCGAGCGACGGAACCCGTGCTGTTCGCCCGCGAACAACACGTAGGCGTGGGGAAGGCCCTTCTTTGCGACGGCGGCGACGATCGCTTCGGCCTGATTGGGCGGCACGACCTCGTCCTCAGCGCCTTGGAGCACGAGCAGGGGGCACGAGAAGCCGTCGGTGTGGTTGATCGGCGAGCGTTGTTCGTAGATCTCTTTTGCTTCCGGGTATGGGCCGATCATTCCGTCGAGATAACGGGACTCGAACTTGTGAGTGTCGGCGGCCAGCGCCTCGAGGTCGGCAACGCCGTAGAGGCTGGTGCCGGCCGAGAACACGTCGGTGCCGGTGAGCGCAGCCAACACTGTGAAACCGCCCGCAGAGCCGCCCCGGATGGCCATGCGTGCTCGGTCGACCAGGCCCTGGTCGGCCAGGAACAGTGCAGCGTTGACGCAATCCTCGACGTCGACGATGCCCCAGTTGCCGTTCAGCAACCGGCGATAGTCACGTCCGAAACCGGTGGAGCCGCCGTAGTTGACGTCGACGACAGCGAAACCCCGGGTGGTCCAGTACTGGATCTTGAGATTGAGCGACGGATCGGTGTGTGATGTGGGCCCGCCATGGCCGACGACGACCAAAGGGGGGAGTTCCGAGTCTGGATCGTGGCTGATCTCGATCGAGTTGCCCTCGACGTCGAGACCCGCCGGCGGATAGAAGAATGCGTGAGCGACACGACCGTTCGACGGGTACGAGATCGCCTGAGCACGTGAGAACCAGCCGCTGTGGAAACCGAGCTGGTCGGCTGGACGGACCATGCGTTCGGCGCCGTCCACCGGGTCGATGATCTCGATTGTGGGGAGCCCATCGTCGTGGGTCGCCGTCACCAGCAGCTGATCCCCGATTGGGGCGATGCCGGTGAAGCCGGCCGCTCCGGTGTGGATCAGCCGAACGCCACCACCGGAGACTTCCGCCAGCGAATCGGCAGCGTCGTGAGTGACCGTGGCAAAGATGCGACCGTCGGCCGTCTCGGTCCAGTGCTGGACCCCGAACACCCAGTGCGGCCCTCCGATCTCACCGTCGTCGAGCGTGGTGAGTTCCTGATCGCTCTCGTCGCCCGGCACCCACTGATAGAGGTTCCACCAACCTGATCGATCGTCTGAGTAGACGAGGTGACCGGCAGAGGTCCAGTCGGCACCGTGAACGGCGATGTCGCTGCCACCGGCAACGATCTTCACGTTCCCGAGGCGGAGCTCGGTGTCGCTCTGCCACACCGGCGCGGCACACAGCGTCGTGGCATCCCACGGCATGTCGGGGTGATTCCAGCTGAACCAGCTCAACCATCGCCCATCTGGTGAGAAGCGCGGCGCAGCAACGAAATCCGTCTTCGACGACAACACGATCGGCTCGCCGCCGTCGGCGGGGATCGCGACGAGTGAGTTGACCGCCTCGCCGTGCTCGGCCACAACTGCCGAATGGTGATCTTCGCCGACGCAGACGATCCAGCTGCCGTCCGGGCTCACCCGGCCGTCGGCGTAGCGCCACGCTCTGGCCTCTTCTGGCTCCGGGGTCACGGCCTCGGGCTCGGCATCACCGCGACCGTCGATTCGGTAGAGACGCTGATCCTCCCAATTGGAGAAGTAGACGTGACCGGGGCCGTGGAACCAGGCCCCGCCACCGTATTCATGCACCGCGGTCCGGGCCGACCACGGCGCGATGAGTGCATCACCCGTGGTGCCGTCGGCCAACTGGCGAACGAGCGCGACGCGCCCGGCCTCGGTCGAACGGGCCTCACTCCACCAGATCTCGGCGGAGCCGTCAGCTCCCGCACGGCTCGATGCCGCACCAACTCCGACGCCACCGGCGGCGAGCAGGTCTGCCGACAATGGCGACGGCCATGATCCGAAGGCAGCCATCCTCACGCCTCGCCGAGCAGATCACCCAGTCGAGTGAGACCCTCGCCGAGATCGTCGTCGCCGAGCGCGAACGAGAAACGCCCGTATCCGGGACTTCCGAATGCCTCGCCGGGAACGAACGCCACCTTTGCCTGCTCGAGCACGACATCGGCGAGCGTCAGGGTGGAGTCGATGGTGGTCCCCCGGATCGTCCGGCCCAGGATCCCTTCGAAGCTCGGGAAGCTGTAGAACGCTCCCTCGGGCATCAGGCACTCGACACCGGCCATGCCGTCGAGCATCGCATGCATCGTCTTGCGTCGGCGATCGAAGGCCTCTCGCATCATGTGAACGGCCGAGAGGTCCCCGGAGACAGCGGCGAGCGCCGCCATCTGGCTGACCATCGCCACGTTGGAGGTCTGATGGGACTGCAGGCTGGTGAGGGCCTTCGCCATGTCGAGCGGAGCGATGAGCCAACCGACGCGCCAACCGGTCATGGCATAGGTCTTCGCCACACCATTCAGCACGATGCAGCGATCGGCGATCTCGGGCACGAGCGTCGGCATCGAATGAAACTCGTTGTCGTCATAGACCAGGTGCTCGTAGATCTCGTCGGTCAGGACCCAGATCTCGTGCTCGGCCGCCCAGCGGCCGATCGCCTCGATCTGCCCCTTCGAGTACACGGCGCCAGACGGATTCGACGGGCTCACGAAGATCAACGCCTTCGTCTTGACCGTTCGCGCCGCCTCCAGTTGCTCGACCGTCGCCTTGAAGCCGCTTCGGATGTCGGTCTCGACCGGCACCGGCACACCACCGGCGAGACGCACCGGTTCGGGGTAGGTGGTCCAGTACGGCGTCGGGATGAGGACTTCGTCGCCGGGATCGACGACGCCGGCCACTGCGTTGTACACGGCGTGCTTGCCACCGTTGGTCACTACGACCTGCGCCGGATCCACCTCGTAGCCACTGTCCCGCTTGGTCTTGGCTGCGATTGCCGCCTTGAGCTCGACGGTGCCGCCGGCCAGCCCGTATCGGTGGTTCTTCGGGTCACGACAGGCGGCGACCGCGGCGTCGACGATGTAGTCCGGCGTGGGGAAATCGGGTTCGCCGGCGCCGAAACCGATCACGGGCTCGCCGGCGGCCTTGAGCGCCTTGGCCTTGTTGGTCACTGCGAGCGTTGCTGACGGGGCGATCGACCCGACTCGTTTCGAAATGCGACCAGCTGCCATGAGGACTCCAGATCATCGAGGGCTCGGAAGGTGAGCGAACGTTGCCACGTCCGCTCGAAGGATGCCGAGAATTTCTGCGAATGAGGTTCCCGAGTCAGCGCAGAGCTGCGATCCTTTCGCCGTGACCACCTCCCCAGACTCCATCGTCATCCCCGACTCGCTCCGTCCCGCTGACGGGCGCTTCGCCTCGGGACCGTCGAAGGTTCGCCAGGAAGCCGTGCTGGCGCTCGCCGAGGCCGCCCCGACATTACTCGGCACGTCGCACCGTAAGTCGGGGGTGAAGGACATCGTCGGACGTCTTCGGACAGGCCTCTCCGACCTGTTCCAGCTTCCCGATGGTTGGGAAGTGGTGCTCGGCAACGGTGGCACGACCCTGTTCTGGGACGCGGCGACTTTCGGGCTGATCGACGCTCGTTCTCAGCATCTGAGCTTCGGCGAGTTCTCCTCGAAGTTCGCGAGCGGCGTCGCCAGAGCCCCGTTTCTGGCCGACCCGATCGTGATCACGTCAGACACCGGAACCCACCCTCAGCCGGTCGCCGATCCTTCGGTCGACCTCTATGCGCTGACCCACAACGAGACGTCCACCGGCGTCACGATGCAATTGAAGCGTCCAGCCGGAACCGAGGGCACGGCCATCGTCGCAGTCGACGCCACCTCGGCAGCAGGAGCCATCCCATGGGATCCCGCCGAGGTCGACTGCTACTACTTCGCCCCGCAGAAAGCGATCGCCTCGGACGGCGGGCTCTGGATCGCCTGCTGCTCGCCGGCCGCCATCGAACGGATCGAACGCATCGCAGACGGCCCGCGCTGGATCCCGGCCGGTCTCGATCTGTCGATCGCTCTCGACAACTCGACGAAGAACCAGACCTACAACACGCCGGCCCTGGCCACTCTCTTCCTCGCCAACCACCAGATCGAATGGTTCAACGAGAACGGCGGCATGTCCTTCTCCGCCGGCCGAAGCAGCGAGCTGTCCTCGATCGTCTATGACTGGGCGGATGCGTCTTCGATGGCCACGCCGTTCGTCGCCGACCTCGCCGAGCGGTCCCCCGTCGTCGCCACGATCGACTTCGATGATGCTGTCAGCGCCGACGACATCGCTGCTGTACTCCGGGCCAATGGCATCCTCGACACCGAGGGCTACCGGAAGCTCGGCCGGAACCAGCTTCGCATCGCCTGCTTCCCTGCCATCGAGGCGAGCGATATGCGCTCCCTCACGGCCAGCATCGACTTCGTCATCGACGAGCTCACCTGAGACCCCGATCGCGGTCGACGTCCTGGTCACTGCCCCCAGGGGAGCGGAACCAACGCGAACCGATCGCGTACCGACGGGTCGATCGATTCCCAGTTACTCGAACACAGCGCCATGTGTTGGGAGTACCGGCACTCCACCGACGGGTCGGCATCGATCAACTCGGGGAAGCTGAGCGGGCGAACGACCACGGTCAGAACCGATCCGCCGGGGGCAGACGCCGTTGTCGGGCATGCGGTGTCGGTGTCGGTGCGTCCGCCGTAGTAGCCGTTGATGGGCACCTCGGTCATCGTGGCCGCGATGACCGTGTCCTGGAACTCGGTCAGCGCCTCGTTCACCGTGGCGGTACAGAACCAGTCCGGCGTGATTTGAACATCGTCATGGACAGCAACCACGGTAGCGAGCAGGTCGATCTGCTCGACCCGCTCAGGCGTCGCTCCGAACATCTCGGGAACGAAGTCGCGGTACTTACCCGTGTCAGCCACCTGCACGCCGGCCAGCACGATCATCGCCACGCCGAGCATGGCCGGCGCTTGTCGCCAGCGGTTGCGTCTGGCGCTGAACCAACGGTCGAGAGCGATCAACGCCCCGATCGACAGGCCGTAGCCGATGACCCAGAAGAAGCGGCCCGATGCTCGGAACTGTTGCAGTTGATCCCAGAAGAAGCGTCGGTCGAGCACCGTGATCACGAAGCCTCCGATGCTCATCACTGCCAGCGTGGTCGTGGCAGGCCGGATCACGCGTCCTCGCTCCGAGATCCAACTCCAGACGAACACCGCGAAGCCGAGAAGCGCCAAGATCGCAAGCACGGTCATGGGTCCCCGCTCGCGGTTGTTGATCGCCGACAGTTCCTCGCCGAGCGGCACGTACGGCACCTGCGTGTTGATGTACACCTTGTGGGTCACGGCGACCACTGTCAGCACGGCGAGGAAGACCATCAGCACCTGTTGACGAACGAGGAACCCACCGACTCGACGCCACGAGAGCGTGATGGCAGCCAAGACTGCGAGGACGCCACCTGCACCGAGGTAGTTGATGCCTTCGAACGACATGTTCTGGTTGAGCAGGATCCATTCGTTGCCCGGCCAGAGCCCGGACCACTGCGGCCAGAAAGGTGAGACGACGGGCATCGCGAACGCCCCGTAACCGCCGGGGGGAATGGCGTCACTCGGCAGGTAGCCGAAGACATACATCGCGGCCACCAACACCACCCCGGTGACCGCGAACCAGCGCAATGTGTCGCCGATGCCAATCCACCTGAGCGAGGCAGCAGACAAGACAACTCCGACGATCAGGACACCGTTCATGGCGAAGAAATAGGGATGCACGAGGAGGCTCAGCACCATCACCGGGATGAACCACCAGGCCGCCTCCGCGGATCGCCGCCGCCAGAGGTTCCCGGCCGCAGCCCATGCCAGGAGGATCACGAAGTGTCCGTAGAGACCCGGGTGCCACACTCGCATGATCATGACCGGGGCCGTGACGGCCATGACCGCGATCGCCGCTGTCGTCCAGCGCGAGGACACACCGAACGCCCGGGCAACGAGCCCCGCGGCTGCCCCCTGGGCGGTCACGTTGCCGTAGTACCAGATGGCGATCCAGGTGTTGGCGCTCAGGCCCAGGAACCCGAAGACCTTGGCGGAGAGTGCGAGGAGGGGGAGGCTGTCGGTGAAGGCAATGACGGTCGGTTCGCCCCGACCGTTCGTGAGGAGGTGGGTCTCGAGCAGCGGGAAGTGCCAACCGTCGGCGATGTAGGCACGAAACCCGGCGAAGCTGCTTCCCGCGTCACCAAGAATCCCGGTGACGAGCGCGTCGTCTCCGAAGAAGAACGAGCGATCGTAGATGACGCAGGCCATCACCAATCCGATGGCCGCACCCAGTGCCACGTCGAACCAGCCGCCGGCGAGGGGGCTGACGGGCCGCCCAGTTGTTTCCTCACTCACGGCTCGAACTGCGGTCGTCACAGCTGGACGCTACAAGCCTCGGAGGCATCGGCCTCGTGATCGATCCGAGACTGCGCTGATCCGAGACTGCGCAACACGCTGGGCTGGATCAAGCCGGCTTCCGCTCGATGAGCTGCCGCCACGCGGCGAACTGAGCCTCCAGGACCGAAACCGGGCGAGTGCCATTCGGACGAGGCTCCTGCGGGTCAGTGTCACGGCCGGCCCGCTGCGTCGCCGCGACCGATCGGTACGTACCACCGAGGCGGTCCCAGGCGGTGAAGATCGGCCCGAAGTTCGCCGATCCGTCGCCCTCGTGGTGGACGCGGTGCCCGGCCGGCGTGATGACGACAGCCCGCAGACCACGAGGCAGCGCCGGCGCCGACCCCACGTGCTGCAGGGCCTGCAGGAGATTCGAGATCGCAGCACACACGAGCACCGTGTCGAAGCTCCAGCCTCCGATGCCGATCATGGGCAGAATCGCAACCCCATGGATCGGCACCCAGCTCTGACGGAGAGCCAGGGACAGTTCGAAGACGCGATCGGAGTGATGGGGGGCATGAGCGGCCCAGCCGACAGCGGTGCCGTGACCGATCCGGTGATGCAGGTGTCCGAGCGCATCGAAGGCAACGAAGGCCGACAGCCACGCCAGCATCGGGTGGCCGCTCCACAGGTCGGCCAACCCGTCGGGGGCCAGACGCTGCCACTGCACGAAGGCAAAGGCCATGGCGCCACCGAGCATCGAACTCACCACCAGACCACCGATCCCCAGCGCGACGGCAACTCCCAGTCGACGCCCCGGGTAACGAACCGCTCGCCATCGCCAGGCTGACTCTGCCGCAACAGCACCGACGATGAGGACGAGGGCGGCGGCCGGAATCAGATCGGCCGCCGTGGCCTCGGACAGTGGATCGAGCAACGAGATGACGCGTTCAGGCATCAGGATCTCCGGACGGGGCGACGAAACGTGGAAGACTCCATCGGTGTTCGCCGAGGCGATTCAATTCGACACCGGTGAGATCGTCGCCATCTTCCTGGTGATCTTCGCGGTCTTCGCTCTCTGGTGCCTGCTCATGATCGGCGGCTCGATCGTGGTGTGGCGTTTCGTGCGGCGAGGCACCCACGAGAAGCGGTTCATCGCGACGGTCGTCGCTGACGTGATGCTGGCTCTCGCCGCTCTGACGTCCGGGCTCGACTCGCCCACGATGCTCCTGGCACTGCCGCCCGTTCTCCACGGCCTGCTCGGCGCCGCGAGCTGGGCGACGAGGCCGCCGGACCCGACCTGAGCAGCGGAAGGCCATGCCGGGTCAGCCGTCGACGGCGGTGCCCTCGGCCGAGGGGGCGGCATCGGCTGCCGGTTTGAACGACAACGAAGCCGAGTTCATGCAGTAGCGGAGGCCGGTCTCGGTCGGTCCGTCCGGAAAGACGTGCCCGAGGTGCGCACCGCAGTTGCCACACACCGACTCGACCCGCCGCATCCCAAGCGTTCGATCCTCGATCTCGCCGACCTTGTCGTCGCCGATCGCTCGGTCAAAGCTCGGCCACCCGCAGTGGGCATCGAATTTGGTGTCTGACACGAAGAGCTCTTCGTCGCAGACCACACAGTGATACGTGCCGTCGTCCCACACATCCCAGTGCTGACCCGTGAACGGCCGTTCGGTGCCGGCGTGCTGGGTGACCTGGAACTGCTCCGGCGTGAGGCGCGCCTTCAGTTCTTCCTCGTTGTACTTCTCGCCTGAATGGATGTTGGTCATGCCGGGATCAACCTTTCCGTCGCGGGATGCGTTCCCGAGTTTCGCAGATGTTCACGGCCTCGCCAGCACCGCACGGAGTGGCACCGCTCAGTCGCCGACCCGCCGAGCGTCCTCGATCAGATTGATCTCGTAGATCACCTCGTCGAGCCGATCGCCGGACTCGATGGGGGCGAATCGTTGCGGACGCTCCGACGTGATGCAGCTCGAGACCGCGTCGAGAACGGTCCACGGCGTCGGGTGGAGGAACTGCACCACCGAGTAGCGCTCGCCAGGCTGATCGGGGTCGGCGACCACTCGGTGCCAGCCACTCGGGATCAATCCATTCGTGATGTGCTCGAGCATGATCCCGGTGTTGATGATCATGCCGTTCTCGGGCGGCACGGCATCGACCCAGCGATCACCATCGATCTGGACCTGGAGCCCGCGAGCCGAGGCCCTGGGCAGCGCAGTGATGAGATCGATGTCCGCGTGTTCAGCCGCCCACACGTGCGTTGCCCCCGGCGCCATTTCCATCCCGGGGTAATGAATCGCCCTCGTGAGCGTCGTGCCGTCGATGGTCATCTTGTCGAAGAAGGTCTCGTCGCACCCGATGCCGACGGCAATGATCCGCAGGAAGCGACGCTGGATGTCGGCGATGGCGTGATGGAACGTGTCAAGGACTTCGGTGATCCCCGGCACCTCGTTTTCGGGAAGGACACGATCGGGGTACCGAGAGGGGTACTTGCGCCGCAGCGGGTGCCCCGCGGGCATCGGAGCGCCCCAGTTCAACATCTCCTTCCAGTCCGGCACGTCGCTGACGGCGGCGGTCTCCACCAGCAACCCGGTGTAGCCAGTCTGACCGTGGGTCCCCGGCGCAGCCGACTTGGCCTTCTTCTCCACAGGCAGTGAGAAGAAACGCTCGAGCAGACCGTACGCGTCATCGAGCAATCCCGAGCTGACGTCGTGACTGGTGAAGACGAACCCGTTCGCCAGACTCCGCATCACGCCGTCGACGACGGCGGCCCTTTCATCGCGTGTGCCTTTCTCGAAGGCAAGGAGATCGACGTCGAGAATGTCCTGCATACGACCGAGGATAGATGGTTCGACGGTCAGAGCAGAGCCAGGCCCCGCCGCAGAGCCGGGAGGATGTCGGGTTCGTGATACGGGAGTTCCGAGGTTTCGATCCGATCACAGAAGCGGCGGTAGAGGATTGCCGGCCGAATCGCTGCCAGTGGGCGGAACGCGGACCAGCCGTCATGATCGGCACCGAGCAGTTCGAGCCAGCGGTCGGTCGTCTCGGCGGGCCAGCCCGGGGTGTAGCTGTCGATCACGCTGAGCTCGAAAAGAGGGTGGGTGATCGACGCGTCGCCCCAGTCGATGATCACATCGAAGTCCTCGGCCTCGGCCAGCCGGAGATTTCCTCCGTGGAGATCGCCGTGAACCAGGCGATCGTCCAGCCCGCTCCGTCGCCACCGATCGCTCGTTTCGTCGACGAGCGTCGTCAACCTCCCTCCTTCGTCACCCGAGAGATCGGCGCCGTGGCGGTCCGCGAGATCCTCGAGCGCACGAACACAGTCGGCTGGGCCGAATCGGGGGACGTCGACCAGACGATCGAAACCGGCCCGTTCCAGGTCGCGGGTGGCTGCACCCAGTCGGCGAACGGCTGCGAAATGGCGGTCTGGCCCAACGTCGTACCCGTCGAGCGAACCAGCCGGGCGCATCAACATCGCTCCCGAGCGAGCGGCGATCAGTTCGGGAACGAGCGTCGGATCGATCTCGGCCAATGTGCTCACCACGGTCGCTTCGTGCGAGAAGAAATCCGGCACCGCCTTCAGCCAGAAACGCCCTTCGTTCGTCGGCAGCCGCAACAGACACGAGAGATTCCACGTGCGCACCTGTTCGACCGGACCGATCGATTCGATGCCGTCAGCCTCGAGAGCAATGGTCGCCCAATTCGTGAGTTCGGCAACTCCGCCGATCTCGGCGTAGACCGGGCGTCTCGGATCGGGGCCGAGCGCACCCGGCCAGGGTTCGAGGTCGGCGGCCGGATCCATCGCGTCGACCTCAGCCAGGTAGGTGACCGGACCGCCGGGAAACCGGTCCCCATCGAGCAGGCGAACAACCACGATGTCGAGCCCGAGTTGCTGGCGCGCCGCCTCGACCACGGGTCCGCTTTCCATCCACCACGGAGATTCGACGGTGAACGGCGGCAACGCCCCCCTCGGCTCGTCGACCACGAGTGTCACGAGTCGAGGGGTCGGTGTCACGTTGCTGTCAATCTCGTGATGTCAGTCCTGCGGTCAGTCGTCGTGTTCGGTGATCGTGACCGATTCGATGACGAGATCGTCGACCGGCTTGTCGCCGGGGCCGGTCGCAATCTTCTCTATCTGGTCGACCAGCTCCAGGCCCTTCACGACCTTGCCGAAGAGCGAGTACGACGGCGGAAGGCCCACACCGCTCGGACCGCTGATGATGAAGAACTGGCTGCCGTTGGTGTTCGGTCCGGCGTTCGCCATTGCCAGCGAGCCGAGCTCGTACCGGCCGGGCTTGGGCAGTTCGTCCTGGAACTTGTAGCCGGGACCACCACGGCCCGATCCCTCGGGGCACCCGCCCTGGAGCATGAACCCCTGGATCACGCGGTGGAAGGTGAGACCGTCGTAGTAGTGATAGCGGGCGAGGCTCACGAAGTTGTTGACGGTCGTTGGTGCAGCTGCGGGATCGAGGGCGATGGTCAGCGGGCCGGCGCTCGTGACCATCTCGGCGGTGTAACGCTTCGACGGATCGATGCACATGTCGAATGGACCGTCGAACGAGGTCTGACGCGGGCTGGAACCGTCGATTGCGGGGCATTCGGGCACAGTGGAACTCCTGGATGTCGAGTGACACGCAGTGTTCCACGAACCAGTCCGGCATGGGGGTACCCAACGCCGACGGATTCTGTCGTCCTCAATCGGCCTTCGCAGCGCGGAAGCCCGCATCGAGGTCGGCAAGGATGTCGTCGAGGGATTCGAGCCCGACCGACAGACGGATGAGGCCTGGCTCGACGCCGGTGGTCGCCTGCTCCTCTGGTGTCAACTGGCTGTGGGTGGTCGATCCCGGATGGATCACCAACGACCGCACATCACCGATGTTGGCAACATGTGAGTGCAGCTCGAGCGCATTGACAAAGCGCTCGCCTGCGTCTCTGCCACCCTTGATAACGAAGGACGGAACCGAGCCGAAACCCCGGCCCTGGGTGTACTTCTTCGCCGACTCGTGCCACGGCGAGGACGCCAGGCCGGCGTAGTTGACGCTCTCGACCTCGTCGCGAGCTTCGAGCCATTGCGCGACGGCGAGCGCATTGTCGACGTGGCGTTCCATGCGGAGCGAGAGAGTTTCGAGTCCCTGGAGGATGAGGAAGGCGTTGAACGGGCTGATGGCCGGGCCGAGATCACGCAGCAGCTGGACCCGGGCCTTGGCGATGAAGGACCCGTGACCGAGCATTGGCCAGTAGGTGAGCCCGTGGTAGCTCGGGTCTGGTTGGTTGAAGTTGGGGTAGCGATCGGCGTCGGAGAACTCGAAGGACCCGCCGTCGACGATCACGCCACCGATGGAGGTGCCATGACCACCGATGAACTTCGTGGCCGAGTGCACGACGATGTCGGCGCCCCATTCGAGGGGCCGAATCAGGTAAGGCGAAGCGACGGTGTTGTCGATCACGAGCGGAACACCGACGTCGTGGGCGACGGCAGCGACGGCCTCGATGTCGAGGATGTTGTTCTTGGGGTTGCCGATGGACTCCCCGTAGAACAGCTTCGTGTTGGGCTTGGCTGCGGCTCGCCAGGCGTCGATGTCATCCATGTCGTCGACGAACGTGGTCTCGATGCCGTACTTCGGCAACGTGTAGTGCAGCAAGTTGTACGTGCCCCCGTAGAGCGCGGCGCCGGCCACGATGTGGTCACCGGCCTCGGCGATGTTCATGATGGTGAGCGTCTCCGCCGCCTGGCCAGACGCAGTGGCAAGGGCGCCAGGCACGCCGGCGGCCGTCTCGGACAAACCGTTCTCGAGTGCCGCGACTCGCGTCTCGAGCACGCCCTGGGTCGGATTCATGATGCGGGTGTAGATGTTGCCGGGCTCACCGAGAGCGAACAGGTTGGCGGCGTGAGCAGCATCGCGGAACTGATAGGCGGTGGTCTGATAGATCGGAACGGCTCGCGCCCCAGTGGCGCTGTCGGGCTCCTGCCCCGAGTGGATTTGCCGAGTCTCGAAACCCCAGTCGGAATTGCTCATGTCGTTCCCCTTGTTGCGTGGTCTGCCAGCGGAGTGCCGATCCGAACAGTAGCCCTGATTCCCGACCTGTCCACTCGACAATCGCCAGGGTTCCATGCGGTCGAACCGGACACCGGCTCGACGCCCGGCTCAATCGCCACCCGCTTCGACCGATAGGAGCGGATGCAGCTGTGTGACGCCTGTGGCGCGTGTCGCGAAACAGAATGGAGCCTCTGTCCGTTCTGTCGAGCGGACCTCACTCCCGTCGTCGCGCCCGTCGCCCCGGACAACGAACGTTTCGATGCCCTCGCCGCAGCTGCCGAAGGCAATGACGTCGATCTCCTTCCATCTCCGGTCGGTCCAGAAACCGAGATCGAACCGAACGACAGCGATCTCGTGACCGCTGCCGATCTCGCGCACCTCACCGGTGGCGCCGGTCCGGAGTCGAACCCATGGAACTCCTCACCGGCACCGCCGGCTGCAGCACCCGTCAAGTCCGAAGACGACACCGTCTCGAAGCTCGTCGTCGTCCCGCTCGTCGCGGCAGCCATCGTCGCCGTGATCTTCGTCGCGTACAGCATCGTCACCCAGTCGCCTCCAGAACGCCCCGATGCGGTGGCGCTCATCGACCGCACCACGACGACGGCCGCACCCCCGACGACGGAAGCGGCGCCGCCGACACTGGCTGGTGGTGCGACGCCGATCGGCGTCGACCTCGCCGAGCAGGCGGCACGCATGTGTCGCGGCGACCAGTTCATGATCGCCAGGGCTGCTGCCCCCTCCGCCGCCATCTTCAACGACATCGTCATCGCCGAGCAGGACGGGCGGGATGATTGGGTTGGCTTTGCGGACCAAGAGACGCTCCGCTCCATCGTTCCCCCGCTGATCGGATGCCTCCAAACGGCCGACGCTGGAGAGATCGACCGGTGCCCTGCGGCGTCCGGCGTGATCAGCCGCCGTTCGGTGTCCTGGTCGTATCGCGTGTTGCGATCGAGCGACGGCACCGTGCTCGGTTCCGACTCGGGCGTTGCCCGCTCCCTGCGTCCCTGCGACGAGCTCGTGATCGTTGCCGGCGGCGAGAACTTCGGCTCGTGGTCGCCGCTCCCACAGGACCTGCTCGACGCTGCCGGCGCTCCGTACACGACCCTCCCCCACCCACAAGAGGCCTGTCGAGCGGCGGCGAACCGGAGCAACAAGGCCGAGAGCGACGCCGAACCCGAGTCAGAACCCGTGGTATCCGAGCCCCCATCTCTCCCGACCGTCGGACTCTCACTGCATGCCACGGTCTGGGGACTGCCCGGCACCAACCACCCACTGCCAGATGGCTGGATGGCGTCAGACGATCGGCCGACCGAGGCAGTCATGTGCCTGATCCCCACCGCCGATCTCGACCAACTGCGCCCGATCGGTCGACGCAACGCCGACGCAGATGCCGCTCCCGAGGAAGCCCCGCCCGCCGGTTGCCCGATCACCGCCGCCGTCATCTCGTCAGACGGCGACTGGATCGGTCAGTGGGAGTACATCGCACCTCGCTGCCCGAGGCCGAGAGAGCCGGTCGTCCCGGAGACATGGCTCGTCGACGAGGTCGGTCCGACCATCGGCTACTCGCTCGTGGAACCCGAACCTGGGGCCGAGCCCTCATCGGAGGGCGAGTAGGTCGCGATGAACGGCAGGTTGCGGTAGCGCTGGCCGACATCGAGCCCGTAGCCGATGACGAACGCTGGCGGGAGCTCGAAACCGACGTAGTCCAGACTCACGCCGGGGGCCGTCCGCCCTTCACGTACCAGCATCGAACATGTTCGCAGCGACTTCGGGCCCTGCCCGGTGAGATAGTCGACGAGGTAGGCCATCGTCAGGCCGGAGTCGATGATGTCCTCGACGAGAATCACGTCACGGCCGGCGATGGAGCTGTCGAGGTCCTTGACAATCCGGACCACACCGCTCGACTCGGTTGCATCCCCGTATGAGGAAACGGCCATGAAGTCGACCTCGACTGGGCCGGCAATGGCCCGCATCAGATCGGCGATGAAGATCACGCTTCCCTTCAGCACACCGATCAGCATCGGGGTCGTGTCGGCGAAGTCTTTCGTGATCTCGGCACCCAGTTCGGCGACTCGTCGCTGGATGTCCTCGGCGCTGAGGAGGACCTCGCCGATGTCGCTCTCGGGGGGATAGGGACTGCTCACCAACACACCCTGCCAGCCCCACGTGCTGTTCGCCACAACAGCCAGGACTGGCATTCGAAGCCTCAGCTGAGTATCAGGTCGAGCTGATCACCGATCTGTCGTGAGAAGCGGAGTGCGCCATCCGCGTTCAGGTGCGTGAAATCGATGAACTCCCCATCCCGGAGCGGGCCAGGGGCGACGGGGCTGCCGGCGGCCATGTCGAGCGTGATGAGCGGGACGTCGAGTTCGTCGCTCAGCCCCATCAGTGCTTCGGTCACGACGTGTTGCTGCTCCGGGCCGGCTGGAAACAGCGCACGAAACCGTCTCGGCGTCGGGAGCTCGACAAAGACGACGAAGACGCCACGCTCACGCAACACGCCGACGGTACGAATGATCGCGGCGAAGTCATCCCGATCGAGTTCGAACGGGGTGATTCGACCGGCGATCTCGGCCAGTCGCGCCTCATCGTCGAC
>RCMY010000077.1_pt1 | contig 84576 bp, 63 predicted proteins | sample 2041341 | NCBI WGS metagenome assembly RCMY01 (sample SAMN09708234, study PRJNA481090) | Marine sediment metagenome, whole genome shotgun sequencing project. | reverse complement strand
AAAAACACGGACTCGCCTACCATCTCGACGGCGCCCGATTATGGAATGCTTTGGTCGCTAAAGGTGAAAGTCCGAAATCATACGGCAAACTTTTCGATACCATCAGTGTCTGTTTGAGCAAGGGTTTGGGCTGTCCGGTTGGTTCTGTGCTGGTGGGCAGCGACGATTTGATCCGTAAAGCCTTGCGCATACGAAAAGTCCTTGGTGGCGGTATGCGCCAAGCGGGCTATTTGGCCGCCGCTGGAATTTACGCTTTAGACAAGCATATTGAACGCTTGGCCCATGACCACAAAATAGCCCACGAAATTGGGGACGTGCTTCAAAAATTATCCTACATCAAAAAAGTGGAGCCTATCGAGACCAACATCATAATCTTTGAAATCGACGAGAATATTATGATGGGAGACAAATTTGTGGAGAAGCTAAAGGAAAACGACATCCATATCATTGGAATGGGGCAAGGTAAACTTCGAATCGTCACACATATGGATTATACGGATGATATGCACGAAGCGTTTTTAAAGCTTTTAAAAAAATTGTAGAGCGGTTTACCAGATCGAGCACCACGGCTCGGCACAGACCCTGTCGATTGTCAGGTCGAGCGCGGTCGAGACCAATTCGACGGGCAGCCATTTAAAGTTTTCGACTTGCTTCGAACAGACTTGGCAATCTACCTTCTAAACTTCCTTTTTACAGCAACGATTTGATCTGTTCCCGTAAATCGTTAATCCCATTTTCCATGCCTGCTTCAGAATCGTAGGGCTCGCTATGGCCAACGGTATGACCATCCCCATTCTTTAAACCGAAGAGAAATTTACCATCCGTATTCGTCTTTCGTTCGAAGAGGTTACGGGCCAAGGGTGTTTTTTCCAACATCCGAATGGCCTTATCTATTTCAAATTTACTGGAAAATGCTACGCTGTTCAAAAGGGTGTTACCGCTCTTAGTCTTCAAACTGAAGCGGAGGGAAGCGTCGGTATCAGTATGTAATTCTATCATGTACGATTTTTCAGTTTAAGACACGAAATTTATGGATTACGTTGCTTCTAATCAATACATAAAGGTATGGAACAATTTTTAGTTTTTTAGAATCTGTTGCCTCCTTGGGAAATGAAGGAAAAGTCCGCCCAAATCGGCAAATCGAACTAAGAACTTAAATCATGGCGAAAAAACTTTCCCAGGCCCTCTGCCAAGGAGAGGGAACGCTTCTTGACAAATTTTATGTAACATATATCAATAATTTTCTTGGTTTTTAACTGGCGATTTAATTAAGAAGAATTCAAGATTTTGTCATCTTAAAATTAAAATGGAAATTCATTTGCAGGCAACCATTGCGGACCTTCCGATTTGAATATTCTTTCCTTGAAAGGTGACGCGACATAAAATGGTACCGATGGTACTAAAACATTCGAAATGTACTCGCTATACGTAGTAAATGCCGAATAGTTCTCCGCGGCACCCTGTTTGATTTCAAAAGCTTTGTTATCGAAGGTTTGGGTTACGGCAGCGGGAAATAATCCTTCTGGTATCTGGGGTAGGCTAATATTTGTGCTTTGGCCGTCGAATATAAATTCCATTCGTACCGAAGGGTTTTCCGGAGTTATATATCCACTACCACTTTGTATGCCCACCAGACGAATGCGCCCGACCTCAAATCCTGAAAGTCCCGTGAAGCTGATTTCGCCATTATAAAAGCTATAGTCAACGGTTGCATCGGGTATGGTTACCGTAGTTGGGGGAATGCCAGAACCTTCCCAGGTATAGTTTGCCGTTTGTCCCCAAAAAGAGGTGTAGTCGAATATATCCGCATAGGTATACTCTCTAGTGAAAGAGGAACTGCCCTCCAAGTAGTCGGAATAAAGCAAATGGCCACTTCTAGCTCTGTACATGGCTTCATTCTCATATCCGGTAATTTTTAGAAGAGGCCTTTGAAATCTTCTGTTGATGTCGAAGGTATGTTTTGTGACATTGGTACTGTTAAAATCTTCCGGCTGCAATGCTGTTCTATTTTGTATGTTTTGGATCATGGCCCATTGGTAGCTATCTTCGATATCCGAATTAAAATAGCTTATAAAGGTTTTGTCCGTTGCTAGTTCGTTACTGAACCTGGTGGAAACATGCCCTGAAAATTCCCCGTTGTAATAGTTAATGGATTGCCACGGCCCCGAAGCCCGCATCTGATATCCATCTTCATAAAAAGGAACTTCCAGTTTTATCGATGCATGGCTTAACCCTCCGCTCGTTTGTTTCAGGTTTATTTCATTACCCAGCATACTTTTTGTAAGATTTGAGTACACATAAAAGTTAAAAATCGAGTTTTCAAAATCATGTACAAAGGTCAACATGAATTCGGTATCCTCTTCAATATTCTCAAAGATACAGAACTCCAAATTTTCGATTTCACCCGATGAGTGTGTTCTGCTGTCCAAAAATTTACCTTCGTTATCGGATAACACCACGTGAATTTTTTCTACACCCTTACGCATGAAATCTTTAGGAAAATTAAGGTCTAGAATCTTTTTGGCTATCGCTATATCGATGGAATCCCTTGAAATATTCCCTTGTTCATCTTCCATGATAAACTTCAAGTTAGCATTGCCTGTGGGAAGTATTTCTGGATTTAGGGCAAAGGTGAAATCTGAAATATTTTCTTTTTCCAGAAGTAACAAGCTATCCATATAAATTTTCACCCCTTTTACTGCCGAAACCACATCGCTGATTTGAGGTGAAAGTTTTAGTTCGCTACAAATCAATTCGTTTTGCGAGATGGCCTCAAGGATTAAAATAGGCCCATTGTTGTCGATTTTAACGTTAATGGTTTTGGATGCGATTTTTTCACTTTTACCATACACGTCAATTTTTAAAATATGGTCCCCATCATCGAATTTTTTTGCGTCTAAAGTAAAGGAGTAGGGAGCTACGGAAAAGTTCTGAAGGGATTCATTGTCAAATAAGATTTCAAGGCGAGAAACATCAACCTTGCCTGAAATGGTAATGGATATTTCAGTGGAAGCAATGACTTGGTTTTCGGTAATATTAAGTTCAATGGAGGTGGAATTGAAGTCATCTTGTACTTCTTCTTGTATTTCTTCGGTCGGGCTGTTTTCGTCAGTAGAACAAGAAAAAAGAATGAGATAGGTTAGGATGATGATAAAAGTGAATCTTACTTGCATAACAGGGGATGGTTCGAATTGAAAATCTGTGTGGTTACTTTATCGTTTTTCTCAAGCGAGAATTATAGTTCGTTCAGTAAATAACGGAATGAGTTCCTTTCTATTCTAAAAAACTCGATATAGGGTGAATGTGAAATGACAAATGGTCAAATCAATCCAATTGGTAAGAAGAATAGATTTAGCTATTTATGGCTAACTTTACTTCTAAACTTAAGTTGCACCTTAATGAAACCCCAAGAACTTTCCAAAGTCCAAAACATGCTCCAAGAGCAAGGTTATATCAGTGACGGTTCGATTGCCATGTCCATATTCCTAGCCATGCGATTGGAAAAACCCTTGCTCATCGAAGGTCCCGCCGGAGTGGGTAAGACCGAAGTGGCCAAGGTGATGGCCAAGGCACTGGAGACCGACCTGATACGCCTGCAGTGCTACGAGGGTCTGGACAGCACCCATGCGCTGTACGAATGGAACTACCAGCACCAGCTGCTCTTTCTGAAGATGCAAGAGAAGAAGGGCTCGGATATCAAAGCTTTGGAGGAGACCATTTTTTCGGATAGATTTCTATTAAAACGTCCTGTACTACAAGCGATCACCCATGCCAAGAAACCGGTCTTGCTCATTGACGAAATCGACCGGGCGGACGAGGAATTCGAGAGCTTTCTGCTGGAAGTATTATCAGATTGGCAGGTGACCATCCCCGAGATCGGAACGATCAAAGCTACAAGCAAACCCCAGGTCATCCTGACCGGAAACCGTACCCGCGAACTCTCAGAAGCCCTGCGGAGAAGATGCTTGTACCTGTGGATCGACTATCCCGATTTTGAAAAGGAATTGGCCATCGTTAAAGCGAAAGTCCCGGAAGCGGATGCCAAATTGGGACAACAGATCTGCGCCTTTATGAAAGAACTGCGGACACTGAAATTGGAAAAAACCCCCGGAATCTCGGAGACCATCGATTGGGCGAGAGCCCTGGTGAGTATGCATTTAACGCATCTTGACAAACAGATCGTTGAGGATACCCTCGGCGTGATCTTAAAGGACTGGCAAGACATGCGGCATACGCAGGATGCCCTTTCGGAGTTGCTGGAAAAGACGGGTGTTGTTTCACGGATAGGTTAAATTCATGCCATGCGAGAACCCCTCATATCATATAGAACAGAACTCTCTGCGAACATAATCCTCCTCTGCCGTTTTCTGAGAAAAAAAGGCTTCCCGCTAAGCGCTACCGAGGAAGCCGATGCCCTAACCGCCATCTCCCAGCTTCCCATCCACCAAGAATCCTACTTCAAACAGGCCCTCAAGGCCATCCTGACCAAGAATCGGTACCAATTTGAAAAGTTCGACGAATACTACTCCGAATTCTGGAAGCAACTCTCCAAGGCGGCGGATTCCAAGACCAAGGAAGAGACCATCCAAAGCAATGCAACATCCGAAGCCCAAAAGCAGCAGGCGCGGTTCGAATCCCTAAAGGATTGGCTGAACCTAAATCCATCCGAAGAACAAATGGAAATCGCCTCGTTTAGCGATTTAGAAGTGTTGACCAAGAAGGACTTTGCCGATCTGAGCGAAGATGAGATGCGGTTAATGATGCGCCTATTAAAGCGTTTGGCCAAGAAGATTGCCCACCGGAAAAGCCGTTTAAGGAAATCCTCAAAAAGACTTAAAAAACTGGATTTGAAGCGGACCATCCGGCTAAATCTACGTAAAGGTGGCGATATTCAACGGCTGGTGTACAGTGAGAAAAAGGACAAAAAACTAAAACTGGTACTGCTCTGTGACGTGAGCAAAAGTATGGAATTGTACAGCCGTTTTTTCGTGCATTTGATTTATGCCTTTCAGAATGCCTATGACCGAATAGAGACGTTCGTGTTCAGCACGGCCTTGCACCGGGTCAGCGATATTCTCGACAACCAGGAGTTCGGCAAGGCTTTCGACACGATTTCCGACCGGGTGCCCCACTGGTCCGGAGGCACCACGATTGGAAGTTGCCTTCAGGATTTTGACAGGGAGTACGGTCATGGCATGCTGGATAAAAAAACTATCGTTTTGATCTTGAGCGACGGCTGGGACACGGGCGACCCCGAAACCATAAAATCGGCCATGAAATCCATCTACAAAAAGTCACGACGTGTCATCTGGTTGAATCCCTTGGCAGGAAATCCAAATTTTTCTCCTGAAGCGATGGGTATGAAGTCCGCACTTCCCTATGTCGATGTATTGGCCTCCGCTCACAATCTCGAAAGCTTGAAAACAGCTTTACAGGCCGTTCAGAAACGTCGAAAAATGGTAAATCTATAAAATTGCGGCTTCCCTATTGTAAGCTTCTTATTTCCGAACTAATATTCCTGTTGATTTCATAAAAATATCCGCTTGAAAAGTAACATCTTTCAATAGTATTTTTTATATTCATAGGCTCAATATTGGCACTTATGAAAATCGACGGAAACTACACCCTTGAAACTACCCCCGAATTTTTTTTGGAACTGATCCAAGACCCTGAAATCTTGAAAAAAGTCACGCCCGGTATCAAGGAATTGGAGGAAACCAGCCGTAATCGGTACAATATTGTTTCCGAGGTGCGGGTTGGACCCGTTAATGGAAAATTCAAGGGTACCCTTGCAGTAAACCTAAAGGAAGAGGAAAATACCTGTGTGCTAGAAGTTGACCAGAAAGGAGATATGGGCAACGTTGTGGCGGAAATCGATATGAAGCTGTTGGCCATTTCAGAAAAGGAAATCATCGCCAAATATAAAGGTGAGGCCAAGGTATCTGGCAAACTGGCTAGTATGGGGCAGCGCATCATGAGCGGGGTGGTCAGCACCCTTTCCAAGCGGTTTTTTAAGGATTTGGAAAAGGAACTGAAAGCGAAGGGACAGTAAGGAAGCTTTGTTTTCATTTGTCCAAAAAAAAATTACTTAAGGCGCTAAGACTTAAGTCAAAATATATTGAATGGAAATGAATATGAAATCAATACAATGTGTCTTTAGGTCGCGTTAAATTTCATTCGGATCAGTAAACAACAAATCACAATCGTATGAAAATATCACTTAAAATCAACGGTAAGGAACATGCTGGCGAGGTCGAACCACGGATTAGCCTGACCCAATATCTCCGCGAAACGCTTGACATGACCGGCACACATATTGGATGTGATACCAGTGCCTGCGGGGCCTGTACGGTAACCCTGAACGGGGACGCCGTAAAATCGTGTACGCTTTTGGCAGTGCAGGCCGATGGAGGGGAGTTGACCACAATCGAGGGTATGGCCAAAAACGAACAGATGCATCCTATTCAGCAGGCCTTCAAGGACAAACACGGACTACAATGCGGCTTTTGCACGCCGGGCATGGTCATGGTGGCAGCGGATATACTCAAACATACTCCGAATCCTTCCGAAGAAGATATCCGGCACGGGCTAAAAGGAAATTTTTGCCGATGCACAGGATACCATAATATTATAAAATCGATTCAGCATGCCGCTGAACTTATAAACAAATAATCCATGGGAAATTACGTAGGAAAACCAATAAAACGCAGGGAAGATGCCCGTTTTCTAAAAGGTGCGGGAACATATACCGATGACATCAAACTGCCGAAAATGACTCATTCTGCCTTCGTTCGGAGTCCGTATGCGCATGCCAAGATATTAGCCATCGATACCTCGGAAGCCAAAAAGGCCGAGGGCGTGGTCGCCGTGTTTACGGCACAAGATGGTTGCGGCGAATTTGGCGTGCCCACGGGATGGCAGGTCGATTTCAAAAACGGCGATACCATGCGGGAACCCAAACATCCCTTATTGGCCAAGGATAAAATTCGGCATGTTGGGGAAGCCGTTGCCATTGTAATTGCGGAATCCCTCGAGCTTGCCCGGGATGCTGCCGAACTGGTCTCGGTGGATTATGAAGATTTGCCCGCAGTGACCGACCCCGAAAAGGCTATGGACAAAGATGCGCCCTTGGTACACGACGAATGGGAAGATAATGCGGCCTTCGATTGGTGTATCGGGAACGATAGGGCGGAGGTAGAGGCCGCATTGGAAAAGGCACATCATGTTACCGAAATGGAATTTCGTAACCAACGCATGGCCCCGAATGCCATGGAGCCTCGAAGTTATGTCGCAGATTATGATGTGAACGGGGATAAGTGGACCCTCTACACCAGTACACAAAATCCGCATCTGATCCGGTTATTGCTATGTGCCTTTGTCTTGGGAATTCCTGAACATAAAGTACGAATTGTTTCCCGCGATGTGGGCGGTGGATTCGGAAGTAAGATAAATCATTATACGGAGGAAGCGCTTTTGACCTGGGCCTCAAGGGAAATCGGTAGACCAGTAAAGTGGACCTCCGACCGAAGTGAGGCCTTTTTGACCGATACCCATGGAAGGGATCATGTAGTAAAATCCAAAATGGGTTTCGATAAGGAGGGGAAAATTGTGGCCCACCTTACGGATGAATATTGCGCTATGGGTGCTTATCTTGGTACCTTTGGGCCTGCAATACCCACCTACTTGCACGGCACCTTGTTTCAAGGAGTCTATACTACCCCGTTGATACATTTAAACGTTACCGCACCTTTTACACATACGGTTCCCACGGACGCCTATCGGGGTGCAGGTCGCCCGGAAGCTACCTATCTGCTGGAACGTATTATTTCAAAAGGGGCAAAAGAAATGGGCATTGATCCAGCGGAAATCCGGTTCAAGAACTTCATCCCTCCCTTTGATGGGTTGGAAGAGGAGGGATATCAGACCCAAGTGGCCCTAAAGTATGACAGCGGCAATTATAGGGGGACATTGGATAAAGGACTGAAAATATTGGGCTATGACGATTTTAGAAAAGAACAGGAAGAAGCCCGCAAAAACGGAAAATTGTTGGGTGTAGGTTTTTCCACCTATATCGAAGGATGCGGTATAGCACCATCGGCCGTCGTGGGAGCACTTGGTGCCCGGGCAGGTTTATATGAAGTGGGCCAGGTACGAGTACAGCCCACTGGGAAGGTATCGGTATATACCGGAACCCACTCGCACGGGCAAGGTCACGAAACCGCTTTCGCACAATTTGTAGCTGATAAATTGGGTATCCCTATGGACGATGTCATAATTGAACACGGCGATACCGATCAAGTAGCCTTCGGTATGGGCACGTACGGTTCGCGCAGCTTGGCCGTCGGGGGAAGTGCCATCGTCAAAAGTGTAGAAAAAATATTGGAAAAGGGTGCCAAAATAGCCGCTCACAAATTGGAGGCTGCCGAAGAAGATCTCGAATATGCGGAAGGAAAATGGACGGTAAAAGGCACCGATAAATCCGTTTCTTTTGGTGATGTTTCGCTTACGGCTTATGTGCCGCACGACTATCCGGAAGGCCTTGAACCCGGTCTGGATTTTACCAGTTTTTACGACCCCACGAACTTTACCTACCCCTTCGGCACCCATATCGCCGTAGTCGAGGTAGAAGCCGATACCGGTAGGGTAACATTGAACCGTTTTATAGCCGTTGACGATGTTGGCAATATCATGAACCCCATGATCGTAGACGGCCAGATACACGGAGGTGTCGCCCAAGGAGTCGGGCAGGCCCTATTGGAAGAAGTGGTCTATGACGATAACGGACAAATGATCACCGGTTCGTATATGGATTATGCCATGCCCCGGGCCGACGACCTCCCAATGATAGAGACCGCCAATACGGTAACTCCTTGTCCCCACAATCCGCTCGGAGTTAAAGGAGCGGGAGAGGCAGGTACCATCGGATCTACTCCAGCAGTGGTTAACGCAGTCGTCGATGCCTTAGCACATTTGGGCGTTACGGATATTCAAATGCCGTTAAGACCACAGACGGTCTGGAAGGCGATGCAGAATTGATAAATAAAAACATACGCTATGATACCAGCAAAATTTGAATATAAGAAAGTATCCTCGGTCGGTGAGGCTGTCGATCTGCTTGATAAGCACGGTTTCGATGCCAAGATATTGTCCGGCGGGCATAGTTTGCTTCCGGCCATGAAGCTACGACTGAACCGACCCGAGTTGCTGATCGATATTACGGGAATTTCGGGAATGGATACTATTACCGAGGAAGGAGATCAAATCATCATTGGCGCCAATTGTACGCACAGCCAGTTGTTGCGTTCCGATCTGATCCAAAAACATGTCAATGTCCTGGCTCAAGCTGCCGATACGGTAGGTGACGTGCAGGTCAGAAATAAAGGAACTATAGGGGGTAGCCTGGCCCATGCGGATCCTTCCGCGGATTATCCCGCCGTTGTTTTGGCCTGTGATGCCATTATCGTGGCCGAAGGAAAAGACGGAAGAAGGGAAATAGCCGCAACTGATTTTTTCGAGGGTATTTTCACCACGACCCTAAATGACGACGAGATTATCACGGCCGTCCGGTTTCCGAAAATAGAGAAAGGCAATTATCAAAAATTCTATCAGTCCGCCTCACGTTTCGCAGTAGTCGGAGTGGCAGTAGTCAGGGACAGTGATTCCGTAAAAGTCGGGATAACGGGCGTTTCAGATACGCCTTATCGAGCCAGCGCTGTGGAAGAGGCGTATAGGGGAAACAGCGACGCCTCCGAACATGCCGTAGACAATGTCGAGGTCATGAGTGATCATTTCGCCGATGTCGAATACCGTTCGCATCTGGCCAAGGTGATGGTAAAGAGGGCGTTGGAGGCATCGGCCTAGTCCAAAAACTTCCGGTCAAACGAAAATGGATTCTCCAAATCAGGGTTTACCGTAACCTGCACGGCATTCGCACCGCCTTCTATCTGAACACGCAGAATGTTCTGCTCAGGCCAAGGTCTGTTCTCGAGCCAAAAATGGCCATCACCCTGCATATAGAGCACGGGCTTACTTAAGGCTTTTGCGGATGCCCTGAATCGGTCGGTAAATCCTTCGAATTTTTCAGGACCTACTTCGTTCATGTTGGCATGGCCAAACAAAACAGCAGCCTTAATGCTATCTTTCTGGATTTTAAATTGTTCTTCTACCCAATCCGCATCATCGGCCAAACGCTTGTCCCACTCCGCCTGGTCGTGAACGGAGCTTCCTACTAGGTTCAAGCCTAAGAAAAGCACGCCATTCTCTATCCAAGCAAAGTTTTCTGGTCGCTCTTCTTGATATTCGACTGTATGTGGAAATTCCCAATTTTCGTTGAAATGTAAAAAATACTGGTTCCATAGCATTAGGGCACCCTCAGGGTTGTCACAATCATTATACTCATTATCCCCAAGAACAACGAAAGTAGGGGTCTTGAAGTTTTTAAGCAGTTCGCTAACATCCTTATATAGTAGGTCGTCGCAAGCATCGGCTCCCGGCTTGATATCCCCGACGTGTACTACGAATTCCGAAGTCGCGTTGGTGTTATGGGCATCAATCATGGCAATCAATCCATCCCTTTGATTATCATTGTACGGTACGTCGCCGATTACGGTAAATAAAATAGGGTTGTAGGTGTCGGTTGAATCAACAGTCTCCGTGGAATCGACTTCCCCACCGGCACTATTGTTGTCGGGTTGCGGATTTTTATCATCTGAAGTACCGGTGCAGCTTACGACCAGCCCGACACAAAAAATCAGGCATACTATTTTCGCAATAAGGGATTCCGATTGTTTTCCCAAACCATTTTTAGCTTGCTTTTTCATTTTGAGTGTATCTCTACTTTAATTACCTTCTTAGAAGGCCAGTGGTTGTTCAGATCTAGTTGGTTTCTACAAGCCGCTACTGTTCTTTTTCATCATTTCCGCAATTCCCTCACTACCCGCATCCTTTCTTTTTTCAAGTTCTTGAATAATTTTAGGATGGTCATGCTCACGGTTCTGCGAGAGTTTGTACTTGGCCTGAATGTCGGTAATCTCGATTTGAAATCCAACGACTCCCTTTACCTGTTTTAAAGTGTGTGGCGACATATTTTTTAAGGATATCGGATGCTCGGAATCTCGCTCGTACTTGTCAACCAAGCGATGTAGCGAAGCCATGACGGCCTGCTCGTCCAAAACCCTCAATTTACCATAGACATGCACGGCGACATAATTCCACGTGGGCACTTCTTCTTCTTTGTACCATGAGGAGGATACATAGGCATGCGGTCCGTTAAAAATACAGAGCACTTCTTTATTTTCATCAAAATCATTCCATTGTGGGTTGGCCTTGGCAATGTGAGCGGTAAGTACATCGTTTCCGTTTTCATCCGATTCCAGTTCCATGGGAATATGGGTTGCCCAAGGTTTCCCGTTCAGTTGGCTGACCAAAATCCCAAAACTATTCTCTCGAATAAACGTTCTAATTTCAGCTGGATTTTCTTTTTTTTGATATTCTGGAATGTACATAGATTCGAAAAAGCGTCCCCAAACCGGCTTGGTCACTCCTTAAAGATAGGTTATATCTTCTTTTCCGGCAATATTCTTTCTGTTTGCGTTAAGGCGAAAATGGGTCTTTAAGTGAATTGAGCTTTATGGAAAACTGCTCTGATTTGCTACTTTACTACCGTAGCCAGCACCGGAAAATGATCTGAAATATATTTGAGATTTTCCATACGGTCGTCGATATGGATGTAATTTGCGACCTTCAGGTTTTTTACGAAAATATAATCGATGCGATGGTCTAAAATCCGATTAGGTTCAAAGCCGTTAAAAGTGCCAGTCGGTCCGTAAAAAGATTTTTTCGTGATTTTTTGCCCGTCCTGCATATAATTCTTAATGAGATGGATGGGCTTTTCATCGGGAGTCAGGTTGAAATCTCCCGTCAATACTACGGGTAGGTTATCCATGTTGATTTCCTTGATTTTTGTTACGATAAGTTCGGCAGATTTTTCCCGGGCCGTTTTCCCCTTATGGTCGAAATGGGTATTGAATACCCATAATTTTTTACCGGAATCGAGATCTTCGAAAAGACCATAGGTGCAGATGCGTTCCAAGACGGCATCCCAACCAACAGATACTTTATCGGGAGTTTCGGAGAGCCAAAAGGTATTGTGTTCAAGAACCTTGTATCGGGTCGAATCATAGTGGATTTCGGAATATTCCCCCTTTTGTTTGCCATCCTCACGTCCAACACCGATATACGAAAAGTCCGTCAAACTACTGTCAATATAAGTTATCTGGCGGTGCAGTGCTTCTTGCATACCGATAAATGACGGACCGTAATGTTTGATGAGTTCGACCAGTTTTTCTTTGCGGTCGTTCCAGTTATTGACCGTATCGTTTACGTTGTCATATTTAATATTATAGGTCATTACCTTGATTTCTTGACCGCTTAGAGTTGAAAGACTGAAGAACAACAATAGCGCAATACATCGTTTTGATATCATGTGGGCATTTTTTTGAAATGGATTTAAATGTAAGAATTACCATTGGTTTATCGAAAGCGAAAGTGAATTTATTCGATATTGATCTGTACGCAAAAAGAATCGGATAAAATCTTGCACGGCAATCGAATTGGATATACCTTTTCCACGCTTATCTAAGAAGTACCATACAAAACCCAATACATTGATAATGAATTCAATAAACCAAAGTGTTATCCGTCAAATCTTTGTTCTGCTACTTATTGTTTTGATAGGAATTCTCATTTTTTTGGAGATGGTACCCTACCTCTCCGGTGTATTGGGGGCTATTACTATTTATGTGCTTTTTAGAAACTGGATGGCCAAGCTGGTCAAAAGGGGATGGTATCCCAACTTGGCAGCGGCATTGATAATGGTCATTTCATTTGTGGGGATTCTGGTTCCAGTGGGTGGCCTGGTCCTTATGTTAGGCAACAAAGTGGGCAGTGCAGTGGCGAAATCGGAAAGTGTTTTTGAAGCCATCAAAAAGCAGATGTCTGAAGTTCAGGAAACTTTTGGCTACGATCTAACCTCGCAATTGGATGTTTCTGGAGCCTCTAAATGGCTTGCCAATAATCTGACAGGACTTGCCGGGAGTACTTTCAATATTTTTATTTCGATTGCCATCATGTATTTTTTGCTCTATTACATGCTTACCAACCGTAAGCAACTGAAGGAGTCTTTGTTTGAGTATGTCCCCATTAGCAAGCAAAATCTAAAGCTTATAGGGAATGAAGTGCATAGTATGGTGCGCTCGAACGCTTTGGGGATTCCCTTGGTAGCCGTTGCTCAGGGCATCGTAGCTTTGATCGGATTTTTTATTTTTGGGATTCCCAATCCTTTTTTCTGGTTCGTCATTGTTGCGGTGGGCTCCATGATTCCCTTTATCGGCACTTTGATAGGGATACTTCCGGTGTTTATATTGGCCATCTCCAGCGGAAACGATTTTCAGGCCTGGGGTATTCTGATTTATGGGTTTGTCGTCGTCGGTTCAACGGATAATCTCATTCGCCTATACGTGCTTCAAAAGTTGGATAACGTACATCCGTTGATAACCTTGATCGGAGTCATTATTGGCGTTCCCCTGTTCGGTTTTATCGGGCTGATATTCGGGCCGTTGCTGCTGAGTCTTTTCATGATCGTCGTATGGATCTATAAGAAGGAGTATGGAGAAAGTATGGATACCGCAGACGAATAGCTGTAAGATGTTGGTATCGCCATTGAATTTAATAAGCCAGAGGTAGTTATGGCTATGGCACTTAGCCCCATCCATTTTGGTCTCAATCTACCTTCAGCGAACTGGTCCAAGGCTCTAATTTTAGAAATTATTGCTTGCTTAATTCGCGATATGTTCTATTTAAAGAGTTGTTCTTCAATCGACATTTTTGCTAATTATTTAATAAAAAAGTAAAACCCGGTTTTAAACGGGTCTTAAAAGTGTTGGTCAGTTCAGGTATAGCAATTTCAAATTATTCTACTGACGGATAGCGGCCGCTACCTTTGCATCAGGACCACTAAGGTCTTTTCGTAGCGTCCATATTTCGGTTCTGTCCCCATCGGTGGTGGCTTCAACATCTGCAATGAATTTCGGAAAACTTCCGGCCCCATGCACTTCCTCGAAATTTTGCACAAATTTGTCTTCCCTTCCCAACCAGGAAGAACCATCAAAGAAATCAACCCATCCGAAATCCAATCCATCCATATTGTTCATTTCATTGGAGTAAACGCCATAGATCTGATCTGGCATTTTTTCCTTATACATCTTGACTACTTTCTTTAACACCTTCTCCATAAATTCTTGTTCCTTGAAACGCTTCACATCAATCATAAAGACTGAAACTTTGTTGATTTCGAAATCTTTTGAAAAATTAGAAAGCTCGGGATGCATTTTCATATAATTTACCTCGACATCTGGTGTTAGGTATTTACTGATGTTCTTATTATTATCATCCGTATGTTCTTTGCTCGATGGCCTACCATCCATGGCACTCCAAGGCAATGGACCCATGATTAACATATACTTACCGGCATTCTTGCCATTTTCAATGCCATAAACCCTGGCACCATAAGGTCCGTTGGCATGAAATTTTTGGTTGTGGGCGGCTATACCCGCCTCGAATTCCATAATTTTTTCCGGGTTTACGGTTAACATTACATTTTCGATGATAAGATCCTCGTTTGTTTGGGCTAAGGCTAATAAGGGCAATAACACTAGGGTACACATTAGTTTTTTCATTGGTTCTATTTTTAAAAGGTTAATATTTGTATTATTATTTAATCGCTATCGCCGCACTCGATGGCCCGGTCAAATGCATCAGTGACGTGGACTTGAATCCGGCCGCTTTGTCCGGATTTCGCATGGTCGCGAGGACTTTATAGCCTGCACGTGCAAAAGCCAATGCCGTTTCAAGGCCAATACCTTTGCTGGTTCCCGTAATCAGAACTGTTTTCATATTTTTTAAGTTCAGTATTACTATTTTTCAATTCGGATTCATTGCCTTACCGAATGGTCGTAATCTTATGTATAGCGGCATCTCTCCAATGACTCTTGGGAAAAGGTTTCTCGCTATAGTGCTGCCAAGAATTAAAGATTCCTTTTACTACGGTACCTGCATTGATAATACAACGGGTTCCAATACGGTGTGCTTGTCTTTTATTCCTTGGTTCTTTGGGTCATTGATGATAGCGCCGAGCATTTCCACATCGGCAACTTCAAAAACCACCACAACGGAGTTAGGGTCGTCTGTATCTTGAAAGGTCCTGAAGCTGGATACTGCGGGAGCAAATAGTTTTACCCGGTCTTGATGCCCTTTAAGCCATCTGTCAAAGTCTCCTACTTTGTGTCTTCCTACGATTGTTTTTTTCATTTTTAGTGTATTTTATTTTTATGCCTACTCTGATCGGTTTTCAGCTTCTCCTTATTATTTTGATTCTTAGCGACTGTTTTGAAATTCTTATTTCTCCACGTTCCCGACTAAAAGGGTAGCGCCTCCGGTTGCAAAGTTGGTAAGATCGCTAGCGGTAGCGTGACCTTCCGGAGATTCCATAGTCGCTTGCATGGCTTTGGTGTCGGAAAACCAAAATTCGGCCATCCGATAATAGGCTGCCTTACCACCGTCTGGGGCACTACTAAATTTGGTTAGCTCCAGTTTGGAATATCCCTTCATTTTGTCAGCTTTGGGTAAATGAATATTCGTATAATACGCTTCGAAAACTTTGACATCCGTTGGATGGCCGTATAGCACGGTTAATTTGATCATGATATTTTTTTTTAATTACGCAATACCTAAGACTATAAATTCATTTATTTTCATTTGATCGTTTTTAATAAACCTGACAGAATACCATCTAATTTTCCCCCGAAATTTTGAAAGGCAACTGCCAGGTTTGGTATTGATTTCAGATTATTTTTGTGCAATGTCCGTATTCCCGACTTCCAGTACTTTCTCATTATAGTATGCGCCCTCACGGATTATCTTTCCCTCCTCGTTAAAATCATTGATAAAAAAGACAGGGAGTACGATGGCTTTTTTGTCCGATTTTCGGATCAGGTTAAAATTCCACCAGGACTGAACCACCCGGCCATCGCCCATCTCGTAATGTAGGTAATCGGGATAGCCGGACATCTCGATACTTGCAACCTCGAATTTTTCTAAAAATGCATTGTCCTGGGCCTTTTGGTCGGCCAAGGAAATTCCCCAGTCCTTAAACGAGCTGAGGTCGCCGAACCTGGCATCCTCATCATAAAAACTGTACGCTTTTTCCAAATCACCGTTTTCAAAGGCATAGATCATTTTCCGGACAGTATTGATGTTCTCATGGTGGTTGTAGATATTGCCGTTTGTACGGTCGGCAAAACTGGATCGTATCTCATCGATGACACTCCCATTGCTATAGGTAATGATCATTTTGATCTTGTTGTCCTTGGTAAGTGTGTACAAGCGGTGTGCCGCAGCGTTAATTTTAACCCCCGTGGTTCTATGCACCCCCTTTATTTCAGGCCAGGTCTGTACCCAGACGTTACCATCCTTATTGTCTTTTTTGTACTCGATGGCATCTGGGTAAGAACCGGGAAAGGGGGTTATGGAATAGTAATCCAGCTGATTGTGGTAAAGCATTACATTTCTAAAAAATTCAGCCTTGTCCATTCCCTTATCGTCTTGTATGTTAGACGTTCCATTATATCCTTTGAAATTTGCAGTCATATAACGGGCCATTTTGGTAGTATCCCCTGCCACGGAAGCTTTGACGAAATCTTCCACGACGTTTATGGCCGGATGTTCCATGTAAACCTTTCCGTTGGTTTTCTTTTGGCCAAAAACGGCGGTGATACATAAAAAAGCGAATACGAATACTGTGTTTTTTGTTTTCATTTTGTGAATTTGTTTTGTGCTGGGAGATTCATTTTTTTTTGTTAAAAACAGGAAGGTCCGATAATGGCGTTGATCTGATCGATTTTGGTTTTTAAAACGCTAATTCAAATAAACCTACTTTACGTTCTACCATTCAGTTTCCCCCAAAACTGCCGGCCTGCCTGTTTATCATTTTTTCGAAGAATTATTTTGAAGGCGAATAGGCCAGTTCAGGATGCATTCGCCCTGTTTCCACCTCGTATTTCAGCACATATTCCATCATTTCCCCGAACAATTTTTTACCTTCTTCGCCCAATAAAGCATCGTTTTCCTTTGATTTTTTGGCATAGTCCTCGGCATCTTTGGCCGCAACTACTGCTACATAATAATCGCCCATGTTTCCAAAACCATTATGAAAAATCCGGTAGTATTCCTTGGAACCTTTTTTTTCATATAGCTTCTTTATTTCTTTCATTTTACTTTTGAGTTTTTGGATGTTATTCGGTGCCACATACAGAAAATGCCATTTTCTATAGGTTTGATCTTCGGGAATGCTAGTTGCCCCTTCCGGCATATATGTAAGTTCGTTGTTGAGATATACGATATAGTCACCATGGGTGTCATAGCAAGAATCAAATCGTTTGAAAATATCGCGAAAGGCTTCCTCGCCCATTTTTTCAATCATGGGAGCAAAATAATTAGTATCCAAATCTCCAAATTTTTCCATGGGAGAGATGCTCAGATACCTTCCCGTTGAGGTAGATGCCGATACCCAGCTCACATCTTGTAGCTTGTGTTCTTTGCAAGCCTCGGTGAATTCTTTGGAAACTTTCTTGTATAGCTGTGTCATTGAAGGCTTTACTCTGTCTTCGTGGATGTAGAAGGCCTGATTTTTACGTTCTTGTGCGCTTAAGAGGGCAAACGGGATTACTAATAAAAGGGCGAATACAATGTAGAATTTTTGCTTTTTCATATTTGTTTGATTTAATGGTTGTTTATAAAAGGTTTCGACGTTGGTTATTAGTTATGATAGGTGTGTAGAATATCGTATTAATTGTTTATGTAGATTACTGCTACTGCCAATAATATTTCTACTGCTATTACCATTTCTAATGCTATCACTCCATAACCGGCGCCACTACGGTATAGCCCCATTCCTGCATGGCCCCCAACAAATCGTAATAGGCGTTCTCCCTTACAATCTTTCCTCGTTCGTCAAAAGTGAGGATGCTAAAACCTTCCGTGATGCTTTTTTTGCCAGTGGGCGGAACCTCGCCCAGCTTTCCGGTATGGGTTCCGGTACAGGTCCAACTTATATAGGCCCTATTGTCTTTTATCATGATTTCGCTTGCCATGGTTTTAAAATCGGGAATTGCGGTATGCCAGAATTTCAATGACTCCCTTAAACCCGAAGGGTTGTTCGAAACGATTTTTCCGTTAACGTTTCGTTCCATATTCGAAACGGACAATGCTTGGATAGCCGCAGTATCTTTATCACTCCATGACTTTAAATACTCCTTACTGGCGGTTTTCAGCCGCTGTTCGGTATTCAAGTCATTATCACCATCCGTTTTATGCTTTTTCGGATTAATACAATAGACAGATAGAAGCAAGAAGACCACTGCCGAAAACAAAATAGATTTCCTCATGGTACCGGTGTTTCATGTATACTTTATTCCGTCTGTATTTCAGATTCCGAAACGAATAAAATCGATTTTGATGAACTAGGAATTCAATTCAGGACGAATGCATCCTTTTACTGTCCGAAGGCTCTTTTTTATTTATCCAACAATATTTTAAAATATTGTTGTACATTTAAAACTTAGGTTCTTCCCCCGGCCAACAACCAAACCGAGAACTAATGAGCTTTTATTCAAAAGCCGTTTTCTTTTTTGTCTTTTTTCTTCTGAATTTCGGCGTAGCTTTTGCCCAAATTTTCGACTTTGACAGCGAAAATCCCTACAAAAAGGTGTTTATTGAGACCGATAATTTCGGCGCTTCTTATTTGGATCAGCTCGAAGAAGCCTACCCTCTGGCTACACCCGATTCCCTTCAATTTTCCATGCTTAACGATTTGGCCTATTATTGGCATACCCGAAATCTGGTCAAAGCGATGCATTTTACTCAAAAAGGATTACAGCTGACTACCTCCAAAAAGAATCACCTTTGGGAGGGAAGGTTTCAGATTACCCAAGGCGCGATTCTTCTTCGAATGGAAAAATTGGACAGTGCCCAGACCGTGCTTTCGGATGCCTATAATAAAGTGTGTGAAAGAGACCTCGCTTTTTTGAACACCCAGCTTGGCTATGTGTACGAACGTAGGGGCCAGCTGGACAAGGCTACGGATTACGCCATTACATCTCTCGAGCTGGGTAAAAAGTTAGGCGATATGAAGGCTATAGCCATGGCCTATAGTGATTTGGGCAATCTGTTCTGGAAGCAGTCCAAATTCGAAACGGGACTGGAATATGGACTTAAATCGGTGGCTGTATTTGAGGAAATTGGCATGACCGATCTCGATTACGATTTCACCTTGTACGTCGTGGGCAATAATTATTTGGGACTAAAGGATTACCAAAACGCTCAGAAATACTACGAACATTCCATAGTTATTGGCGAACGTTACGGGTTCTATAACAACCTGAGCGATGCCTATATTTCCCTGGTTGATCTTTACGCTTTTATGGGGGCGTTCGAAAAAGCGGACGAGGCAGGTCTAAATGCCGTAAAATATGCCGAACTGCTGGGGAATAATTTTATGGTGATGCGCTCGTGGTTGTCCATCGGAAAGTTGCGGAACTTAGAGAAAAAATACGATTCCGCCATAGAAAGTTTGCTGAAATGTATCCACATCGCCACCGATGATTTTGGGGATGAATATTACCTGAGCCAAGCCTATGAAGTCTTGGGGAAAGCCTATGCCAGCAATCACGAGTACCAAAAGGCATACCGGGCCTTTGCCGAATACGATACCTTGAAAACCCGGATTTTTACGGCAGAGGCCGACCAACGCACTTCTCTGCTGCGTACCAAATTTGATGTGGCCAATAAGGAAGGTACTATATCGCTTCAGGAAGACTTGATCCAAAAGCAAAAGGCAAGACAGACCCTGATTATCGTTATTGCCGTTCTATTGTTTCTATTGTTGCTTCTGGCATACAAAGCTATTTCGAATAACCGAAAAAAGAACCGATTACTCGAAAAACAGAACGAGGAAAAGGAGTTTTTGTTGAAGGAGATACACCACCGGGTCAAAAACAACCTCGAGATCGTTTCCAGTCTGTTGTCGCTGCAATCCGCACAGATCAAGGATACCGAAATGCTGAATGCCATGGCCGAGAGCCAACATCGCGTACAGAGCATGGGCATGATCCATCAAAAATTGTATATGGGCAAGAACCTGGCGGCCGTAGAAATGAAGGACTATTTTAAAAATTTGGCCGATTATATTGTTGACGCCTATGGGATGCAAAAGCGGATTTCGGTGGTTGTGGCCATGGATACGTTTGAACTCGATGTCGATATGGCCATCCCAATTGGTCTTATTGTCAATGAATTATTGACCAACGCATTAAAATATGCATTTCCTGATAAAAGAAAGGGAATTGTACGCATAAGTCTCGTAAAAAGGGGAAGCGTGCTTCAATTAGATGTCATTGACAATGGCGTGGGTATGGCCATAGAAAAAGAAGTTTCCGATACGGCTTTTGGCACCCAACTTGTAGTGCTATTGACCCGACAGTTAGACGGAAAAATGCTGCTTAATACCCATAAGGGAACATCGGTGTCCATTCAATTTCAATCCAAAAAAGTGGCATGATAATGGAGGATATCGTGCGTATAATGATCGTTGAGGATGATATGATTATCGGGGCCAACTTGTCGTTGCAACTGACCCAATTGGGCTACGAGGTAACGGCAATCGAATCTCGGGGCGAGGAAGCTGTTGCCCATGCCCTAACGAATACCCCGGATATCGTATTGATGGATATCAACCTCAAAGGAAAGTTGAACGGCATCGAGACCGTTTCGGCCATCCAAAACAAAATTGATATTCCCACAATTTATTTAACGGCCAACAGCGATGAGGCTACATTTTCGAAGGCCAAAGAGACCCATCCCATGGCTTTTATAACCAAACCTTTCAACAAATTGAATCTGCAACGCACCATAGCTTTGGTAGTCGAACAGTTGAGGGAAAACAAGAACAGCCAAACCATTTCGCCAAAAGTTGAAGTTATGAACGATCGGATTTTCGTTCGACACAACGGAAAAATGGAAAAGTTGTTGTTGGAAGATATTCTATACATCGAAGCCGACCGCAACTACTGCACAATAAAAACCACTGCAGCGACTCACGTACTTTCAAGTACACTTAAAGCCATGGAAGAAAAGCTGCCCGCATCTCAATTTATGCGCGTACATCGATCATATATGGTCAACATCTCAAAATTGGAAGTCGTTTCTGACGGTCATTTGGAAATCGGACGAAAAGTGATCCCTCTTAGTAAAACATATAAAGAACCCTTGTTCGGACGTCTTCGAATGATTTGAGGGCCGTGCTCTCTTAATCCCTCCCCCGTGACTTATTGCGAGTATTCCCGCTACGGTTTTTGTTACCACCGCCACGGTAATTTGAACTTCCCGATCGATTGCGGTTTCTCGATCGGTTGCGGTCGGGATTCGGTTTCCGTCGCGGCTGCTCCGTTTGGGTTTCGGAGTCGTCATCACCATCGACGAACTGATGTTCAGGCATTCGGGGTACTTCCTGTTTGATCAGTTTTTCGATATCCCTCAAATAAGGTCTTTCCTCTTTGTCGCAGAAAGATAGCGCGATTCCACTGGCGTCGGCACGTCCCGTACGGCCAATTCTGTGCACATAGGTTTCAGAAACATTTGGAAGGTCGTAATTGATGACCAAATTCAGTTCTTCGACATCGATACCACGGGCGGCGATATCGGTGGCAATTAAAATCCGCAGCTTTCCCTCTTTAAAAGCGCCCAGCGCCTTTTGTCTTGCGGCTTGGGATTTGTTGCCGTGAATGGCCGCGGAACGGATATCTGCCTGTGCTAGTTTCTTGACAATTTTATTCGCACCGTGTTTGGTGCGGGAAAATACGAGAACGGAATCATCAGGTCTTTCCTTTACAATATGCGCCAACAATTTGGGCTTGTTTTGCTTACTGACAAAATACACACCCTGTTCCACTTTTTCGGCCGTAGCTTGCTCTGGTCTGATGGTCACCTGCTCGAAATCCCCTAATATTTTTCGGGATAGCTCGACGATAGATTTCGGCATGGTAGCCGAAAAGAAAAGGGACTGCCGTTTGGGGGGCAGTTTGGCGATGATTTTTTTGATGTCGTGTATAAAGCCCATATCGAGCATCTGATCGGCCTCGTCGAGTACGGCGAATTCCAGATCTCGAAACGAAATAAAACCTTGATTCATAAGGTCCAATAATCTTCCTGGGGTAGCTACCAAAATATCTATGCCACTTTGCAGAGCCCGTGTCTGGCTGCCTTGTTTTACACCACCGAAAATGACGGTGGTTTTGAGGCCCGTGTAACGTCCATAAGCAGTAAAACTCTCACCAATCTGTATGGCAAGCTCGCGGGTGGGGGTGACTACCAAGGCTTTTATGCGGCGTTTGCCGTGCTGTCCGTTTTGCGCATTGTATAGGTGATGGAGGATAGGAATACCGAAAGCGGCGGTCTTGCCGGTGCCGGTCTGCGCTACGCCGAGCAAGTCTTTGCCTTTAAGTAAAATGGGAATGGCTTTTTCCTGTATCGGGGTCGGGTTGGTGTATCCTTCTTGTTCGACCGCTTTTAAAATGGGCTCGGCCAGCCCTAAGTCTTTAAATGTCATTTTTTTGAATAAGCGGCAAAGATACGGCTAAAAAAAGTCGTAAGACTACCTGACGTAATACATAAGACCAAAATGGAACAAATAATTTTTGGATTTACCCCGAATATTATGGAAGGCAATGCTTCGAGCCTGTAGGCAGGATCGAAGCATATCTTAAACCGTTTCCACAATGTTCGGGATAGAATCTGTTTCTAAAATGTCACCGACAACTTCCCTCTTAAATAAAAAGGAATACCTGGCGTAAAATGAATTTCTTCGAAGGACTGAGGTTCGTTGAACAATCGAGTTTCCGTGGCGAACTGGGTTTCGTTCCATTCGGTGTCGAATAGGTTTTCCACGATGATGCCCAAAGTCCAATTTTCTATGGAATAGTTGAGGTTCAGATCGGTCACGAAATAGCCTTCGGCAACGATTGAATTATCCTCGTTGGCCGGCCGATCCTTGACATAGCGATAGCTGATGCCGCCTGAAAAATTATGGATATCCCGAAATGATAGTCCTGCCGAGGAGGTCAGGTCTGGTGCGAGGGGAATATAATTTTCGCCGTCAGGCTCTTCCGTACTTCTGGCGTGGGTGTAGTTGATGTCACCGTTGGCGTACAACCCATCGGTCAGCTGATACCGGACCCCAAAATCTACTCCGTACCGTCGTGTTTTTCCGCTGGGTTCTACGATGCCGGCATCCCCGACATACACAAATTCCTGTTTCAAAAAGAGCGTCCATAACGCGGCATTGATGACCAATTTGTCGGTGGGTTTTAGTATTGTACCCACATCTGCTCCAAAAGCAAGTGGCAAAATGTCTTCACCGGTATCCGCGATAACCACTCTCGTGTCGTTGGAGTGGAAACCGATGCCAGATTTGGCAAACAGCTGCACGTTGGGACTCGGTGCGTATATCACGTTCAGTTTGGGCCCCAGAAATAGTTTGTCCTGACTTTTGGAATCATAGGTCTCCGTCAGCAAATTGACGTAATCAAACTTGAAATAATCCAAGCGTAATCCGGGATTGATGGTCCATTTATTCCTTTTATAGGTCAGGTCAAAAAATCCATAGCCGTTTACCTCGTCGACATTGCCGTAGGCCAATCGTTCCAACAAAGTCTGGCGGTTCGCCGTACGAGAGAGCTGAACATCGTTCACATCGTCATACCTAAAGCCGATACCCGCCTCATATTTTAATTGGGAATCGTGATCGCCTACATGAATCGAATGTTCGTAGACGGTCTCTGCACCTATAATCGTACGATCTTCATACTGCCGTATTTGATCACCGTTTACCGGGTCTTCTAAAAAGAACGTAAAGTTCGAAAACAATTCGAAATCGTATTTTGAGATATAAGCTTTAGATCGGACACTTGAATGTTCGTCAATCTGGTTGGTATGGTTGACCAAAAAGTTCGAGCGGCTCGTCTTTCCACCCTCGGTATCATCGATGGCCCCGAACCTGCCAATCAAACCTTGGTCGATGGCCCTTTGGGGAATCTGGCCCGACGCATCCCATTTACTTTGAAAATGCGACATGGTAAGGGTCAAGTCTTGGTCTTCGCGGTTGCTGTAATTGTAGCGTCCCATCAAATTGATACGATTAAAATTCTGGGACGATTCGAACGGCCCGTCCGTCAGCACCAGTTCAGAAGCTACATAGGCATTGCTATAATCGCTCTCGGTAATCTTGAACATGCCTAGGGTGCGCACCGTGTTAAACTGGCCCACTTCCAAAGAGACCGAATTCTTATCTATTTGTTTTCGCAGCTTAAGATCGATATAGCCTGCAGTATTGAAATTTCCTTTATGGGCATAATACGGCCCTTTTCCGAAGTCGATATTGTCTATAGTTTCGGGAATGATAAAGTGCATATCGGAATAACCCTGTCCGTGCGCGTGCGATACCATGTTTACAGGCATACCATCGACATCGATAGCGATATCGGTACCATGGTCGATATCGAAGCCGCGTAGGAATATCTGCTCTGCCTTTCCTCCGCCGGCATGTTGGCCGATGATCAGTCCCGGTACTTTTCGCAAGATTTCCTGCGATGATTTTACAGGGTTGGTCTTGATATCGACGTTGACGAAGTTACTCATGGCATTTACTTTAGAGACCAAGACCACCTGATCTAGGGATACAGCGGATTCTAGCATCGTGATGTTAATAGTGCCATCTAGCTGGTCTTCCGTAACCGTCAGCTGTTGGGTCTTGTATCCGAGGCTATAGAATCGAATGACGTCCCCGGCGGAAATATCATCGAGCTCAAAATACCCCGAGACGTTGGTATAGGTGTATCCGCCGGTGGACTTATTGTAAACGCCGACCCCTTCGAGCGCTTTATTTTCTTCCGAGCTCACTATGCCGCTAAGTTCGTGGGCGTGTAAACTGCCACATGCGATAATTATAAATAAGCTTAGTATATATATTTTCATTTTAGTGTATTTTTTCAATAGAATCCATACCGAACTTTCCGTTCAGAAAAAAATGTTTCTAAAAGGTTTCGGTGGATATAATTTTTTTGGATGTATTTTCTTCTATGCGGAAACTACCTGCGGAGGTTCTTCGGGATGGGACAAATAGCCTATTTTGACCTTTTGTTCCATCGCAAGGAAGTTCTGGGAAGTCGTAAGGGGAAATGTTTTCGGTAGGATGATGCGTTGCGAATCAAGATGTTTATCCCATTTTATAAGGAGAAGCACCGTATCGTCTTCGGAATGTCGGTCGTCGGACGCATCGAAAATGGAATCCATCAAATCGAGCAAAGTGTGCTGGTGGTCAGCGGTGACCAAGGTATGTTCGCCTTCTTCATGGTTATCATGACTATGGGCTGTGCTATGCGAGTGATGGGAAAGTAGGGTTTCGGGAGCTACCAATAGATGGGCAATTTCATGGAAAACTGTACGTATCTGCTGTTGCATAGGGTTCGCTAAATAGCAGATGCCTATGAACAGCGCCATATATTTTATTGCGAATGGCTTCAAGCCTTTACCTAAATTTTCACTCATCTCGTTCAATGTACTTACGGAAATACATCAGTACTGGTTTTACACCTTTAAAAGTTCGGTCAGGGTTTCTTCGATAAAAATAGCATATTCTGCTATAGTGGACCGTTCAAATATCTTGTTCAACGGAAAATCGACCTCCAGTTCCTCATTGATCCGTGCCGTGACCCGTATTGCGGCCAGCGAATGTCCGCCCAGGGCGATAAAATCATCGTAAACGCCTATTTTTTTAAGCTGTAGTACTTCTTTCCAAATCCGCTCCAAGAGTTCTTCGATTTCGTTTCTCGGAGCGACGTATGGCGTGTCCATCGCCAACTGTGCGCTGCTCAGGTTCTCCAGCGCATTTTTGTCAATCTTTCCGTTTTTGGTCAAAGGCATCTCCTCCATATGCTTGAAAACCGTGGGCACCATATATGAGGGTAATTTATTGGCAAGGTGTTGCTTTAAATCCTTTACCGAAGCATTTGGATTACCCGTAAAGTAGGCTACCAATTTTTCCGAGGGCTGCTGGTCGGCCTCCGATCTTTCGTAACCTATCTCTTTCATAATACGCTTGACCTCGGTTTCATCGATGGCCTCGTTAATTTCCTCTAAACTTTCATCTCGGGTCTTGTGGCCTAATCGAACATCCCAACTATAGGGAAAAGCATAATTGCTGTAGCCGTCCTCTTTTTTATGTACATAGATACCGACCTGATTGATCAGGCAATTAGTGGACCGGCCTGTATCGGTCGGCCGTATCCATCCTATTTTATCCTTTAAATAGACCAATAGTTCTTCAAGGCTTACATCACTATACCGATAAAAATCGATGAACTGTACTTTTTCGAAAACAGCATCCTCCTCGAACGCGGAAACATCCAATAGTCTGCTTACGGCATCTGATTCGCGGTGGTAGAGTTTTCGCGCCTCAAGAATCGTATCGTCTATTTTTGTGGTATCCATGGTATCGTCCCAAAAAAGTTCCTCGGTCAATCGCGTCTCGAAGAATTGCCCTCTTGAAAGTCCGGTTACGATAAAGGGAATTTGCTTTTTCAGGGCGATTTGGGTGCTTAGAGTGTAGATGGTCTTAAAACAACCATTGCAAACATTATGGTGCTTATGCAGGCTGTCGACAAAAATTTCGTTCATATGTGGGGTCTCGCCGTATATGTGATCAACGCCCAGTTTATTTACGATGCGGTCGACATTGGCCTTGGCTTGATCGGAGATGTACCCATTGTCCATGGTAAAGGCCAATACGTTCAGTCCCATGTCTACCAAGCGCGCCAGTACATAGGTACTATCCTTGCCACCGCTTAGAAGGGATATGCAATCGTATTTGGGACTTTCGCCCCGCTTCGAGGTCAGGATGCTTACCAGTTCTTCATCGTTCTTAAAGTATCGTTTCACCTTTTCCTCATAATTCGAGAATGCGGTACAGAGCTGGCAGATTCCATTTTCGTTGAATTCAATCTCGGGATAGTTGGAGGGGAGTCCGCATTGGATACAATTGACCACCTGATTTTCTGGAATGCGCTTCTTGTCTTCTACCAAGACCACAGCACAATTTTCTATTTCGAGTTGCGTCATCAAATTGGCCTCGATATCGGATAGTTCGATGCGGTGGCCCCGAAATTTGATCTGATCGTCGATCCGGCCCAAATATTCAAAATCCCCAACAGCATTTATTCGGGCCAGATCGCCGGTGCGGTACATTTTAATATCCTTAGAAAAAGGATGATCCACGAAATTAGTTGCGGTCATCTCCTCGGCATTGGTATAGCCTTTCGCTAGTCCGGCTCCACTCAGGTAAAGTTCGCCAATTACGCCTTTTGGTACCAGGTTTAGGTGGTTATCGAGCACATACCCCTGCATATTGGCGATGGGTTTTCCGATGGGTACGGAGGTATCGTCATGTTTCTCGGAATCGAACTCACTGACAATACAGCCTACTGTTGCCTCGGTCGGGCCGTATTCATTGAAGATCTTTAAATCTTTTGGAAAAGTCGATTTGATGGATCTTGCAAGCTGCACCTTAAAATCTTCTCCGCCGACAATCATGGTTTTTATATGGGATACGCTTAATTTACGCCCTTGTAGTAAGGCCAGATGAGATGGTGTCAGCTTAATGACATTTACCAAATTATCTTCGACCACCTTCAAGAGGGCCATATCCGGCCCTGTATGATTCTCTTTATAAATAATAATACGCCCGCCGTTTGTCAAGGGCAAGAAGGTCGAAGTCAACGTCAGGTCAAAACCTATGGAAGTGAACAACGGGAATACCGAATTTTTATTGATACGATACTGATTTCCGGCCCATCCCAAATAATTCGAAATTGCTGCATGGGGTATCAAAACCCCTTTTGGTTGACCCGTACTACCCGAAGTATAAAGTACGTAAGCTAGTCCTTCAAGATTCACCGCTATCCCTAAATTTGAGGTTGCCTCCTTTGACAGAATGTTTTTTTCTTCGGATAGTGTCAGGATTGAAACATCAACCAAATCAAGTTTTTGCCGTAAATCTTTTTCCGTCAGTAGCAGGTTACATCCGGAATCTGATAGCATATAGGCAATACGCTCCGAAGCTTGATCGGACGCGATGGGAATAAAAGCGGCGCCGGTTTTTAACACCGCCAAAACACTGATAATATATTCTGAACTCCTATAAAAATATAGGGCAACCTTATCCTCTTTACTAATTCCTCTTCTTACTAGATAATGGGCCAGCTGATTGGCTTTTTTATTCAGACCGGCGTAGGTGTAGGTTTCTTCGTTGTATTGCAAGGCCACCGCATTCGGATTCTCGGCTGCGTTTTTTTCAAAATAGGCCACGATGCTATTTGGCGTATCGATTGATGCCCTGTTCTCCTTTAAGAAAAGTTGCCTTTCTTCCGATGTCAACAAACTTGGTTTTTCGATATTCATATCCATATCGGTCAACATTGCGTCCAAAATAGCAAGAAAGTGATGGGGAACTCTTTGTATCAGTTCAGGGCCGAACGTACCATGGTTCAAATCAAAAAATAGGTTAATGTCCTCATGGGGATTGTAATCTAGAACGTGACATCGTATTTGATGGCTGCTATCGATATGTCCGGTATAAATCCATTGAGAGGTGGTCTCAAAGCCATTGAAATCAGGAAAACTGGTATGGATAAAATTCAAGACCGCATTGAAGCTGGTGTTAGTTTCTGTGTCAGCCTTATCTTGTAGTGCATGTTTTAGACTCTCGTTGTTTTGAAGCCTAACACGTCGTAGAAACATACGAAAAGTCTCCTTCTCATCGATTTCGGAGGCCAAGGGATAGATTTCTAGAAAATATCCTACGGTATCGTGAAATTTTCTCGATACCCTATTATGTAGCGGCGCTCCCAAAACAAGATTTTTTAGGCCACTAACGCGATACATATAGATGAAAAGTAGACCGGACAATATAGTAAACAGAGTCTGCTGTTCGGTAAAGCCCCTTAGATCGGGATGTTTTAAAAGCCGCTTTAGTTTTTTGGAGCGTTCCGGCCCTAACGGTATGGGAACTCGGGTTGCCTGAGTTGCTTTTGTCTTGGATTTAACGCCGTAAAAAACAGGCAAATCTTTTGAAGGAGGGATATTATCAGGCCCATGGTCCGTTTTTACGTCTTGGACTTTTATGCGTTCCAATTCAGATTTTACATACTCCAAATAGGACGGACTTTTAGGGATAGGTTTTACCGTTGCATCCGCCAGAAGATCGGTATATAGGCCAGCCATTCTTTTGAACACGATTTTTCTTGAGACGCCATCAGTGACTAAGTGGTGCATGTTAAGGTACCAGATATATCTATTTTCCGTGATTTTAAGCAGGGCGGTATCAAAAACTTGATGCGATAGTTCTAATGCCCGTAGGCTGCGCTGCACTAACCATTCCGAAATAGCCGCCTCGTTGAGGTCTTTCGAAAAATCGACGGTCTCCATTTCAAAATTCGAAATGGCCCTTACGGACTGATAGGGAATTCCGTTTTTCTCCGAAAATTGAATCCGAAAGGCATCCGTAGTATCCAGGAGCTGTTGAAAAGCCTTTTGGAATACGACCCTATTGATCGGCCCCAATATATCATATGAACAGGCCGTGTTGTACAGTGGCGCATCGGGACTCATTTTTTGTCCCGTCCATAATGCCATTTGACCGGCTGTTAGCTTTAATTTCATCAATTATTTTTTTCTGCAGGCGGAACTTAGCCCAGATTTTTCGAAAGATATTCTGAAATGCTATGAACCGTGGAGAAATTCTCGACAGTCATATCCTCAGGTTCTATTTTTACTTTAAATTCATTTTCAAGATACACGACCAGCTTCATCATCCCTAGGGAATCAACGATGCCATTTCCTAGTAGGTCATCCTCCAAATCAATATCGTCAAAAGGTTCCATGGAAATTTCGGCTTTGATATAGCTGATAATTTTATCGTTCATAAGGTAAGGCTTTCAAGGGATTTGTTGATTTGGATACGGTCGATTTTTCCGGTGGCCGTCCTTGGAAAATCATTTAAAATACTGATTTTTTGCGGAACGGAATAGGGGGGGAGCCTGCTTTTACAAAAGCGGATCAGGTCGTCAATAGTTCCATCATCGGGGTTTTTGAGCCGTACCACCGCTTCAAGTGACCCATTGTCCGCATCTTTTCGTACCATAACCACAGCGGCTTCTTTTACGGCATCGTTGTTCAGGAGTACGGCCTCTATCTCATCGAGCTCGATTCTATATCCCCGGAGTTTTATTTGCCTGTCGTTTCTACCGAGAAACAACAGTTCGTCTTTTGTATTTTTTTGAACTAGGTCACCGGTTCTGTAATATACCTGTTCGTAACCTGGCGCCGTTTCTACCCTGAAAAGTGAATTTTCAGTACGCTCTTTGTCGTTCCAATACCCCATCATAAGAGTTGCCGTTCTTACCACAAGTTCGCCGGGCTCCCCCTTTTGTACCTCCCTGTCGTTTTTATCCAGAATTTTGTACTCCGTATTTCCCCAGACCGTTCCCAAGGGTATAGGGTCATCAGTTTTAGGCGGTTCATCAAGTACGTAATAGGTACACCTGAAAAGTTCGGAGGGACCATAGGAATTAATGAATTTGGCATGCGGCCATTTCAACATCAGCGCCCTCAGCTGCTTCACTGGAAATACTTCGCCCCCGAACCGGACCCAGCGAAGAGCGCTGAAATCCTGCTTTTCAATGGCGCCATGCAACAAAACCTGTATAAGGATTAACGGCACTGAAAACCAGAGCGTAATTTTTTCTTTGGCCACCAATGCCGAAAGACTGGCCGGCATTTTTACATACGAATCTGGAAAAATAACGGTTGTCGCCCCGACCAGGGGCCCTGAGAAATAGCCGAAGAGGGACTGGTCGAAATGCAATGGGGCAAAATTGCCGATTCGATCTTTCTCATCGGAATTGTGCAGCTCGGCCTCCAGTCCGGCCAAAGCCATAATGTTGTGATGGGAATGCATGATTCCCTTTGGCATTCCGGTAGATCCCGAGGTGTACAGAATAGACGCGAGATCCTGTTCCAAGATTCGAGGAGGGACGAATTCTTTTAAAGACCTTAAAAAAATCGATGCCCAAGATACGGTCTTGGTTTCAAGTTCATCCGATACCCCAATAATCAATGAAAGAAATGGAGCCACATCTGAAATCGCCCTTATCTTTTTCGACTGCGAAGGTGTAGTCACTAGGTGTTTGATACCGCAATCCTGCATAATTATCAATGTTCTGCTCAAGGGAAGGAAAGGATTCATTGCCACAAATGCTCCTCCTGATTTTAGCACACCGTAGATGGCCACCGCAGAATCTAAACAACGGTTCATAAAGATTCCAACGCGTTCGCCCTTTTGCAGTCCGGTTTCAATAAGACAGGAAGCCAGTTGGTTAGACTTCAGATTCAGTTCGGCATAGGTAATGGAATTGTCCAAACACTTAAAAGCTTCCTTTTCTGGAAATCGGCTGGCCGTTTGCTCAATCAACTGTGCCAGATTATAAATCATTCATTAAGTTTAAAATTGCGTTTTAGAACAGAAATATTTCCAGTGTGATGCTGGAACTTTCTTTTAAATTTCTGAGGTATAAAGGTAATTCTAGATTTCACTTTATTCAAAAATTTCAAGAGTTCGTTGACCTTTAATAGTTCCATATGTCGAAAAAATGGTAATTACGCACAATTATTTATAAAATAGTATAATATTTATAACAAAAATTACATTTGTTGAAGTATTTGAAAATGAGGATTTTCAATAAAATTTCCGAACACAGGCGTTCCAAGACTATTTTAAGTGTTTCAACATCAATAAAAAAGATTAAACAAAATTTAGGAAAAATATCGCAATACCAAAATCAGTTGTATTCTAAATAAAACCGACCCAAAATGAAAAAAACAACTCTTCAGTTCATCTTTATCCTTTTTCTTCTAGTTCCCCTCTCGATGTACGCACATCGGCCCGATCGCAGCCTGATCTATTTAAGGGTATATGAAACTGCAGGTATCGAAGGCCGTTTTGAGATTATGGCCAGTGAATTGGACAAGTATTTAGGTCTTGACTTAGGGAAACATCCAACGGTGGAAGAGGCCGCTGTTTACAGGGAAAAGATTCAGGCCTATCTTCTAGAACATAGTGCGTTTTCTTCGGTTTACGGAAATCATAAAGTTATTTTTACGGATGAGATAAGTATTCTGTCTATCGATTTTGGGTCGTTCGTTGCCATACACTTTCAGTTAGACAATACTGAAAAAATTCCCGATAAGCTTGAGGTCACATATTCTGTTTTCTTCGAAGAGAATCCGATGCAGACCAATGCCCTGGGTATGGAGTATAATTGGAAGGCTGGACTTATCAACAATGAGAAAATCATGGCGTTGGATTTTTCGCATGACCAAAAAACAAAGACCTTAGACCTTACCGATACCTCTGTTTGGAAGGGATTTGTGGCCATGGTCAAACAAGGGGCGTGGCACATTTGGATTGGCCTGGACCATATTTTATTTTTATTGGCTTTAATCCTTCCGTCAGTAGTGCGGAGAGAAATGACTACGGTGGAAACCGGTTACAACCCGGTAACGGCATCTAGATCATCTCGTTGGAAATGGGTGCCGGTAGAGAAATTCAAGCCTGCATTTTGGTACATCCTAAAGATAGTCACCTTTTTCACTATCGCCCATACCATAACCCTGAGCCTGGCCTCGTTGGAAATTGTCAATCTGCCTTCAAGGTGGGTGGAGTCTATCATTGCCTTTTCGATCGGTCTGGCCGCATATCATAATATCAGACCTATTTTCATGGGCAGGGAGTGGGTGATAGCTTTTGTATTCGGCTTATTTCACGGTTTTGGCTTCGCCACCGTACTTTCAGAACTGGGGTTTAGGGGCGAAAATCTTTCACTATCTTTATTGGGCTTTAATATTGGTGTTGAATTGGGGCAGGTGGTTATTATCCTTTTGATATTTCCAGTACTTTATTTCATTAGAAAATCAAAGTTCTATCCGAAATTGTTGGTTTGGCTTTCTGCCCTACTTATCGTCATTTCTTTATACTGGTTGGTCGAACGCGCTTTTGATATCGACATGCCGTTAGACGAGTACATTAATGGAAAACTTTATCCCATCGCCCGATTCTTCGGGTTGGTATGACAAAGTTGTTAAAAAAAGAAATATTGCTTTTGAAAAACGAAACTAAAAATAGCTCTCTTTTAAGTCAGTGGAAAAATAGGGAGAAAAAAGAGCCTGCCCGTACACGTTTTCCCAAGGCGCCCGATGGCGCTGCTATTCCCTTAACGAGCGGTCAGCAAAGACTGTGGTTTTTACAACGCTTATTACCTGAAAATCCGGTCTATAACTATGCCGAAAGCTTTGTCATTAAAGGAAAACTGAACGAAGCGGCATTCGAACATAGCTTGCAGCGTGTTTTTGAAGAAAATCGTATTCTAAGGGCCTATTATCCCTATGAACACGGTAATCCCGTACAGGTTATTAACAGCGAATCGGAGGTGGAATTGAAGCGATTCGATTTGAGCGCTATTCCCAAAGCTGATCGAGAAAACCAAAAGTTGGATATTCTAATGTCCAATGCCAAACGTCATTTTAATCTGGACGAATTTCCTCTCGTACGGACCACCCTGATTAAGTTGGATGCCGAGGAGCATATTTTTTTACTGACCATGCACCATATTATTTTTGATAAATGGTCCATGGATCTTTTTTTAAAGGCCATGGCCGAACACTATAGGGCCTTTATAACCGGGAAAGCGTTTGAAAAAAAGGACGAGAACGGCCTTCAATTTACGGATTATGCCTTTTGGCGGAAAAACAGGGGATTGGATACCTCCCAAATGACCTATTGGAAATCAAAATTGGGCGGTGAGATTCCCTTGCTGACTTTACCCACCGATTTTCCTCTGCCGGCCAATCCCTCTTATAAAGGTACATCCTACAGAACAAAATTTTCCAGAGATCTTTCAAAACGGGTATTGGATCTTTCAAAAAAGATGGAGACCACCCCCTATGTTCTTTTACTGTCGGTATATTATGTATTGCTTCATAAATACAGCGGTCAAAAAGATATCCTGATTGGTTCCCCGATTTCACGTAGAAACGATAAGGCATTGGAAAATGTCATCGGTTTTTTTGACGAAACGGTAGTCTTCAGAACTGAAGTTGATTCTGAAACGAGTTTTCCGATCCTCGTCAAGCAGGTAAGAAAGTCGGTGCTAGAGGCCTTTTCAAATATGGACATTCCCTTTGAGGCCTTGGTCAAAGCCTTAAGCCCTAAGCGATCTTTGAGCGTAAATCCGTTTTTTCGAGTGATGTTCATCTACCATCCGGTCACCGAAGTCCCCTCCTTTGGGCAGGAATTGGAATTGTCCCACTCTTTTTTTAACCCTGGGGTTTCCAAGTTTGATCTTACGTTATACGTGGCCAATGATAATGGCAGGCTTTCTTCAGGGTTCGAATATGCTACGGATATATTTCAAGAGTCCACGATTATCCAATTTCAGGAGCACTTCAGGTTGTTGCTCGAAGCCATAACCACCGAGCCCCATCAGAAAATTGTCGATATCAATATGCTTACGGAAGGGGAGGAGTCAATTTTTCTTAGAAAACCGAACGCGGTCGAAAGCCAGATATCATCCTTCACGGGCATACACCATATTTTCGAACACGTTGCCAAAACTCGACCGGACAAGACCGCACTGACTTTCGATGGCGAATCGATATCCTATGAAACCTTGAACCGGAAAGCGGGGATAGTAGCGAACGCCCTGCTCAAAAAGACCAACAAAAGCAATGAAACTGTAGTATTGTGTGTGGAGAGGTCGATTGACATGATCGTCGGCATGCTCGGCATATTGAAAGCGGGCTGTGCCTATTTGCCCATCGATCCGAACTATCCCGCGGAACGTTTGGATTTTATTTTAGAGGATGCCAAGGCCGATATTATCTTGACCCAGTCTTCGTTGACCGCCATATTCGATGGTTTTGGCAAAGATCTTTTAATACTCGATGCTGTCCAAAAAACGGACAGCCATTCCAATGTGGCCATGCCCAAAATGGACAGTGACGCTACGGCATATATCATCTATACTTCGGGAAGTTCGGGGTATCCCAAGGGCGTTCCTATTTCCCATGGCAATATTATCAGCTCTACGGCCGGAAGATTGGAGTTTTATCCTAAAAATCCGGATGCTTTTTTACTGTTGTCCTCCATTTCTTTCGATAGTTCAAAAGCAGGTATTTTTTGGACCCTGTGTACGGGAGGCAATTTGATCCTCACCGAAAACCGTATCGAGCAGGATATTTCCAAAATTGAAAATTTAGTCCAGCAACATTCCGTAACCCACACTTTGATGCTTCCTTCATTATACAAGTTAATATTGGAACACGGGGATGTTGCGAATTTAGGAAGTTTGAAGACGGTAATCGTTGCAGGCGAGGCCTGTACCCCAGCTATTGCCGACCTGCATTTTGAAAAGCTCGCCGTTGCCGGACTTTACAACGAGTACGGCCCGACGGAAGCGACAGTTTGGTGCTTGGCACATCGGGTAGAAAAAGAGGATGGTTCGAAAGGCGTTCCCATAGGAAAGCCGGTTGCCGGTTCCGAAATTTATCTGTTGAACGAAACCATGAACCTAGTTCCTTATGGTGCTGTCGGGGAGATTTTTATTGGGGGTCCCGGAATTTCGAGGGGATATATCAACAAGCCAGAACTTACAGAAGCCGCGTTCGTATCTCATCCTTTTAACGAAAATCCGTTCGACAAATTATACCGTACGGGGGACCTGGGCCGCTATCGAAAAGACGGAGCCATTGAATTTTTGGGCAGGGCCGATCAACAGGTGAAAATTCGAGGGTATCGTATTGAATTGGAAGAATTGGAAAAGGTCTTGGTCGATGACCCTTCGATAAATGATGCGGTGGCCCTAGTGCAAGAATTCGGTTCGGGGGAATCCCGTCGTTTGGTGGCTTATGTAGTGACGAACGAAATTTTTGATGTGGCGTCGGTGAAGCGGTCCTTGAAGTCCAGAATTCCCGATTACATGGTGCCGTCAAATTTGATTGTTGTCGACAGCTTTCCCGTCTTGCCGAACGGAAAGGTCGATATAAAGGCATTGCGCAATATGGGCAGGTCGGAAAATAGAGAGGAACGGGATAAAGATGCCTTTCCCACCAATGCCACGGAAAAAAAACTGGTGGATATCTGGCAGGATGTCCTGAATTTTTCGCCCATAGGTATCCATGATAATTTCTTTGAGATAGGTGGAGATTCCATATTAAGCATACAAGTCATCGCAAAAGCCCGGGCATCGGGAATGCTGTTGTCGCCCAATCGTTTTTTTGAATATCAAACTATAGCCGAGCTCGCCGATTTCGTGATGTCGAAAAACGCAGGTACCAAAAATATGGAAAAGACCGATGTTGCATTTGAACATGTGGTGCCCATAAGGGCGACCGGTTCAAAACCCCCGCTCTTTTGCTTGCATTCTGGGGGAAGCCATTTCTTTTTTTACAATCTTCTTGCCGAGTACCTGCCTTCCGATAGGCCTGTATATGCCGTACAAGCATCCGGTCACGAAGGAGAACCTACCTTGCATAAAAGTGTCGTCGAAATGGCCGAGGATTTTATTAGGGAAATCAAAAAAGTACAGCCTCAAGGTCCTTATCATTTTCTCTCATATTGTTTTAATACAGCAATCGGTGTCGAAATCATTAGGATACTTGAGCGGGAGTCCGAATCCGCCAACCTTATCATTGCCGATACCATGGCCGACTATCTGAGCATGTTTTCTCCATCAAGAATCAAGGTAAGAACATTAGCGTTATTGGAAAGATTAAGAAAAAAGCCAATCCAAACAGTCGTAGGGTTTGTAAAAAGCAAGATGATCAAACCGCTCACAAAGAAAATCAAGCATATGACCAGCAGCGGAAGCCAAAAAACGATTCAAAGCTTGCACGACAACCACATCAAAATATATGCTGATTATGATTGGAGACCGGTAGAAAGTAGGATACAATTACTATTGACCGAAAAACCGGATATCGAATTCAACGCCAAGTTGATTGCCTCTTGGGAGAAACTTACGAAAAAAGGGGTCAATGTGGTGCCGGTAAAAGGGGGTCATGATAGTCTTTTTTTGGCGCCCACCGTAGAAATAACGGCAAAAAGCATGGAACTATGCTTGCAGAATTTTGAGAATGGCTGAAACGTACATGTAAAACATGGTTAATGATGGATAATGATGATACTGCCCGAAAATGAAGTGCACCTCTGGTATTTTAAGGTCGATGAATTTTCCATGGATGTAGAATCCTATGAAGGTCTGCTTTCCCAAAAAGAAAGAAAAAGGGCCAATAGTTTCAAATTTGCCAAAGATAGAACGGTCTTTGTTCTTGCCAGGGGGCTGCTCCGGATTTTATCAGGTCGTTATTTGGACCATGCCCCGGAAAGTATACCATTCAAATATGGCGAATATGGCAAGCCCGATTATGACTTCCAGACCCCGATAAAATTCAACACTTCACATTCAGGAAATATGATCGTGCTGGCGTTTGTCAAAAACTGTGACATAGGTGTCGATATCGAAAAGGTCAAAAGCGATTTCGATGTTATCGATATTGCACAGCACTTTTTCTCGCCCGATGAAATACAAACTTTGGAGACCTTACCGGAAAGAAAGCAAGTCCATGGATTCTATCGTTGTTGGACCCGAAAGGAATCCTTTATCAAGGCAAAGGGTAGTGGACTATCATTTCCCTTGACCTCGTTTTCGGTTTCTTTGGAACTCGACAGCGCCGAACTGTTGCGTACGGAATGGGATGCTATCGAAATAAAAGAATGGCAGTTGTTTTCCTTTGAACCGGCCTATGGCTATCTCGGGGCACTTTCTGTGAAGGGAGAAGTCAAATCATTGCGATTTAAGGATTGGGAGGGGATTTAAGTTTAACGGGTACCGTACTCATCCCCCAATTCAACCGAACGGTCTATGCCTATGACACTACCTATTTTGATTTATTTTTTTGATTTAGAATTTTAATCTCTGATCTTGATTTCAACCAGTTCGATGACCTCAAAATTGGAAACCTTGACCTTTTTGAGTTCCCGAAGATCATTGTTGTCCCATTTCTCATGCGGTGCACCTTTTAGATACATATTGACACCTACATCGGCCAAAATGAGTCCGTATTTTTTCATCGCCCTTAGAATGACCTGGTTGGTTGCTGAGAAAGAGCTGATATCGAAATCGGCCTTTAGGCGTAATCTGCCGCCCATGGGAAGTAGATTGTCCCGTTTTTTTCCAGCTATCAGGTGATTGGCGGGATGTACATACCCTTCGTAAATCTTTGACCTCTCAAGTACAAATCGAATAGGATGGTCGATTTCACCGGTTTGTGTTTCTTCGTAGCGGACCAGCAAGGGAAAAATGGGCAGTCCCGCGGCATCCGCAGAAGTCCAACCTTCCGGTCTCATTTCCTTTGAATTCAAATCGAATACTGCAGCGGACGATGCCACCCAACCCGCACCGGATTGTTCGGCATTATACAACTCATAGAGCATTCCGTTATCTACATCCACTGTAATTACGTGACCGTCCATAGCAAATTTTGCTTCCACAGGGGCGTTTAAAGGAATCGGAAAAGGTCCTTTTTCGCTTTCATGCCCGTAGTTTGCGTCCGTAGCGTTGCCTCGAAAAGTAACAGGAATTTTAGGCTGGTTTTTACCGACTACTGTAAAGGGAATTCCTATGGGTTCCCCTTTCCAAGTACCACTACCGAAATCAGGAAATGTGGAAATGTTCTTATCGATATGGGTCAAGATAGCCTCTGAATTTTTATCAACAGGTTTGTTGGAAATGCTCTTTTTCAATGCATGGTCATTGGGAAAAATCTGGATTTTTTCTACCGATTTCATTATGGGTTCTTGTTGGGGCTGCCCTTCCGCGCCTTGTCCGCTTTCGGTTGATCCGTCTGATTCTCCCTTGTTCTCGTACGAATCCTTTTCCGTATCTGTCTTTTCGGCTTCTTTAGATTTCTCGTTTATAGCTATTTCCGGTTGATTCGCTATAAGCTCCGTGTCCTTGGAGCAAGATCCCGTACATACCGAGTTTGTGGTGACCATTACGATCAGTAAAGCTTTCATACACTTCAGAATACCAAATGCTATAAATAGGTTGAAGGTGATGAACGTTTTCATAGCACGGATTATTTAGTGTAAAATGTTTTATTCGTTGAAATACAGATTTTCGAAAGTAAAGTTAAGGTAAGATGTGTTTATTTGAGAAATCAAGAGGGGGGTTAATAGTATTGCTAATTGATTTCAATCTATGGCCTTATGCCAACAAGAAGATTTGGAGAATAGACAAACAAAAGAGGACAGATCTTCTCCTAGCGCTCTGTAATATTCCCTAGTTCGATAACTTCAAAATCAGATACTTTGATTTTTCGAATCTCTTTAAGGTCATAATTATCCCAATCTTCGTGGGGACCACCTTTTAAGAACATGCTCCGGCCCACATCGGCCAGTATGAGACCGTATTTCTTCATGGCACGGAGAATGATTTGGTTGGTCTGTGAAATAGACGAGATATCGAAATCCGCCTTGAGACGCAATCTTCCGCCGAAGGGCAGTAGGCCATCCCACTTTTCTCCCGCAATCAGGTGCCGAGCCGGATGTACATAGCCTTCATAGATTTTTGAGCGCTCAAGGCTGAATCGAATGGCGTGGTCTATTTCTCCCGTTCGGACTTCATCATATCGAATTAACAGTGGAAAGATGGGTAATCCAGAAGCGTCGGCAGAGGTCCAGCCATCAGGTCTGAATTCCGTCGTATTCAGATTGAACACCGCTGCCGAGGAAGTTGACCAACCGTCTCCGGATTGCTCCGCATTGTAAAGTTCATATAACATTCCGTTATCTACATCAATAGCAATAACATGACTATCATAAGCAAACTTCGCCTCTACAGGGGCGTCTAAAGGGATAGGAAAAGGGCCTTGATCGCTTTCATCCCCATGATTTCCGCCTTTCCCATTCCCTCTAAAGACAATTGGCACCTTGGGTTGGCTGCTACCAACGGCCACATAGGGAATTCCGATAGGCTCTCCCTGGTAATTACCACTGCCGAAATCAGCGAACAGACCGACATCATTGCCTATGTTCGCCAGTATTTTTTCTGAATTGGCATCGACCGGACTGCCACTGATATTCTGATTGAGGGGATGATTGCTGGGGAATATAGTGATGCTCTCCAGTCTTTGTAGATGATTTGCGTTTTCTTGCTAAAGAATAATTCAGTGGACACGGCGATGCAATGAATTTTTGACTAGGATGCCACAAAATACACAACTGCCTTTTACGAAATTTCAGTTTTGACTTTATACTAGCACAGGGATTAGTGTCATTTACCATAAAACGACCATTCGTACATAATTTCCAACAAAGTATACTTTCTTGTTTTAGTCTCCATCAATTTACCTTACTTTTATTATAATTTTAAACAAAATTAAATTGGTGGTATACTTCGTATTTTATGTTCAATAAAACCATAATATCACAATTTGTCTCAGTCATATCCCGTTTTCCGGAACGAAACGCGTTCTGTATCAACGAAACCTTCTACACGTACCGCGAGTATTGGAACTTGATCGGCAAAATACGCACGCAACTGGGTGAATTCAATATCGAAAATAGTAGGATAGGCCTCGTAGCCAATGACGACCTGCATACCTACGCCTCGATTTTCGCCGCTTGGATGGAAGGGATGGCCTACGTGCCGCTGCATCCGAAACAACCCTTGGAACGTAATTTGGAAGTGATTTCACAGGCCGGGCTGCAGTTCGTGCTCAACTCTGGGTCCGAACGTGCATTTGAGTCCGTTATCACTATCGATACCAAGGCATGCGAATCCCTCGCCCCAAAAACAGATGAAATAACGGCGGACGATGATGCCTTGGCCTACATCCTTTTTACATCCGGAAGCACGGGAAAACCGAAGGGAGTGCCCATTACAAGGGGCAACTTGGCCACTTTTATGACCGTTTTTCTAAACACCGATATCACATTAAACGAAAATGACCGTTGCCTCCAGTGCTTCGACCTTACCTTCGATATTTCGGTGCAGTGTTATCTTACGCCATTATTACAGGGTGCTTGTGTTTATACCGTGCCCCACGACCAAATCAAGTTTACGTACGTATATGGATTGTTGGATGACCACGAACTGACCTTCGGGGTCTTGGCGCCGAGTATGATCCATCATTTAAGACCGTATTTTGAGGAAATCCACTTGGAAAAGCTGAAATATTGCCTGCTTGTGGCCGAGGCGACGCCAATAGATCTGATACAAGAGTGGTTCAAGCACATTCCCAATGCTCGGGTCTTTAACTTTTATGGCCCCACCGAAGCGACGATTTATTGCGTTTCTTACGAGGCCAAACGCAATGAAAAATTGAAAGAGGCCAATGGCATGCTGGCTATTGGACGTCCTTTTGAGGGCACCGATGCCGTAATTCTCGACGACAGCTCACAAATAGCGGGGAAAGGGGTGAAAGGCGAAATGTACGTTTCCGGCCATCAGGTGACGACCGGCTATTGGAAAAATCCCGAAAAAAATGCGGAGGCTTTCAAAATGCTGGACTATCAGGGAAAACCCCAAAGATTCTATAAAACAGGTGATCTTTGTATGGAAGACGAAGATGGAGATATCCTTTATTATGGACGATTGGACTATCAGGTGAAAATACAAGGATATCGCATCGAACTCGGCGAAATCGAGTTTCACGCACGAGAGGCCATCGGCGGTAGGAACGCCGTGGCTTTCGCATATGAAGGGGAGGGGGGAAGCAAACAAATTGCACTAAGCCTTGAAACGGATGGTTTCGATGAAAAAGAGGTCATCGGATTTTTAAACGCTAAACTGCCGGCCTATATGTTGCCTTCTAAAATGTTCAAGATTGAAAAATTTCCCTTGAATACCAGTGACAAGGTCGATAGAAAACGGGTGATGGCCTTGCTGCCGTAGACTTGAATACTAAACAAATAAAAGCTCGAAAACAGAATTATTTTGATCCTGATTCTTAAGGATATACTTGAACATATAATACAATGGAAAGAACGGAGATAACGGAAAAGCTCACACAAGCATTCCACAAAACTTTCGATAATACCAAGCTGGAATTAACGGATGATATGACGGCAAGCGACGTCGATAATTGGGATTCCCTAACCCATATGATACTCATCGGCGATGTGGAAAAGGAATTCGAAATCAAATTCAAATTAAAAGAATTGAATAAAATGAACACAGTGGGCAATCTGATAGACATCGTTGCCAGAAAAGTCGGCTGATCATCGGTCGAGAATTGATTATAATACCTTTTGAAAAATGGTATTTACCTCGCTTAATTTTTTACTTTTTTTCCCTGCCGTCATCCTATTGTTTTATGCTACCCCGATAAAATTGAGGTGGTTGACCTTGCTATTGGCGAGTTACTTTTTCTATCTCAACATCGAACCGGTGTTTGGGCTGTTGACAGTTTTCATAACGGTATCCACTTATATATTTACGCGCCTGATCGATAAAGCCGAAGAAGATTCCAAGAAAAGCGTGTTTATGTACATCAACATTGCCATCGTACTGCTTCCGCTGTTATTCTTCAAATACTTTATCCCAATTAATGAAGGTATATTCGACTTGCTCGAAGCTTACGATATGCGCTGGGGCTTGCCGAAAATCAGTTTCTTGCTGCCGGTGGGCATATCCTATTACACCTTCATGGCCATCGGCTATACGGTCGATGTGTATAATGAAGAAATGGAAGCCGAAAAAAACATCGGCATCGTTGCCTTGTTCATTGCGTTTTTTCCATTGGTGCTCTCCGGTCCCATAGAGCGGGCCACCAATATGATTCCCCAATTTAAGTCGGGCATGAAATTGGATCCCGCCAATTTTTCCCCGGGCTTGAAAATGATGTTATGGGGTTATTTTATGAAATTGGTCGTGGCGGACCGCACCGCAATTTATGTAGATACGATATATAATAATCTGGCGAACCACAATGGCGACAGTATATTATTGGCCTCGACCCTTTATCCGATTCAGGTGTATGCCGATTTGGGAGGCTATTCCCTGATAGCCATTGGGGTATCGCGAATATTGGGTTTAAAGGTTATGCACAACTTCAACCGGCCATTTTTTGCGACGTCCATGGCGGTATTCTGGCGGCGCTGGCACATTTCGTTGATCAAATGGCTGACCGATTATATATACACGCCCTTGGCCTTCAGTTTCAGAAAGTATGGAATTTGGGGCATCGTTCTGGCCTTGATGATAACTTTTATACTTAGCGGCATCTGGCACGGCGCCACCTTGGGGTTTTTGGTATGGGGTATTTTACAGGGTGTTTTTTTGAGTGTCGAAGCACTGGCGAACAAGCGCAGGGGCAAACTGGTGACCCGGTTTAATTTGAAGGGTAACTTGATTTACACAGTCTTTTCGATACTACTTACTTTTGTGTTGTTCGCGATTTCAGAAGTATTTATCAGGGCAGTTACAATCGACGATTCCCTCTTGGTCTTTAAAAAGATCCTATTTGAACGAGGCCCTCTTTTCTTGGATAAGACTACCTTGGCCTATAGTTTTTTAGGAATTGCTATCTTGTTGTTAAGTGATTTTAGGGAGGAATATTTTCCGGAGAAATTGCGATTTTTTAACAGTGGAAACATCATCGTCCGTTTCGGCTCATACCTACTTGTCGCCCTGATGATTTTATGGATAGGTATCTTGAACGGTGGACAGTTTATTTATTTTCAGTTTTAGGGATGGGTATGTTTTTTGAATAGCGAATGGATGCATTAAAGTTGTAATATGAAGTCAGTCATAATCAAGGTATTAATTTTCATAGGATTGTTTTTTGCTGCAGATTTTCTGGCGGGAATGGTAGTCGGCCATTTCTATGCCACATCGAAGAACATCAACCTGCGTGACGCTAATTATGGATTTTTAGGGGATCCGCAAGACGATATCCTGATTTTCGGGGCATCCGAACTCTCCCATGCCCTAATAAGCAACAAGATATCCGATAAAACCCATTTGACCACCTACAATTTAGCTTGCGATGCCTGCGGTATTTATTACCAGTACCCCTTGCTCGAAACGATTTTGGAAAAACATGTGCCCAAGGTCATCATATTGAGTTCCAATCAAATGAACGAAGAAGATTTACGCTATATCGACAGGATGTATCCCTTTTACGGAAAGAACGGATACGTCAAGCAAATAGTAGATGAGCTGAATCCCAAAGAACAAATAAAATTGGCGCTTCAGGGCTATGTATACAATTCAAAATTAATTCGGGTGATCGACAGCAAAAACAACAATCGTAACGGCTATGTTCCCTTGACCCCTGAAAAGAGCAAGATCGATCCATCGGACACCGAGGTATTGCCAATCGGTAAAAATTCCCCAATTGCGGACGAAACAAAGAACTACTTTCGAAAATTTGTTCAAAAAGCTACTTCTAAAGGGGTAAGGGTATATGTTTGCGTGCCCCCCGTACTACAAGAAATCAATGAGGAGTATTGGGCCAAAATGACGGCAACGGTCGAGGCGTCAGGTGCAAAACTCATCGATTTTTCAAAGGCCCCGACCTTTTTGGAAAATGCGGACCTCTTTTTCGATAAGAGCCATTTAAATGATGACGGGGCCAAGGTAATGACCGATAAGGTTCTGGAAGTTTTGAAGGAGGATGGAGTCTATTGATTGAAGAATTCGCTATTTTTGTATCACCGAAGCAATTAGTATAACATGGGTCAAAAAGTATTGTTATCCGAAAAGGAAATCAACATCATACTCCACCGTTTGGCCTGCCAATTGCTTGAAAACCACCTTGATTTTAAAGATACCGTACTCATCGGCATACAGCCGAGAGGTATTTTTGTGGCCCAAAGGCTGACGCAGATTTTAAAGGAGGAATACCGCGTAAAGCACATCCATACCGGTTATTTAGATATCACCTTCTATCGCGACGATTTCCGCAGGGGCGATAAAATGTTGGAAGCCAACAAGACGGATATCGATTTTTTGGTGGAGGATAAAAAAGTAGTTTTTATCGATGATGTGCTGTATACCGGCCGCAGCATTCGCGCCGCCCTGACCGCCATACAATCCTTCGGAAGGCCCAAAGAAATTGAATTACTGACCTTGATTGATAGGCGTTTCAGCCGTCACTTGCCCATTCAGCCGAATTATAGGGGCCGACAGGTCGATGCTATCAACGATGAAAAAGTAAAGGTGCTTTGGAAAGAAAATGAAGGGAAAGATGTGGTGTACTTGGTTAAGAGTTGAACCCTGCCTCGTCGGCAGACAGGCTTGTATTGTTGAAGCAGGCTTACGTTCAAATAGGGCCAACAGTGAATAATTGGTAAAGAATAATTAATAATTTCCAGGAATGAGCGAACTAAGTGTCAAACACTTATTGGGAATCAAATATCTGAACGAAGCGGATATTCAGCTCATCTTTGAGACCGCCGACCAGTTTAAGGAGGTCATCAACCGCTCGATCAAAAAAGTGCCCTCGTTGCGCGATATCACCATTGCCAATATCTTTTTTGAGAACAGCACCCGCACCAAACTTTCTTTTGAACTGGCCGAGAAACGTCTTTCCGCCGATGTCATCAACTTTTCGGCGGGGCAGTCCTCCGTAAAAAAAGGGGAGACCCTGATAGATACGGTGAACAACATACTGTCGATGAAAGTCGATATGGTAGTCATGCGCCATCCGAATCCCGGGGCGGGCATCTTTTTATCGAAACACGTGAAGGCATCTATTGTCAATGCGGGTGACGGCGCGCACGAGCATCCGACGCAGGCGTTGTTGGATTCCTTTTCCATACGCGAAAAACTGGGAGACGTTGCTGGGAAAAAGGTCGTTATAGTTGGTGATATCCTGCATTCCCGTGTTGCCTTATCCAATATTTTTGCACTGAAGTTGCAAGGCGCAACCGTCAAGGTATGCGGACCGAAAACCTTGCTGCCCAAACATGTGGAGTCCCTCGGTGTAGGGGTGGAGACGAATCTTAGAAAAGCACTGAACTGGTGTGATGTGGCCAATATGCTACGCATACAGAACGAACGCTTGGATCTCAGCTATTTTCCCACCACAAGGGAATACACCCAGCAATTCGGGGTTAACAAAAAATTGCTGGACAGTTTGGACAAAGAAATCGTCATTATGCATCCCGGTCCGATAAATAGGGGTGTTGAGATAACGAGCGATGTAGCCGATTCAAAACAATCCATCATCCTGAACCAAGTAGAGAATGGAGTCGCCATCCGTATGGCGGTACTCTATTTGTTGGCATCGAAAATAAAGTAGCGAATTGCGTTTTTACGAATCCTCAAACTCAAGATTTCTGAATGTGGTGTTTAAGCCTTGTCGAAACGTAACCCGGATTTTAGGTGATAAACCAAGGTATCCGCTTATCCGTCAGGCTGGCGTGTTTATAAATTAGGGAAGCGTGAATTTAAGGCTTTCTCCCAAGTGAAAATTTCAAACCAAAATGATATTAAAATTTAAAACATCAACACTATGATTTTCGATTCCGATGGCACCACTACCGTAGTATATCAGGAGGATATTTCCCTGCCGAAATTCTTAAAAAATCTGAACGATGGTTATCCCAAAATCAAGAACGACCATATTATTGTCAATCTATTTTCCTTTTCGAAGTTGACCTCGGACGATGTGATGGAATTTTTCCAGCTTTCAGATGCACATCGAAAAGCCGATAAATCCTTCGTTCTGGTGACCGATAAGGTTTCTTATGACCAAGTGCCAGACGCGATTAACGTCGTGCCAACACTTCAGGAAGCCCACGATATTATCGAAATGGAAGAAATTGAAAGGGACTTAGACCTTTAAAAAATCACCATTTGGCCCAAGTTAACATCGCCAGAATGCAGGTCCCGATTGACATCGTTCCAAGGGATATTAAGGTGGTTTTTAGCTAAATACCTAAACTTATAAACTTCTCAAATTAGTAATGACACTTACCATCCTCGGTTGCTACGCCGCCACCCCGCGAACGATGACCAATCCCACTTCTCAGGTATTGGAAATCAAAAATCACATGTTTCTCATTGACTGCGGCGAGGGCACCCAGGTACAACTGCGGAAGAATAAGGTCAAGTTTTCCCGTATCAACCATATTTTTATTTCCCATCTACACGGCGACCATTTTTTTGGATTGCCCGGGCTAGTATCCACCTTTAGATTGTTGGGCAGAGACAAAGAACTACACGTTTATGGCCCCAAGGGTATCAAGGAGGCCATCACCTTATTTATGAAATTGGGCGATTCATGGACGAACTATCAACTGAGCTTTCATGAACTGACTTCAACAAAATCCGAGCTTGTTTTTGAGGATGATAAGGTATCGGTAGAGACCATCCCTCTAAAACATAGGGTGTATACGAACGGATTCCTATTTCGGGAAAAATTGGGTGAACGCAAGCTCAACATTGCAGCGGTCGGTAAATATAAGATCAGCAAAGCCCATTTTCGAAATATCAAACAAGGAACAGATGTTCTTCTAGAAGATGGCACCTTAATCTCGAACGAGAAGCTGACCTTCGACCCTCCCAAGCCCAAAAGCTACGCCTTTTGCAGCGATACCGGTTACAAACCGGAAATTGTCGACCAGATAGAAAATGTGGATGTACTCTATCATGAATCCACTTTTTTGGAATCCGAGGCGCGTTTGGCACCCAAGACCAAGCATAGTACCGCCAAAGAAGCGGCCACTATCGCCAAGGCCGCCGATGTAGGGACTCTGATTTTGGGGCATTATTCTACACGGTATAAATCCATAGCACTATTTAAAGAGGAGGCGCAAGAGATATTTGCTAATGTGGAGTTAGCAGATGATGGAAAGGTTTTCGAGTTTTAAAGGGAAATTGCAGTTCGCACCGGTCAGGTTCAAAATAACACAATCCTGCTTCCCATTCTCCTTTGTTTTGCAGAACTTTGTTTATCTTGTTATATCAAAGAAGCGAAATGCAAAAAAACCTTGCCGATTACCGAAAATCCTACGAAAAAAGTGACTTGATGGAGGATACCGTTCCAGATAGCCCGATGGCACTCTTCCAAATCTGGTTCGATGAACTGGAAGCCTCAAAAGGTGTAGAGGAACCCAACGCGATGTGCGTTTCGACTATCGGATTAGACGGATTCCCGAAGAATAGGATAGTGCTGCTCAAAAAATTCAGCGAACACGGATTCGTCTTTTATTCCAACTACGAAAGCGAAAAAGGAAAGGCCATTGCCAACAATCCCCATATCTGTATTTCGTTCTTTTGGCCGAATCTCGAACGACAGGTCATCATTAAAGGCCAGGCGAAAAAGGTATCCGGCCAAGAATCGGACGACTATTTTAATACCCGCCCTGAAGGCAGTCGACTGGGCGCACTGGTTTCAGACCAGAGCAGCGTTATCCCGTCAAGGGGCTATCTGGAAAATAAGCTAGAGGAACTGCAGAAAACCTATAAAGACAAAGAAATCGAACGCCCCGACCATTGGGGGGGCTATCTTGTGACCCCGGAATCTATAGAATTCTGGCAAGGCAGGCCGAACCGGTTGCACGATCGCATCCGATATACCATCCTAGAAAATTCGGATTGGAAACGGGAACGATTGGCGCCATGAAAAAAAGAATACTATGAAAAAACTTATCCTAGTTCGCCACGGCAAATCATCATGGGACTATTCCGTAGACGATAAAGACCGTCCGTTAAAAGAAAGGGGGATTAACGACGGACATTTGGTTTCCGAAAAGTTTAAATCCCAAGACGTAGCCATAGACGCGGTGTTTTCAAGTCCCGCAAACAGGGCTTTACATACGTGTGTGATTTTTCTGCGAAAGCTGAACTTTCCTTATGTAAAATTTCAGCTCACCAACAATCTCTACGATTTTTCCGGGGAAAGTGTGCTCAACTTCGTGAATAATCTGGACAATCGTTTCAATACCGTCATGATTTTCGGCCATAACGAGGCCTTTACTAACGTTGCCAATTCCTTAGGAAATTCCTATATTGACAACGTCCCCACTACCGGCCTGGTTCAGCTCGATTTCGACGTGAAAGAATGGGCCTTCGTGACCAAGGGAACGACAGCACAAACCATTTTCCCGAAAGACCTAAAATAAATGATCAAAACAAAAAACCTATACGTCAACCGAGAGATCAGTTGGCTGCAATTTAATGCGAGAGTGCTGCAAGAGTGCACCGACAAAAACGTGCCGTTGATAGAACGGCTTCGTTTTTTGGGAATATTCTCCAACAATCTCGATGAGTTTTTTAAGGTGCGCTATGCCACGGTGAAGCGTATTGTCGATGCGGGTAAAACGGGAAAAAGCGTGCTAGGTGGGGAAAGGGCAAAAGATCTTTTGGAAGAGATCACCAAAATCGCCATCCAACAGCAGAGCAAAAGTGTCGAGGTCTTAAAAAAGATTGAAAAAGAGCTTGAGGAACAGAATATATTTCTGTTGAACGAAACCGAACTTTCCGAAAAACAAGGGGAATTTGTCAAGAATTACTTTATACAAAAGGTGAGTCCCCAGCTCATGACCATCATTTTGAACGATTTGGCGGAATTTCCCATGTTGAAGGATACCGCTGCCTATTTGGCCATTAAAATGGTCTTGAAGAGCGATGACCGCACCCGGCAGACCTATGAAAAGCGGGAGAAACGATATGCGCTCATCGAAATTCCCAAAGGTATCGACCGTTTTGTCGAATTGCCCAAGGAAGACGGTAAAAGTTTTATCATCATGTTGGATGATGTCATTCGGTATTGTCTGGATAGTGTTTTTCCGATGTTCGATTACAAGTCCATTTCGGCCCACATGATTAAGATCACCCGTGATGCGGAGCTCGATATCGATAACGACCTGAGCAAAAGTTTTATCGAAAAGATCTATTCGAGCGTAGAGCATCGAAAAATCAGTGATCCGGTACGTTTCGTTTATGATAAGGCCATAGGAACGGATACGCTGGAGTTTCTCAAGGAGAAAATGGAAGTCGAGGATACCGATAGCGTCATCCCGGGAGGAAGATATCACAACAAAAGGGATTATATGGGCTTTCCCAGTTTGGGAAGGAATGATCTGATGTATGAAAAGATTACGCCGCTACCGGTAAAAGGGCTAAGCTTGGAAGGGAGCCTTCTGGAGAAAATTGCCGAAAAGGATTATCTGCAATATACACCGTATCACACCTTTTCCTATATAATCAAATTCTTAAGGGAAGCTGCACTTGACCCCAAGGTTAAAGCCATCAAAATAACCGTCTATCGCTTGGCGAACGATTCGCAAGTTGCGGCATGTCTATCTAATGCCGTGAAGAACGGAAAACAGGTTACTTTACAAATCGAGCTGCGTGCCAGGTTTGATGAACAGGCCAATATCCGATATGCTGAAGAGCTGCAGGCCGAAGGGGTAAAGCTGATCTTCGGCGTACCCGGTTTGAAAGTACATAGCAAAATATGCCTTATAGAACGCGAAGAAAACGATGAAATTAAACGCTACGGCTTTATTAGCACGGGTAATTTCAACGAATCCACCGCACGGATTTATACCGATTATACTTTATTTACAGCTCATGAATCGATTTTAAAGGAGGTCAACAAAGTGTTCGATTTCTTCGAGACAACCTACAAGATCAATAAGTACAAACATTTGGTAGTCTCGCCGCACTATACGAAAAAGTTCTTTAAAAACTTGATAGATGTCGAAATCAAGAATGCAAAAGCGGGCAAAAAGGCGTTTATTAAGATCAAGATGAACAGCCTGACCTCATATGAAATGGTCGATAAGTTCTACGAAGCCAGTAATGCCGGAGTGAAGATTCAGTTGATCGTAAGGGGGATCTGTTGCTTGATACCGGGCATAAAGGGCATGAGCGAAAATATCGAGGCCATTAGCGTGGTGGATAAGTTTTTGGAGCATCCGCGGGTGTTCATTTTTTGTCATGGAGGTGATACCAAGATGTATATCTCCTCGGCCGATTTCATGACCCGTAATCTGGTCAATAGGGTAGAGGTAGGCTGCCCCATCTACGACGAGGATATCAAACAGGAACTTCTGGATACCTTCGAAATCTCTTGGAACGACAATGTCAAAGCACGCGTTTTCAATAAGGCCCAGAACAATGCCTACCGAAAGAACGACAAACCGAAGCTACGATCGCAATTTGCGATGTATGATTATTATGTGGCGAAACTTGATTCTTAAACCCTATCCGTGAATCGTTTCTTTTGTACCGAGATCTTTCATGATAGAAGCTTCGTATTCGAGCAGCTTGTCCCATTTCTGGTCAACTTCTTGCCGATCACCGTACTGTCTGGCAAATTTTAAGAACATCGTATAGTGTCCCGCCTCGCTGACCATCAGTTTATGGTAAAACTCGGCGAGTTCCCGGTCTTCAAGTTCTTCAGAAAGTAATCGAAAGCGTTCACAGCTACGGGCTTCTATAAGTGCCGCATATAAAAGTCGATGCACCAGTTGTGTCGTACGGCTACCGCCTTTCGGAAAGAACTTCAGTAGTTCGACGACATAGTGGTCTTTTCTGTCCCTTCCCAAAGTTTGACCACGTGCGATTATTCGGTCGTGTACCATTTTAAAGTGCCCCATTTCCTCACGGGAAAGTGCGGTCATTTCCTGTACCAATTCCGGGTATTCGGGAAAACTTACAATCAATGATATTGCCGTACTTGCCGCTTTTTGCTCGCAATAGGCGTGATCCGTTAAAATTTCATCAATATTCTTTTCCACGATATTCACCCATCGCGGGTCGGTTGGGAGTTTTAGGCCTAGCATAAATCTGTATTTTTTATTGTCTTTAGCAAAAATATGGAAAAGAATAGAGTATGCCCCTCACCCGTTACCCGGATTCAGAATTTGTATTTGACATTTGACGGTTGATTTGGTATTTGCCCTCCTGGGACTTAACAAGAATTTGTAAATCCAGAATACCCCGTTTCCTTTATAATAATTAGCTTTGTTAACAGTTATTATTTTGGGTCTCCTTTAATTGTTTATATCAGGTCGCTGTTGTTGAAATACAAAAATATTACTTATGGGTTTTACTGATACCGAAACATTGAAATCACTTTTGGATGCTAATACGGATACGGCTACTTCCACTTGGATCCAAGAAAAAATAGATAGGATAGTTACTACTGTCTCGGCTAAAGAGCTCTATATGGCATACAGTCTTATGGGTGCTAAGATTGATGGAGTCAAAAAACTGGATATTAATGTTTTGGAAGGTGATAAGACAAGTGATTATTTAAATTCTAAAAAGGCCAGTGTACTGCAAATTGCCAGGATTTATCTGCTATCAAAAGTGCTTTTAGAAAATAGCGATTACTTTGAGCCCAAGGTAGCCAACCTTATCCAGGTGGCGGACACGGGGGAGCTTGAAACTTTCCTCAAATTCTTGATTTTGTTGCCCAATCCTGAAAACTTCAAGCAGGCGGCCGTAGAGGCTCTGCGTACCAATATCGCGACGGTTTTCGATGCGATCAGTGCCGACAACCCCTATCCGGCGGCCTATTTTAACGACCAACAATGGAACCAAATGTATCTAAAGGCGGCTTTTATGCAACAAGACCTATCCCGTATATTGAATGTTGACGAAAGGGCGAATACGGATTTAGCCCGGATTATATCCGATTATGCCCAAGAACGATGGGCAGCTTCCCGCGACGTGGATCCCCTTTTCTGGAGACCGGTCGTTGGTTTTTTGGATGATGGTCTCCTAAAAGATATGGAACGCTTGTTGCAAAGTGATAATCCTGCCGAAAATAGGGCAGGGGCGTTGTGTTGTTTTGGATCGGATGCACCGCAGGCAAAGGCGTTGCTCAATGAATATCCTGGCTTACAGGAAGCAGCGGCCCAGGGAAAAATAACTTGGTCGAATGTAAAAGAGAATTAATTGTTAAGACAATAAATCAAGAGGCAGGAATTTAGATTGGACCTAACAGCGTTATTTTAATTATCTAATAATTAATTACTTGTTGTGGTAGACCTAAATAATTACTTTAAATAAAAAATCGAATTAAATGATTACAATATGAAAGATAAAATGATGTTTATAGACCCTCATGTTCACATGACCTCCCGGACGACCGATGACTACGAAGCGATGGCGGCGGCAGGGATTGTGGCGTTGATCGAACCCTCGTTTTGGTTGGGCCAACCGCGTACCCAGGTCGGATCTTTTCAAGATTACTTTAGCAGTTTGGTTGGCTGGGAGCCTTTTCGGGCGAGCCAGTTCGGTATAAACCATTATTGTACCATCGGCCTCAATTCCAAGGAAGCCAATAACGAGGCCTTGGCGGAACAGGTCATCGAACTCTTGCCGCTCTACCTGCATAAAGAAAATGTAGTTGCTGTAGGCGAAATCGGCTATGATGACCAAACCCCGGCGGAGGATAAGTATTTCAGGATGCAATTGGATATGGCCAAGGAACTCAACATGGTGGTGCAGGTCCATACGCCCCATCGCGACAAAAGAGCGGGCACGTTAAAAAGTATGGAGGTTTGTCTAGAGCATGGCTTGGACCCCTCAAAAGTGGTTATCGACCATAACAACGAGGAGACCGTCAAAGATGTGCTGGACAGAGGTTTTATCGCTGCCTTCACCATTTATCCCAAGACCAAAATGGGCAACGAACGTATGGTGGCCGTAGTGGAAAAGTATGGTAGCACCAATATCATCGTCGACAGTTCGGCCGATTGGGGCGTAAGCGATCCATTGGCCGTTCCAAAAACGGCTTCGTTAATGCTCAAACGGGGTATTGCCAGAGAGGATGTAGTAAAGACTTGCTATCAAAATGCACTGGATATATTCGGAAGCAACGGAAAGATGAGGGAAGAGGATTGGCTGAATCCTAATGGCGTCAACCAGGCCCAATTGTTCAACGATAACAGCGTTTTACGTGGACAGAAACCGAGAGTGGATGCCGACGGGATCGAATAGGGAGTTCCATCGACAACCGATCAATGACCTTGCTCATTTCGGGAAATCCAGTCCAAATAATCATTCCGGTAGAAGATTCGTTTCAATAACCGGTGGAAGATTCGTTTCAATAATGGGTGGAGGATTCATTTCAATTTTGGGTAGAAGAACTATTGCGATAATCAGTGGATACTTTTCAATATTCGATAGAACATCCAATTCCATAACCGGCAGAAGATCTATTTCAATAATCGGCTCCCAATGAACCAAAAACTATTAGGTTACCTTCGCCTGGCACGACCCGCCAATCTGCCAACTGCGGCGGCGGATATTTTGACTGGGGTCGCCGTGGCCGGTGTTTTTGCCAATACGGGCCAAGGTGATTTTTGGGAATCCGTTCCGAGTACCAATATCCTTTATCTGGTTTTCGCCTCGATTTTTCTTTATGCGGGCGGTGTCATCTTGAACGATGTTTTCGATTTTAAGATTGATGCGGTTGAACGCCCCGAACGCCCGATTCCAAGCGGATTGATTCCCCTCAAATCAGCCGCCCTCTACGGAGGCTTGGTTCTGGTTATCGGAATTATCCTTGCTTTTTTGGTTCATAATTTGTCGGGATGGGTGGCAACGGTATTGGCGGGATTTATCGTTCTTTACGATGCCATAGCCAAGAAACACGGTTTTTTCGGTCCGTTGAGCATGGGGGTCTGTCGTGGGCTCAATTTAATTTTGGGGATGTCCGTACTCGGTACCCTGGGCCATTGGTGGATGGCTGCAATTCCCATCGTTTATATCTTTGCCATTACCCTGATCAGCAGGGGAGAGGTGCACGGCAAGAACAAAAATCATATCATTTTAGCGGGCGTTCTCTACACCACTGTTATCTTTGCTGTGCTAAGTGTGGCCTACCTGTATACGGATAGCGTTTTATTCCCGGTATTGTTTTTGGCGCTCTTCGCCATATTGGTGTTCCGCCCCTTAATAAAAGCCCATTCCGATAACTCGCCGCAAAACATTAAAAAAGCGGTTATGGCAGGCGTGCTGTCGTTGGTCGTGCTCGATGCGTCGATAGCCGTTTCGTTTTCCACCTGGTGGTACGGATTGCTTATATTGGCTTTATTACCGGTTTCGATGACATTATCGAAATTATTTGCGGTTACCTAAAAAGACAAGTAATGTTTAAACCCATAGAACAGGAATTCAAGGTCTCCTATCGCTACAAACTACATTTTACGACAGGTCTGTTCGACATCGAAAATTCGATGTTCATCGACATTGTTCGGGAATATAAGGAGAGCGGACGGATAAAGCTTCTATTTGTCATTGACGATGGGGTGGCGAGCGCCCATCCCGATTTGCTGAAGAACATCGTTTCTTATTGTGATAAATACAACAACCACCTCGCTTTTACCAAAGGTATCGTGGTCCAGGGCGGGGAGCAAAGTAAAAATGATGGGAGCCATGTTACGGGGATTTTACGTGCCGTCAATGAAAATGCCATTTGCCGACATTCTTTCGTGGTGGTCATCGGCGGTGGTGCCGTCATCGATATGGTCGGTTATGCCGCGGCAATAGCCCATCGGGGCGTAAAACTGATTCGAATACCGACCACGGTACTTTCACAGAATGACTCCGCCGTAGGGGTAAAGAACAGTGTCAATGCCTTCGGGAAAAAGAACTTTTTAGGCACTTTCGCTCCCCCGTACGCCATTATCAACGATAGCGAATTCCTAAGCACCCTTGAGCAGCGGGATTGGATTTCAGGTATCTCCGAGGCCCTAAAAGTGGCCTTGATTAAAGATGTGGATTTTTTTGAGTATCTGGAAAGCCACGCGGAAAAATTACGGGAAAGAGACCATGAGGCTATGCAATATACTATCTACAAATGCGCCGAAATACACATGCAGCATATCGCACAAGGTGGCGACCCTTTCGAGAGCGGTTCTTCACGGCCTTTGGATTTCGGACACTGGGCCGCCCATAAGTTAGAATACATGACCGATTACAGCCTGCGCCATGGCGAGGCGGTAGCGAAGGGTATCGTCTTGGATGTCACCTATGCCCATCTGATCGGATTGATTTCCGAAAACGTGCTCCTCCGCATCGTTCGGGTTTTCGAAGCTATAGGTTTTGACCTAAGTTTTCCTGTGGAAACCGAGGCTGAAATGGACCGATTGTTAAACGGAATAGAGGAATTCAGGGAACATCTGGGAGGACGGCTGACCATAACCCTTATTTCCGAAATCGGAAAAAAGTATGACATCCATGAAATCGATAATTCCCTCATGCAAAAGGCTTTACGAATAGTTAACGAAACAAGTAATTCAAAAGCAATCTAACGTGAGAATCACTGATAATTACCAGCTTACCTATTGCACCAACATCCATCCGGGACAGGATTGGGGCACAACCTTCGACAGTCTTAAACAACATGTTCCCGAAATAAAGGCTCAAGTAGCAAAGGATACCCCTTTCGGATTGGGACTGCGCTTATCAAACAAAGCCAGTGAGGAATTGGGGATGGGGGAGAAGCTGGCCGAATTCCAAAATTGGCTGTCCGACAACGAGGTCTACGTGTTTACGATGAACGGATTTCCGTACGGTAATTTTCATGACGAACGGGTAAAGGATAGGGTTCACGCCCCGGATTGGACCGCCGATGAACGGGTGAAGTATACAAAACGTCTTTTCGATCAACTGTCCGTTTTATTGCCGGAAGATATGGAAGGCGGAATATCAACCTCACCGATCAGTTATAAATATTGGCATTCTTCCGAGGATGCAACGGATAAAGTGTTCACGAAAGGTGCGAAAAACCTGACGGAAATTATCCTTCATTTGTACCATCTCGAAGTCGAAACAGGAAAATATTTGCATTTGGATATCGAACCCGAACCCGACGGGATGTTGGAGAACAGCGATGAGGTGCTTCTGTTTTTTTCTGACTATCTATTGCCGATCGCCAAGCTCATCCTTAAAAATAAATTGGGAAAGGATGTTGTGGATGCCACAGAACTCATTCACAGATATATTACCGTTTGTTATGATATCTGCCATTTTTCCCTCGCTTTTGAAGAGCCTAAGGATACTTTTACCAAGTTCGATAAGGCAGGAATTAAAATCGGAAAAATTCAAGTGAGCGCTGCTTTAAAGATACTTTTCGATGCTGCTGGAAACGATGCTATATGGGAGGCTCTGTCCCTATTCAACGAGCCGACCTATTTGCATCAGGTAACCGAAAAGGTAGATGGAAAGGTCAAGACCTACAACGACCTGCCTATTGTTTTAGAGGATAAAAAACCATTCAAGGAGCTCCGGGCACATTTTCATGTACCCATCTTTTTGGAGCAATTCGGAGTGCTGTATTCCACCCAAGACCATATTTTAAAAGTAATCGATTATTTAAAGCATAACCCGATAACAGCACATTTGGAAATCGAGACCTACACGTGGGACGTACTACCCATAACACTTAAAAAAGACCTTTCGGAATCCATCATTAGGGAAATCGAATGGTTCACAGACAAGCTATAGAACGCCCTAGAAATGAAAAAAACAGTAGTGATTAATGTGGTGGGATTGACCCAACGCCTGATCGGCGAGCATACCCCCTTTATCGAATCCTTTTTGAAAAAAGGAAAATCTGCCTACATCCATCCCGTGGTGCCTGCCGTCACTTGTACGGCGCAGTCCACGTATCTGACCGGTAAGCTGCCTTCGGAGCATGGTATCGTCGGCAACGGCTGGTATTTTAAGGAGGAATGCGAGATAAAATTCTGGCGACAGTCCAACAAACTGGTGCAAGGGGAAAAGATTTGGGAAAAGCTCCAGAAGGCCGACCCCCATTTTACCTGTGCCAATCTCTTTTGGTGGTATAACATGTATTCCAGCGCCGATTATGCCGTAACGCCCCGCCCTAACTATTTGGCCGATGGGCGCAAGATTCCCGATATCTACTCCCATCCCGCGGAATTACGGGATACCCTACAAACGGAATTGGGCCAGTTTCCCCTGTTCAATTTTTGGGGCCCGAAAACTTCTATCAAAGCCAGTAAATGGATCGCCGATGCCGCTATCCGTACCGATCAGATCCATAATCCGACACTATCCCTTGTGTACCTGCCACATTTGGATTACAACCTGCAACGCCATGGCATCGATTTTCAAAAGATCAAAAAAGATCTCAAGGACATCGATGGCGTCGTACAGCAACTGGTCGAACACTTTCAAAAGCGGGATACGAACATCATCCTTTTATCCGAATATGGAATTACCGATGTCAAAAACCCAATTCACTTGAACCGGATCCTACGTTCAAAAGGCTTTCTGGCGATTCGTGTAGAAAGGGGATTGGAGCTGTTGGATGCCGGTGCCAGCCGTGCCTTTGCCGTAGCCGACCATCAAATTGCACATGTCTATATAAACGATCCATCCGCAAAAGCGGAGGTCAAAACCTTGCTGGAAACCGTCTCGGGCGTAGAAAAAGTGCTTTCCGACGAAGAGATTGTTGCGGAAGGTCTCAACCATGAGCGCTGCGGCGACCTGGTGCTGCTTGCGGATGTGGATTCATGGTTTACCTATTATTTCTGGTTGGACGATTCCAAGGCTCCCGATTATGCCCGTATGGTAGACATCCATAAAAAGCCGGGGTACGATCCCGTTGAAATGCTGACAGACCCCAAAGACTATCTGGTCATGGCGAAAGTAGGAGGGAAGTTGCTGAAAAAGAAATTGGGCTTTAGAACCGTATTGGATATTATCCCTTTGGATGCCACGCTGATAAAAGGCTCGCACGGTAGGGTGCCTGATGACATGGCCGATTATCCGATTCTGATCACTAACAACACCACTTCAGACTTCAAGGATGAAATCAAGGCGACGGATGTTTTTGGAATTTTGGAGGGGCATATCACCAAAGTTTAGGAATTAATATGTCAGCCTCGAATGCTTGAAAAATGCTAGATGCAACTAATTATCGACTGTTAACTTTGGTAAACAAATTCCATTAAATGAGCCATAACAATCTTGATGCCAACCGAGATGTTTAATGGCGAATTACACGTGTGAAAAGCAACTGAAAATAACCAGATGAAAAGGTTTTATAAAATCCTTGCTGCCATTTTTACAATACTGTTTTCGTGGTCGGCTTATCTGCAAAACAATGACCCCGACGCCCTGCTGTGGTATGCCATATACGGTGTGGCCGCTCTGGGATCGTTATTGTTCGCGCTCGGCCGATTGCCTCATATGGTCGCCGCAATTTTATGCGTGGCCTATTTGATCGGAGGCTTCGTAGCCTGGCCCGAAACTTTCGAAGGCTTTGAAATCGGCGCAGGAGACATTGTAAATATCGAACGCGGCCGAGAAGCCTGTGGGTTGTTTATCGTGGCTGCCGTGTTTTTGGTGTACGCGTTGCGGATTCGGTATAACAAAAAGAAACCCTCCTGAGAGGGTTCAAGGGGATATCTGAAAATTCCATCTTCAGACTAGAAATCATAAATCCAGATCAAAAGTCTGCCGCAACAAATCGATAGCGGGATTTTTCTCGCGTAGTTTTTCGTATTTCTCTTCGGGAGTAAAGGCAAACTTTTTGGCGGTCTCTTCGTTTACGGTGATGCGAAGGGAGACAAAGTGGTTGTTCAATTTTTGTTTGAGGTAGACCATAAGATCGTACTGCTCCCTTTCCACCTCTTTTTTCATGGTGTCATTGGGCAATTCTATCCAAATGGTGTTGGCGTCGAACATTTTGGGTACGTCGGTGGTAAGGCTCGATGCCAATATCTTTCGTCCGTCGCCATCTATTTTTTCTACGAAGTCCGACCAATGCTTTTGCATGTCTTCTTGGGTGAAAGCTTCATTAGGCAATTGGCTTTCGTCGATTTCTTCACCCTTTTTCGAAAGTTGATGCTCTTTTTTGGCCTTTAGGCTTGAAATGGACAGTGCGGAAACCCGCTTGGAAGCTATGTCGAGCTGTACTTTTTTTCGGGTATCCGGCTTTTTTATTTCTGTTTTTAGGGGTGGTTCGGCTACCTGCACCCCAGAATCATTGGTAATGATTCCGGCCTCGTTTTCTTGTTCTTCCGCAACCTTCACTTTTGTATCGGTCGTGACTTCAGCATCGTTTTTCTGTTCCCCAATGATTCGTACCTGAGGCTCATTGACGATTACTTGCGGATTGTTTTCCTTTTCTACCTCAGCCTGCTTCACCGATTTATCGCCGGCGTTATCAGTATTTTTTTCTTGGGTTTCTGCAATAGGAGTAGGGGTTTGGTCTACTGCTGTCGCTACGTCTTTGCGAACGGTTTCACCATTGTTTTTTGAGGTATGAATGTCGGTACCTGATTTGGGGTCGGTATTCGTAGTTTTTCTATTCTTAAAATAGGAGGCCGGAACGATGGTATCAACCTCGATATCGCCCGATGCTAGGGATTCAGGATTTTTTTTTTGCCCATCAAAGTCGATGGAGGCCAGTTTCATCAGCGTAAGTTCGACCAATAGTCGTTGGTTCTTACTGGTCTTGTATTTCAGGTCGCAATCGTTAGCCAAATCCAGGGCTTTCAAAAGAAATGCATTGGAGGTTTTTTTGGATTGCTCTAAATAATGGGCTTTGGCAGTATCGCCTACTTCCAGCAGCGCTATGGTGGCCTGATGTTGGCAGACCATAAGGTCGCGGAAATGCGAAGCTAGTCCGCTTATAAAATGATGGCCGTCGAAGCCTAGGGAAAGGGTCTTGTTAAAGAGCAGCAACAAATCGGGAATATTATGCTGCAAAATAAGGTCGGTAGCAGCAAAATAAGTATCGTAATCAAGTACGTTCAGGTTTTCGGTGACCGCCTTTCGGGTCAGATGCTTTCCTGAAAAACTGACGACGCGATCAAAAATGGAGAGGGCATCCCGCATGGCACCGTCCGCTTTTTGGGCGATGATGTGAAGCGCATCTTCCTCAGCTTCGACCCCTTGTTCTTTGGCAATGAACTTTAAGTATTCCGCAGCGTCCTTGACGGTAATTCGTTTAAAGTCAAATATTTGGCAACGAGATAATATAGTAGGGATGATTTTATGCTTCTCGGTAGTGGCCAAGATAAAAATGGCGTGTTTCGGTGGCTCTTCCAGCGTCTTTAAAAACGCATTGAAAGCGGATTGGGAGAGCATGTGCACTTCGTCGATGATGTACACCTTGTATTTGCCGACCTGTGGAGGAATCCGGACTTGATCTGTCAGGTTACGGATATCGTCGACGGAGTTGTTCGAAGCGGCATCGAGCTCGAAAATATTAAAGGCAAAATCCTCATCCTTTTGTTCGGTACCGTCCTGATTAATCTGTTTGGCCAAGATCCGGGCGCAGGTCGTCTTACCGACTCCACGTGGTCCGCAGAACAACAGGGCCTGTGCTAGATGATGGTTCTCGATCGCATTGGTGAGGGTATTGGTAATGGCCTCTTGGCCCACGACATCCTTGAAGGTCTGGGGCCTGTATTTACGTGCCGATACGATGAAATGCTCCACTTGTTTGTTTATTACCGGTTGCAAGTTAAAATTCAAGGTAGTTTTCGAATACCTTATACAACTTTGGACCTTGGATTTTTACCTCGTGCTTCGTATTTCAAACCACAACTACAAATATAAAAATAGCAAACGTTCCGAGCACTTATTTCAACATCATTAAATCCTTTTTTATCAACAATTCGGCTACCTTTGCAGCAAGCAGGCCACTCTATCGCTGCCGACGCCACGTCGGGAGAGGAAAGTCCGGACACCATAGTGCGGCATAGCGGGTAACACCCGTCCGTCGAAAGATGCGGACCAGTGCAACAGAAAGAATGTACAGGTAAGGCTGTAGTGAAATCAGGTAAACTCTATGCGGTGAAACGTCATGTAAATCGGTGCTCGAGGGCTGCACGTCCGAGCCGAAGGGTAGGCGGTTCGAGCCTTTGGGTAACTAAAGGCCTAGATAAATGATAGGGGCTACGCTCTCAGCGTAGAACAGAATCCGGCTTATGGCCTGCTTTTATTAAAAAAACTGAATGCGCTTCCCCCATATTTTCGCCTTTCGCTGAAGTGGTCGAGCATCGACAGGTCCATCCGGCCGGGGTGTTCGATAATCAACGTGCCGTCTGCCAGTAGCAGGTTGCGCTCAAATACCATGTTTACGATTTTCCCAAAATCTTCCTCGGCCATGTCATAAAAGGGGTCGGCAAAGATAATATCAACTTGGGCGGCGGATTTCTCTAAATAATCGAAAACGTCGCTTTTGAAGGTCGTAATCCCCAAGTCCATTTCTTCTGAAATCCCGTCTATAAAACGCACGCAGCCCGAATGGGTGTCTACGGCCGTGATGTGTTCCGTGCCTCTTGATGCGAATTCATAGCTAATGTTTCCGGTGCCTGCAAAGAGATCGATTACCGCGATATCCGCAAAGTAGTAGCGATTATTTAGAATATTGAAAAGAGCCTCTTTGGCCATATCGGTGGTAGGGCGTACCGGCAATTTTTTAGGTGCCGTTATGCGTCTGCCCTTGTATCGACCGGATATTATGCGCATTATAGGGCGTTTAGTATTGTGAAATCAATGCTCTCTTCATTCAGATTTGTCAAAGGATATTCCATGACAAGAGGAGCGAAAATAGCCACATGTCGTATATACCGATAACAGAGCTCATAAATGTCGTCATCTTCTTCGATATCGCCGAAAAGTTTAACTATGACCGATGATGCATCAAGTTGCAGCTGTTCAAGGGTAAAGAGTAGGTAGTACAGAAAATCTTCCTTGGTGACGAAACTAAAATTATTGTACAGTAGTAGTTTGTTTTGGGCGATGATGGTGACATCTATTTGTCGTTCGAAAACGTACACGTAGCAAATAGGTTCTTTTCCATGGGCCTTCTGTTCCCCCGGGCGGGCCTGCTCGCCTGACAGCCGAATCGGTTCGTCACTCGTACGGGCATGCCGGTTCAGTAATGATTCTACTATTACGGTGCCATGGTGTTTGAATGTGAACGCCCCGAAAAGTCCATAAATATAATTGTTAATGTTCACCAATGGAACATAAACGTTGACAAGGCCGTGTGGTTTAATTTCGTCGTAGGCTATATGATCGTTGGCGAGTATCTTAGTATTGAACTTTACGTAGTTGGCCAATTCGTCGGCATCAAAAAAATGCTGTGGCACGAACCCGAACAGATTGTTTCGGTGTACCGCAACCACCTCCGAAAATTGCTTTTGGACTATATTATGTTCCTGAAAAAGTTGCTTTACCCGTTTTAAGACGGCATAAGGCGTAAGTTGTTTCGCGAAAACCACGCTTTCAGACTGGATAACGGTATTTGCCGTAGTATCCAGAATACAAAAAGAAAGTCCATTCAAGCTAACCTGAATGGACAATTTAGTATGATTTTCCACTGGAGTGCCCCTATTATTATTGATCTCCTTTTCCGTCATAGACAGGAGGCCAGTTTCCGGCGGTACTGACTTCGGACAAGGATCCGACCTTTATCCAGTTTCCGTTTACCTCGTCCACGCCAATTTGGGTATTTTCGTTATCCAAGAGGGTTTGAGGTTGATCGTAAAGAACCACCTTTTTTTCCACTTTAGCTTCAAATACTGGAGCCCTGAAACCACTTTTGTCGATTACATTAGCATCCATTTGAAATTCCGCATCGCCTTCGGCCCCAGGTACTTTGGAAAGATTTTTATAACGCCCGTCTTCTCCGAAAAGGGAATCTTTTATTGAAACGGTGCCTAGCGTATCGATAAGCCGCACTTCTTTCAACATATCAATCTGATAGGTTTTATCAAATTCCATATATGACGAGTCTCTTTGTTGGGTGATCGTGTAGTGCGCCGTATCAATAAATTTGATAAGACTGTTGAAGTCTTTGGCATATTTGCGGTTTACCGTCTTGTAGGCTTCCTGCGCCGAACGGATATCCTTTAATTTGGAGATGACCTGCGCATAACGCTCTTTTTTTACTTCGTTAAAGCGGATGGGTCCGGTAACGGATTGATAGATAAGATAGCCCAAGCCTATACAAACTATCCAAAGTACGATTTGAATTACGGTTTTCATTTCTTAGTGTTATTAAATTTAGTGGTTAAGAGCCAACGTCATAAAATCGGGACACAGAATTCAATTATCCTAATATAATTTACAATAGCCTCTAACACAAATCTACAATTTTTTTTCAATCGTAAAAGTTTTTCATCGAAAAATCCTGATTACCTCAATTTTCAACTTTGATTTCGAGACTATTCCATAGCCTTAAAAGGCGTATTTTATCAACGGATGGAATCTATATAATATGTACCGGAAGTTGCGAACTACTGGTATAACGGAAGTCGGCAGGAGTTCATTATCTTTGGCCCTATGGCTTCACTGACCGACACTTCTTTTTATAATATACTAAAGGATAATTTTCCCCATGAACCGACGCTGAAACAATCGGTCGCCTTACAGAAATTTGCGGAATATATATTGTCTAAGGATAAAGACAAGGTATTTTTGTTAAAAGGATTTGCCGGTACCGGAAAAACAACCCTTGTAGGTACTTTGGTGAACAGCCTGTGGAAAACCACTCAAAAGGCCGTGCTCATGGCTCCAACGGGAAGGGCGGCCAAAGTGATGGCGAATTACGCGAACACCCAGGCGTTTACCATCCACAGAAAAATCTATTTCCCAAAAAAACAGCGGGGCGGGGCCATACATTTCGAATTGGCGCCCAACAAACACCGCAATACTATATTTATTGTTGATGAGGCGTCGATGATCCCCGATGCACCGAGCGACTCGAAACTTTTTGGGAATGGGTCCCTTCTTGATGATCTGCTGATGTTCGTCTATTCCGGCCATAATTGTAAATTGATATTGATTGGGGATACCGCACAATTGCCTCCCGTGCATTTGGATTTGAGTCCCGCTCTGGATGCGGATAAGCTTAGGATGAACTATAATAAGGAAGTCATCAAGCTGGAATTGGACGAGGTGGTGCGCCAAGCGGAAGATTCGGGAATACTGGTCAATGCAACGCTGCTTCGGGAGCAACTGCAAAGCGAATTTTTCGACACCTTTCAGTTCGACGTCGATCCGTTCAAGGATATCGTTAGGTTGGTGGACGGCTATGAAATACAGGAAGCCATTGATTCTTCCTACTCTGAAAATGGGAAGGAAGAAACCGCTTTTATCGTCCGTTCGAACAAAAGGGCGAACCTGTATAACGAGAGCATCCGCAGCCGGATACTTTTTCTGGAAAACGAGCTGGCCGTTGGCGATTATATGATGGTGGTCAAGAATAATTACTTTTGGTTGGAACCCAAGTCCGAAGCCGGATTTATTGCCAATGGTGATATTATCGAGGTGCTGGAGATTTTCGCCATCAAGAATCTATACGGTTTCCGTTTTGCGGAAGTCCTCGTCAAAATGGTCGATTATCCCAACCAACAACCTCTGGAGACCGTCCTATTGTTGGACACCGTAAAGGCAGTTACAGCGTCCCTATCCTACGAAGACGGCAACCGATTGTACCAAGAGGTGATGATGGACTACGCCGATGAGAAATCCAAATATAAAAAATTTCAATCCGTAAAGAACAATAAATACTTTAACGCATTGCAAGTAAAATTTTCATACGCAATAACTTGCCATAAATCGCAAGGAGGACAATGGGATACGGTTTTCGTAGAACAACCCTATCTGCCCAACGGGGTCGACAAAGAATATCTACGCTGGCTATACACCGCCGTCACCCGCGCCAAAAAGCAATTGTACCTGATCGGATTCAAGAGCGATTTTTTTGTTGGGGCGGAATGATTTAAATTCGTAATTGAAAGATTTGATATGCACTTATTAACTTCTAAACGTATCCACTTTTTTTTGAAACTGACACCTGCGCTTTAACTTTGAAAAATGACCTCCGAAACAATCATTAGTATTTTCTTGGGCATAGGCCTCGCCGCCTCGGTAGGCTTTCGCGTCTTCCTGCCCTTGTTCGCCTTGAGCTTGGCTTCGTATTTCGGGGTTTGGGAATTGAACGTTAGCTGGCAATGGATCGGAAGTCTTGCTGCGGTCATTGCCTTAGGTGTCGCTACAGTTGTTGAAATTTTCGCCTATTTTATTCCTTGGGTCGATAATCTTTTAGATAGTTTTGCAGTGCCTTTGGCTGCCATCGCCGGTACCGCGGTCATGGTATCGACGGTAGCAAACCTCGATCCGGTAGTCACTTGGTCACTAGCGATAATTGCTGGTGGCGGCACGGCAACCGCAATAAAAGGCGCCAACGCCGCGGGCCGGATGGCTTCGACCGCCACGACCGGGGGATTGGCCAATCCACTAGTTTCCACCATGGAGACCGGTACGGCCGTGATAGTGGCCGCCGCCTCTATTTTTGTGCCATATTTGGCCGCAGTGTTGGTCATCATCATCCTGTTCATAATATTTAGGATATATAGAAAAATTAGGCCCAGAGTGAATAAAAAATGAACTGCAACCTGCAATCAACGATGTATAATTAATAATCAATAATTTATCAAGTGAAGATAATCGCCATGATTCCCGCCCGCTACGCGGCATCCCGTTTTCCGGCCAAGTTGATGCAAGACCTTTCAGGCAAGCCCGTAATTTTGCGTACGTATCAAGCCGCTGTTAAAACGGGACTTTTCGACTCCGTCTACGTAGTGACGGACAGTACCGTAATCTTCGATACGATATCTGAAGCCGGAGGAAAAGCATTGATGAGCCAAAAAGAGCATGAATGCGGCAGTGATCGAATCGCCGAGGCCGTAGCGGACATGGAAGTCGATATCATCGTCAATGTACAGGGCGACGAACCGTTTACAGACCGTGAGAGCCTAGCCGGTGTTTTAGAGGTGTTCCGTAGCGATCCGGATCAAGAAATCGACTTGGCCTCCCTCATGGTAAAAATTTCGGATGCGGAAGAAATCGCAAATCCCAATACGGTAAAAGTTATCGTCGATAATCGGAATTTTGCGCTTTATTTTTCACGTTCCCCGATTCCATATCCCCGAAATAAAGAAATCGATGCTACCTATTATAAGCATAAAGGCATTTACGCTTTCCGGAAAACGGCATTGATGGATTTTCAACGCTTGCCTATGCTATCGTTGGAAGCCACTGAAAAAATCGAAGCCATCCGTTATCTCGAATATGGAAAGAAAATTAAAATGGTCGAAACCACCGTATCCGGCATAGAAATTGATACGCCCGAAGACCTAAAGAGAGCTCAAGAGGCATGGAGGTAGATTATAGCAATATCAAGGTGATCGGGTTCGATGCCGATGACACCCTTTGGGTCAACGAAACCTATTTTAGGGATACCGAGGAAGCTTTCGCAGCCCTTTTAGAGGGTTACGAGACCAAGAACACAATCGATCAAGAATTGTTCAAAAAGGAAATCAAAAATTTAGAACTCTATGGCTATGGCGTAAAAGGTTTTATGCTATCTATGGTAGAATCGGCCCTTGAAATCTCGAACAATCAAGTCTCGCAGACAACGATTTCCGAAATTTTGGACCTGGGTAAAAAAATGTTGGAGCAGCCAGTAGAATTGCTGCAAGGAGTTTCTGACGTTTTGGGCGAATTGAAAGATAAATACCGGTTGATCGTTTTGACGAAAGGGGATTTATTGGATCAAGAACGAAAATTGGAACGTTCCGAACTTTCCGAATATTTTCATCATGTCGAGGTTTTAAGCGATAAAAAAGAAGAAAACTACCTACATTTGTTAAAGCATTTGCAGATTGACGTGAAGGAGTTTTTGATGATCGGCAATTCCCTGAAATCCGATGTTCTGCCCCTGCTGGGTATTGGGGCACAGGCGGTGCACGTTCCCTTTCATACCACTTGGAAGCACGAAGAAGTATCGATGAAGGAAAACGGCTACAATTACTTAAAAATTAGTAGATTGCAAGATATATTGACCTATTTGAAGTAAAATATGGAGTTAAAAAGAGATATTGCCGCTAAACCGAAGTCCGTTACCGGTACCAAGAAGAAGTTTAAAAACTTTCCGATGGTACCCCGGGTGGTATTCGGTAGGGGATGTTTCGATCAATTGGACGATATTTTGATGTCGAAAAGAAAGCATTCCGATGCCCCCTTTATTTTTTTGGTGGACGATGTTTTCGAGGGCAGGGAATTGGCAGAGCGGATCCCCCGGATCTTTAACGACCAGCTTATTTTTATTTCGGCCGATCAAGAACCGAGTACCAAACAGGTCGATGTTTTAATAAAAAAAATAAGGAACGATTTTGACGAACTTCCTTCCGGTATCGTAGGTATCGGTGGAGGTACTTTGCTCGATTTATCCAAAGCGGTCTCCATAATGTTGACCAACCAGGGAAGGTCTGAACAATATCAAGGTTGGGACCTGGTAAACAAACCGTCCCTTTACCACGCCGGAATACCTACTATTAGTGGTACCGGTGCGGAGGTATCCCGAACGACGGTGCTATTGGGTCCGGATAAAAAATTAGGTATCAATTCCGATTACACCACCTTTGATCAAGTTGTTTTGGATCCCGATTTGACCAAAGGGGTCGATAAGGCGCAATGGTTTTATACGGGTATGGATTGTTTCATTCACTGTATCGAATCCCTAAAAGGAACTTACCTCAACGCGTTCAGTCAAAGCTACGGTGAAAAAGCGCTGGAACTATGTAAGGAAGTCTTTTTGGAAGAGCTCGATCCGGCAGATAGTCGCGATAAATTAATGATGGCCTCTTGGCACGGCGGCATGAGCATCGCCTATTCCCAAGTAGGAGTAGCGCATGCGATGAGCTATGGCTTGGGCTTTCTCTTAGGTGTTAAGCACGGTATCGGCAATTGCCTTGTATTTCAGCATCTTGGGGAGTTCTATCCCGAAGGCGTTGCGGTTTTCAAAAAAATGCAGCAAAAACATAATATAAAACTTCCTACAGGAATCTGTGCCAATCTTGATGACCGTGAATTCGACACCATGATTTCGGTCGCTATGAGTATGGTACCGCTCTGGGAAAATGCCCTTGGTAAAGATTGGCGCAAAGTCATCACGCCCGAGAAGTTGGAAACGATTTATCGAAAAATATAGGCTTTTTACAATTCAAACTCGTTAACACCCGTCCGTAACGATTGATCACGCTGCTAATCTGCGACGAAGACCACGCCGCCCATCAGCAACGAAAAACAAACAGCCTTTCAAGACTTTTATAATCAATTCCTAACCATCCATAGTGCAAAAACTCGCCCGCTTTATCTACTTCAAACTGCTGGGCTGGAAGTTGCTCGGTACCTTTCCCGGACATCTCGATAAATTCGTGATCATCGTCGTTCCTCATACTAGTTGGGTCGATTTTTTTCTAAGCCTCCTAATCCGGGAGGTTTGGAAAGAACAGATAAATTTTATTGCTAAGAAAAGCCTTTTCGACTCCCCTTTCGGATGGTTTTTTAGATGGATGGGCGGTGCACCGATTGATCGTTGCAAGAGTAGCGACACCGTAAGTGCAACGGCCAAAATTTTTGAAGGTCGGGAAAAATTCCGCTTGGCTCTGTCCCCTGAAGGCACGCGAAAGAAAGTGGACCAATGGAAAACGGGATTCTACTATATAGCCAAGACCGCTGACGTACCGATTGTCTTAGTTGCATTCGATTACGGGAAGAAGCAGATCAAGGTTTCCGAACCGTATAAAACGACCAATGATAAGGAAGCGGATTTTACGGTTTACGAAGCATTCTTCGAAGGGGTACGGGGTAAAGTCCCCCGAAAATAAGTCTTAAGTTCTTAAAAATCACTACTTATCCCAAGACAGAAAGCGATAATTAGTGCCGCCTTCAAAACATTTAGGAATTATCCTTCACGAACCTTAATATTAGTTAACAATAAGTTAAGGGGTACTTTGTAAGGCTCTGCACTTAATCGATAAAACACTGTCAATGAGCAGATTTAGTGCTTGTTTTACATATTCTTTCACTACCATTATAATATCACTAGTTACCAGAATTCCCAAATTCTTACAGTTAGCTCCCGCTTAGACTATACACCAAACCGACATTATAATTATGGACCAACCCCACTTGTTCCTGTGGTACGGATTTCTTTCCGTACCCTTACTTTTTGAATTCCAAAGTTTCCTTCCAAGGATTTTATATCCAATCTATAGGCTGCACCTTTTTATCAAATTCCAAGGCAGTCTGCCGCAGTCGTATGCCCTTCTGAACAGATTCGGGAAAACCGGTGCGCACGATATCGGGCAAGGGCGATTCATCCCAGAAACTTTCGGTTTTCTTGCTGTTCCAAATAAAACATCCAAAAAAATATTCCCCGCTAACCGTTTTAATACCCTCTTCGTATGAGAAAAATTACCCTCCTCTCGTTCTTTGTACTCTTTTCGGCCTTAAGTTTTGGCCAAACGCCCTGTTCTCCTGTAAGCCCGTTGGACTGTTCGGAAATCGTCGTGCCGCTGCCGGTGGACCTCGATTTTAATTCAGCATCTACAAATACGGTGCTGGACAAGAATAACCTTGGAATCGGTTTTACAGCGATTCTGGAAAATTCCGAAACCAGAAGGTTCGGGGATATTCTTATTTCAGACCCGAATTTGAACGGCTACGAACCTTTCTTGTTAACCTTGAATTCGGGCGGTTTAGAGATTCTTTCACAAGGGGGCATTGCCTATCTTGATCCCCCGGCCAGCAATAATAACAATAATCAGATCAATACCTTGGGGGTCGGTTTTGACAACCTGAACGAGACGGTTATTATCAAGACCACAATATTGAACATAGTTACCGGTGGGGGATCGGCTCAAGCGGGTATTTGGTTCGGGTATGACGAAGATAACTTCGTAAAGTTGAATGTCAATGATTCTAACCTCGAGTTGCGGGTAGAAGCGAATGGACTCTCGGCTAACGCATCAGATCAGATACAACAAAATTTAGGGGCCTCGGGGAAAGATGTGGTCTTGGAAATGCTCATTGACCGAGCCGCGTTGACCGCGGAAGCCTTTTATACGATCGGTAGCGGCGCACGTACCTCATTGGGTAGTTTGCCCATATCTGCTTCCTATTTTTCGGGAAGGGATATCAATCCTATTGGCGGACAGGACAATATATCTTTTGCTGGTATATACGCCACCCACAGGGGAGGCACACAATTTACGGCAACCTTTGACGAATTCAGCGTGGCAGCGGTTCCCGCTCCAGCTTTCGAGGCCCATGTCAATTTTCAGGACGATACGGCTTCTACGACACCACCGACCGGTTACGCAGCTGACTATGGATTGGCCTATGGGGCATCATCATTAACAGCAGGTAGCAATACCTATATCTACGGATGGAAACAATTTTCGAACGGATCGCCCATCGACGTCACCGGAAACGGCGGTGCTGGCCGAAACCGATTGGGAGGTGGCTATGCAAGTGCACTGCCGCAAGAACAGTTGGAAGGTACTTTGGTACATTTTCAAGGGGATAACATCTCCAGTTGGGCCGGCCAGAATAGGGGCAACGAACTAATGTGGGAACTGCAGGTCCCCAATGGCATCTATGACGTGACCGTTGGCCTCGGCGATAAAGGGGGTGCCGTTGATAGTAGACATAGTGCGACCGTAGAGGGTTATACCATAATTCCAGCTCTTGTTCCCTCATCGGGACAGATAACGATTGAGACTATGACCGTTTCGGTTTCTGATGGATCGTTGACTCTGAACGGGGTAGGCGGCTTTAACTCTAAGATCACGCATATCGATATTACGGAAAGCACAGGTATTCCGGTAAACGCTAGTCTGGTTTTTGATCCGGCAACGCTAAGTCCGACTTTGGTCACGGGAACGACGGGAACTTTCACCAGCAATCTTACCGGCCCCGGAGCCGCGACTATCGCGCTCACAATAGATGATAATGCAGACGAAACCGGTTTTAACGATTGGATGAACCTACCGCCCGCAGGTTTGGGATTGGTTTCGTTCAATATGGATGCTACCGATTTAGCCATCGGCGAAACAAGAAACAGTTCCATCATCGCTACGGCCAAAGGTTTTACCCCTGCCTTTTTAACGGCCGATTTTACGGTTACCGCACCTTCGAGCACGGAGACCGGAATATTGACCTTTACACTCGTCGAACAGACCAGCGATGCGACCATCGGTGCAGGTACCATCGATATCGAGGTGACCAATGGTAGTGATTTAGCCGATTTGGCGCCCGCGATTACCCTTTCCGAAGGTGCCACGGTAGACCCGGCTTCCGGTGCTACAACTGATTTTAGCAGTGGTTCCGTTGATTATACGGTTACCGCCGAAGACGGCACGACGACACAGATTTGGGCAGTCACGATTACGGAGGCAGCTTTGCCAAATCAACCACCCGTTGTCGAAAATCAAACTTTTGAAGTTTCAGAGGATGCGACCATCGGTACTCCCGTCGGTACCGTAGTTGCTACGGATGCCGATTCTACCGATCTGACCTACACAATTACGGCCGGAAACGATGGATCGGAATTCGAAATCGATGCCGTCTCAGGGGAAATTACAACCTTCGCAAGCTTGAATTTTGAGATTATTGCGCAATACACCCTGACCGTCGAGGTCGGTGACGGGGAACTTACGGATACCGCAGACATCGTTATCGATGTCACCGAGGTGCTGGAAACCCTTCCTTTCGAGGCTCACGTGAATTTTCAGGATCGGGCTACCACACCTCCATCCGGGTATTTGGCGGACTTCGGAAAAGGTTTCGGAACCGCTTCCGTATCCCTTGGTGCGAATTCGTACGCCTATGGATGGAAACTTCGCTCTGACGGCACGGCCATCGATGTATCCGATCAGGCAGCGAACAATTCAAACGGTGCTGGAAGGAATAGAATAACAGGTACCTATGCCGGCGCATCCCTTCAGGAAAAATTGGAAGGTACTTTGATACATTTTCAAGGCGACAATATTCGAAACAATAACGGTACCGCATCATGGGCAGGTCAGCCCCGTGGCAACGAGCTTTTTTGGGAATTGGAGATTCCCAACGGTACCTATGATGTTACCATCGGACTTGGTGATCAAGGCACCGATATCGATAGCCGCCACAGTGCGACGGTCGAAGGCTACACGGTCGTTCCGGCATTCGTGCCTTCACCGAACGAGAACAGAAATGCCACCATAACCGTAACGGTGGCAGATGGACTGCTAACCGTAAACGGATTTGGTGGTTTCAACTCCAAGATCAATTATATCGATGTGGTCGAAAGTACGGGAACACCAGTGGCCGGTGTGCTTTCTTTCGATCCCGCAGCTATCGGTGAGACCCTCGAGAAGGGTACCGACGGAACCTTTTCCAGCACCCTGTCCGGTGCCGGTGCGACGGTCATCGGTCTGATAATAGATGATAATATTAATGCATTGGATAAAAATGCCACTGGTACCAATGATTGGTTGACCTTACCCGCAACCGCCGGGATCGGTCAGGTGGACTTTGCGATCGACGCTACCGATCTACTCGAAACGGATACGAGAAACAATACTATCATTGCGACTGCCCAAGGTTTTAGGCCGGCCAGTTTAGTAGTCGATTTAACGGTTATTGCCGTTCCTGTTGTGGAGATAATGGCCCCGTATCGAATGAATGTTGCCGGTGGCGAAACCGTCAAGACCGGGGAGACTTTTGTTGCGGAAGACCTTGCTTATTTGGTAGAGCGGGCCGGGGCAAGCGAAACGAGCAGTAATCCATACAGTCCCAATCCTGGGGATACCGACCTTTATTTTCCGCGTCGTTTCAATGCTGATTTTGGATACGCCTTTCCTATACCCAGTGGTAACTACACGGTGGCGGTACATATGGTTGAGAATTTCTTTACTACAGTTGGAAGTAGAATTTTTGATGTCAGTGCTGAAGGTAATGTCGTGGTCGATAACCTTGATCTTGTCGATTCTTTCGGTAAAGGTGTCTTGAACATAGCAACCTTCGATGTCACCGTAGCCGATAACGAACTGAACATCGACTTTTTCGCCACCGAAAACAATGGCATAGTGCAGGCGATCGAAATTCTTCCCGTGGCTCCGACCAATGAAACCTTGGTCATCAACGAAATCATGTCGAATCCTGAAGCGGTCGACGATGCTGCTGGGGAGTGGTTCGAACTTTACAACCCTGGTACAGAGGATGTAAACATTGAAGGATGGGATATCAAGGACAACGATACCGATGCACATGTAATTTCCAATGGCGGCCCATTGCTGGTTCCGGCAGTTGGGTATTTGGTGCTGGGCAACAATTCGGATGTCAGGACAAACGGAGGAAAAATTATCGGTTATCAATATAGCGGTATTACCTTGGCGAATGCAGGCGATGAAGTGGTATTGGTCGATGATGCCGACAATGAGGTAGACCGCGTTGAGTACGATAGTTCGACCTTCCCGAATATAGAAGGGGCGTCGATGGCTTTGAACGCCCTGACCGATGATAATAACGATGGCGGCAATTGGTCTGCCGCTGTGGCAGCTTTTGGTACTGGTGATTTAGGAACTCCTGGCGTATCCAATGAAGGTAAGGCCAATGAATCCCCGGTCATTACTAGTGCGGATGCCCTTGAGGTCGAGGAGAATCAAACCGCTGCGATCGATGTGGAAACAACCGATGACCAGGACTCCGAAGGTTCGGGAATCACGTATGCTTTAAACGGTGGTGCAGATGACGCACTCTTTGCCATAGATGCGGATACGGGGGTTATTACCTTTTTGACCGCACCGGATTTTGACGCCCCTGCCGATGATGGAGCTGACAATATATATAATCTGCAGATTGCCGTAACGGATTCCGGAGCCCTCACCGCTATACAGGATATCGCCATTACGGTGACCACTGTTGACGAGTCCGTAGCTTTTGAGGCCCATATCAATTTTCAGAATAATCCCACTTCGACCCCTCCACCTTCGGGATATTTGGCCGATTATGGAAAGCAGTTCGGAAACGCCTCGGTGTCCGTGAATTCCAACGCCTATCAATACGGATGGAAACTTTTGGATACTGGAAATCCGTTCGATGCCTCCGACGAAGCGGCCAACAACTCTTCCGGGGTAGGTCGTCTGCGTCTGAACAATATCGGGACGTACAATTCCGCTCCGCTACAAGAAAAACTGGAAGGTACCTTGGTTCATTTTCAAGGCGACAATATTGCGGGCTGGAACGATGGCCAACCTCGTAAGAACGAACTTTTTTGGGAGCTTGAAATTCCTAACGGAACCTACGCAGTTACTTTAGGTTTGGGCGATAAAGCTGCGGACAACATCGACAGCCGTCACAGTGCTACTGTCGAGGGCTATACGATTATATCTGCCTTTAGCCCGACAAGTACCGAAGTGCGAACGGCTTCTATGGTGGTTACCGTAAGCGACGGATTGTTGACCTTCAACGGATTGGGCGGATTCAACTCAAAGATTACTCATATAGATATCGTAGAGAGTACCGAAACCCCGGTAAACGGTGCACTGACTTTCTTGCCAGCGAGCGCTAGCGAAACACTTGAAGCGGGAGCCAATGGCAGCTTTTTAAGTGAATTATCCGGCGTAGGGGCGACCGAGATCGGTTTGGTAATCGATGATAACGTCGACGAAATGGGCAACAATGATTGGTTGACCCTTCCGACAAAAACTGATTTGGGGCAGTACAATTTTACCATCGATGCAGCCGCACTTGCGACTGATGACGTACGGAACGATGTCATCATTGCCACGGCAAAAGGTTTTGTTCCCGCTATCTTGGTCGCGGATCTGACCGTGACAGCCGGAGAACCCTCCACTTTCGCGTTTATCGATGATTTCGATACCTACGGTACGGGCAATCTCCACGAGATAGCTCCCGCCCAATGGTTAAAGGAAAGACCAGGGGATGCGGCCATTCCCGTTCTTGCCGAAGGCCTCACACCGAATACTACGAACTCCCTTGATTTCTCAAATGGCGGCCATGCGCATGACCTGATACCTTTGACGGACAATCCTGTCGATTTGCAAGCTGACCAGCCCTTTTACTTCGGCACTTACTTTAAGGTAAAGAGTGCGGGCACCAGAGTACGTACGGCCCTCCGTATAGATGACGATGTCGCCGGTGATCAATGGGTTCGCGAACAAGTTTCGACTGATGGTTCAGGTGGACTCATTGCGCGAATCGGTTTAGCAGGAGCAGGTTCTGACGCCGGAAATTTGGCAGTTGACTCTGACGAGGTCTTCCAATTTGTTGTCCGAGGTGAATGGGACGGAGAGAATACCATTAGCTATTCTTGGACAATCGAACCCAAGCTTGCTATTGAAGAAACCATCTGGACCAATGCCGGAACGCACACGGTTCAAGGTACGCCACAGATTGGCCGCCTGTTTATCAGTTCCGCCAATACAAACGATGCCCGATTGGGTCCTGTCCGTCTGGCCACTGATTATTCCGCCGTGGTAACCGAAGTTATCAATACTGGAGTCCTCGAATTGGCTTTCGATGTCAACGCGTTGAACTTTACCGGAACGGTCGGCGAGGCCATTGCCCCGCAAATGGTTACGGTTTCCGCAAGTTCCGGAAATCCCACCTATGTACTTTCCGATGATCCCGACTCTGGTTCTTGGTTGACCTTACCGACCGAACCGGTTTTGGGCGATATCGAATTGGGAATCCAACCTGATCTTCCTGTAGGATCTTACAGTACGACTCTTTTTGCCAGCGATCAGCCAGATTTGGGCTATGCGAATGCCGAGATGACGGTCAGCCTCGAAATTACCGAGGCCGTAAACGACTTTGCGGTCAATATCAATTTTTCCGATCTAGCTACCCCTGCCCCGGCGGATTATGAGCAGGACTCAGGACTGCCCTTCGGCGATCGCGGGAACGGTCTGAACTACGGTTGGTTTCAAACCGATGGCGTAACTCCGTTGAATCTATCCGCCAATGCAAGAAATAGAAACTTTCCCGCTCTAGATATCAAGCAACGTACTTTGATCCATATGCAATATGGTGATGTGGGAGGGAACAACGGTGTTTTAACAGAAGGCCTTTGGGAAATTGAAATCCCCAATGGTACTTACCAGGTAACCGTTGGCGCTGGCGATCCTACTGTTGATAGCGATGGAACCGTTCCGTTCCACAGAATAAATGCGGAAGGTATAAACCTCATTGATAATTTTGGGCCTACCGGAACCGAAGGTAGTGCCACTAGGTTCACTAGCGGTTTCCGAACCGTCAGTGTTTCCGATGGTCGATTGACCATCGATGCCCTGAACGGCGGTTTCAACACCAAAATAAATAGTATTGAAATAGTAGCCGCCGACGGTGCGGTACAAACACCTCGTGTTGTCGCCGTAACCCCGGTTGACGGAGCTACTAATGTTTCCGTAAGCCCTACAATTTCGGCCAACGACCTGTTCCTTCCCAATTTGGATACCGATGGAAATGCAGGCGTCGATAATAGCACGATAACCAATGCTACCGTGAAATTGTTCAAACAAGGTAGCACTACCCAAATCGGAGCCAGTGTCAACGGAACGGGTGGGGGAGATGCGATTAACCTTGCCCCGAACCTTCCTTTGGAAGCGAATACCGTTTACGTCTTTGAAATCGATGGCGTCTTGGACCTTGTCGGGGAACCTTTTGAATTTTTTACATCCTCATTTACAACAGGCGATGGAAATACGGGCCCGACTACGAATCTCGACGATGTTTCCTTTACCAATTCAGGGGTTGTGGCCTCCGGTAGTAAATATTCGACCTTGACCATTGGTCCCGATGGTAAATTATACGGACTAGTGATTTCTGGAGATATACACAGATGGAGCATAAATCCGGATGGTAGTTTGGCGAACCAAGAGACAATTTCGGTATGGAAATCCGCCTACGGCTCCAGAACCTCAGTAGGGATGGTTTTCGACCCCGCCGCCACGGCAAGTAATCTCATTGCCTATGTCTCGCATGATTCCGGCGGCTTGAACGGCGCGCCCGATTGGGATGGTAAAATTTCCAGGATTTCTGGTGCGAACCTGGAGACCGAGCAGCTTCTCGTCACCGATTTGCCGCGATCTACAAAAGACCATTTGACCAATAGCCTGACCTTTAGGGTAGGCGAACCGACCGTACTCTATTTCAATCAGGGCAGTAACAGTGCCGCAGGAAAGCCCGATGGTGCATGGGGCAACCGAGAGGAAAGCCTTTTAACGGCGGCCACGTTGCGTTTAGATTTATCCAAATTGCCTTCGACCTTGCCGTTGAATGTACATACGACAAGGGACCCTACGGCCATCAACAACGTCGATGTCAATTCCCCCACCTTAGGCGGCCAGTACAATCCGTATTATGTAAATGCGCCTCTGACCTTGTTCGCCACAGGTATCCGGAATGCCTACGACCTCGTATGGCACTCGAACGGACAGTTGTATGTACCCACGAATGGTACGGCTGGCGGTAGTAACGCCCCCGCATCCATCGACGGAACAAGACGTCCTGATGGCACGTTTTACAATCACTCCAATCCTTTATATCCTATTATTCCAACATCCAACGGAAACAACGTCCAGCGCGATTGGCTGTTCAGAATAGACCCTACCACGGATATCGGGTATTACGGACATCCGAATCCCTTTCGGGGCGAGTTTGTGCTCAACCGCGGCGATGCCGACGTGAACAATTCGGCGTACAACGGAGTACAAGCCGATGAAAACTACCGTGGCGCTGCCTTCGATTTTGAATTTAACAAGTCGCCAAATGGGGTAATAGAATACCGAAGCGATGCGGAAAACGGAAACCTCAAGGGCGCTTTGCTGGTCGTACGATATAGTAATCTAAGCGATATAATAGCCTTGGTGCCCGACGGTCCGAATGGCGATATTGCCACTTTTAAAGAAGGTATTCCCGGTTTCGGCGGCTTCCAAGACCCACTCGACCTGATTGAGGACGTGAACACCGGTAACATTTATGTTTCCGACTATGGCAGAAGCGAGATCGTATTGCTTAAACCGAGCAATGAGGCCGCACCAACACCTCGTATCGTTTTAAATACCGATGCTGTAACAGGTGACGCGGTTACCAATAATACGTTTACCCAAGAGGTTTTGTTGTCCAATTTGGGCAACGCGACCTTGGCCAATATCGATGCACAGCTGACCGGAGCAAATGCCGACCAGTTTACGATTATAGGATTGCCGGCAAGCATAAACGCACAGAATTCCGGTTCTTTTAATGTCTTGTTTACCCCGACCTCGAACGGACCGAAATTTGCACAGTTGGTAATTTCCGGTACCAATGCCGAATCCGTGACCGTTCCCTTGAGCGGTTTGGGCAAGACCGGACTGGGCGGTAGCAACGAGCCTTCACTGCAATGGATATTGGATACCCAATTAGGCAATGGCGTGGTCAATGTGGGCGATACGAACCCCGCGACCAATGTCATCAATCTGCCGAATGGCACCACCTACAATGATATTTTCGGGGATGAGGTAGCCGTGCAAAAGTTCGAGCGCGCCATCGACGCCCCCGTAACCTTGGAGCTTCTCAGTGTTTACGGCCCAACAGCAAATAACCCTGTTACCGCATTCGGTTGGTACCCCAGCGGGAATGCCGCTTCGACAAATGAATTATTTACGGTTTCCAATGCGCCGCAAAGTAACGGACAGACCTTGAATGCCCCCATAACGGGAGTTACCGAATTCGATCCTGGTGTACAAAGCTTTGGCTTCTACAGCAGATGGCCTTTCTTCAACAACCGCCAATTGTTTAGCGAAGACGCTCTGAACACTTTTGCCGATGCCATTCCACATCACGTTCGCGTATACGAATTGCCGGGCGAGGAAAATGCTTATATCATCGCTACCGAAGAACATATTTCAGGATTCGATTATCAGGATATCGTGGTCATCGCCAGAAACATTCGGCCATTCAACGACGGTCCTCTTGTGGCCTGTTCTCCCATCAGCATTTTGGAATGTGATGAGCTGGAAGTCGCCCTGCCTTTCGCCCTCGATTTCGACGGTACGGAAGGTGGACTCAGCAACACAGGTTTCACCATGGTCGATAACCCATCGGCAAGGATCGCAGTCGATGGTCCGGTTTCCAATCCGAACGTGCCGGGTTACGAGCCTGGCAAATTGAGTTTCTCCAACGGAAATCTAATCATTAACGCCAATAATGGGATTGCTTATGTGACGAACGGTCCGGGAGCCGGTACAAGCAGTGACGTGAATTCCCAAATCAACACATTGGGAGTAGGTATCGATGCCAATAACTACGGAAGCTTTAGCATCGAAACCTCGATTGTAAATCCGTACACCGATGGCAGTAATGATTCCGAACAGGCCGGTGTTTGGTTCGGTCTCAACGAGGATAATTTCGTAAAATTTGTAGCCAATGTCAGTGGCGGTCTGGAGCTTCGTAAAGAGGTCAACGGACTTTCCATTAACGGACCGGCCGATCAACTTACAATGGCCGTTCCTAACCTGAATACCAGTACGGTAGGCCTACGATTGTATGTTGATGTGGCCACCAGTACACTTACCGCCTTCTACACCCTTGATGGGGGTGCCGAAGCGGAAATGGGCTCTTTGCCGCTTCCCGCAAGCTATATATCGGGCAACGCAGCTTACGACAATCTTTCATTTGCCGGTATTTTCGCTACAAAACGAAGGGAGCTGGCGGCGGAGGTAAACTACACTTTCGAAGATTTTGCCGTTACTTCTGACAATGTGGTAGTCTTCGAACCTGTAAAAATCAACTTCTCCTTGCCGGAAGACATCCCCCCAACAGGTTACTTAGTCGATTCGGGACTTGGCTTTGCCGATAGGGACAACAGCTACAACTATGGCTGGTTGACCGCGAACGGAACGACTCCTTTGGATCTTTCCGAAAGAGCTAGAAATAGAAGCGTAAACGGTGTTGATATACTACAGAACACTTTAGTGCACATGCAATTTCAAGATGTAGATCCTGCCGGGCAGGAAGGCATTTGGGAAATCGAGGTGCCCAATGGTACCTATACAGTATCCGTAGAGGTCGGCGACCCCAATGTGGACGGGCAAGCCGGTACAGAACCGTTCCATTCGATAAATGTGGAGGGTGTCAATGCAATCCACCGGTATTCGCCTACAGGTGCGGCCGGCGCATCCACGCGGTTTACCTCGGGTACAGCCACCGCAACGGTAACCGACGGTCGATTGACCATCGATGCTTCCGGAGGGTTCAATACTAAGATCAATTCCCTCGAAATTACGCAAGACGGGGCTACCTCCCAACCTTTCTTCGCCAACGTTAATCCTGCGGATAATGCGACCGATGTAGCCATAAACGATTTTCAGATTACGGTAGATGTGGTGGTACCGGTCGGGTACGAGTTGGACAAGACCAGTTTGGCCGGAAACGTCAATCTGTACGAGATCGTAAACGGTAATGAGATTTTGGTGCCTTCCAATTCGAACGATACGGGCGGTGGCGATGCCATTACCTTGACCCCGCTAAGTCCTGTGAAAGCATTTACCGATTATCGGTTTAGGCTGACCAGTGGCATCGAGGCCAACCGGTTCGGTGACCTGAACGATCGTTTGCCCTTCACGGCTTTCGAGTCCGATTTCACGACCGGAGACGAGGCAACGCTTACTCCCCTCGATTTAACGGGAGTTGAATTTACCAAAATAGCTGGAGGTTCCGCCTTGGGCGAAGGTACGCTCGATCAAAGATTCTCCAGTCTGGTTGTCGGACCCGATGGAAAATTATATGCCAGTACCATCGGAGATTTTGCTTCCGATGGAAAAATATACCGCTGGGATATGGCGGCGGACGGGACGCTTGAAAATCTACAGATACTTTCGCCAGAACTTCAGGGCGCTCCGCACCCGGTCAACGGCGCGAGGAACAATAACGACCGCCTGATCATCGGTTTTGCCTTCGATCCCGCGGCAACCGCCAATAACCTGGTTGCCTATATCACCCATAGTTTCGCTTCTGAAAGTGCCGGTCCGGAATGGGACGGGGTACTCTCCCGTTTGAGTGGCCCCGATCTAAGCGTGGTGGAAGATCTGATCATCCACTTGCCCAGATCATCGAAAGACCATCTGACCAATAGTATTGCATTTGACCCGCAGGGTACGATGTATATCAACCAGGGCAGCAACTCCGCTGGCGGTCAGCCCGATGGCAGTTGGGCCTTTAGACCGGAACGTTTGTTGTCGGCGGCGGTTCTCAAGCTGGAATTGAACAAATTGCCATCCAATTTACCGTTCAGTGCATACACCACGGATGATATCGGTATAATAAACGCTGCTTCTACGACAAGTTTAACAATGAGCGATGGTACGTACAATCCGTATGCTGCCAATGCGCCATTGACCTTGTTCTCTACAGGGGTGCGCAACGCCTATGATTTGGTGTGGCATAGCAACGGCTGGCTCTACGTACCCACGAACGGTACGGCCGGAGGTGCCAATACGCCAGCAACGGCAGATTATCCGTTGGCAAGAAGGATCGACGAGCTTGCAACTATTCCCGCGGCACCGGCAACGAATAGCAACGAGACCCAAAAAGACTGGCTCTTCAAGACACAGGGTGGCTCGTACCACGGGCATCCGAACCCGTTCCGCGGGGAGTTTATCCTTAACCACGGCGGCGCGCCCTATGGCGGTGTTCCCGGCCAGCAGGAGGCCAGTCATAGGGATGTTAAGAAGTATCCCATCACGTTAGGCCCAGATCCAAATTACCGGGAGCCTGCCTATGACTTCGAGTTCAACAAATCGCCCAACGGGGTCATCGAATACAAAAGCGATGCCTTTGGCGGCAAGTTGCAGGGCCTATTGATGGTCGTGCGGTTTAGCGGACAAGACGACTTGCTGGTAATGCAGCCCGAGGCAAATGGTAACATTGGCAATGTGAACGGCGACGTGCCCGGTCTAGGAGGTTTCGACGATCCGCTAGACGTGGTCGAAGATCCCGAAACCGGAAACATCTACGTTTCCGAATACGATCGTAACGGTAACGGCAGTCCCAGATTGACTTTGTTAAGGGCGACGGTACCGGCGACTACCGGTCCTGAAATCGCGGCCGCTCCGAAAGAACTCATTTTTGAGATTACCGTAAACAACGACGGAAACAACACCGATACCAAAACGGTAGAAGTTACCAACGATGGCAATGAGGTGCTGAACGTTTCAAGTGCTTCGATTACCGGTTCGTTCGCCGATCAGTTCGAGGCAGTACAGCCTGCGGGAGCTATCACCGTTAATCCTGGGGAAAGCCAAATCTATACCGTGACCTATGCTCCCGTGTTGGATAACGGCAATCTTGGCTATCAAGAGGCCAGTCTGACTATAACGAGCGATGATGCCGAAAATCCGACCTTCTCGGTAGGCCTGCATGCGCTTAAAAAACGTGGTTTCGAGGGTGGCGAGGAACCGGCCCTACAAGACGTGGTCGACGCCTTGGGCATCGGCATCGATGTGGGTTGGACCTCCCTGACCAATGGCGTTGACCCGAACCCGGTTGGTGACGAGTCAGAGGTAGAACTGTGGATCAAGGCGAACGATGCACCAATCAATGTTACGCCCGTCGGACGCTATTCTCCAGGGGAAACGCTTCCCTTCGGCTGGTACACGAATGACAATGGCGCCATAACTACGAACGAAGTCGGCATTTTGGCGGACGGTCTTTCAAACGCCCAGACCTTGTTCCCACCGATTGCATCAGGCAATGCTTCCTTCGATCCGCAAGGTGCTGTATTTGGTTTCTATGTGGAATCCAATACGTTCAATCGTCTCAGCTATACAGAAGATGCAATCAATGCTCTACAAACGGGTGGCGGAGTAACCCACAGAACACGAATTTACCCCATGGCCGATAGAGATGGTAATCCATTGGAGAACAGTTTTCTTATCGCATTTGAAGACGCATCCAATGGGGATTATCAGGATTATATGTTCATTATCGACAATGTAATTCCATATGAAGACGGACTTTTGGCCTTGAACTTCGATAAAGAGGATGTAGGCTTTATCGCCTCCATCAATCAAGAGGATATCCCTGTACAGCAAGTAACGCTATCTGGCAATGGTGGTATAACGGCAGCCGAAATCGATTTGGAAGCCTCCGAGGCATGGGTCGTCCTTCCGGATACCTATGAACTCGATACTTCCTTTGATATCGGTGTTGACATTTCAGGCTTGTCCATCGGTTCGTACCAAGCAACGATTACCGCCTCGGCACCGAATTATGGGGAAGCCGTTGTCGATATAACCTTGGATGTTACCAATGAACTAATCTATACGTACCAGTTCAACTTCCAGGACCCCGAAAACCTAGAAATTTCTCCCGAGGGATATATCGACGATATCGGTGTGCCTTATGGGGTTCAGAATACGGCCAATTTGGGCGA